>Ga0213827_1000600_pt1 | contig 26691 bp, 22 predicted proteins | sample MC6MC0898MG_FD_180669 | JGI IMG/M metagenome (GOLD analysis project Ga0213827, IMG submission 180669) | Enriched soil aggregate microbial communities from Iowa State University, Ames, United States - MC6-MC0898-MG | ecosystem: Environmental > Terrestrial > Soil > Unclassified | place: USA: Iowa...
AAATGCGCCCGCCCGGGTTTCCAGTAGTCGGGACTTCGAGCCGGGCGTGCGCATGACCCTGGAACGCAGTCCCGACTACTGGAAACCCGGGCGGGCGCATTTCGCCAGTGCCGAACTGATCGCCATTGCCGATGGCGCCGCGCGGATCAACGCCCTGGTGACCGGCCAGGTGGACGTGATCAACAAGGTCGACCTCAAGACTGTGGCGCTGCTCAAGCGCAACCCCAACCTGGTGATCGAGGAAACCAAGGGCGCCCAGCACTACACCTTCCCCATGCTCACCGACAGCCCGCTGTTCCAGAACAACGACGTGCGCCTGGCGATGAAGCACGCGATCAACCGCGAAACCCTGCTGGCCTCGGTGCTCTACGGCTATGGCCTGGTGGGCAACGACCACCCGATCCAGCCCGGCAGCCGGTTCATCAACAGCGCGCTGGAGCAACGCAGCTACGACCCGGACAAGGCGCGGTTCCATCTGAAAAAAGCCGGCATGGATTCACTCAAGGTGCGCCTGCAAGCGTCTGACGCGGCCTACACCGGGGCCGTGGACGCTTCGGTGCTGTTCAAGGAGCAGGCCCGAGCCGCCGGGATCGACATCGACGTGGTGCGCGAGCCCGCCGACGGGTTTTTCTCCAACGTGTGGATGAAGCAACCCTTCACCACCTCGTTCTGGTACAGCAGCCTGACCGCCGACCGCATGTTCAGCATCGGTTACGCCAAGGGCGCGGCCTGGAACGAAACCCACTGGGACAACCCGCGCTTCAACCAGTTGCTCAACGCCGCCCGAGGCGAGATGAACGAGCCGCTGCGCCGCGAGATGTACAACGAAATGCAGGCGCTGTGCCGCGACGATGGCGGGGCGATCGTGCCGTTGTTCGCCAGCTCCGTGGCGGCCCGTTCCAAGCGAGTCAGCCACGGCGGCCAGACCGCGCCCTATGGCGAACTGGACGGGCTGCGGGTGATCGAGCGCTGGTGGCAGGCATGAAACCGGGATCTATCGAACGGTGAAGATCAACTGTGGGAGCGGGCTTGCTCGCGAATAGAGTCTGTCAGCTGACTCGGTTGGCGACTGACACGCCGCTTTCGCGAGCAAGCCCGCCCCCACAGTAGAAATTTAGTGTCTTCAAAGGCGTGCCCAATTCAAGGAACTGCACGATGAGAAGTATTTTCAAGCTGTTGGGACAGCGCCTCGCATTAGGCCTGCTGTCCCTGTTCGCCGTTTCAGTGATCATCTTCCTCGCCGTTGGCATGCTCCCGGGTGATATCGCCCAGGCCATGCTCGGCCAGTCGGCGACTCCGGAAACCGTGGCGGCCTACCGCGCGCAACTGGGCCTGGACCTGCCGCCATTGACCCGCTTCGGCCACTGGATCTGGCACCTGCTGCAAGGTGACCTTGGCGTGTCGCTGGCCAACCAGCGACCGATCGCCGACCTGGTCGCCAGTCGTTTGGGCAACACCTTCAACCTGGCGCTGCTGGCGGCCCTGGTTTCAGTTCCAACGGCCTTGCTGCTGGGCATGCTCGCCGCGTTGTATCGCAACAGCTGGTTCGACCGCTTGCTCAACACTTCGGCCTTGAGCGCGGTGTCGTTTCCCGAGTTCTTCGTCGCCTACCTGCTGATCCTAGTGTTCGCGGTCAAACTCAACTGGTTCCCAAGCATCTCCAACCTGGCCCCGGACGCGTCGCTGGGCACCATCCTCGAGCGCTCGGTGCTGCCGGTGGCGACCCTGAGCCTGGTGGTGATCGCGCAGATGATGCGCATGACCCGCGCCTCGCTGATCAACCTGCTGGCCAGCCCCTACATCGAAATGGCCCGGCTCAAGGGCATCAGCCCGTCGCGGATCATCTTTCGCCACGCCTTGCCCAACGCGCTGGCGCCGATCGTCAACGTGGTGGCGCTGAACCTGGCGTACCTGGTGGTGGGGGTGGTGGTGGTCGAGGTGGTGTTTGTCTACCCCGGTCTTGGCCAGTTGCTGGTGGACTCGGTGGCCAAGCGCGACATCCCGGTGGTGCAGGCTTGCAGCCTGATCTTCGCGGCCACCTACATTCTGCTCAATACCAGCGCCGACGTGCTGTCGATTGCCAGTAACCCACGCCTGATGCATCCGAAGGGGTAGACCATGAGCCTGTTTAAACAATTGCTCCGGGCCCCGCTGAGCGCCCAGTTCGGCCTGTTGGTCATCGTGCTGTACATCCTGGTGGCGCTGTTCGCTCCGCTGTTGGCGCCGTTCGGCGAAACCCAGGTGGTGGGCGAGGGCTTCGCGCCCTGGGGCGGCGAGTTCCTGCTGGGCACCGACAACCTGGGCCGCGACATGTTCAGCCGCCTGGTCTACGGCGCCCGCAACACCCTGGGGATTGCCTTCCTGACCACGCTGCTGGCGTTCCTGCTGGGTGGCTTGAGCGGGTTGGTGGCGGCGATCAAGGGCGGCTGGGTCGACCAGGGCCTGTCGCGGGTGGTGGACATCCTGATGGCCATCCCGCAACTGATCTTTGCCTTGCTGATCCTCAGCGTGGTGGGCACCACGGCCACCTCGCTGGTGCTGGTGATCGCGCTGCTGGACGCAACCCGGGTGTTCCGCCTGTCACGGGCGGTGGCGATGAACGTGGTGGTCCAGGACTTCGTCGAGGCCGCGCGGCTGCGGGGCGAAGGCCTGTGGTGGCTGGTGACCCGCGAGGTGCTGCCCAATGCGGCGGCGCCGCTGATTGCCGAGTTCGGCCTGAGGTTCTGCTTTGTATTCCTGTTCATCAGTGCGCTGTCGTTTCTCGGCCTGGGTATTCAACCGCCCACGGCCGACTGGGGCAGCATGGTGCGCGACAACGCGGTGCTGATCACCTTCGGTGACATCAGCCCATTGCTGCCGGCCCTGGCCGTGGCGTTGATCACGGTCAGCGTCAACTTCGTCGTCGACTGGATGCTGCATAAATCCAGCGGTCTCAAGGAATGCTGAAGATGAAAACTGCCAAACCGCTGCTGGAAATCCGCAACCTGCACATCGAAGGTCACTACGAGGACGCCTGGCATCCTCTGATCAAGGGCATCGACCTGACCCTGCAACGGGGCGAGGTGCTGGGCCTGATCGGCGAGTCGGGGGCGGGCAAGTCGACGCTCGGCCTGGCCGCCATGGGCTACACCCGCGATGGCTGCCGGATCACCGGCGGCTCGCTGCAGTTCGATGGCATCGACCTGCTGGCCGCCAGGCCCGAGACCCTGCGCAAGCTGCGGGGAGTGCGCATCGCCTATGTCGCGCAGAGTGCCGCGGCGTCGTTCAACCCGGCCCATCGCTTGATTGACCAGCACGTGGAAACCGCCGTGCAGAACGCTGGCATCAGCCGGGTACAAGCCATGGCCGAAGCCGTCGAACTGTATCGGGTGCTGCGCCTGCCCAACCCCGAACAGATCGGCCAGCGTTATCCGCACCAGGTCTCCGGTGGCCAGTTGCAGCGGGTCATGACCGCCATGGCCATGGCTTGCCACCCGGACCTGATCATCTTCGACGAACCGACCACGGCCCTGGACGTCACCACCCAGATCGAGGTGCTGGCGGCGATCCGCGATGCCGTGGCGACGTACGGCAGCGCGGCAATCTACATCAGCCACGACCTGGCAGTGGTGGCGCAGATGGCCGACCGGATCATGGTGCTGCGCCACGGCAAGCTGGTGGAAGAGGCCCAGACCCGGCAAATGCTCGACGCTCCGCAGCAGGACTACACCAAGTCGCTGTGGGCGGTGCGCAGTTTCCGCACCGAACCCAAGCCCTTGCCGCAGCAGGAACAGCCCTTGCTGGAATTGCGCAACAGCTGCGCCAGTTATGGCCAGCACCCGGTCCTGCACGAGGTCTCCCTGAGCCTGTACCGTGGCCAGACCCTGGCGGTGATCGGTGAGTCCGGCAGCGGCAAAAGCTCCACCGCGCGGTTGATCACCGGGCTGCTGCCACCGACGGCCGGCCAGGTGCTGTATGACGGCCAGCCGCTGCCGGCGGATTTTCGCCAGCGCAGCAAGGAGCAACTGCGCAGGATCCAGATGATCTACCAGATCCCCGACACGGCACTCAATCCGCGCCAGCGCATCGTCGACATCATCGGCCGGCCGCTGACGTTTTATCTCGGGCTCAAGGGCAAGGCGCTGCGGGCCCGGGTCGCCGAGTTGCTGGAGATGATCGAACTCGATCCGGCGACTTTCATGGAACGTCAGCCGCGGGAACTGTCCGGCGGGCAGAAGCAACGGATCTGCATCGCCCGGGCGCTGGCGGCCGATCCACAGCTGATCATTTGCGACGAAGTGACCTCGGCCCTCGACCAACTGGTGGCCGAGGGCGTCCTGAAACTGCTCAACCGCATTCAACAGCAACTGGGCGTGGCCTACCTGTTCATCACCCACGACGTGGCCACGGTGCGGGCGATTGCCGACGAAGTGCTGGTGATGCAACGGGGCAGGGTGGTGGATCACGGCTCACGCGATGCGATCTTCACCCCGCCGCACCAGGCCTACACCGGGCTGCTGTTTTCATCCGAACCGCAAATGGACCCCGACTGGCTCGACCGGTTGCTGGCCACGCGCGCCGCACACCCTTCAACGCCGACGCTTGCAGACGTCTAAGGAAGCCTCATGAAAGTACTGATCGTCCACGCTCACCCCGAACCGAACTCCTTCACCGCGGCCCTGCGTGACCAGGCCGTGACCACCCTCAAGGCCCAGGGCCACGAGGTGCAGGTCAGCGACCTGTACGCGATGAACTGGAACCCGGTGGCCAGCAGCCAGGACTTTTCCTCGCGGGAAAACCCCGACTACCTGGTCTACGCCCTGGAACAACGCCTGGGGGTCAAGAGCCAATCCCTGGCCGCGGACATCCAGGCCGAACTGGACAAACTGCTATGGGCCGACCTGCTGATTCTCAACTTCCCGATCTTCTGGTTCTCCGCCCCCGCCATGCTCAAGGGCTGGATCGACCGGGTGCTGGTGTCGGGGATTTGTTATGGCGGCAAGCGTTTTTACGATCAGGGTGGGTTGGCCGGAAAGAAGGCGCTGGTGACGGTGACCCTGGGTGGGCGTGAGCACATGTTTGGTGAAGACGCGATCCACGGCCCCCTGCAGGACATGCTGCGACCGATCTTGCGCGGAACCCTGGCCTACGTCGGGTTCGACGTCCTTGAACCCTTCGTCGCCTGGCATGTGCCGTATATCAGCGATGAGGCACGTCAGCAGTTCCTGGTTGATTACGGACAGCGGCTACAGCATTTGAGCGACGACCAGCCACTGGTGTTTCCGAAGTTGGCAGAGTTTGATGACAAGCTCTATCCATTGCGCTAGGGAGGCGCTGGGAAATTACTGTTGAGGTTCCGTAGACCATTGCCGAACGTGGGAATGGTCTACAAATACTTGGCATGTATCTACTTTGTTTTTACCAAATAGTAATAGACTCGCGGATTTGCGCTTTTTTTCTTGAGAGATCATCGATAGCTTTTTGCAAGCCGGCTATCCGTTTTTGATAAGCTATCGCAAAACTTTGTAGATCCTGATCTATAAAAACTCGATAAGGATATTCTCCGCCTGCAAGTTGATCTATTACCCCATAAACAATGCCATTGTTTTTATTTGTTATTTTGCTATAAAAAATTTCTGCCAGCTCATTCTCTGCATAAAACTCAGACAATTGTTGTCTTAAATTTGATGGTAGCCGACGATCTTGAGGGTCAAATCTTTCTAACATGTAACGTCTTGCTTCCTCGCTTTCAGCTGGCACATAGTTGCTCTCGATATCATCTCTGACACGCTGGCGTAGCTGGTCAGATGCCCGTTCTTGAGCTTTTCCCAAACGGTTTAATTGCTTCACTTCTGCCCTCACCTGGGCATCCGAAAAGCCCGGCTTCACCGGCCTAAACTCTTTGTTGTTAGCATATAAAACCCTATTTGATCTATTAAAAGAATATCTTACTGCGTGCCCGCTTGGGTCACTTCGATTTACAGGATCCCCTGAACAATATGCGTAACAATTCAACCCCCCCTTTCCAAACGGACTCAAACTATCCGGGCTGTTAAATCGCATCAACACCGGATTAAACGCCCGATACCCATTCCCCAACAAATAATGCCCGGTCACCGCGTCTGGTCGTTCACCGTTGAACCCCAGCAAACTGGTCAGGCCGCTTTCGGCACGGCGATGGCCGTAGGAGGAATAGGCAATGGGTCGTGGTTGTTCGTTCGCCTTGAGGGTGTGTAGCACCGAGCGTTGCAGGTCCGTGGCCAGCAAGGTGGTGTCGTGCGTATTGTCTTGATGCTGTTGTTGGGCCAACAGAATGTCACCGTGCTGGACGATGCTATGTCCGATTGCACCCTGTATCTCGGTGGCCAAGCGTTTTTTGCAGTAAAAACGATGAAGTCCCGGCTTGTCAGACTGATTGCGGCTGATCAGTTGATCCAGTGGGTCATAGCGATATTGGATAAGCCAAGGCTGCTGTGAATTGGACATTGGGCGCACCGAGCTTTAAAGGCCTAGGAGACATGAGTATCAACATGGCTGTCGGCTTTGGGTACTAGCAGAACTGATAGTCTATCGTTTGTACGCCAGAAACCGTGGGAGCAAGGCTTGATCGGGATCAATACGCTAAACCCCCACGGGTGCAGTCTTGGGTCAATACTGAACATAACTTCACCCGAGAACCCGACCATGAGCCAGTACCAACGCCTGCTGCTGATCATCAACCCGGCCCTGCGCGAGTCGCCGGCCATCCAGCAGGCCGGTGCGCTGGCCGGGGCCAGCGGCGCGAGCCTGCACATCGTCGCGCTGATCAAGTCCCTGGGCATCCTGACCCTGCTGGAGGGCGACGACTGGGCCAGCGCCCGCGCCAGTTATCTGCAGGAACAGGACGCCTGGCTCCAGGGGCAGGCGCAACAACTGCGCGCCGGCGGGGTCGAGGTCACGGCCCATACCACCTGGTCCGAAGACCTCAAGCGTGACATCCTGGAGCACGTCAGCGAACTGCAACCGGACCTGCTGATCAAGCAAGTGCAGCAGGAACCGTTGCTCAAGCGCACCTTCTTCACCCCGATGGATTGGCACCTGCTGCGCTATTGCCCGGTGCCGACCTATCTGGTGGGCGACCAGACGCAGGCCTTGCCGCGCAAGATCGTGGCCGCCATCGACAGCGCCAACGACCAACCACAGAACCAGAAACTCAACGAACGGATCATCAAGCAGGCCGAACGCCTGGCGTTGCAATGCAATGGCGAACTGCACCTGGTCTCTGCCTGCGACATAACCGCCGATTTTCTTGGCGACCTGGGTGGCGCCGGACTGGCGTTGAGCGAGTTGACTCGGCAATTGCGCCAGGATCTGGAAAACGCCTTTCTCGACATCGCCGAGCATTTTGGTGTAGCGCCGGAGCATCGGCACTTCATCAAGGGTGACCCGGTCCAGGTGCTGGCCGAGTTTGCCCATCAGCACCAGGTGGATGTACTGGTGCTGGGCCGCAACCAGTCGCGCGGTTTGGAAAAACTCATCGGCAGCACCACCGAGCACCTGCTGTACCAGGCTTCCTGCAGCGTGCTGGCGGTCTGACGCAGCCTGCGTGACGGTATTGCCAAGTCGAACGAACGTCCTGCGGCCGTTGACGCAGCCTCGCGCTGCTCGACAGCTGCTACAGGCCGCCCCCGGTTCCTGTAGCAGCTGCCGAAGGCTGCGTTGGGTTGCGCAGCGACCCCCTGCGACGGTATTGCCAAGTTGAATGAACGTCCTGCGGCCGTTGACGCAGCCTCGCGTTGCTCGACAGCTGCTACACAGGCCAGCCCCGAATCCTGTAGCAGCTGCCGAAGGCTGCGTTGGGTTGCGCAGCGACCCCCTGCGACGGTATTGCCAAGTTGAATGAACGTCCTGCGGCCGTTGACGCAGCCTCGCGCTGCTCGACAGCTGCTACACGGGCGGGCCGTTTACCCCCTTTCGGGGTATGGTGCCTTCGCGTTAATCCTCCAATAGTAGGCACGTCCGCTCATCCAGAGCCGAGTCTGCTTATAAGGTGGAATGTGCAATGCGCAAGGCACTACGCGTGTTTTCCAGTCTGTTGCTAGCTCCCTTGTCCTGGGCGGTGCATGCCGCCGAGGTGAACGACGCCCACACGCTGCGGTTGTACAACTGGGCGGACTACATCGGTGAAAAGACCCTGGCCGACTTTGAGCAGGCCACGGGAATCAAGGTCATCTACGACACCTTCGATGCCTACGAGACGGTGCAGGCCAAGTTGCTCACCGGCCACTCCGGTTACGACCTGGTGGTGCTCAATGCCTCCCTGGTGCCGCCGCTGATCAAGGCCAAGGTGTTCCAGCCCCTGGACAAACAGCAACTGCCGGGCTGGAGCAACCTGGACCCCAAGGTGCTGCAAGACTTGCAGGGCTACGACGCCGGCATCGTCTATTCGGCGCCCTACACCTGGGGCAGCAATGGCGTGACCTACAACGTCGACATGATCAAGGCCCGCATGCCCGATGCTCCCATCGGTTCGCTGGCGATGATCTTCGATCCAAAGATCGTCGCGCGGTTCGCCGACTGTGGTGTGACCCTGATCGATGCCCCCACCGAAGTCATCCCCCTGGCATTGACTTACCTGGGGCGCGACCCCCACAGCGCTGCGCCGGCCGACCTCAAGGCCGCCCAGGACCTGCTACTGTCGGTGCGCCCCTACATCAAGAAATTCGACTCGGTGAACTACCTCACCAGCCTGCCCAATGGCGATGTCTGTATGGCCATGACCTGGTCCGGCGATTACGCCACCGCCCAGGCCCGTGCGGAGGAGGCCAAGCTGAAGATCAACCTGGCGTACTTCGTGCCCAAGGAAGGCTCGCTGATCTGGTTCGACAATATGTACATCCCCAGTGACGCGCCCCATGTGGCCAACGCCCACACGTTCCTCCAATACCTGTTGCAACCGCAGGTGATGGCCGACGTCAGCAACTATATCCACTACGCCAACAGCAACCAGGCCGCCACCGCATTGCTGCAGCCCGAGGTGCGTGACAACCAGGCGATCTATCCCGACGCCGCTACCCGCGAACGGCTGTTCGCGCAGAAGACCCAGGATGCCAAGGACATGCGGGCCATCACCCGGGTCTGGAGCACGGTCAAGACCGGACTCTGAGTCAGTGCCGGCTCGCTCCCACAAGAAGTATCTGCACCATGCGAATCAACTTTTATTTTCGAGACTCTTGCCATGACCACGCCCAACGCCGAGTTCTTCAACCAGTTCGATAACGCCAAACTGGTCAAGGCCGACAAGGCCCACCACATGCACGGTTACCACGTGTTCGATGAGCACCGGCAAAACGATGCGCTGAACATCGTCGCCGGCGACGGCGCCTATATCTACGACAGCCAAGGCCAGCGCTTTCTCGATGCGGTGGGTGGCATGTGGTGCACCAACATCGGCCTGGGCCGCGAGGAAATGGCCCTGGCGATTGCCGATCAGGTACGGCAACTGGCCTACGCCAATCCGTTCTCCGACATGGCCAATGCGGTGGCGATCCAGCTCTGCGAAAAACTTGCCAGCCTGGCCCCCGGCGATCTCGACCATGTGTTCCTCACCACCGGTGGCTCGACCGCGGTCGACACCGCCTATCGCCTGATCCAGTACTACCAGAACTGCCGTGGCAAGCCGCAGAAAAAACACATCATTGCCCGCTACAACGCCTACCACGGCTCGACCTGCCTGACGATGTCGATCGGCAACAAGGCCGCCGACCGGGTGCCGGAGTTCGACTACGCCCATGAACTGATACACCACGTCTCCAACCCCAACCCGTACCGCGCCCCGGATGGCATGGACGAAGCGCAGTTCCTCGAGTTCCTGATCCAGGAGTTCGAAGACAAGATCCACAGCATCGGTGCCGACCGGGTCGCGGCGTTTTTTGCCGAGCCGATCATGGGCTCCGGCGGGGTGATCATTCCCCCTGAAGGTTATCTGCAGCGCATGTGGCAGGTGTGCCAGGCCCACGACATCCTGTTTGTCGCCGATGAAGTGGTGACCTCGTTCGGCCGCCTGGGCAAGTGGTTCGCCTCCAGCGAGCTGTTCGGCGTGCAACCGGACATCATCACCACCGCCAAGGGCCTGACCTCGGCCTACCTGCCGCTGGGGGCGTGCATTTTCTCGACGCGGATCTGGGACGTGATCGCCGAGCCCGGGCAGGGCCGCTGCTTCACCCACGGTTTCACCTACAGTGGCCACCCGGTGTGCTGCACCGCAGCGCTGAAGAACATCGAGATCATCGAGCGCGAGAACCTGCTGGCCCACGTGCAGGAGGTGGGCAGCTACCTGGAACAACGCCTGGACACCCTGCGTGGGTTGCCGCTGGTGGGCGATGTGCGCTGCGAGAAACTCATGGCCTGCGTCGAGTTCGTGGCCGACAAGGCCAGCAAGGCGCTGTTTGCCGACGAGGTCAACATCGGCGAACGGATTCATCTGCGGGCCCAGGCCAAGGGGTTGCTGGTGCGGCCGATCATGCACCTGAACGTGATGTCGCCACCGCTGATCATCACCCATGCCCAGGTCGACGAAATCGTCGAGACCCTGCGCGTGTGCATCCTGGAGGTCGCCGCCGAACTCCAGGCCCAGGACCTGTACGCCGGGCGATGAGCAACAGCCTGCCTATGCGCGGTCGTGGCTCACCGGCTAGACTGCGCGGCATGAGTAAAGCCCAGGACCACACACTGATCGCCATGCCCTGGCGTGCCTTGCATCAATGGCACGCCGGGCTTGCACACGCCTTTACCCGGATCGACACGGCGGATGCGTTGCGCTGCCTGGCGCAGGCCCTGGGGCACCTGGTGTCGGTGGAATCGGTGATGATCAGCCTGGAACGCAAGGACCATCCACCCCAATCCCTGTACCTGCAAGGCATTCCCGAGCAGTACCGGGAATCGGTGATCGAACGCTATTTTGCCGGCGGCTACCTGCTCGACCCGTTTTGCCTGGCGGTGGAGCAGGGCCTGGCGGAAGGCTTCTACCACCTGGAAGAAATTGCCCCTGACGATTTTTTCGACAGCGACTACTACAAGACCTACTACCTCAAGGGCGGCTGTTCAGAAGACAGTTACTTCATTGTCGATATCGGCAACCAGAGCAAGGTGTCCCTGAGCCTGTTCCAGGGCTTTGGCGGTCAAGCCTTGAGTGCCGGACAACTGGACCTGCTGCGCGCAGTCGAGCCCATGGTGCGCCAGTTCATTCGCCAGTTCGCCCAATGCAACCCGCAGATCACGCAACAGGGCACGGTGACTGTGCCTGCGGCGGTCGATCTCAAACCCAGCATCCAACACGCCTTCGAGCATTTTGGTTGTGAGGTGCTGACCGAGCGTGAACGTGAAGTGGCCCACATGGTCCTGCGCGGGCACTCGGTGAAGTCGACGGCCAACGAACTGCGGATCGCCGCGGAAACCGTGCGCATGCACCGCAAGAACCTGTACCTGAAGTTGGCGATCAACTCCCAGTCCGAGTTGTTTGCGCTGTTTATCGAGTGGCTGCGCCAGGATCGAGTCTGACAAGGCGCCAGCCCTTGCTAATCAGTGGGGCAGTTGCCAGCGCTGACCGATGAAGTGGCAGCGTACCGGGGCAACCCGCGCCCCGATACGCTGCCAGTTCAGGGTTTGCGTGGCTCAGGCGCCTTGCGGCGTTTCGCCCCGTGCCAGGCGGGCGTTGATCTGTTCGATCACTGCCGGCAACTCGGCAATGGTGTCGATCAGGTAGTGTGGGCGGGACCCTTCGAAGGTTTGGCTGATGCGGGCGTGGGCTTCGGCCAGTTGCTCGGCGCTCAGTGCCTGGAACTGTTCGTAGGTCAAGCCCAGGGCGTTGCCGGAGCAGGTCAGGGCGACCGTCCACATGCCGGCGCTGCGGCCTTCGAGGATGCCCGGCCAGGTGTCGTCGACCTTGACGCACGCGGCGACGTCGCTGACGCCCAGGGCGATCACGTTAGCCAGGGCCTGGGCCGGGTACGGACGACCGTTGGGTACTTCGTCGGTGGCCACCACATGGTCGGCGACGTAGCCGTTGGCGCGGGCCAGTTCTACCACCTTGGCCATCACCACCGCCGGATAGCCGGAGCAGGAGCCGATTTTCAGGCCCTGCTCGCGCAAGGCCGCGATGGCCTCCAGGGCGCCCGGGATCAGGGCCGAGTGCAGGGCGATTTTCTCGATCTGCAGCGGCATGAAACGTTCATAGAGCGCGGTGACGTCTGCATCGGTCGGCAAGCGGTCGAACACCGCGCGGTAACGTTCGGCAATCTGCGGTTGATTGCACAGCGTGCGGATGTGGTCCCACTTGCCCATGCCCATCGGGCCGCGGGCCTCTTCCAGGGAAACGGCAACGCCGAACTCGGCAAAGGCCTCAACGAAAATCTGCGTGGGGGCAAAGGAGCCGAAGTCGACGACGGTGCCCGCCCAGTCCAGGACCACGGCTTGCAAGTGGCTCGGTTGTTGATAGTGCATGGTAGATCTCCAGTGTGTGGGTAGGGGGTGGCCGTCCTTCGTGCAAGGAAGTACGGGCCAAAGGTTTATGGGTACGCGGTGCTCAGGTGGTCGGTATCGGGCTTGAGTCGAACAGCTCGGCGATCATCGGCCGGTTGCGGCGGATGCCCAGGCAACACAGGTGGTAATCGATGGCGAACGGGTGATTGACGAAGGTGATGGGTCTGGTGCCCGGGGTGTGGGCGTACTCGACCGCCGAGACAAATCCAATGCCGATGCCCTTGGCGATGGCGTGGACAATGGCTTCGCGGCTGTTCAATTGCATCACGCAGTTGAGTTCGACGTTCAGCCGCTTGCAGCTTTCCTCCACCAGTTGCCGGGTCCGCGAGCTCTTCTCGCGAAGCACCCATTTCTCGGCACTGATCTGCTCGACATGCACCTGCTCCTGCTGCGCCCAGGGATGGTCGTCACGGACCACCGCGATGATCGGGTAGCGCCGGTACAGCTGGGTGTCGAAACGCTGGTCGAATTCGGACAGGGCAAGGATCGCCACGTCGATGTCGAAATTGAACAGCCGCGCCAGAGTCTCCTTTTCCGGGCTGAAGGAGGTTTCCAGCTCGATGTCCGGATGCTGCTGCATCAGTTCATAGGTCAGGTTCATCGCGATAGGCGGCGAAACCGCCCCCAGGCGCAGCATGCCGGTCTTGCGTTGCTTGAAACTCTGCAGCAGTTGCACGGCTTCGTCCTCCTGGCCGAACAGGCCCTGGGTAATCCCGTAGAGCTGGTGCCCGGCCGAACTCATTTCGATAAAGCGGCCACGGCGGTGGAACAGTTCCACCGAGAACTTCTTCTCCAGGGCGTTGACCTGTTCGCTGACCGTTGGCTGGCCGACGCACAGGTACTCGGCCGCCAGGGTGAAGCTGCCGGTCTTGGCCACGGCGTGAAAGGAACGGAGCCACTTGTGGTACTGGAACATGAGCGCGCCTGCCTGTGAGTCGAAACGGGGTGGCGAGCCATCAGCGCCGGATGAACAGCGCAACCAGCGCACTGCATAGGCAGGCCGAGGTCACCACGATGAAGATCAGCGAGGTATTGCCGGTACTGTCGAGCATACTGCCGATCAGCGGTTCCGCCAGGCCAGCGAACAGGTAGGAGGAGAAGTTCATCACCCCGGTGGCCGTGCCCGCCCGCTTGGCGCCGACCAGGTCCGGGCACAGGGCCCAGAAGCTGGAGGCCGGGCCGTAGACGAAGAACCCGCAAAGGAACAACGCCACCAGGCCGATCATGCTGTGGGGCGGCAGGCTCCACATCCACAGGCTGGTCGCCGCGCCGAGGAACATGTAGAGCATGATCGCCAGGTAGCGTTTGGAGCCGAACAGCTTGTCCGACACCCAGCCATTGGTCAGCGCGCCGATCGCCATGCCCACCGGCAGGGCCACGGTGATCCACTTCGGATCCACCAGGCTGTCGCCGCTTTTCCAGTCGGCGCCGAGAAAATGCACCGGGACCCAGACGATCAAGCCGTAGCGGGCGGCGTTCTGGAAGCCCAGGGACACCGCGGCGATGATCAGCCGGGCATTTTTCAGGACTGCCTTGTAGCGCTGCGCGGAGGTTTCGACCGCGCCTTGCGCCACCTCATGCTGTTTGTCGGCGGCATTGGCCACACCGGTGTCGGCCAGCGGCTCGAAGCCCAGGTCTTGCGGGCGTTCACGGGCAATCAGGTAGAACAGGATGCCGCCGGCCAGCATCAGCAACACCGGCAGGCGGAAGATCCAGCGCCACTCCAGTTGCAGCACCTCGAGCACCAGGATCGAGGTCACGTAGGACAGCACCGAGGCGCACCCGGCGGCAAACACATAAAAGCCATAGACCTTGCCGCGCTCGCCAGCGCTCCACCAGTTGGAGATCAGCCGGCTGCCGGGCGCCCAGCCCAATGCCTGGAAGTAGCCGTTGATGCCCCAGGGCAGGATCAGGCTGGCAAACCCGGCAGAGAAGCTGGTCACCCAGTTGGCGCCGCAGGACAACACGGCGCCTAGGGTCATGATCCGCCGACCACCGAATTTGTCGGCGAGGTTGCCGTTGATGGCCTGGCCGATGGCGTAGGCCCAGAGCATGGCGGCCGACACCCAGCCCAGGGTTTCCTTGCTCAGGCCAAACTCGGCCTGGATCCCTGGAATGGCAAAACCGAAGGTTTGCCGGCCGGTGTAGAAAAACAGGTAACAGAACATCGCCGCCAGCAGCATGCGCCATTGGGCGACGCGGAACGAGGCAGTGTGGCTAGCGAGACCAGGCATGGTTTGGGCACGATTCATGATCTTTTCCTTATTATTGTTCGCCCCTCGAGCCATCGCCCGAGGGTGGCACCGATTTACCGGTGCCGCAGGAAATCGCCGCGGCCAGTGGCGCCGCAGGCAGTGCGTGTTGAGGTAAAGGTGAATCTAGGCCGCTTGGCAACCGATGAAGTTCTTGCCGCGAGCTCCCTGCAGGGCGAACTGAATGATCGCCTCGGCGTCCTGGGCGGTGACGCCGTAGTCGGCAAACTCGGTCTTCACGCCGACGCTGTGCAGCAGGTCGCGCAACTGGGCCTGGGCCTTGGCCAGGTCGCTGCCGAAAATCCGTTGCAGGGTCTGGTCGCGCTCCTGGTCGTGACCCCAGGCCAGGCCCAGCACCAGGGGCAGGGTGAAGGAGCAGGCGATGCCATGGGGCAGGCCGTGGCGCAGGGTCATTTCATAGGAGATGGAGTGGGCCAGTGCGGTCTTGGTGTTGGAGAACGCCATGCCGGCCTTGAGCGCGGCCAGGGCCATGCGCGTGCGCAGTTCCTGGCTGGAGAGGTCGCGTAGCAACCGTGGCAGGCATTCGAGGATGTCCTCGATGGCAGCCACGGCGAAGGTGTCGGAAATTGGGTTGGCGTTGACGTTCCAGATCGCCTCCAGGGCATGGGACAGGGCGTCCAGGCCCGTGGAGACGGTGACGCTGGCCGGCACCGTCAACATCAGTTGCGGGTCGATGATCGCCACAGTGGGCCAGGTGCAGTCCAGGTGCAGCGAGTATTTCTTCAGGCTGGCGCTGTCCCAGATGGTGGCCCAGGGGGTGACTTCGCTGCCGGTGCCGGCGGTGGTAGGCGCGGCGATCAGCAGTTTGCTGCGGGCCGGGACAAAGGGTTTACCGGTTGCCAACAGGCTCAGCAACTCGTCGAAACGCCCCGACTCGGTACCGACGATCAGTGCCTTGGCGGTGTCGATGGCGCTGCCACCGCCCACGGCGATGACCATGGCGCAGTCGCCGGCCTCGGCCCAGAAACGCTCATAGGTGTCGCGCAGGTGCGCCACGTCGGGATTGGGTTGCACGTCTTCGATCACGTACACCAGGCGTTCGCCCAGCAGCTCTTCGATCCGGGCCACCAGGCCCAGCCCGCGCGCCTCGGGGAATGTCACCAGGGCGACCTTGTGCTGTTCGGTAATCGCGGCCAACTGTTGCAGGCTGCCCCAGCCGAAACGAGTGTCTACCGGGTTGTGGAATCGGGCGGTCATCAGGGAGTTCCTTATTGTTGTTGGCGGAAGTGGCCCCATATTCGGGGGCACTCGCCAACAGCTCAAATCGATAAATCGCAGGTTTGAATCGGCTGGACCGATAACAGCCAGCAGGCAAAGGTGCGGCTAGTGCGGGTTAATGGTTGGAACCGCGCTGGATCGCGTTGCGCAGCCTGCCGGAGACCGCGTCGGCGATGACCACCATCAGGGTAATGACGATGATGCAGGTGGCGGTTTGTTCGTACTTGAACAGTTTCAGACTGCTCACCAGCTCGAACCCCAGGCCACCAGCGCCCACCATGCCGAGCACGGTGGCCGAGCGCAGGTTGACCTCGAAGCGGTAGAGGATCACCGCGATCCAGGCGGTGATGACCTGCGGCAGGACGCCAAACACGATCACCTGCAACGGTCGCGCCCCGGTGGCCTGCAAGGCTTCGATGGGGCCCTGGTCGATTTCCTCGATGCTTTCAGCGAAGAATTTGCCGAGCATGCCCATGCCATGCAGCGCCAACGCCAGCACGCCGGGAAAGGGCCCCAACCCCACCGCCGAGACAAAGATCAAGGCCAGGATCAGTTCGTTGATGCTGCGGGTGACGTTGAGAAACTGGCGCGTGGCGTGGAATACCAGGCGGTTGCGACTGAGGTTGCGCGCCGCCAGGAACGACAACGGAATCGCCAGCAGCACGCCGAGCAGGGTGCCCCAGATCGCGATCTGCAGGGTTTCGATGGCCGGTGCCAGCAAGCGCGGAAGAATGCTCAGGTCGGGCGGCATGGTGCGCGCGAGGAAGTCGCCGATTTGCGGCAGGCCGCCGGCCAGTTCCGCGACGCTGAGCTGCGCGCCCTCGGCGCTCCAGTGCAAGGTCAGTACGAGCGCCAGGACCAGCGCCGCGGTACACAGCCAGCTCCGCGCGCTGCGCGGTCGGTCCACGGTCCACAGGTAGTTGTTCGCTTGCATGCTCAAGCCCTCGGTTCGCTGCACGGCACCAGCGCCAGGGCGCTGGTCACGGGTAAGGCGTCAGGCGCCGGGTCCTGGCCGGGGTAGATGCGCTGCAGGTCAGCCTCGCCCATGCTCGCCGGCAGGCCGTCGAACACCAGGCGGCCGTGGGCCAGGCCGACAATCCGGTCGCCAAACTCACGGGCGTAATCCACCTGGTGCAGATTGCACAGCACGGTGATCCCGAGTTCCCGCGAGGCATCGCGCAAGTACTGCAACACCAGGCGTGCGGTCTTGGGGTCGAGGCTCGCCACCGGTTCGTCCGCCAGGATCACCTGGGGGCACTGGGCCAGGGCGCGGGCTATGCCGACGCGTTGCATCTGCCCACCGGAGAGGGCGTCGGTGCGTTCGTCGGCCTTATGCGCCAGCTCCACCCGCTGCAGGCATTGCCTGGCCAGGGCCACATCGGCGCGGCGGAACAGCTGCAGCACTGAACTGAAGGTGGACACGGTGCCCAGGCGTCCGGTCAGGACATTCTTCAGTACGCTCAGGCGCGGCACCACGTTGTGGTGCTGGAAGATCATCGCCACCTGGCGCCGCAGCGTCCGCGGATCGCGGCAGGAGCGGGCATCGATGCCGGCCACCTGCAGGGTGCCGGAGTCGGCCTGGACCAGGCGGTTGATGCAGCGCAGCAAGGTCGATTTGCCCGCGCCGGATTGCCCCAGGATCACCACGAACTCGCCTTGGCCGACGTCCAGGTCGATACCGCGCAGCACCGGGTTGCTCCCGTAGTGCTTGGTCAATTGGCGGATGCTGATCATTTCATGCTCCGCAAATCCAGATCGAGCACCTTGGCGGTATCACGAACCACGTCGTAGGCCGCGTCGCTGGTGGGCTGGAAACCATCGAGCACGCCCTGGTCACCCCACGGCACATCCTTGATCGAGGCCAGGGCGCTGGCGACTTTCTGTTGCAGGGCCGGGTCCAGGTCCTTGCGCCAGACCATTGGCGACTCGGGAATCGGTCGCGAACTCCAGACCACCTGGAAGTCGTCCTGCTTGACCAGGCCCTTGCTCACCGCGCTGGCGAAAATCCGGTCGGCCACCGCCGCGGCGTCGACCTTGCGGTTTTCCACGGCGAGGATGCTGGCATCGTGGGAGCCGGAGAAGATCACCCGGGAAAACAGTTGTGCCGGTACGAACCCGGCCTGCTCCAGGCCCGCCTTGGGGAACAGGTGGCCGGACGCCGAGCTGGGGTCGACGAAGGCGAAGGTATGGCCCTTGAGGTCCGCCAGCTCACGGATGCCGCTGTCCTTGCGCGCGACAATCACGCTCTTGTAGGCGCTTTGCCCGGTTTTGCGGGTGACCGCGACCGCGAAGGCTTCGACATCGGCCACCGAGGTGGCGAGGACGTAGGAAAAGGGCCCCAGGTACGCGACGTCGAGCTTGCCGGCGCGCAGGGCTTCGATGATGCCGTTGTAGTCGGTCGCGACGAAGGGCACCACCGGCATACCCAGTCGAGTTTCCAGGGTGCTGAGCACCTGTTTGCTGGCTTCGATCATCGCCTGGGAGTCTTCGGAGGGGATCAGGCCAATGGTCAGTTGGTCTTTGGCACTGGCCAGGCCAGCGGCTGTCAGGGCGAGGGCGATGCTGGCAACACGCAGAAATGAGCGCAGAGGTTTCATGGCAATCCAGGGAGTGGTTTGGAGTTGCCTCAGGCTAGAAGTGTCACGTGACAGTCATTCGATCAATTCAATATGGGTTCAGGCAGTTAACTATTGATGGAGTCTATGGATGTCCAGCGCAAAGATGCGAGCTTTCCTCGCCGTGGCCCGCCACGGCAGTTTCAGTGCCGGGGCACGGGCGCTCGGCCTCAGCCAGCCGACCCTGACCACCCAGGTACAAGCCATGGAACGGCAATACAACCTGGAGCTGTTTCACCGCCGTGGGCGGCGTATCGAGTTGTCGGATGTCGGCCGGCAATTGCTGCCGATCGCCCAGGCGATGGCGGCCCTGGACCTGGATGCGCACAACCTGCTGCGCGATTCCGGCCGGCTCGACAGCGGCGAGTTGCGGTTGGGGGCGGTGGGGCCGTTCCATGTGATCGAGATGGTCGACCACTATCTGCAGCGTCATCCCCGGATCGATGTGTCGATCCGGGTCGGCAACTCGGCGCAGGTCCTGGCCGATCTCGAACGCTACGTGACGGACATCGCGGTGCTGGCCGGGAGGCACGACGATCCGGCGCTGTGTGCGGTGCACTACGCGCGCCACGCGATCATCCTGTTCGCCCACCATGCCCATCCCCTGGCCGCTCGCGGCTCGGTGCGTCTTGAAGAACTGGAAGGCCAGGCGCTGCTGCAACGCGAGCCTGGCTCCACCACCCGCGCGGTCCTCGACGCGGCGCTGCTGGCCGCGGGCGTGGTGCCGCGAATCGCCATGGAGATCGGCAGCCGTGAAGCCCTGCGCGAAGCCGTGGTCCGCGGGATTGGCCTGGGGGCGGTGTCCGAAGCCGAATTCATTGGCGACCCACGGATCCGCGCGATCCGCCTGGAAGGCGATCCGCTGTACACCGAGACCTACCTCTATTGTCTGGCGGAGCGGCGCTCCAGCCGGCTGATTTCATCGTTCTTCGAGGTCTTGCTGGCGGCGCAAGCCCAGGCTTCTTGAGCCCGCCTGCGGGCGACATTCCCCTGGCGAACGATTGAACCAGCGCTTGAAGGCGCGATGGAAGGTGCTGACATCCTTGAAGCCCAGGCCGTCACTGACCACCGCCACCGGCAAACCCTGCTGTATCTGGCGGTAGGCCAGGTCCTTGCGTACCGCGCCCACCAACTCGGTGAAGCTGGTGCCGTGATGCTTGAGGCGGCGATACAGGGTCGGGCGGCTGACATGCAGCGCACTGCACACCTGCTCAATGGCCACGCCGTGCTGCAGGTTGGCCTGGATCAACTGGCGCACCTTGTCCAGCAGCGGGTCGCGGGTGGCGAGCTGGCCGAAGGTGTGCAACGCCCGCTCCTCGATAATCTGCTTGAGGTAGCTGTTGGCACTGCGGATCGGGGTCTGCAGAAACGCGCGGGGCAGGTACAGGCAGTTGCGCGGGGCATCGAACTGCAAGTGCTGGCCAAAGATCGGCGGGTAGCGCTCATGGTAGGCCGGGCGCGGGTAGCTGAACTCACAGGCGCTGGGGACCAGGGGTTCACCGGTCATCTCCTGGCTCCACCTGAGCAATGCGCTCATGCTGCGTTCGGTTGCGGCTTGCGGATAGGGTTTGCCGGGGGCGAAGGAAAACTCCAGCAGCAGATGTTCGTCGGTTTCGCTGCAGGTCCAGCTCTCCGAGGGATTCATCAGCGCGATGTGGGTCTGGAAGATCTGCAAGGCCTCACCCAGCCGGGTGCACTGGAACAGCCAACTGGCCAACACGCCCTGGGTGGCCGGGTTGAAGGTTTGCCCGACCACCAGGCCGATCTCCGGCATGGGCAGGTCGCGGGTTGCCATCTCCCACAGGGCCAGCAAGCACCCCTCGTCGAGGCGCTGCTCCTGGATCGGCAGGGCGCTGGGACTGCGGTCGATCAGGGCTTGGCGATCGAGCCCGGCGTTGGCCATCTGCGCCGCAGTGGCCAAGCCCAGCGCCAACAGCAGGTCATGCAGGTCCAGGACTGCAACGGCCGAAACACTGGTGGCTTTGGGCATCTGTCGAGACACTCTGCTGAGGGGGTTCGACAGGCAATGTAACGCGAGGCTCAAGCACAAAGCCACCCTGGCGCACTATCCCTCCATCGGCGCCACCGCGACATGCAGGTGGTCCATGGACGCCGTCAGCACCACCTGGCACGACAGCCGCGAGTTGTCCTGGTAGTGCGCGGATTCCTCGACCAGCAATTGTTCGCCCTCGTTACGCCCACCCAAGGCGGCAAAACCGCCGGCGAGGACATAGACGTGGCAGGTCGAGCAGGAACAGGCACCGCCGCAGATCGCCTCGATCTCGTCGCAACCGGCGTTCTTCAGCGCCTCCATCAGGGTGATCCCCTCGTCGGCGTCAATCCACTGGACTTCGCCGTTCAATTCGGTGACCTGGATTCTGGGCATCAAGCAACTCCTTGCAATGGGGTAGGGGCACACCTCGGACTCAGCGCCGGGCGAATTCACAGGCAAACGCGAAGCGCTGCAGCAGGTGTTCGAATGCCGGGCTGTGCTGCTCCAGGGCGAGGGTCGCCAGGTAGCCGTGCGCGGGGTGCTGGTGCACATCCACGGCGTTGAGCAGCACACCTTGGGCCTGCGCGGTGGCCTGCAGTACATCGGCGATTTCACGCATTACCAGGGTCGGCTTGTACAGTTTGCCGATGGCGGTCAGTGGCATCTCATCGAGCAGTTGCAGGCGTTTGGGCATTGCCGCGGGCTCGGCGATGACCTGGGCCAGGTACTCGAGCAGTTGTGCGCCGGTCACCTTGCTGCCCGCGCGCAGCTTGACGTAGGCCACCGGCAGTTCACCGGCATGCAGGTCCGGGCGGCCGACGGCGGCGGCCATCTCGACGTCGGGGTGGCTATACAAGGGTTGCTCGATCACCTGCGGGTCGATGTTGTGCCCACCGCGGATGATCAGCTCCTTTTTGCGCCCGGTCAGCCAGAAGTAGCCCTCTGTGTCCTGGCGTCCCAGGTCGCCGGTATTGAACCAGCGCTGCCCGTCCCCAAGGTCCAGCCAGACGCCCTGATTGTGCTCGGCCTGCAGATAACCGCGAAAAACATTGGGACCGCTGATGGTTATCACCCCGACTTCGCCCGGCAGGCAATGGCGCTGGTAGTTGCCCGCCGCGTCCAGTTGCAGCACCGCCATCTGCTGGTAGGGCAAGCGCAGGCCGATGGAGCCGATGCGCGATTCGCCGGCGGGTGGATTGAGGCTGCTGGCGCATGCCCCTTCGGTCAGGCCATAACCTTCGAGGATGCGTATCCCGCTGGCGGCTTCGAAGCGCCGAAACAGCTCCACCGGCATGGGCGCCGCGCCACACATGGCCAACTCCAGCGAGCGGATGTCATGTCCGCTGCAGGGGTGTTGCAGCAACGCCGAGAAGACCGTCGGCACGCCGCTGAAAAAATTGATCCGGTAGTGCTCGACGATCTCCCAGAACCCCGCGAGCACGCCGGCGCCGCGATAACCCTCAGGCGTCCCCAGCACCACGTGCGCACCCACCGACCACGGCGCCAGGCCGGTCACCAGTTGGCCGTTGGCGTGAAACAACGGCAAGCCGCAGAACAGGGTTTTGCCTGGGCCGATGGCGTCGCCGAGCATGCGCATCATGGCGTAGGCGTCGAATACCTCGTTGAGGTGTTCGCGCACAGCGATTTTCGGCAAGCCGGTGGTGCCTCCCGTGCAAAAGTACGAGGACACTGCGCGCGGATCGATGACGCGTTGGCTGTCCAGGCGCGCTTCGTCGTGCCCCTGGACAAAGTCCTCATAGCTCGTCACTTCGACCGCCTGCCCCGTGGCGTTGCGCAGCACGGGCGGGGCTGCGGCGGGCGCTGTGCAATCGCCCGGCGCGACCCTGACCAGCAACTCGGCGCCGCGCGTCAGCGCCACGGCCTGCGCGACCTTGTGCCCCAGCGGATTGCCCGGCGCGGGTGCCAGGGTCACCACCACCTTGGCGTTCGCCGCCTGGAGCAACTGGCTGATGGCTTCGGCGCTGAGCTGCGGATTGACCGCCAGAACAATGCCATTGGCTTCGCCGCCCCAGAGTACAAAATGGGTCTGGGGCAGGTTCGGCAGCACGTAGGCCAGCACGTCGTCCGCGCCGTAGCCACGACGGTGCAAGGCGTTGGCCACTCGGTGGATCTGCGCCAGCAACTGGCGGTAGGTCCAGGTGCGGGGGGAGCGCAGCTGCTGCATGTCGGCAAAAAATGACAGCGCGGGGCGATCGGCGTGCAGGTGCGCGCTGCGCAGGAGCATCTGGTAGGTACTGGGGGGGAGATCGACGTCGAGCAGTGGCGTGCATTCGAGTGCCTCGATGTCGCTAAGGTAACGTAAGGTCACGGCGGGATCCTGTGGCGGGCAAAGGGTCAGCCATTCTAGGAAGGACCGGCGGACACGGGCATGGCGTGGTGATTCATTCACCGGGCGTTCGGGGTCAACTTTGCCAGCGCCCGGGGCCTGGGTGCGAGATTGCAACCCAAAGCCATGGAGTTGATCCCGGGCGCCATGGTTGCGGGCATTTCGACGGCCTAGGATCGGTGCCAAGCCCCATGTCACCTCAAGGAAGTTGCAGATGCCCGTCCACTCGATCGACTCGGTCAAAAGCTTGCGCAAACTGATTGCAGAACCGCCGGCGATGATGAAAAAACGCCTGCAGTCGCAGATCGATGATTACTGCCTGACGATCATCGAGCACTCGTCCGTGTGTGCCGTGGGGTTTAGCGATCCGAACCTGGATATCGCCTATTTCAACCTGCGTGACACCCCGGTGCTGCATGCCGAAGGCGAGTGCATCGACCTGGTCTGGCCGGCCGAGCGTAACGTGCCGGTGGCGCTGGAGCAGGGCCTGGCGTGCAGCCTGTACTTCATCATGCCCGGCATCGGGTTTGCCTTGCGGGCCAACGGTCGTTGCGAGGTGCGCGGCACGGCCGGTGCCCGCGTCCTGGCGTTTCGCGCCGCTGCGTTGTTCCTGCATTGTTCGCGGGCCAAGGTCCGGGCGCAGTTCTGGACCCCGCGCGCACCGACGCAGCCGTTGTCCCAGGCCGAGGGGAGCGGGCCGCTGTCCGCTGAAGCGCTGGGGTTCATCGCGGCCTCGCCCTACCTGTTGATGCTGACGCGCAACGCCGCGGGCACCACGGAAATTTCTCCACGTGGCGATCCCGACGGTTTTGTCCTGGCGCTGGACAGCCAAACCCTGTTGATCCCCGAGCGACCCGGTAACAAAGTGGCCTGCACCCTGATCAACATCCTGTCGCAACCCACGGTGAGCGTGTCCTTCATCATTCCCGGTGGCGGCAGTCAGTTGTCGGTCACCGGCAAGTCCTGGTTGAGCGCCGACCAGTCGCTGCTGGCGCCGTTGGCCATCAACGGCAAGGTGCCGGCGGTGGCGATTGTGCTGGAGGTAACGCGCTGGCGCTTCGTGCCGTGTCCCGAACTGGTGGCGGCCGGGTTGTGGCGTAGCGAAACCCACCTGCGGGACAGCGACCTGCCGTCCTTCCCCAAGATGCTGTCCGAGCACATGAACGGCAGGGGGTTGCTGGGCAAGGCGACGACGTTGCTGGTGGATGCGGTGGTCAAGCACGACCTGAAGAATCTGTATTAAGGAAACCCGATGAGCCTCAGTGTGCACGAATACCTGCAGTGCGATGCCACGGCGCTGGCCGACCTGGTCAGGCGTGGCGACGTCAGTCCCGGCGAGTTGCTGGACCTTGCCGACGGGCAGTTGCAACGCCTCAATCCGCTGCTCAATGCCGTCAACCTGCCAATGCTGGCGCAGGCACGCCAGCGCCTGGAAGAGCCGCTGCAGGGTCCTTTGGCCGGGGTGCCGGTGCTGATCAAGGATGCAATCCAGGACTATGCCGGCTTGCCCACGGCCAACGGCAGCCAGGGCTTGCGTCACGTCCCGGCCGCCCGCCATTCAACGGTGGTCCAGCGCCTGCTGGACGCCGGCGCGGTGATCCTCGGCAAGACCAACACCCCGGAACTGGCCCTCAAGGCCACTACCGATTCCCGGGCTTTTGGCCTGACCCGCAACCCCTGGGACCTGGCGCGCACCCCGGGTGGCTCCAGCGGTGGTTCGGCCGCTGCCGTCGCGGCGGGTATCGTGCCCATGGCCGGGGCCAATGACGGCGGTGGTTCGATCCGGATTCCGGCGGCCTGCTGCGGCTTGTTCGGCCTGCGTCCATCACGCGGTCGGGTGCCCTGCGGGCCGGCGGTGGGCGAGGTGTGGGAGGGCGCATCGAGTGATCTGGTGGTGTCGCGCAGTGTGCGTGATTCGGCCCTGGCCCTGGATGTGCTGGCCGGTCCCGGTTGTGGCGAGCCCTTTATGATCGCCGCGCCGCAGGAGCGGTTTGGCACGCTGATGCAGCGCGACCCCGGGCGTTTGCGGATCGCCTTCAGTTGCCAGTCGCCGCTGGGCACCGAAGTCCACCCGGATGCCGTCGCGGCGGTGCAGCACAGCGCCCGGCTGCTCAGTACCCTAGGGCATGAGGTGGTCGAGGACCGGCCGCAGTACGACGGCCACCAACTGGCGCGCTGTTACCTGCAGATGTATGGCGGTCAAGTCGCGGCGACGCTGGCCCAGGCCCGCGCGCAAGGCGCCCGCAGCCGCGACTTCGAATTGACCACGCGCATCCTCGAAACCCTCGGCAATGCCAGCAGTGCCGGCGACTACGTCGGGCACCATCGGCGCTGGAATCACTTCGCCCGCGCCCTGGGGGCATTTCACCAGCGTTATGACCTGTTCCTGACACCGACGCTCGCCAGCCCGCCGCTGACGCATCAGGCCGCGCAGATGCCGCGCGCCGAGGAACGTCTGCTGCGGTTGTTGCTCACCAGCGGCGCACTGGCGGTGCTGGCGCGCCTGGGCATGCTGGACAAGCAACTGGGCGAATTGTCCCGGCAGAACCTGGCGTTCGTGCCCTTTACCCAACTGGCCAACCTCACCGGAACCCCGGCAATCAGTGTGCCGCTGTTCTGGACCGAACAGGGCCTGCCCCTGGGCGTGCAGTTTATCGCGGCCTTCGGCAACGAGGCGCTGCTGCTGCAAGTGGCGGCCCAACTGGAGCAGGCGCAGCCGTGGCTGCAGCGCCTGCCTGCGCTGGCGTACCCGGCATGAGCGGGCTGGACGGAACCTGTGTGGTGGTGGGCGCCAGCCACGCGGGTGCGCAGTTGGCGATCAGCTTGCGCCGCGAAGGCTGGACCGGCCCCATCCAGTTGATCGGTGAGGAGCCGCAGCTGCCTTATCAGCGTCCACCGCTGTCGAAGTCCGCGCTGCAAGGCACCGAGTCCGGGCTGGCGCCTATCTACAGTGCTGCGGCCTATGGGAAGTCGAGCATCAGCCTCATGCCAGGGACACGGGTACGGGAGATCGACCGGGTGCAGCAGCGTGTCGTCCTCGACGACGGCCAGCGTCTGGCCTATGACAAGCTGGCCCTGTGCACCGGCGCGCGGGTGCGTAGATTGCACCTGCCCGGCCATGCTCTGGCTGGCGTGCACTACCTGCGCACGGCGGCGGATGCCCTGGGCATTCGCGCCCAGGCCCGAGCTGGCGGGCATGCGGTGATTGTCGGTGGCGGCTACATTGGCCTGGAGGCTGCCGCGGCCCTGCGCCAACTGGGCATGCAGGTCACGCTGCTGGTCCAGGGCAGCAGAGTGCTGGAGCGGGTGTCAGCCGCCGAGGTCTCTGCCTACTTTGCGCGCCTGCACGCCGCCCATGGCGTGGACATCCGCCCCCATGTCCGCCCAGTGGAGTTGCGCGGTGGCCGGTGGGTCGAGCAGGTGCTGTGCAGTGACGGGCGTTTGTTGGCGGCTGACCTGGTGCTCGTTGGCATAGGCGTCCAGCCCAACCTGGAACTGGCTCGCGATGCGGGGCTGGCAGTCGGCGATGGCATCCTGGTGGATGATTGCGCGCGCACCTCGGACCCCAACATCGTGGCGGCGGGCGACTGTGCGTTTCATCCCAATGGGCTGCTCGGTTATTCGCTGCGCCTGGAATCCGTGCCCAACGCCACGGAGCAGGCCAGGAGTGCCGCCGCCAGCCTGTGCGGCCTGCGCAAACCCTACTCGGCGCTGCCGTGGTTCTGGTCCGACCAGTACGACTGCCGG
>Ga0213827_1000601_pt1 | contig 26681 bp, 26 predicted proteins | sample MC6MC0898MG_FD_180669 | JGI IMG/M metagenome (GOLD analysis project Ga0213827, IMG submission 180669) | Enriched soil aggregate microbial communities from Iowa State University, Ames, United States - MC6-MC0898-MG | ecosystem: Environmental > Terrestrial > Soil > Unclassified | place: USA: Iowa...
GGGGTGGCCACGGTGAACTTCAGGAACACCCGCGAGCCGGGCAGGTTGCGCGTGGAATACACCATCGCCCCGTCCTGCTCGCGCTCGTACAAGGTGCCGCTGAACACGCCCATGTTGCCCCAGAGGTTGGGGGTCTGCACCGCGTTGTCATCCACCTGCTGGGCGGTGCAGCGCGAGCCGGGTTCCGGCGCGGTCGCCAGGCTGACCGTGTTGTTCTGCACGCAGCGGTACACCGTGCGCGCCGCCACCGGCCAGGGCAGCAGCAACGACAACAGGGCCAACGCGGCAGGCAGGGTCGGTTTCATGGGCTCGGTTCGGGGCACGCAGGTCGTGCGGCGCGATCATCCGGCGGCGGCCGCGAACCGAAGGTGAATACCGGGCCCGCCGCCATGGCGGGCCCGGGGGCGCGTCAGCGACCGCCGCCCGCCAGGCGCTTGCCGGCGTAGCCCAGGCCCAGCAGCAGGAACCACAGCGGGCTGATCGCCAGCGCGTACAGGGTGTCCGGCTGCAGGGTCAGCAGCACCAGCACGAAGCCGAAGAACGCCAGGCAGACCACGCACATGGCGATGCCGCCGGGCATCTTGAACCGCGAGGCCGCATGCAGGTCCGGGCGCCGGCGGCGGTACACGATGTACGAGCACAGGATCAGCGACCATACGAACATGAACAGCACCGCCGCCAGCGTGGTGACCAGGGTGAAGGCGGTGACCAGGTTGGGGATCAGGTAGATCAGCATCGCCCCCAGCAGCAGGCAGACGCAGGAGAACAACAGCCCGCGCGCCGGCACCGCCGCCCGCGACAGGCGCGCGAACATGCCCGGGGCGTGCCCCTCCTCGGCCAGGCCGTACATCATCCGGCTGGTCGAGAAGATGCCGCTGTTGGCCGACGAGGTGGCCGAGGTGAGGACCACGAAGTTGATCAGGCTCGCCGCGGCCGGGATGCCGGCCAGCACGAACAGCTCCACGAACGGGCTCTTGCCCGGCACCACCTCGCGCCACGGGGTGACCGCCATGATCGCGATCAGCGCCAGCACGTAGAACACGATGATGCGGATCGGGATCGAGTTGATGGCCTTGGGCAGGTTGCGCTCGGGGTCGGCGGTTTCGGCGGCCGTGGTGCCCACCAGCTCGATGCCGACGAAGGCGAAGACCGCGATCTGGAACCCGGCGAAGAAGCCGGCCAGGCCCATCGGGAACATGCCACCGTCATTCCACAGGTTGGCGAACGAGGCCTGGTGGCCCGACGGCGCGGTGAAGCCCCACGCCACCAGCCCGAAGCCGGTGATGATCAGCGCGCAGATGGCGATGATCTTGATCAGCGCGAACCAGAACTCCATTTCGCCGAACAGCTTGACCGTCACCAGGTTCAGGCTGAGCAGCAGGATCACGCACAGCAGCGCCGGTATCCAGGGCGCCAGGTCGGGAAACCAGAACTGCGCGTAGGCGGCGATGGCGATCACATCGGCGATCGCGGTGATGATCCAGCAGAACCAGTAGGTCCATCCACAGAAGAACCCGGCCCAGGGGCCCAGCAGGTCGGTGGAGAAGTCGATGAAGGACTTGTATGCCAGGTTGGACAGCAGCAGCTCGCCCATCGCGCGCATCACGAAGAACAGCATCGCGCCGATGATCAGGTAGACCAGGATGATCGACGGGCCGGCCAGGCTGATGGTCTTGCCCGATCCCATGAACAGCCCGGTGCCGATGGCCCCGCCAATGGCGATCAGCTGCAGGTGGCGGTTGGAGAGGCTGCGCCGGAGGTGGTCGGGGGGAACGGTCGGATCGGACATGGATGCGGGCCAGCAGGGCGATGGCTAGGAACATAGAAGAGCGCCGCCGGTTTGACCACTGCCGCGTGCAGGCGGCGTCGGCTTTGCCCCGGCGCCCGGCACCGGCCGGCCCGGCCGGACCTGCCCAGGCGGACGCGTGCGGGGTATTCCGATTCCCATCGCCGCCCGCAAATGGTGATATAGCGCACCGGGGGCATCGATCAGCCGCCGCCAGCCATGGCGTTGGACGCCCCCCACCCTCCCGGCATCGAGGTCTGCTTGAACCGCCCCAGGATCATCGCCGCCACCGTGCTGTTCGCCCTGCTCGGCGCGCTCGTGCCGATCGCCTCGGTGGCCTATGCCACCTGGAGCCGGGCTACCGATGCCGAGCACGACCGCCTGCAGGTCACCGCCGAACGCACCCTGCTGCGCGCCCACCGCGCGTACGAGACCGGGCTGGTGGCGCTGCGCCGGCTCAACCAGAGCACCCTGCCGCCGTGTTCGCCCGAGCACCTGCAGCTCATGCGCAGCCTGACCCTGGGCACCCGCTCGGCCGAGCAGATCGGCTACTTCGAGGACGGGCGGTTGCGCTGCACCTCGTGGGGGATGATGGACAACTACGTGCCCGAGCCGACCCCGGACCACATCACCGCCGATGGCGCCGGCATCACCCTGGACGTGCACCCGATCGCCGGCGATGGCACCGCCCTGATTGCGGTCAAGCTGGACCGGTACGACATCCTGATGGATCCCGAACGCTTCGTGGATGTCATCACCGACCCGAACGTCCGCCTGGCCGTTGCCAGCCCGGACGGGCGCCTGATCGCCCAGCAGGCCATCCTCGACCAGCAGCTTCTGCAGCGCCTGCTGCGCGAACCGCACAGCGGCATGGACGGCCACACCCTGTACGCCACCGCCCAGGACCAGGAGTGGCTGGCCATCGCCACCGCGCCGCGTACCGACCTGATCGCCAGCTTCCGCCAGCAGTTCCGCCAGTTCATCCCGCTGGGCGTGCTGGGCGCGCTGGCGGCGGTGGGCGGAGTGGTCTGGCTGTCGCGCCGACGGTTGTCGCTGCCGGCCGAGCTGGCCACCGCGGTGCGCCGGCGCGAGTTCTTCATGCACTACCAACCCATCATCGAGCTGGACACCGGCATCTGCATCGGCGCCGAGTCGCTGGTGCGCTGGGCCCGCCCCGATGGCACCCAGGTGCGCCCGGACCTGTTCATCCCCCTGGCCGAAGAACACGGCCTGATCGACGCGCTCACCGACCAGGTGATCGAGCGGGTGATCGAGGACATGCGCGATCTGCTGGTCCAGGACCGCAGCGTGCACATCGCCATCAACCTGTCCGCCAGCGATGTCAGCAGCGGGCGGGCGCTGAAGGTGCTCACGCGCCAGTTGGCCGGCACCGACATCCATCCCCAGCAGATCTGGCTGGAAGCCACCGAGCGGGGCTTCATCGATGTGCAGCGCGCGCGCAACACCCTGGCGGTCGCGCGCCGCGCCGGGCACTGCGTGGCCATCGATGACTTCGGCGTGGGCTATTCCAGCCTGCAGTACCTGCAGCAGTTGCCGCTGGACGCGCTGAAGATCGACAAGTCCTTCATCGATGCCATCGGCACCGACAGCGCCACCAGCCCGGTCACCTCGCACATCATCGACATGGCCAAGACGCTGGGCCTGTCCATCGTCGCCGAAGGCATCGAAACCCCGGCCCAGCTGGCCTACCTGCAGGCGCGCCAGGTCGACTTCGGCCAAGGCTGGCTGTTCTCCCGGCCCTTGCCACCGGACGCCTTCATCGCCTTCCACCACCAGCGCCTGCAGCAGTACGGCAAGGCGCCGGAAAACATGCAGAACCCCAACAACGCCGTCGAGGACTGAGCGCGCGCGCCTTTATTCGTCGGCGATGCCCGCCAACGCCAATACCCAGCGTGGCACCTTGGGTTCGCCGGCATAGAAACTGCGCGGCTTGCCCTCGGCCATCGCCCAGCGGTGGATCCAGCTGATGCCGCCGGCGCCGTTGTAGCCATCGGCGTGCGCGTAGACCGGGTCCTGCAGCGCCTGTTCGAGGGCGATGAACGTATAGCCGCGGCGCCGGGTGGCCGCGATCAGCTCGCCGATGCTGTCGGCGTTCAACGCATTGGCGTGCATCAGCCATACCTGGGCCGGCAAGCGCCCGAACAGCTGCCGCGACTGATCCTCGTAGTAGTCGAGCTTGTTGAGCATGTAGGGCACGTAGCCACGCCGCAGCTGCCGCAGGCGCGCCTCGCGCAGCGCCGGATCGGTCTCGGTATCGCGCACGTGGTCGTAGGCGAACGCCCAGATCCATTCGCTGTTGTCCACCGTCACCGGCGCGATCCGGTAACCGTGCTGGTCCAGGAAGGTCGCCAGCGCGGCGCGTTGCTGTGGCGTGCGCCCCGCGCGCAGGTAAGGATGGCGGAACCAGCGCGGCGCCTGGCCGCGCTCGGCCAACAACGGGCGCAGGGTCTTCTCCCCGTCGAGGATGTCCTGCTCGTAGGCCTCCAGCCCGATCGCGTGCAGGTCGACATGGCCACGCGTGTGGTTGCCCAGTTCCAACCCGGCATCGCGCCAGTCGCGCAGCATCTGCACGCGTGCCGGCTGCACCTGGCCGCCCTGCTCCAGTTTGACCTCGTTGACGAAGCCCACCACCGGCACCTGCGCGGCGGTCAGCGCGGCCAGCAGCTGCGCATAGCGCTGCGCCAGTTCCGGGTCGTTGCGCTCATCCAGCCGCTGCCAGGGCAGATCGTCGATGGTCAGCGCGATGCGCTGGTCCGGCGCTGCCTGCACCACGCCGGCCACGGCCAGCATGCCCATTCCCATCCATCGCAACACGGTACGGCGCACGCCAGACTCCAACCCCTCATCCAGATCCCAGCATAGCGCCCCATCCCGACCCGTTGTTTTCAACGCAAGGCGATAGCGCCGGGCCATGCCCGGCGGCCTTTCCCTGTCAGTGCACGGCGGGCGCCCAGGCACGCGGCCGCCGCACCACCACCATCAGCGTCATCACCAGCAACACCAGCAGCACGCCCGGCAGCCAGCGTTCGCCCAGGGTTTCCAGCATCACCCCGCCCACCACGCCACCGATGGCGATGGCCAGGTTCCAACCGGTCACCACGAACGACTGCGCGATGTCGCCCGCCGCCCCGGCGCGGCGTGCCACGGCGGTCTGGAACTGGGTCGCCACGCCACCAAAGGCCACGCCCCACAGCACCGTGCCCAGCACCAGCACCCACGGCGAGGTCGGCCACAGCGCGAACGCCGTGGCGGCCAGGGCGAAGGCCACCGTACTGGCGATCACCAGCACGCGCAGCCAGCGGTCCACCCAGATCCCGGTGATCCAGATGCCCAGCAGCGCGGCCACGCCGAACACCAGCAGCAGGCGGTCCAGCCACGGCGCGGCACCGGCCAGCGCGGCGAACGGTTCGATGTAGGTGTACAGCACGTTGTGCGCCAGGACGTACAGGAACATCGTCAGCAGCGCCGCGCGCATGCCCGGCAGCCGCAACACATCCCCCAGCCGCTGCCGCGCCCCCGCGCCCGGTGCCGACAACGCCGGCAATGCCAACCGCGCCCACAGCAGCAGGCCCACGCTGAGCAGCGACATCAACCCGAATGCCCAGCGCCAGCCGATGGTCTGGCCCAGCAACGTGCCGGCCGGGATGCCCAACGACAACGCCAGCGGCGTGCCCACCATCGCCACCGCGATGGCGCGGCCCTGCAGCCGTGGCACCACCATGCGGCTGGCATAGCCGGCCACCAGCGACCACAGCAGGCCTGCGCTGATCCCGGCGATGAAGCGCGCCACCAACATCACCGCGTACTGGTGGGTGAAGGCGGTGAGGGTATTGACCACCACGAAGCCGGCGATCGCGGCCAGCAGCAGCGGGCGACGTGGCAGGCGCTGGGTCAGCGCGGTCATCGGCAGGGCCGCCACCAGCGAGCCGATCGCATAGATGGTCACCAACTGGCCCACCAGCGCGCGGCTCACGCCCAGGTCGGCGCTCATCGGCGACAGCAGGCCGGCCGGCAACGCCTCGGTCAGGATGGTCACAAAGCCCGCGCAGGCCAGGGCCAGCAATCCCGCCAGCGGCAGGCGCGCGGACGCGGCCGACTCGACCGCCAGTGCGGCGGTGCCAGCGTCTCCATGCATGCCTGCGCCACTCATGCCGACACCTCCAGCGCGGCGTACACCGCATCGCGCAGTTGCTCGACGAACGCGCCGTGCATGCCTTCGTACAAGGTATTGGTGAGGGCCACCACGCTCAGCCCGCGCGCCGGGTCCACGAACCAGCTGTGCCCGTACGCGCCCCCCCAGCGCCAGCTGCCGGGCGCCTGCGGCGTAGCCGTCGGACCGGCATCGTCCAGTACCGCAAAGCCCAGTCCGAAGCCCCAGCCCGGCGCATCCGGCGGTCCCTGCTCGCCCACTTGCGCGCGCGCCATCACCGCCACGGCCGTCGCCGGCAACCAATCGCGGCGCGACTCCCCACGCAACGCCTCGAGCAGACGCATGACGTCGTCGGCCGTGCCGACCATGCCGCCGCCCGCCGAGGCGAACGCCGCCGGATCGCTTGCACGGGCCAGGCTGTAACGGATGCCGGCGCTGCCCTCGAACGGCGCCACCACCTCGCCCTCGGCCAGCCGGTGCGGCTGCGGCGTGTCGGTGACATAAGGCGTGACCAACCGCGCCGGGCTGTCGGTATGGAAGCCGGTGTCCTGCATCCCCAGCGGCAGGCTCACCTGCTCGCGCACCACCTGCGCAAGCGGCGCGCCGGTGGCCGCCTCCAGCAGCGCGCCAGCCACGTCCACGCCCAGCGAGTACCGCCACGCCGTACCCGGCGCAAACAGCAGCGGCACCCGTGCGATCCGCTGCAGGTTCTCGCGCAGGCTGACCGGGCTGTCATCCATGCCGTCGCTGACGCCCGCCCGTGCATGCGGGCCGTCGGCGTCGGCATCCAGGAAGCGGTAGCCCAGCCCCGCGCTGTGGCTGAGCAGATGGCGCAGGGTGATGTCCGGGCGGCGGCCGTCGGCCAGCGCCGGGCGGAAGTCGGGCAGCCAGTCGGTGATCGGCGCATCCAGCGACAGCAGGCCCTGCGCCACCAACCGCATCGCCGCGGCGGTCACGATCGGCTTGCTGACCGAGGCCAGCCGGAACAGCGCATCGCGCGACATTGACCGCTGCCGCTCGCGATCGGCCCAACCGCTGGCGCTGGCGTGGACGAGCTGGCCGTGCCGGCGCACCAGCACCACCGCGCCCACGATCTGGTGGCGGGCATGGGCGGCAGACAGCACGGCATCGACCGGCGCCAGGCGCGGATCGGCAGCGGCAACGGCAGGGAGGTCCAGGACGGAGGACATGGGGGACGGTCCAGCAGGAGGGGAGCGCCATCCTCGGCCCTCACTGCCCCGGCAAACACCCAGGCAGCGCTCCAGACATTCCGGACACCAGATTCCGCAATGATGGACAACCCCATACCAGCAAGGGATCTGGCGGAGGGCCGTCCCGACGCACCACTACGTCCCATCTCGAGGGGCGCCAGTGGCCCCAGGGCGGCTAAAGTGGCCGCTTTCCCCCTTGGTACGGCCATGTCCGCGCTGGAAAACCTGGGCAACCTGCAAACCTTCGTGCACGTCGCCGACACCCGCAGCTTCGTCGAGACCGGGCGCCTGCTCGGTGTGTCCGCCTCGGCCACGGGCAAGACCGTCACCCGGCTGGAACAGGCCTTGGGCGTGCGCCTGTTCCACCGCAGCACGCGCAGCGTCACTCTCACCGCCGAGGGCGAGCGCTTCCTGCTGCGCTGCCGGCGCATCATCGACGAGCTCGACGCCGGCCGGACCGAACTGGCCCAGCAGGCGGCCGCTCCCTGCGGCACGCTGCGGTTGAGCCTGCCGCTGGTCGGCGACCTGTCGCTGCCGATCCTGTCCGACTTCATGGCCGCCTACCCTGGCATCCGCCTGGAGCTGGATTTCGACGACCGCATGGTCGATGTGATCGAAGAGGGGTTCGACGCCGTGCTGCGGGTCGGCGAGCCCTCCGACTCGCGGCTCAGCGCACGCCGGCTCGGGGTATTCCCGCGTTATCTGGTCGCCTCGCCGGATTACCTGGCGCGGCGCGGCATCCCGCAGACACCGTCGGACCTGCTGCAGCACGACTGCCTGCACTACCGCTTTCCCACCAGCGGCAAACTGGAACCGTGGCCGCTCCCGCGCGAACCCGGCGCGCCCGCGCTGGAGCTGCCGGTGGCGATGGTCTCCAACACCATCGAAGCGCGCCTGGCGTTCGCCCTGGCCGGGCGCGGCATCGGCTACATCCCCGAGCACTCGGTGCGCGAGGCGTTGGCCGACGGCCGCCTGGTGCGGGTGCTGCCCGAGCAGATCCATGCCTGCGGCACCTTCCATCTGCTGTGGCCCTCGGGCCGCCACGTGCTGCCCAAGCTGCGGGTGTTCATCGATTTCGTCAGCGCCCGGCTCACCGGCGTGAGCTGCTGAACAGCCGGCATTCACCGCCCGCGGCCGCGGCAAACCTATACTGGCCGCGCGACAGCCAGTCGCCTGTGTAATGAGGTATGCCCGCATGCGCCATTGATGCCCCGCCGTCGCCAGACGGCCAGTGACCTTCCCGCCTTCGCGGGGAGCATCCACGGCATCCATGGAGGTCGCATGACCGCATTCTCGCTCACCCTCGACCGCGTGACCTGCACCCTGCCCGATGGGCGGGTCCTGTTTTCCGATATCAGCACCCAGTTCGATACCACCCCGACCGGCCTGGTCGGCCGCAACGGTGTGGGCAAGAGCGTGCTCGCTGGCCTGCTCGCCGGCCAGCGCACACCCAGCAGCGGGCAGGTCCAACGCCAGGGCCGGGTCCATCTGTTGGCCCAGCACGCCGGGCCGCCGGCCGGCAGCATTGCCGCCCTCGCCGGGGTCGCCCCGCTGCTGCAGGCCCTGGCCCGCATCGAGGCCGGCAGCGTCGATCCGGACGATTTCGCCACGGTCGGCGAGCGCTGGGATATCCGCGACCAACTGCAGGCGCAGTGGACGCGGCTGGGCCTGCCCGCGCTGGATCCGGCACGCCCGGCGGCCTCGCTCAGCGGTGGCCAGGCCATGCAGGTGGCGCTGGCCGGTGCGCTGTTGTCCAACGCCGATGCGCTCATCCTGGACGAGCCCAGCAACCACCTCGACAGCACCCACCGCACCCGCCTGCTCGACGCCCTGGCCGGGTGGCGCGGTGGCCTGATCGTGATCAGCCACGACCGCAGCGTGCTCGGCGCGATGCGCCGCATCGTCGAACTCTCCCCGGCCGGGCTGCGCAGCTATGGCGGGAACTACGACTTGTATGCAGGCCAGAAACAGGACGAACGCGCCGCTGCCGATGCGGTGCTTGCGCTGCGCCGGCGCGAGCGTCGCCAACTGCAGGACGATCAGCGCGAACAACGCGAGCGCATCGAGCACCGCCAGTCACGCGCGCAGCGCACGGCCCGCACCGCCAACCAGGCACCGATCCTGCTCGGTGGCATGAAGAACCGCAGCGAGAACAGCACCGGGCGCTGGCAGGCCCGGCAGGTGGAGCGCGCTGCCAGCGTGGACGCGCGCGTGCGCGACGCCGCCGCACAGGTGGAGGAGGCGGTGGAGATCGCGCTGCTGGCGCCCACCCTGGCCGATCCCGGTCCGCAGCGCGTGGCCGAACTGGTCGACGTACAGCTGCCGTGGGTGGCGCCGCCGTGGCAGCGCATCAGCGTGTGCGTGCAGCGCGGCCAGCGCATCGGCGTGCGGGGCCGCAACGGCAGCGGCAAGTCGACGCTGCTGCGGCTGCTTGCCGGGCAGCTCGGCGCCGAGGCCGGCCAGTGCACGGTGGCTGCGCGCACGGCGCTGCTCGACCAGTCGCTGTCCGCGTTGCCGGCCCAGGCCACGGCCCTGTCACTGCTGCAGGACGCGCATCCCGACGCCAGCGAGGCAACCCTGCGCACCCAACTCGCCCTGCTCGGCCTGGCGGGCCATCGCTGCCTGCGTCCGCTGTCCACCCTCAGCGGCGGCGAGCGACTGAAGACCGCGCTGGCCGCCGTGCTGTATGCCCGCGATCCGCCGCAGTTGCTGCTGCTGGATGAGCCGGGCAACCACCTCGACCTGCCTTCGCTGGCCGCGTTGGAGCAGATGCTCACCCGATACCCCGGCACGCTGATGATCGTGTCCCACGACCCGGCGCTGCTCGATGCGGTCGGCGTGAGCCACTACCTGGACGCGGCCGAGGCAGGCTGGGCGCTGACGGCGGTGTAGGCAGTATGTCGGCGTGGTCGGGTCACCCGCGCGACCACGCCGGGACGGCATCGGGCAGCAACTGCCACAGCATCGGCCCGGCCTGCATCTCCGCATCGATCAGCAGACAGGCGTCGAACGCCGCACGCACCGTGCGCTCATCCATCTCCACCCCGATCAACGGGCGGCGATCGCCCAACCAGGGGTGCCACATCCGGCGCATCGCCTGGTCCTGGCCGGCGTCGTCCATCTTCTCCATGCCCGGCATCGGCGCGGTCCAGCAATCTGCCGGTTGGCGTACCCAGCCCACATCGGTATACGGCACCCGCGGTGCCGGCAGCAGCGGGGAGGTGTCTTCCAACCCGGCCGCCACCCGCGTGCGCGCGACATGCCCGACGCCGGCCGGTGCGGTCCGGGGGCCGCGTCCACGCCGGACAGCGCGCCACCCGGTCCACGCGGTTGGCCAGCATGGCAAGGCGGGCATCGGACACGCATTAGAAATGTTACTCTATAACATTAACTGATCCCGGGCCCCCACCCATGAAGCGTACGTCCACCCTGCTCGATGCGAGCGCCATCGCCCTTTCCAGCCTGTGCCTGCTGCATTGCCTGGCCCTGCCGCTGTTGGCCGCGGCGCTGCCGCTGTTGGGCGTGTGGGCAGAGGCCGAGTGGGTGCATGTGCTGTTCGTGATCATCGCCGCGCCCATGACCGGCTTCGCCCTGTGGCGCGCGCATCGGCAGCAGCGCCTGCCTGCGGCCGCGGTCACCAGCGCCGTAGTGGGGCTGTTGCTGCTACTGGCCGGCGCTGCCGGCTGGCCCAGCCACGACAGCGAAACCCCGATGACCGTCGCCGGCAGCCTGCTGCTGGCCGCCACCCATGCGTGGAATGCGTGGCGCCGTCATCGCCACTGAGCGGACGCGCTATTTGCCGTAGGCGCGCAGCAGCCTGACCAGCACCTGCGCCTCGGCGGCGCGTTCGGCCGGGTCGGTCGGGCTGACCACGTGTTCCTGCAGGTGCTCGTCCAGCAGCGCCATCAGCAGGCCATGCGCCGCGCCGCGTACCGCCGCGGCCTGCATCAGCACGTCCGTGCAATCGGCATCGGTCGACTGCAGCGAGGTTTCCAGTGCGGCCACCTGGCCCGCCATGCGCCGGACCCGGGCCAGCAGCGGGTTTCGTTTGTGTTGGACGTGCGACATGGGGCGGAAGAATATACCCTACGGGGGTATACCTCAACCGAGCCGCCATCATGTCCCTCGCCGCTGCCGCCGATGCCCGCAGCCACAGCCACCGCTTCGACGACGGCAATCCGCTGGCCGAGCGCAACACGCGCCGCGCCCTGTGGCTGACCGCCGCCATGATGGGGGTGGAGATCGTGGGCGGCTGGTGGTTCAACTCCATGGCCGTGCTGGCCGACGGCTGGCACATGAGTTCGCATGCACTCGCCCTCGGCCTGGCCGTGTTCGCCTATGCGTGTGCCCGCCGCTACGCGCAGGACCCGCGCTTCGCCTTCGGCACCTGGAAGATCGAGATCCTCGGCGGCTACACCAGCGCGATCGCCCTGCTGGGTGTCGCCCTGCTCATGGCGGTGCAATCGGCGCAGCGGCTGTTCTCCCCCAGCGCCATCCACTACGACCAGGCCATCGCCATCGCGGTGGTCGGCCTGGCGGTGAACCTGCTGTGCGCGTGGTGGCTGCGCGACAGCCACGGCCACGGCCACGATCACAATCACGGCCATGCGCACACCGGCCCTGCCCACCACGGGCATCACGCGCATGACCATGCCCATGACCACGGCCACGCCGCGCATGCGCAGGACCTCAACCTGCGCTCGGCCTACCTGCACGTCCTCGCCGACGCTGCCACCTCGGTGCTCGCCATCGCCGCACTGGTCGGCGGCAAGTTCTGGGGCGCGGCCTGGCTGGACCCGGTGATGGGACTGGTCGGTGCCGTGCTGGTCACGGTGTGGGCCATCGGCCTGCTGCGCGATACCGGCCGCGTGCTGCTGGATGCGCAGATGGATGCACCGGTGGTGGCCGAAGTGCGCGAGGTGATCGAGCAGGGGCCGTGGCCGGCGCAGTTGGCCGACCTGCACGTGTGGCAGGTGGGCCGCGGCAAGTACGCGGTGGTGGCCAGCGTGGTCACCACGGCAGAGGTGAGCGCCGATCAGCTGCGCGCCGCGCTCTCCATCCATGAGGAACTGGTCCACGTCACCGTGGAAGTGAACCGCCTCCCCGCCCCGCTCAGCGGTGCAGCAGCATCGAACCGATGAACAGCGCCAGAGGTGCGGCACCCAACACTGCACCCACGATTCCCAGCCACGCCCAGCGCTCCTGACGCACCCGCGATCCCAGCGCCGCCAGCAGCGCCACTGCCGCAGAGGCGAGCACGCCGATCGACACGCCGGTGGTGCTCGCGCCGGCAGTCACCCCGTGGTTGGCCCACTGCGCGCCGTACGCCACCGCGGCCCCCAGCGGGAGTGCCGCAAAGCTGAGCAGCCCCAACAACGGCGCGCGTGCCGCCGTGGCCTTCACCGGAGGCCGGCCGACCGTGCCCATGTCGCTGTCGTTGTGCATGCATGCTCCTGACGGGTACATCCCCTGGACCAGCCTCGTTCACTTGTCCGCCGAGTTCAAGCGCGCGCCTGCACATCCCGCGCGGGCCCGGGACCTCTACACGCCCGCCCGCACGAGGCGCCCTTACACTCCGGCGACACCCGCCCAGGATGCCCGCCATGCGCCCCGGCCTTTGCCTGTTGCTGCTCGCCCCGCTCCTGCTCAGCGCCTGCCGGAACGGCGACAGTGGCGTGGGCACGTTCTCCGCCGACCCGCTGCTGGGCTGCTTTGCCACCCGTCCACGCACGCCGGCCGAGTTCCGCATCGAACAACAGCAGGGCCAGTACTACGTCGCCTTCCGCCGTGACGCGCACTGGCAGCGCGACGACACCGCCCTGCAGGTATCGACCCGCGCCGACATCGGCCGGTTCTTCAAGGACGATGCCGACCAGATCGACAAGGCGCTGGTGCGGCCCACCGGTGGCTTCGGCCTCTTCCACCTCACTCCCGGCGCCACGTCGCGGCAGCGGCGAGCCCCGGATATGCAGCTGCCGGCAGCGCCGCCTCGCCACGGCGGTGCCCGCAGGCCCGATACCCCACGACGGCCCCCTCCCCAGGGACCGTCGCCTCCCCCGCCAGCAAGCCGGCGTCCGGCCGCTATCGGCGGCTTCCCATGCCCCAGCCGCCCTCGCCGCCAGCGCCAGACCACCGCGTGCCGGCGCGTCCGTGCACCGTGCCACGCGTGCGCCCGCTCCCCGCGCCACCGGCCGCGCCTTCTCCCCCAGCAGCGACCTCAACAACCGCCGCGTGCAGCGCCCCGCGTGCACGCGCGTACAGGGCGGCAGTGTCCGGCCGTACTTCAACATGGCCCCTTGCCCCGGCCACGGCGATGGATCGAGCTGTAGGGCCAGTCCGCCGCGTCACGCACGTGGCCATGTTTGACCGGGTTCTCGTGTACGTACGCCACATGCCGCAGGAAATCCTCCCCGTCCACGATGCGGTGCTCGCGGAAACTGCTGTGCCAGAGCGGTCGCGCACTGCGGTCGCGGCGCAACACCGCGCGCGGCGGCATGCCCGGCAGCTGGCGGTCGAAGATGGCCTGGATCTGGTTCCAGCGCCGGTGCCCGTCATCATCGGCCGCGGGCAGCGTCCACACGCCATGCAGGTGGTCGGGCAATACCACGATCGCATCCAGACGGAACGGCCGCGCCTGCTGTGCCACCCGGAACGCCAGCCGCAGGCCTTGCGCGTGATCGACCAACAGGCGGCTGCGCTGATCGCGCAGGTGCGCACTGAAGAAGTACGCGTTGCCGGGTTGCCAGGGGCGGTGATCGCAGGACATGGCCGCAGTGTGCGATCCATGGCGCGCTGCGAGGATCGGCCTGCGCCTTATCCTGGTTTCGGGCTTGGTCGCACCGGCCTATAGGCATCGCCGCATGCGCCACATCAGACCATGCGGCCACCGCCGTCAGCGCTGCGCCGCCTCACACGCCATGCGCGCATCGCGGGCGAGGACGTCCAACAGGTAGTCGTCCTCACGCGCGGTCAGCCGCGCCACGGCCCTGGACGTATCCGGCAGCAGCCGGCGCACCGCCTGGCTGATCGGCAGCGAATAGCTGCGAGGTGCATCGGCGCCACCGGCCGGCGCCTCGCCCACCGTCCACGGCAGCATCATCAGCTTCTGCGAACGCGACGCCAGTACCTGCGCGGGGGCCGTTTCGTACTCGATACGCACGCTGATCACCGGGTCATCGTCGGTCCACACGCCCCCCGCGTAGTAGGCGTCCAACCGCCTGCGCAATGCCGTCACCCCCAGCATCGGCTGCAGGTAGCCCTGGATCCGCGCGATGGTGCAGGTGGGCACCGTATCGGAGGCCGCGATCGGGGCATGCTTCAACACCTGCGCAGGGCGCACGCGGCGCGCCATCTCGGTGACGGCGCGCTGCTGGTTCCAGGCGGGCGCGTCCACTGCCCACAGCAGCTCGGCCACGCGCTGCGCCGGCACGCTGTCGGTACTCGCCTGGCCATCGGTAGCGGTCGGCGGCGGCGAGCGTCGCACGAAGCCACGCCGGCCGGGGCCGGGTTGCAGGCGATGCACCTCATCCACGCGATCCCAGCCTGAGTAGCTGTAGCGGATCTCGATCGCACGGATGTCCTGGATCGCCGTCCCGGGCGGTGGCGCATGGCCGCTGCTGCATCCGCCCAGTGCTGCCATGGCGACCAGCAGCAGCGCGCGCCGCAGGGTCATTGCAGGAACTCGACCGGCACGGCAGCGGTGAGCCACACCCCGTTCTGCGTGCAATGGAAGACATGCCCCGCTGCATGCATGCGACCGGCCTCCACCACCAGGATGTGCACCTTGCCGTGGCGCTGGCCTACGGCCTGGGCGGTGTCGCGGTCGGCCGACAAATGCACATGGTGGCGCGCGCCAGGCTGCAGCCCCTGCTGACCGATGGATGCCAGGAAACGCGTGGCCGTGCCGTGGTAGAGCTGCGCCGGCGGCACCACCTCTGGCAGGCCCAGGTCCACCGCTACCGAGTGGCCCTGGTTGGCGCGGATGCGCAGGCCATCGTCGCTGAGCGCAAAGCGCTGCTTGTCGCTGCTGCGCACCAGCTCGTCCAGCAGCGCGCGGTCCAGGCGCACGTGCGGCTGTGCCTGGCGCAGCAGGTCCTCGACCCCCGCCCAGCCCTGCGCGTCCAGCTGCAGGCCAATGCTGTCGGGCGCGTGGCGCAGTACGCGGCTGAGGAAGCGGCTGGTCGTCTCGGCGTCGGTGCTCATCGTTGGTCCATGGAAAACAGGTCGAGCGGGCAGCGCCGCACACCGGCGCACTATAGCGGCGCACGACACCGGCCCGTGCCCTCAGGCCCTGTTGCCGCCTTCTCGGGTACGATGCCCACCCCTTCGCCATGCCGCCCACCGGCTGTTCCGCAGCCCCGGCGCCCCCCTCCCGTGCCCCATTACACCGGTCCCCTGCTCACCCGCCCGCTTGCCGAAGCCCTCCTGCGCGCCCGCGACAGTGGCGCCGGGAGCTGGACCGGCTCGCTCGATCTTGCCCGCTCCACCGGCACCGCGACCCTGGCCGCCGACCATTGGACCTGGAAAGAGCAGCGCTACCCCTACCCCGGCAAGACCAAGGACCGCACCCTGTATTACTGGGACGGCGAGGAGTTCCTGGCGGTGTCGCGGTTCGGCACGGCGCTGATCAAGCTGGTGCCCACCGACTGGGATGCGCCCACCTTCGAGATCGACGGCATCAAGATGCTGCCCAGCGCGCAGGTGTCGCCGTTCGAGGACGCACGGCGCAAGGTGGCGCTGATCGCCCCTGCGGGCAAGACCGTGCTGGATACCTGTGGCGGGCTCGGCTACTTCGCCGCGTGCTGCCTGGAAGGCGGCGTCGCCCGCATCCAGTCGTTCGAGAAAAACCCGGACGTGCTCTGGCTGCGCACGCTCAATCCGTGGTCACCCGACCCGGACGCGCCGGTCAGTGGCGGCCGGCTGTCGCTCACCCACGCTGACGTCTCTGTGGCCATCGAGGGCCTGGAAAGCAGTTCGGTGGATGCCATCCTGCACGATCCGCCCCGCTTTGGCATCGCCGGCGAACTGTACTCGCAGGTGTTCTACGACCAGTTGGCACGGGTGATCCGCAAGGGCGGGCGCATGTTCCATTACACAGGCGCGCCCAACAAACTCACCAGTGGCCGCGACGTGCCGCGCGAGGTGGCCAAGCGTCTGGAGAAGGCGGGCTTCAAGGCCGACCTGGCGCTCGATGGCGTGCTCGCCGTGAAACGCTGAGCGCGGCATCGCACGCCGGAACCCGAGCGGTCGATGACCGCCCGGGTCAGTCCTCGCGGGGCAGCTTCTTCGCCCACATGTTGTCCACCAGGTTGGGATAGGCGCGGCCGTTTTCTTCGGCCCGCTGCCGTGCGGCCTCTTTCTGGGCCGGCGACAACGGCCGCGACTTGCCCTTGTTGGGCGTCGGCTTCTTCCAGGGGGGCGTGCGAGGCGCGGGCATGTTGGCCGTTACTTCTTCAGGAACGCCACCAGCGCCGCGTTGAACTGCTCCGGATGGCTGGCATTGCAGCCATGCGGCGCGTCCTTGAGCACCACGGCCTCGCTACCGGCGATGGCCGCATGCGTGCGCTTGCCCGAGCCCTCGTAGGGCACCGTGCCGTCGCTGTCACCATGCAGCACCAGGGTGGGCACGCTGACCTTCTTCAGATCCTCGCGGAAATCCGTGGTGCCGAAGGCCTTCATGCAGCCCAAGGCCGCGGTCTGGTCGGCCTGCTGGCACAGCTTGATCGCCGCCTGGCGCTCGCTCTCGCTCACCTTCAGCTCGCCCTTGGCGCTGAAGAAATCGGTGGTGAAGTTGTCGAAGAAGCCGTCGCGGTCGCGCTCCAGGTCCTGGCGCATCTGGTCGGCCTTGGACGGGGTGAGCGGGCCGTCGGGGTTGTCGGCGGTCTGCAGCATGTACGGCGGCACCGCCGAGGCGAACACCGCGCTATGCAGGCGCTGCTCGCCATGGCGGGCGATGTAGCGGGCCACTTCGCCGCCGCCCATCGAGAAGCCCACCAGGGTGACATCCTGCAGGCCGAGGTCGTCGATCACCCCCGCCAGATCATCGGCCAGGGTGTCGTACTCATAGCCGTCGGCCGGCTTTTCCGAGCGCCCGAAGCCGCGCCGGTCGTAGGCAATGACGCGGTAGCCGGCATTCTTCAGCACAGGTACCTGCGCCTTCCACGATTCGGCCGAGAGCGGCCAGCCGTGGATCAACACCACCGGGCGGCCAGAACCACCGGTGTCTTCAACGTGCAGCTTGACGCGTGATGCCATGGGGCGCTCCTGTCGGTCGAATAGGTGATCAATGCTAGGTGGCGCGGTTGACAGATGTTGTGAAAGAAACGGGTGGGTTGATGACATGGCGTGCACGTTGCCAAGTCGGGCTCAGCCTTCGCCGGGACGCCTCAGGAGGTCATAGATTCTGGTCGACTCGATACTGACCAGATCCATGCTGCGGACCGCGAAATTGACGAACGTGACGTCACCCGCTTTCGCCGCTTTAATCTCCGGCTCGCCGTAAACGAACACCACGCAGTCCTTACCGCTTTGTGCGTAGTTCAACAGACGCTTCTCGAGCATCGCCCGCATCTCGAACGTCTTGAGGTCGTCTTTCCAGATCGTCACCGTGGGCCGGCGCTGCTCCTTCAGTGGTGTGTCGGCAATGCTCTGGACGGCGCTGCTGAACTTGATGCGATACGCCTTCGCTTCCTCGGTGATCGTCGCAGTGCCCCAGTACACGCGCGTACACCCGCTCAGCTGCCGATGCTTGTAGAAGATGCACTCGAACATCTCCTTGTAGCTGAGCGCCTCCTGCGCACCCACCTGCAGCGTCTGCTCCTCATCCGTGCCCGCTCGGCGCGCCTTCAGCCAACGCGACACCAGCGAACGGACCGAATAGAACGCGGTGCTGCGACTGCGCACCCCACCCTCTCCGCCAGCCGAGCGGGTCCCACTGGTGCCGACTGCCCCGCCGGGCAGCGTCTGCTTCGGGGTGAAGTGGCCGGCAGGGCGCTTCAGCAGCAGCCGATCCGGCGCTGGCGTGCCCGCCTCCGCGCGCGGGCCGGACGTCCCGCCACCACGTAGCTCCTTCTGGGCCGCCAGCGCTCCGCAGTCCGCGGCATGCACCTCGTGGCCCTGCTGCTCACGGAAGTGCGGCTGCTGCTTGAGCAGCAGTTCGGGCTTGTCCATGTTCGCGCAGGTGTATCGCGCGGGACACCCCTCGTGCGCGCAACGAAAAGCGCGCTTGTCGAAAATCACCTCGGCCCAGTAAAGCTCGTAGGCACGCTCGGCATTGATCTCTTCGTTGAATTCTTCGCTGTAGGCCAGTTCTGTCCGCATCGGTTTCCCACGTGAGTGCTCACCGTCATAACGGCGCGGAGAGCGTCCACTGAATTAATGGCGCCTTACTTTGCCATTTTCTGCAAACGACATCACATAATCTCAGGCGCCCAATCGTCACGCGGCGCAACCGTCTCATTCTGTGAGACAGACCTGCGGCACAATGCCATTCGTGCCATGACATCATGAGCGGCCCAGATGGACCTTCGCCCGCTATACCCCCGCGCCAGCGCGCCCGCAGTCCTCGCCCTGCCCCGCGTGGCCTGTGGCGGCCTCGCCCGCACCTTGCTGCTGCACGGGCTGGGGGCGCACCCGGCGTCGCGGCTTGCCTTGCGCCAGGCGCTGCGCCGCACCGGCCAGGCCGCGCGGTGCACCTGCTGCCTGGGCCAGCGTCCGTTGGACACCTGCGTAGCCAGCCGACCAGCGGCACCCCCGTGCGCCCCACGCCCCGAGACGGCGGTCGCCGCGAGCGCCTTAGCGCCGCGCCCGCGGCAGTGACGCACCTCGGCAGTCTTGGCCGGCGCGATGGTCACGCGGTTGTCGCCGCCCCCCACGCATGGGCGCTCCATGTCCCACGCGTGCAGATGGACGAAGCGGCTGGCGGGGTGAGCAGCCCCACGTCGCTGGCGGCAACGCCGGACACGCCTTTGAACACCGGCAGCGGCTGATTCATCGGCGGGGACGCCGCCACGGCCATCCCGGCCAGGCACAGCCCAACCAGCGCGAGCAACCGTCTCATGCGGCATCGCCAGTAAAACGCAACGGGGCACGCAGGCGCGTACCGGGCCGCGCGGCGGTGGTCAGCCCGCGTTACCCCGCGTTGCCACCTGGCGCAGCGCAAGCCGGCGCTCACCCAGTACCGCGTAAGCCAGTGCAACGCCACCGGGCAGCGGCGCGCCCGGCTGCAGCGTCGCCATGGCATGCGCCTCATCAAGCCGGTACCAAGCCCCACCCACGCGCACGAACGTTGCCGTGTCCGCGCCCTGCCGGCTCGCCCGCTCGCGCGCCTGCATCACTTCCTGCACCGGCCCACTCACCTCCAGCCGGGTCACCAGGCGTCGCCGGCCCCACATGCGCAGAGGCGGCAGGCATTGCCACACCGCCCACAGCGCGGTGAGCACCATGCCGCTGCCCAGCCACACGTTGAAACCACGGCTCACTGCCGGCAGGAACGCCAGCACCACCAGCCCCAGCAGCATCGCCCCACACAGCCACGCCGCCGCGCGCAGCACCGCGCGTGGGCGCGCCATCAACCCCGTCCAGTCGCGCGCCTGCATCGGCGCCTCGCTGGCCGGCAGCGCGTCGAGGTCCGGGTAGGCCACCTGCAGCAGATGGCCCGGCCGCACCGCACTGAACACCAGCCGCACCCGCGTACCGGCTGGCGGTCCGGTCACCTGTCGTGGCACGAAGCCCAGCTGTTCGTCGCTGCTTGGCGATTCCTCCAGCACCGCGTGCACCGCACCGTCCACGGCGTACACCCGCGGCCGTGCGCCCAACGCGCCGCCTTGCGGCAGGATATCGGCCGTATCCAGCCGCCCCTCCACCACGGTTACCTGGCCGTCGGCCAACACCGCGCGCAGTGCCTCCGTGCGCCGCCGGCGCGCGATGACCGCCGCGACGATGCCTGCCACGCCCAGCAGGGCGGCGACGCACATCGGTATCACGGTGGGCGCTGCATTTGCCTGGTACAGCCCCAGCCACGCGAAATAGGCGGCGGCGAGCAGGCCGATACAGGCGGCCAGCAACACCCAGGCCGTGCCGGTTTCCTGCTGGAAGGCGAGGTCGGCTTGCAGGCGGGTGCGAAGCTCAGGCGACAGCGGCTGCGGCTGGTGCGCGGGGGCAGTGGACATCCTTGATCTCATGCGACGGCGTGGCGGGAAGTATGACCGAGATTCATCGCGGCCTCCGCAGCGTGCCAGCAAACACCTGCTATCGTTGCGGCCCCTGCCTTTCAAGGATCGAAACCATGCAGACCACGCTTCAAGGGCGCTCCTACCAGCGCGGTGAAATCACCCTGGAGGAACTGGCGGCCCTCACCGCAGGCTTCAACTACGCCAGCGCGCTGCTGGACGAGGATCTGCTGGGCAACGATTACGATGCTGTCGTGGTAGACGGCGACCTGCACCTGCCGTCACTGACCCTCGGCGAGCCCCTCGCCTTCCTGGTGGTCACCGGCAACCTCGTCATCGACGGCGCCTGCGTGGACTGCGACGAGCCCGCCACCGGCCTGTACGTGCTTGGCAACCTGCAGGCCGGCTCGGTGTGGACCGGCGGCATGCTGGGCGTGCAGGGCGACCTCACCGTGGCCCGCACCCTGGCCGGGTTCTACAACGACTATGCAGCCATCGTGAAAGGCACCACGCGTGCCGCGGTGTTCTTCCCGGAAAACCATTACTTCCAGTTCGCGGGCGCCCCCACGTTCGACGTGGTGCTGGGCAACGCCGCCAGTTACCGCGTGCCGAAGCAATGGGCCGCCCAGGTGACCGAAACCCTCAAGGGCCGCGCGCTGCTCGATCGCGCCGTGGGCCTGGAAAGCGACGATCTGCCCGCGCTGTCGGCCAAGCAGATCGAGACCTTCGGTGCTACCGAGCTGCTGGATACCCACGCGCTCTACACACGCGTACAGGCCGACAGCTCCGTGCTGAGCGACTGACCCAGCCGCCGGCACCACGCGCGTTGCCCAGCCGCTCACGGCACCGGGCAACGCGTTGCGGCATCAGTCCAGCGCGATGCGTGCCACGGACTCTTCGCTGCCCTTGGCATCCTTGTCGCCGTTCTTCACCGTCACGTACAGCACATTCCTGCGGGCATCCAATGCCAGGCTGTTCGGATGGGTGGGCACCGCGTAGCTGGCGACCTGCGTGTAGGTATCGCTGTTGTACGCCGTCACGCTGCCGCCGTCGCGGTTGGTCACGTACAGGCGCTTGCGCCGCGCATCCAGCAGGATGCCCAGCGGGCCGGCGTCGGTGGCGATGCTGGCCAGTTCCTTGCCGCTGGTGCGGTCCAGCACCAGCACGCGCTGGCCCGGGTGCGAGGAAGTGAATCCCGAGCTGCTGGCCTGGTACTTGCGGATCATCTCCGAGCCCTGGTCCGTCACGAACAGGCGCTTGCCGGCCGGGTCCAGCGCGATGTTCATCGGCTGCTCGGCGCCCACCTTGAAGCGCCGCTCCACCTTGCCGCTGTCGGTGCCCACGGTGACCACTTCGGCCAGCAGGTTGGAGGTGTACACGCGCTTGCCCTTGGCATCCAGCGCCAGCCCCGGCGCCTTGGCATTGCCCAGGCCGGGAATGGTGTTGATCACCTTCAGCGTCTGCGTGTCCACCACGAACAGCACGCTGCCGTCACCGGAGTGGCCGGTCACGTACAGGCGGTGATTGGGCGCATCCACCACCAGCTCGCGCAGGTCGTGCGTGTAGGCGGCCTTGCCATCCTTGCCGACCACTTTCTCCATCAGCTGCACGGTGCCGATGGCCTTGTTGGCGGCGGTGTCGACCACGGTCACCGAGGTATCGACGGTGTTGCCGACGTACAGGCGATCGCCCGCGTCATCGAGCACCACGCCGAAGCCTTTGCGCTCCAGCGGGATACGCGCTTCGACGGCGAGCGTGTCCGGATTCAGGCGCAGCACCTGGGCCGGGCCGGCGGCATCGCCGAAGCCACCGGAGGACGCGACAAACACCGCGTTCTGCTTCGGGCTGAAGGCCAGTTCGTACAGGCCCTGGGCCACCGGCTTGCGCTGGACGGCCGCTTCAGTGGCAGCGGACGGGGTGGTCTTGCCGAGGGCGAAGGCCGACGGGGCGCCGAGGGTGAGGCTGACGGCGAGGGCCAAGGTGGCCAAACGGAGGAGGGAACGTGGGTGCATGCGAGCGTCCTTGTGAGAGGCAGAGGAGAGAGATCCTTGGCTCGCGTGGCCGCTGGGGAGCGGCCATCCACACGCAGGGGACGGTGTGGGAAGGCTGGCTGGCGGGGACATGGTAGCAGCTGGGCCCCTATTCTCCTCCGCCGCCCCCGCCGTCGCCATCCAGGGTCATGACGCGTGCATTGGCCTCCAACTGCGTCTGCTGCTCCTGGACCTGCTGCTCCATCTGCTGTGCCTGCAACTGCTGCTGTTCCTGATTCTGCGCCTCCAACTGCTGCATGGCCTCTTCCACCGGCGTCTCCACCGCCTGCCGCGTACGCATCGACGCACGCCGGCCTGCGGGGTCGCCGATGTCGCCCTCTACCAGGAAGACGAACTCTGCCTCGGGGGACGTGGCCGTTGCGCTGCTCATCACCACATGGTCTGCCCGCGTCAGCCCGTTGCCCTTTGCGAGTACGAACAGGCTTGCCGACATCCGTTCGCTGGTCGCATCGAAGGTCCGTCCATATTCGGCATCCACGGCCGCTACGCCACCGCGTATCTGCTGGAAGAGTGGATAGTCTGGGTGGTCTGGTTTGCTTGGCCACGCTTGAGTGCGTCGCGCAACCTCTGCATTTGCAACACAGTTCTCGTGAGCCTCGGCGGAAGCAACGGGCTCCGTTGCCGCCACTGCCTCACTCCGAATTTGGTTGGGCTGAGGAAAAGATGCGCTTTGGTGAGCGTTCCGCGCCTGAGGCGATAATGATGCGACAGGCACGTTCAGCGACTCTTGAAGCGGTATGGCTTCCGCCTCCCGACCCACACGTTCCCGTTCCTTCTGAGGCTGGACGCTCGGAATAACCGTGACCGTTTCCAGCGTCGCCACATACCCTGGTTCACGCACGACCGCAGGCGCAGCCGGCGACTGGTGCAGCGCCTGAATCTTCGCAACGTCTTCCATTGTAATGGTGGCGGCGAGGTTCATCCGGCCGCCGCCGGCATCGCTGAAAGCGGCGATGGCGCTATCTGCGCTAGGCGCGTGCGTGCGCGTGTCTGCCATCAGCTCCAAAACAAGGTCCGCTGGGGCTCCGTTGCTGGCAAGGCCTTGCCCCACTGCCGCCGCAGTGGCATCCAGCTGTTCCTCGGTACGCTCAATACCGTGGTGTTTGTACAGCGCAGCCACCTGCCCGCGGATGCCTTCAGGGTCCACCTGCGCGCTGCCCTTGAGCTCCTCGCTCATGGTGTTCAACCCGGCCACGCCGTCCTGCTGGCTTTGCCAGGTTCTATTGAGCTCTTCGCTCAGATTTTGGTTCGGTGCGCGGTCGTACAGCGCACCGTTGCTGATCCAGCGCGCATCCTCTTGGCGGGTGTAGTGATTGCCATCACTTGCCTGCAAAGTATTGGCGCCTGCCTGTGCCTCTCGTATAGCGGCGGGGATAGAGGGATTGTCCTTGTCGCCAAAGTCGCTCCACCGACCCTGCGCGTGCGCCACCATATAGCGTGCGGCCACGGCGGCCGGCGTGTTTGCAGCATTCTGTGCAATCACCGCCCGCGATTGCTCGTCGAGTGCTTCTGCGCGCTCGGCGGAGACAGGCTCGTGCCGGGTGTTGGGAACGCGGCCGTCGAGCATTTCCTTGATTTCCAGCTCCCATTGCCGGGAAAGAGGGTCACGTACGAATGATCGTTCCGTTTCGAACGCTCCACGCGAGGGTGACGCCTCGGCGCTGGCGTTCAGCCGATATGGGTCTTGTGGCGGCGGTGGGTTAGCCAACCCCAGCTCGTACGAGGCTTTTGCCGCCTGCCAATCCAACTGCCGCTCCAGCGTGCCGGTGGCCACATAGCTTGCACGGAAGGTCACGTCGTTACCTTGGGCGGTTTGCAAGGGCCTCACTTCCACACCATTGCCTACATCGCTGCTCTGTACCTGCTGCTGGTGCGCGCCCCTCAGCCACCGTCCGGCCGGGTCAGCGGGGTCCCGGGTCCAGGTGCGGCCCAAGGGATCCACCTGTGTATAGATGCGCTCAACGTCCTTCTGGTCGGCCCAGGTTTCGCCAAGGTGGGCGCCAAGAACGCCGCCACCGACGCCGACAAAAAGCGCGCCTGGGCCTGTCCAAGATCCCGTACCAAGGCCAACGGTGGCACCCGCGACAAAGCCGCCCAACGCGCCGCCCACATTGCGGCCGACGAAGTGAGCTGCAGTGGAGTCGGCGCCGGCCGCGTTGCCTTGTGAGCTCAACGTTACCCACTTGTGGCCCGAGGTTGCAAAATCGTGCGCCAGCAGGGCTACACCAGCCACCCCAGCGACCTTCATGCCCGGGCTTATGCCGGCGCCTGCAGCACGCGGTGCAGAATCGGCGACCGCTTCGGCCGCGTTGGCTGCAAATCCCGGCGGACCACGGGGAGCGCCTGGCTGACTTGAACCATGTGGCAACGATTCTGCCACGTCAGCGTACAGACGCGGCCCGGGGGTCAGGCCGGCGCGGGAGGCAACCCAATCGGCCCGCGAGCCGCTCATTTCGCCGAGTGTCAGCGCCTTGAACTCATCCAGAGGGCGACTGAACAGGGTCCGATTGACGGCGTCGTAGCCATCGATCGGCTTGAGTTGGGCGCGCACGTCCGCCACGCTGACCGGGTGCCCGCTGTTGGTGGCGGCATCCTGCGCGATCGCGCGCTCCAGCGCTTGGTACTCGGCAGCGGAATTGCTTACGAAGACGAGGGGCTCCGGTCCGAAGGCGCTTACCGGGTAACCGTTGATTCTCACGTGCGGGTGTTCGAGCGCGGTGGTCAGTTCAAAGTTGCTGAAGCCGCGGTTTGCTGGCGCGTTCTCTACGAATGCGACGAGCGGCTTACCTGTAGCAATTGCGTTTTCGAAGTACTGGGGGCTGCCGGCATTCCACATCATGTCGCGGAGCGCGGCGCCATGGTTATCCCTGAAGGGCCTAACGCCTTCGGCCTGCATGAAGCTCTTGAGCTTGCCTTCAATGACAGAGAATTCCGGGTGTTGATGAGGGACATCCTCTAGCGACTGAATGTACTTTCCCCATGGCGTATCGCCGATCAAGCCCGCCTTCCCGTCCAGGTCATCTGTGTAGAACGTGGCGTTTGAGAAGTTCGAGGTCTTCGTGCTATCCGTTCCCGAGAAGCCAACGTAATCGATTCCTGATGGAAGCTTCGGCGGGAGGGCTCTCAGCTTGCCCTCCACGAAATCTGCGTAGCTTCCCGTACTGTCAGGTCCGGATCCAGGGGACTTAAGATAGTTGACCACCCGATCCATCTGCTGAGGCGATAGCGGGCTGCCGTCTGCTTTGTTCGTCGCCGCGCCGAATGTGGCTCGCGCGAAATCGTCAAAAATAAAATGAGGCATGACTTCGTGCCTCAAGCTTCATGGGCAGGAACAAAAACATTGGCCAACACAATTGTGCCACCAGGAAGTGGATGCACTGCCTCAGGGACGCCAATACCGTGGCGTCCAAGCGCCTCAACAGTGGTCACTACCACGTTTCGCTGGGCTTCGCTGTTGCTCTGTTGCCCTGCAAAGACATTGACCAGGCCGCGCGCGACATCGCGAATGAAATCGAAGTCCCCGTCTGTATTGCCGATGGCCTGCTTTAAACGGAACAGCGCCTTGAATGCCGCGTCCTGGCTAAGGTCAAGGGTATACAGCCATTCGCGACGCCCCGACTCTTCCAGTGCAACTTCAGAACCAAAGATGCCCAATGCCCCGATACGTTCGTCATTGAGGCGAAATACGTATTGATACTCGATGCCATTCTGGCCGTCTGGCAGGGTGGCTGGCAGCATTCGAGGTTGAGGAATCGAGATGCCACTTTGCTCGTCGATGGCAGAGCTCACCACAGGCTTAAAATCAATAGGCATCACGCGTCCTTTAACTTGTGTCGATTGCGCGGCATTCAATTCTCCCGCCCTACCCACCAAACGTGCGGCGTCAAGAAGAGACGCGCCCCGCATTGGTGGGTTCTTCCTTGTTGGGCTGGACTCATGCTCGATCATTCCATCATCTTGAACAAGCCCGCCGATAACGCCTCTCTCCAGGTGCGTGCCACGCGCTCGCATCAGTCAGGAAGAGCGAGGCCCATCTGCGCCGGAGTAGTCTGAAGGCCGAAGCATGGAAGCGGCTATAGGGAAATTCTTACCACGCTCTACGCCTTACGGACAGGCATCCAGCGCTCGAGGACGGGACGCTCCGGGTCTCTTTACATACTTCCCGCCTCCTCATGAGTACGCCAGCATCACCCCACACCAAACGGGCAGCACTCCCACCCCTGTTGCCGCCGTACCATCTCCTCCAGATCCCGATCACTGTTCGAAAACCCCGGCGCCTCCTCCAACGGCCCC
>Ga0213827_1000607_pt1 | contig 26509 bp, 28 predicted proteins | sample MC6MC0898MG_FD_180669 | JGI IMG/M metagenome (GOLD analysis project Ga0213827, IMG submission 180669) | Enriched soil aggregate microbial communities from Iowa State University, Ames, United States - MC6-MC0898-MG | ecosystem: Environmental > Terrestrial > Soil > Unclassified | place: USA: Iowa...
CCGCTGGTTGCACTGGCCGACACCGCCGCCCTGATTGCAGGCGGCCTGACTGGATTGGTGAAACGTTGATGATCCGACGCTATTGGCTGTACGTATTGATACCTCTGCTCCTGGCTGCCGTGGCTGGAGCTGCAGGCTTCTGGTTGTGGACACGCCCGGCCCCCGAGGCACGCCTGGAACAACTGACCCTCAACGACACCCGCATTACCCGCGTCAGCCCCGGCGTGCATGCCAAGGCTCGGGTCGCCATAGGCGTGCCCCAAGACCAGGCCCTGACCGACAAGCAACTGCTGGACCTGAGCCAGGCCGGTGAGGCACAGCTGGTGCAGGTCATCCTGCCACCAGGCGACTGCAGCAAGCAGCAGCAGGCAATGGACCAGGCACTGGCGCAACTGGCCGAAAAACCGACCCTGGTGGCCGGCATCGGCCCCGGTGCCGCCCAAGCCTGGCGCTGGCTGGCCACCCAGACCGACGACAAGGCCCGCGCCATTTCCGTTGATTTCAACGTGGAGCAGCCCGGCTGCACCGTCGCCCTGCCGAAGACCGCTGCCCATGGCCACTGGAACGTCGCCTGGAACGACAACCCGGATGACGCCAGCGCCGCCTTCGTGCGCGACCAGGCCAATGCCGAAACCAGCATCAGCGACTACGACATCCACCTGCCGCAAGTGCTCAAGTCTCAGTTGACCCAAGCCCTGGTGGGCCGCGACGGCAACGCACTGGCGATTCCGGTGGTGGAAGTGCCGGCCGGGCAGACCACCGATACCGTCACCCTGTTCCTCTCGGGCGATGGCGGCTGGCGCGACCTGGACCGTGACGTGGCCGGTGAAATGGCCAAGCTCGGCTACCCGGTCGTGGGCATAGACACCCTGCGTTACTACTGGCAGCACAAGACGCCTGAGCAAAGTGCCGCCGACCTGTCAGAACTGATGCAGCACTACCGCCAGAAATGGGGCACCAAGCGCTTCGTGCTGACCGGCTATTCGTTTGGTGCCGACGTGCTCCCTGCCATCTACAACCGCCTGCCGGTCGAAGACCAGCAGCGTATCGATGCCGTAATGCTGCTGGCCTTCGCCCGCAGTGGCAGCTTCGAAATCGAAGTCGAGGGCTGGCTGGGCAAGGAAGGCCAGGAAGCGCCTACCGGGCCGGAAATGGCCAAGCTGCCCGCGGCCAAGGTGGTGTGCGTGTATGGCGTGGAAGAAACCGACGAAAGCGGCTGCACCGACCATACGGCGGTCGGTGAGCGCCTGAAGCTGCCAGGCGGGCACCACTTTGACGAGAACTACCCGGCACTGGCCAAGCGGTTGATTGGCGAGATCGAGACACGCCAGGGCAAGTCCAGCGTAGCAGAGCAGAACTGAGACAAACCAGGGGCCGCATAGCGGCCCCTTTTTCAATCAGATCTCGACCTGTGTTCCCAGCTCGATTACCCGGTTGAGCGGCAGGTTGAAGAAGCGCAGGTTACCGTTGGCATTCTTCAGCAAGAACGCGAACAGGTTGCCGCGCCAGCGTGACATCCCTTCCAGGCGCGACGCGATCACGGTTTCACGGCTCAGGAAGTAGGTCGTACGCATCGGGCTGAAGTCCAGCGCGTCCAGGTGGCACAGCTTGAGCGCCGCCGGCACATCCGGCTCATCCATGAAGCCAAAGTGCAGCAGCACGCGGAAGAAGCCATCACCATAGGCCTCCACTTCAAAGCGCTCCTGGTCCGGCACCCGTGGCCGATCCTCACTCACCACCGTCAGCAGCACCACCTGGCTGTGCAGCACCTGGTTATGCAACATGTTGTGCAACAGGGCATGCGGCACCGCATCCGGGCGCGCAGTGAGGAACACGGCGGTCCCCTCTACCCGGTGCGGTGGCTGCACACGGATGCTGCTGATGAACACCGGCAGTGGCAAACCACCTTCATCTATACGCTCGACGAGGATCTGCTTGCCGCGCTTCCAGGTGCTCATCAGCAGGAACAGCACGCCGCCTGCAAGCACCGGGAAGGCACCGCCCTGTACGATCTTCGGCACGTTGGCGGCGAAGAACAGCCCGTCGACAAACAGGAAGCCCAGCAGAATCGGCACCGCCAGCACCGGCGGCCACTTCCACAGCAGCAGCATCACCGCCGACACCAGAATGGTGGTCATCAACATGGTGCCGGTCACCGCCACGCCGTAAGCCGCAGCCAGCGCACCGGATGACTCGAAACCGATCACCAGCAGCACCACACCGACCATCAGGGTCCAGTTCACCGCCCCGATGTAGATCTGCCCCTGTTCATCACTGGACGTGTGCTGGATCTGCATGCGCGGAATGTAACCGAGCTGGATGGCCTGGCGCGTCAGGGAAAAGGCACCGGAAATCACCGCCTGCGATGCAATCACCGTGGCCATGGTCGCCAGCCCCACCAGCGGCAACAGCGCCCAGCTCGGGGCCAGCAGGTAGAACGGGTTGCGCGCGGCCTCGGGGTTTTGCAGCAGCATTGCGCCCTGGCCGAAATAGTTGAGCACCAGCGCCGGCAACACCAGGGCGAACCAGGCACGGGCTATCGGCTTGCGGCCGAAGTGGCCCATGTCGGCATACAGCGCCTCGGCACCGGTCAACGCCAGCACCACCGCCCCGAGAATGGCCACGCCCATGCCCGGATGGACGATGAAGAAGTTCACCGCCCAGCCTGGGTTGAATGCCTTGAGCACTTCCGGGGTCTGCGAGATGCCATGCACCCCCAGCGCGCCCAGCACCACGAACCAGGTGACCATGATCGGCCCGAACAGCTTGCCGATTTTTTCGGTACCGTGCTTCTGCACCAGGAACAGCGCCACCAGCACCACCAGCGATATCGGCACCACCCAATGGTCGATACCGTCGAACGCCAGGCCCATGCCCTCCACCGCCGACAATACCGACACCGCCGGTGTGATCATGCTGTCGCCGTAGAACAACGAGGCGCCGATCAGGCCGCAGATGACCATCAGCGTGCGCAACCGTGGGTAAGCCGCGGTGGCCCGTCGCGCCAGCGCCGTGAGCGCCATGGTGCCGCCCTCGCCCTGGTTGTCGGCGCGCAGAATGAACATCACATACTTGAACGACACCACCCACAACAGCGACCAGAGGATCAGCGACAGGATCCCCAGCACGCCATCATGGTTGACCGGCACCCCATAACCGCCGGTAAAGACTTCCTTGAGGGTATACAACGGGCTGGTACCGATATCGCCATAGACCACCCCAACAGCTGCCACCAGCAGGCTCAGCGACTTTGCCGTCCCGTGCCCGCCTTCGGCGTGACTGCTTGCCTGAACCATCGACCACTCCCGCAAACGGCCACCAAGGCCGATAGAATTCACCTCAGCGCCGGGGCATCGCAGATACCCGGACGCAACGGCGCGAAGCATAGCGCAGCGTTCGTCGCATTTCTGCTAGTCAAGCGACCTTGCGCTCGCAGGAATTGCGCAATTGTTGATCAGGTGCGCCAAAAACCGCCCGTTGAGACCGCACCCGTTTAAGCCCGGGGCGACCTGCGTTTTGCCTATGCCGCTCGTCCCCTGATCAAGAAAAATCACATGCTGACACAAGCGCTACCTTGAACAATGTAGGTTAACCCCCTATCATCCAACTACGCCAATGACGCACAGAAGGGGCTGCATGATCTTCATCGAAACTCCAGTATTCACCTCCGATCTCAAGGAGCATCTGGATGATGAAGAATACCGGGCTTTTCAGGCCTATCTGGCTGAGCGTCCGGAAGCCGGCTCTCTCATAGAGGAAACCGGCGGCCTCAGAAAAGTCCGCTGGGCGGCCAAGGGCAAGGGCAAGAGTGGGGGTGTGAGAGTGATCTACTACCACGTCACTGCAGCCCACCAGATCCGTTTGATTCTGATCTATCGCAAGGGAATCAGGGATACCTTGACAAATAGTCAGAAAGCGCAGCTTCGCGCACTAAACAAAGGGTGGAAATAATGGAAAAGAATCTCTTCGATCGTCTTGTGGAAAGCATGACTCAGATGGATGAGATCGATCGCGGGGAGCGTCAGCCTTCGCGTGAATTCCACGTAGACGCAGTTCAAGTCAAAAAAATTCGTCAAGCCACTGGCCTCTCCCAGGCGATGTTCGCCAAACGTATTGATGTCGCAGTAGGCACTTTACGAAATTGGGAACAAGGCCGTCGCGAACCTGAGGGACCAGCTCGTGCCTTGCTCCGTGCGATCCATAACGATCCTGAGCATGTACTTGCAGCCTTGAGCTGAGTGCACAAAAGCCCGCAATAGCGGGCTTTTTTATGCACGGAGTTCCGATACGAGCCTGGCCTTTTCCCACCTTGTCGGTCAGCGTCTCTAAGCGATTCATCTTTTGCCATTCAGCAACCTGGCGAGAGCTGAGTGTCCATTTGAACTGCATCACAAACGCCTCAAGATGATTCAGGACAACGCGATAGAGGGTGGCCAGGTCGCAGTTAAAGGGGTTCAGCAGCGTTCGTCGCATTTCTGCTAGTCAAGCGACCTTGCGCTCGCTAGAATTGCGCACTTTTTGATCAGAGGCGCCAAAAAGCGCCCGTCAAGACCGCCCCCGTTTCCGCCCGGGCGGCCTGCATTCAATACCGAGGTTAGTCATGTCCACCACGCCCGCCACCCCCAAGGTAGGATTCGTAAGCCTGGGTTGCCCCAAAGCTCTGGTCGATTCCGAGCGCATTCTGACCCAGCTGCGCATGGAAGGTTATGAAGTCGTGCCCACCTACGAGGACGCCGACGTGGTGGTGGTCAACACCTGCGGCTTCATCGACAGTGCCAAGGCCGAGTCGCTGGAAGTCATCGGCGAAGCGATCAAGGAAAACGGCAAGGTCATCGTCACCGGCTGCATGGGCGTCGAAGAAGGCAGCATCCGTGATGTGCACCCCAGCGTGCTGTCGGTCACCGGCCCGCAGCAGTACGAGCAGGTAGTCAATGCTGTGCACGAAGTGGTGCCACCGCGCCAGGACCACAACCCGCTGATCGACCTGGTGCCGCCGCAGGGCGTCAAGCTGACGCCGCGCCACTACGCCTACCTGAAGATTTCCGAAGGCTGCAACCATAGCTGCAGTTTCTGCATCATCCCGTCGATGCGCGGCAAGCTGGTCAGCCGCCCGGTCGGTGAAGTGCTGAGCGAAGCCGAGCGCCTGGTCAAGGCTGGCGTCAAGGAGATCCTGGTGATTTCCCAGGACACCAGCGCCTACGGCGTCGACGTCAAGTACAAGACCGATTTCTGGAATGGCCGCCCGGTCAAGACCCGCATGCTCGAGCTGTGCGAGGCGCTGAGCAGCCTGGGTGCCTGGGTACGCCTGCACTACGTGTACCCCTACCCGAACGTCGACGACGTGATCCCGCTGATGGCCGCCGGCAAGATCCTGCCGTACCTGGACATCCCGTTCCAGCATGCCAGCCCCAAAGTGCTCAAGTCGATGAAGCGCCCAGCCTTCGAAGACCGCACCCTGGCGCGCATCAAGAACTGGCGCGAACAGTGCCCGGACCTGGTGATCCGCTCGACCTTCATCGTCGGCTTCCCGGGCGAAACCGAAGAAGACTTCCAGTACCTGCTGGACTGGTTGACCGAAGCCCAGCTCGACCGCGTCGGCTGCTTCCAGTACTCGCCGGTCGAAGGCGCCCCGGCCAACGACCTTGGCCTTGAAGAAGTACCGGATGACGTCAAGCAGGCACGCTGGGACCGCTTCATGGCCCACCAGCAGGCCATCAGCAGTGCACGCCTGCAGCTACGCATCGGCAAGGAAATCGAAGTGCTGATCGACGAAGTCGAAGAGCAAGGCTCGGTGGGCCGCAGCTTCTTCGATGCTCCGGAAATCGACGGCAGCGTGTTCATCGATGGCGACCACGGCTTCAAGCCGGGCGACAAGGTCCGCTGCCGTGTCGTCGATGCCGATGAGTACGACATGTGGGCCGAGCCAATCTAAGGTCACTTGGTTATCCATCGCCTGTATTGGGGCCGCTTTGCGGCCCCAGCGCTCCTGAGTGAACCGCACTACGCCCCACTGGCAGGGCCTTTTTTTGCATCTATGGTTTCCTCAATGGCCAACGAGGAATACCGGCATGCACTTGATGCTGCAAACACCCCACCTGAGCGACTACCCCGAACTGGCCCAGGTCTGGGAAGACTCGGTACGCGCGACCCACGAGTTCCTGCCCGACGCCTACATCACGCTGCTGCGTGAACATGTTCTGGGCAAGTACCTCGACGCCGTCATGCTGGTCTGCTGCAGGCATGGCCAGCGCATCTGCGGCTTCGCCGGTGTCGCCAACGGCCGCGTGGACATGCTGTTCGTTGCCCCGCAGTACCGTGGCCAAGGCGTCGGAAAGCGCTTGCTGCGCTACGCCATCAGCGAGCTGAATGCCGAACGCCTCGACGTCAATGAGCAAAACCCCCAAGCCTTGGGTTTCTATCTGCACGAAGGTTTCGAAGTCATCGGCCGCTCGGAAACCGACGGCTTGGGGCAGCCTTACCCATTGCTTCACATGAAGCTGGTTCCTACAGCTCGCTAGGAGCGCACTGTAGGATGCCGTCCGATACTTCCGAAATGGCGCATTTGACACAGATTCCCGTCATCAACTGCGCATGGGCAGGTACAATGCAAGACTTTCCCTGCCTTGCGAATTGCCCGCCATGTCCGAACCCATCCGCCTGTCCAAACGCCTCATCGAGCAGCTCGGCTGCTCCCGCCGTGAGGCCGAGCTGTATATCGAAGGGGGCTGGGTCACGGTCGATGGCGTGGTCGTCGAGCAACCTCAGTTCAAGGTCGACAACCAGACCGTGGAACTGTTGCCAGGCGCCAATGCACAGGCGCTGGACCCGGTTACCCTGCTGCTCAACCAGCCGGCTGGGGTCGATATCGACACGGCGCGCGCCAGCATGAACCTGGCCAGCCTCAGCGAAGCGCACCGCGAGGGTGTGCGGCCCCTGCACGGGCATTTCGCCCGGTTGACCTGCTCTGCCCCTCTCGAGCGCGGTGCCAGCGGCCTGCAGATTTTCACGCAGGACTGGAAGGTAACCCGCAAGATCGAGGCCGACCTGCGCAAGCTGGAGCAGGAATACATCATCGAAGTGCGCGGCGAGACCACCCCACAGGCGCTGGAGCGCCTGGCACGCGGGGCGACGCGCAACGACCGGGAACTGCCCAAGGCCAAGGCCAGCTGGCAGAACGAAACCCACCTGCGCCTGGCCTTGAAAAACCCACAACCCGGGCAGATTTCCGAGATATGCGCTTACCTGCGCCTGGAAGTGCTCAGCATGCGCCGTATTCGCCTGGGTGGGGTATCCATGGGCAAGCTGCCTGTGGGCCAGTGGCGTTACCTGGCCGGCACTGAACGTTTCTAAGCAATGCGCCACGCCGTTGCGTGGCTTCTGAACAGGATTTTGCAGCAATGAACCACAATGATGTCCTGCGCAGCCTGCGCTACATGCTCAAGGTGAACGACGCCAAGATGGCCGAAATCATCGCGCTGTCGGGCCTGGAGGTAAACCCGGTGGTACTCGCCACCTACCTGAAGAAAGAAGACGAGCCCGGTTTTGTGCGCTGCCCCGAGCGGGTCATGGCGCACTTTCTGGACGGCCTGGTCACCCACCGCCGTGGCAAGGATGACAGCCGTCCGCCACAGCCGGTCGAGCTGCCGGTGACCAACAACACCGTGCTCAAGAAGCTGCGCGTGGCCTTCGAGCTCAAGGAAGAAGACCTGCATGCAATCCTCAAGTCGGTCAACTTCCCGGTGTCCAAGCCCGAGCTCAGCGCGCTGTTCCGCAAGGTCGGCCACGACAACTACCGGCCCTGCGGCGATCAGTTGCTGCGCAACTTCCTCAAGGGCCTGACCCTGCGCGTGCGCGGCTGAGTGACCATGCAGCATACGGTTTCGCCCGTCGGCATCGTGCGCTCCTGCTTCAAGGAGAAGTTCGCCATACCGCGCCAGCCCCAGCTGGCGCCGGCGGCCCGTGGTGTATTGGAACTGCTGCCACCGTTCGACCAGGGCGATGCGGTGGCGGGCCTGGAGCAGGTCAGCCATGTCTGGCTGCTGTTCCTGTTCCACCAGGCACTGGAAGACAAACCACGCCTGAAGGTGCGCCCGCCGCGCCTGGGCGGCAACAAGAGCATGGGCGTGTTCGCCACGCGTGCCACCCATCGGCCAAACGGCATCGGCCAGTCGGTGGTCCGGCTGGAGGGCGTTGAACCGGGGCGGCTGCTGTTGTCCGGCATCGATCTGCTCGACGGCACGCCGGTACTGGATATCAAGCCCTATGTCCCCTACGCCGACAGCATCGCCGGGGCCAGCAACCTGATGGCCAGCGAAGCCCCTGAGGCAATCGCCGTGCAATGGGCGGACAGCGCGCTGCCGCAGGCCCACGAGCATGCGTTGCGCCTGGGCGAGCCGCTGGTAGAGCTGATCGAGCAGTGCCTGGCACAGGATCCGCGGCCTGCCTATCAGGTGCCGCCAGCGGAGCGCGTATATGGGGTGAAGTTCTGGGACGTACAGGTCAGGTGGCACTACCCGCAGCCGGATGTGATTCGGGTGCTTGAGGTTGTGGGCGACTGACAGCGCCTCAGGCGGCAGGCATAAAAAAACGCAGACCTGGGTCTGCGTTTTTTATTACAGCGCTGGCGTTACTTCTCGACGAACGCGCGCTCGATCAGGTAGTCACCTGGCTCGCGCATCCGCGCAGAGACTTTCAGGCCGAAGCTGTCGAGCACTTCGCTGGTCTCGTCGAGCATGCTCGGGCTGCCGCAGATCATGGCGCGGTCGTCCTGCGGGTTGATGGGTGGCAGGCCGATGTCGCTGAACAGCTTGCCGCTGCGCATCAGGTCGGTCAGGCGGCCCTGGTTCTCGAACGGCTCGCGGGTCACGGTTGGGTAGTAGATCAGCTTGTCACGTACCGCCTCACCGAAGAATTCGTTCTGCGGCAGGTGCTCGGTGATGAACTCGCGGTAGGCCACTTCGTTCACGTAACGCACGCCGTGCACCAGGATCACCTTCTCGAAGCGCTCGTAGGTTTCCGGGTCCTGGATGACGCTCATGAACGGCGCCAGGCCAGTGCCGGTGCTCAGCAGGTACAGGTGCTTGCCCGGGTTCAGGTCATCGAGCACCAAAGTACCGGTAGGCTTCTTGCTGATGATGATCTCGTCGCCTTCCTTCAGGTGCTGCAGCTGGGAAGTCAGCGGGCCGTCCGGCACCTTGATGCTGAAGAACTCCAGGTGCTCTTCCCAGTTCGGCGAAGCGATGGAGTAGGCGCGCATGAGCGGACGGCCGCTTTCCTGCTGCAGGCCGATCATCACGAACTGACCGTTCTCGAAGCGCAGGCCCGGGTCGCGGGTGCACTTGAAGCTGAACAGGGTGTCGTTCCAGTGATGCACACTGAGGACACGTTCGTGGTTCATGTTGCTCATCGATGGGGCTCCTGAAGAAAACGCAGCGCGCAAAGCGCACAGTTGCGCAATAGTTTAGGGGCAGCGACAATATCTGTTAACTGAATTATCAAGATATGTGTTATCGGTTATATCGATATGCGATTCACACTCCGCCAGCTCCAGGTCTTCGTCGCCGTGGCCCAGCATCAGAGCGTCTCACGGGCCGCCAGCCTGCTGGCCCTGTCGCAGTCGGCTGCCAGCACTTCCATCACCGAACTGGAGCGTCAGTCAAGCTGCCAGCTGTTCGACCGTGCGGGCAAGCGCCTGGCCCTCAACGCGCTTGGCCACCAGTTGTTGCCACAGGCAGTTGCGCTGCTTGACCAGGCCAAGGAAATCGAAGACCTGCTCAACGGCAAGTCCGGTTTCGGCTCGTTGGCCGTCGGTGCCACGCTGACCATCGGCAACTACCTGGCCACCTTGCTGATCGGCAGCTTCATGCAGGTGCACCCGGAGAGCCAGGTAAAGCTGCATGTACAGAACACAGCCCATATCGTGCACCAGGTGGCGCAGTACGAAATTGATCTGGGTCTAATCGAGGGCGACTGCAACCACCCGGACCTGGAGGTGCAGCCGTGGGTCGAAGACGAGCTGGTGGTGTTCTGTGCGCCGCAGCATCCGCTGGCCAACGTGGGCCGTGCCAATATCGAAAGCCTGTCGCAGGAAGCCTGGATCTTGCGCGAGCAGGGCTCCGGCACGCGCCTGACCTTCGATCAGGCCATGCGCCACCATCGCGCCAACCTGAATATCCGCCTGGAGCTGGAGCATACCGAAGCGATCAAGCGTGCCGTGGAGTCGGGCCTGGGCATTGGCTGCATCTCGCGTCTGGCCCTGCGCGATGCGTTCCGCCGTGGCAGCCTGGTGCCGGTCGAGACCCCGGAGCTGGACCTCATGCGCCAGTTCTACTTCATCTGGCACAAACAGAAATACCAGACCTCCGCCATGCGCGAGTTTCTCGAGCTCTGCCGCAACTTCACCGCAGGCTTTACCCGCAGTGACGAGATCGTATTGCCGCCGATTGCCTAGAGCAGGATCACGCCCCAGACCAGGGCCACCATGGTCAGCGCTACCAGCTGTGCGGCGCTGCCCATGTCCTTGGCGTTTTTCGACAGCGGGTGGCGCTCGAGCGAGATGCGATCGATCGCCGCCTCCACTGCCGAGTTGAACAGCTCGACAATCAGGCCGAGCAGGCAAACGGCAATCATGATCGCCCGCTCTGCGCGACTGACCGGTAGCCAGAAGGCAATCGGAATCAGCAGTACGTTGAGCAGCACCAGTTGGCGGAAGGCAGCCTCGCCCTTGAAGGCGGCGCGCAAGCCGTCCAGGGAATAGCCGGCGGCGTTGAAGATACGTTTGAGGCCCGTCTGGCCTTTGAATGGCGACATGTGCGTCACTTTACCGATGAAAGGCCAGCAGACTAGTTGAAAAAGCATCAAAAAAGCGTGAAGGCGCAGGCAGTTAGCTGCTCGCAACCGATTCCAGTTGTTGCAGCAGCAAGGCCGCCTGGGTGCGCGTACGCACACCCAGCTTGCGGAATATCGCTGTCACGTGGGCCTTGATGGTAGCTTCCGAAACACTCAGTTCATAGGCGATCTGTTTGTTCAGCAAGCCTTCGCAGACCATGGTCAGCACGCGGAACTGCTGCGGCGTAAGGCTGGCGAGGCCTTCGCTGGCGGCCTTGGCCTCGGCCGACACATCGACTTTCTCGAACGCCTGTGGTGGCCACCAGACTTCACCGTCGAGCACTTTTCTCACCGCATCCTGAATCACTTCGAGGCCGCTGGACTTGGGAATGAAGCCACTGGCGCCAAACTCGCGGGACTTGACCACCACGGCAGCCTCTTCCTGAGCCGAAACCATCACCACCGGGATTTGCGGGTACTGGCCGCGCAACAGCACCAGCCCGGAGAAACCGTAGGCACCTGGCATGTTCAGGTCCAGCAGGACCAGGTCCCAGTCGGCTTTCTCGCTCAGCCGGGTTTCAAGCTCGGCGATGCTCGCCACTTCAACCAGGCGTACATCCGGCCCCAGGCCAAGGGTAACGGCTTGGCGCAGAGCGCTGCGAAACAGCGGGTGGTCATCGGCAATCAGGACTTCGTAAGTGGCCATCGATCTAGGGATCCTGTTCTGTGCCAGGCGCATGCGGGGGAATAATAGCGCCGGGCGGGGAATCGGCGGCAAGGGTGGCGAGCACGCAGGCGCGGGTCAACCGATCGCCCTGCCGCCTCGCCGCACCCCGGCTGCCAGCCCCGTCATTATGAACCAAAGCGGGGCTGATGCCCCTTGGACTATAGGAAGGTATGCAAACGCTGGTGGATATCATCCTGCTCATCCAGCGGCAACCGACGCTTGCCACTGAGGTAATGCAGGCTGAACACGTCCAGATACGCATCCAGTGCCTGAGAGGCCTGGCTGTCGCCCGCGAGGTCCAGGCACATGGCAGCCACCTCTGCGGTACAGAAGTGATCGTCACGTTTGGAGCGACGCAGGCGATAGCGCGACATCTGCTCGGCCTGCAGGCTCAATACCGGGAAGCGCTCAAGATAAGGGCTCTTGCGGAACATCTTGCGGGCTTCGGTCCAGGTGGCATCCAGCAGGATGAACAACGGGCGCTTGCCCGGGGTACGCACCACTTCGCTGACCACGCGTTCCTGCGCAACGAACTCACCGGGGAAGACGATGTACGGCTGCCACTGCGGATCATCCAGCAGCGCCAGCAAACCTTCGTCCACCGAAGTACGCAGCCAGCCGAACGCTGAGGTGTCTGCGATCAGGTCGGCGATCAGCCAGCCGGTGTTGGTCGGTTTCAACGGCTCGGTGTCATGCATCAGCAGGCATACACCGGAGTCTGCCTGCACCCTGGGCTTCCAGGCGCACAGGCAATGCGTGGCGATCACCCGACAGTCAGGGCAGCGCTCGGCGCGTGAACCACGGGCAATGAATGGCTTGATGCTGCGAGCCAGGCGTTCGGCGCGCAAGCGCGCTACCGCGTGGCTCATGCTGGCAAGCCTCGGGGGAGGATGTGACTGGACACTGCGATAACTCGGAGAAAACAAAGCGCCAGTCTAACAGAGCAGGCGTCATTTGCCGTGCAGCAGGACGGGTTGGTCCCTTATAATCTGCGCTTTGGCGGCCGCGAAGTTGCCCGTGAACATGCGCGATTCAGGGAACGCCTGCTGCCAGCGCATGTCAAAGCGCCAGTCATCGAACCAGGAGAGATTCATGCTGCGTCTTATTGTCCCGACCCTGAGCCTGTTGCTCACCCTGCCACTGGCAGCCCACGCGGCCTCCAAGCAGGAATTCGAACTGAACAAGACGCTGCAGAAGGTCGCCAAGGAAAGCAGCGTCGGTACCCCGCGGGCCATCAACGAAGATATTCTCGACCAAGGCTATACCGTCGAAGGCAAAGCCTTGGTCAACCACTTGAGCGTACGCCCTGAGCACGCCGCGCGCATGCAGGCAAACCCCGAGCAGGTACGCAGCCAACTGGGTGACAGCGTATGCCGCAACAGTGGCTACCGTAACCTGATGTCCAAGGGCGCAGTGATGGTCTATCGCTTCACTGTCTACAAGACCAACCAACCGGTCATGGACCAGGCGTTCGACGCTGCCAGTTGCACTGCCGGTAACAAGAAGAAGTAATCAGCTGACCCGCTCATCCTCCGCGCGCCGCGGCCCTTCGTCGGCGCGCATCTCCGCCAGTAGCGCCTGCAGATAAGGTGACTGGCACTCAAGCGCAGCCAACCGCCGCCGACACTCCACCTCCAGGCTCACATGGTGAACCTGCGCCGCATTTTCAAGCTGCTGATAAAGCTGCCGGTCTACCTCGATGACCAAGCGATGCATACCGCCACCTCCTGCATCGACACGTTTCGCTTCACCAGTTAATCAAACCCTCGCCATCAATGGTCATGCGCCGACGAGCGGCCACGCAGATCACAACGGCACGAACGGTCGCGAGGGTCTAGATTGATAGCGAAGACTGTGAAAACAACACGATGAATTTGCGCAACTGCATCAGGGCCTGAAGGCCTACTGCAATGCTTGGGTTGCACACTCGAGCCAGAGCAGCCAGCGACGCACGTAGTGTCGCGGCCAAGCCGGACCCTCGGCTCGGTCAGAGGTTTTGCTGCAGAAGGAGACGTTGAATGCCTTACCAACCCAGTGAGTATCTATTCAATCACTTCAGGGACAGCGGTATCGACCTGAGCAAGATCGACCAGCAACTGCAACTGGTCGCCCCCGACAGCCCCAACCTGCCACTGTACCGTGACATGATGCTGACCGTCCTGCGCATGGCCCACGATGACGGTGATCGCTGGAACGCCAAGATCACCTTGCAGGCACTTCGCGAACTGGACCAGTCATTCCGCACCCTGCAACGCTACAAGGGCCGGCGCAAGGTCACTGTGTTCGGTTCGGCGCGCACACCACTGGAACACCCGATGTACGCCTTGGCCCGCGAATTGGGGGCCACGCTTGCCCGCTCCGACCTGATGGTCATCACCGGTGCTGGTGGCGGCATCATGGCGGCCGCGCACGAAGGTGCGGGCAGCGATCACAGCCTGGGGTTCAATATCACATTGCCCTTCGAACAGCATGCCAACCCCACCGTCGATGGCACTGACAAGCTGTTGCCCTTCCACTTCTTCTTCATTCGCAAGCTGTTCTTCGTCAAGGAAGCTGACGGCCTGGTGCTCTGCCCTGGAGGCTTTGGTACGCTCGACGAGGCACTGGAAGTGCTCACGTTGATCCAGACAGGCAAGAGCCCATTGGTGCCTGTGGTTCTGCTCGACTCACCGGGTGGCAGCTTCTGGCGTGACTGCCTGGACTTCATCAGCCGCCAACTGGAAGAAAACCGTTATATCCTCCCCACCGACCTCAAGTTGGTGCGCCTGGTACACAGCGCCGACGAGGCCGTAGAAGAGATCAACCAGTTCTACAGCAACTACCACTCCAGCCGCTGGCTCAAGAACCAGTTCGTGATCCGCATGCACCACCGGCTCAGCGACGCCGCACTGCATGAAATTGAGGAGGGATTTGCCGATTTGCGCCTGAGTGGCAAATATCACCAGCACGCAGACAGTGGCGCAGAGCACGAGGTAGGCAACTACAGCCACCTCACGCGCCTGACCTTTGCGTTCAACGGTCGCGACCAGGGACGCCTGCGTGAACTGGTGGACTTTATCAATCTGCCGGAGAACTGGGCCAAACCACAGCCGATGCACACGACTCAGCGGGCGCGTGAGGCGTTGAAGGTCAGCTAGGCAAGTTTAATCGTACAAATCCCGGCCGCTGAGCAGGCGGCCGATCATCTCCATGGGGAAGCCACGGTAAGCGAGAAACCGGGTTTGCTGTGCACGGCTGCGAGGGTCTTGCGGGCGCTGCCCGGCATACTTGCGCTGCCAGGCTTCCTGTAACCGCTCCGCCCAATCGACACCGCTGTCACGCAGTGCCTGGTCGACATCGCCACGGTTCAGGCCACGCTGGCCAAGCTCTTCGCGAATCCGCGCAGGGCCATAGCCAGCATTGGATCGGTACCTGATGAAGCTTTCAAGGTAGCGGGCTTCGCTAAGCAACCCTTCTTCGGCGAGCCGATCGAGCGCAGGCTCGATCAGCTCATCCGTCGCGCCGCGCTGGCGCAATTTGCGCGTCAGCTCTACGCGACCATGCTCGCGTCGCGCGAGCAGGTCCATGGCTGTCCGTCGAACGGCGACGGGGGTGTCGAGTACGGCGGACATGATCGGCCAAGCAGCTATCAGTAACCGGCGTCGGCGTCAGCCACGTCGTCAGCGTTGGCGTCGGCAGCAGCAGCCTTGCCAGCTTCAGCAACAACACCCGCCTTGAGCAGCTTCTCGCGGATCTGCTTCTCGATCTCGGCACCAATAGCCGGGTTCTCGTGCAGGTACTTGGCAGCGTTAGCCTTGCCCTGGCCGATCTTGTTGCCCTGGTAGGCATACCAGGCACCGGACTTCTCGACCAGGCCTTGAGACACGCCCAGGTCGATGATTTCGCCGTTGCGGTAGATGCCCTTGCCGTAAAGGATCTGGAACTCGGCCTGACGGAATGGCGGCGAGACCTTGTTCTTGACGATCTTCACGCGGGTTTCGCTGCCCACTACTTCGTCGCCTTCCTTGACCGCGCCGGTACGGCGGATGTCGAGGCGCACCGAAGCGTAGAACTTCAGGGCGTTACCACCGGTGGTGGTTTCCGGGCTACCGAACATCACGCCGATTTTCATACGAATCTGGTTGATGAAGATGACCAGGCAGTTGGCGTTCTTGATGTTACCGGTGATCTTGCGCAGCGCCTGGGACATCAGACGGGCCTGCAGGCCGACGTGCATGTCACCCATCTCGCCTTCGATTTCGGCTTTGGGTACCAGGGCAGCCACGGAGTCGACGATGATCACGTCAACGGCGTTGGAGCGCACCAGCATGTCGGTGATTTCCAGCGCCTGCTCACCGGTGTCCGGCTGAGAAACCAGCAGGTCGTCGACGTTGACGCCCAGCTTGCCGGCGTATTCAGGGTCGAGGGCGTGCTCGGCGTCGACGAAGGCGCAGGTGGCGCCGCTCTTCTGTGCTTCAGCGATGACCGACAGGGTCAGCGTGGTTTTACCCGACGATTCCGGGCCGTAGATTTCGACGATACGGCCTTTTGGCAGGCCGCCAATGCCGAGGGCGATGTCCAGGCCCAGGGAGCCGGTAGAGATAGCCGGGATGCCTGTGCGCTCGTGGTCGCCCATGCGCATGACCGCGCCTTTGCCGAATTGGCGTTCGATCTGACCCAGGGCCGCAGCCAAGGCGCGCTTCTTGTTGTCGTCCATTGAAATCCTCACGTGTTCGACTTGGCCCTGATGGCCGGAATACCTGTATAAGTAGCCAGTATTATTCCACAGGGAAGCGCTTGAGCAAACCCCTGTCGTCGAATTACTCGGTACCGAGCTGTAACAAGCCGTCTAACGCGGCGATCACCGTTTGTCGGCGCACCGCTTCGCGGTCGCCATCGAAGTGGCGACGCTCACTGATCACGTGCTCGCCATCCGCCCAGGCCAGCCACACGGTGCCCACCGGTTTGGCCGGCGAACCTCCATCTGGCCCGGCTACACCGCTGACGGCAACGGCAAAGCGCGCGCCACTGGCAACCTGGGCGCCACGAGCCATGGCTTCGACCACTTCCTGGCTGACCGCGCCTACCTGGCTGAACAGCGGTTCAGGGACGCCAAGCTGGCGGGTCTTCTGCGAATTGGAGTAGGTGACATACCCAGCCTCGAACCAGGCGGAGCTACCGGGTACACGGGTGATGGCTTCTGCGATGCCACCCCCGGTGCAGGATTCGGCAGTGGTGACCTGAGCGTTCAAGCGGCGCAAGTGTTCGCCCAGACGGGTGGAGAGAGCGGTGATCGGGTCCATGGGTGGTTCCTTGGGGAGACGGATGACACCGTAGCACTTGAGCTGGCATAGCGGGATAGGCGTTGCAATGCGCAGTGCGCGGCCTGTTAGTGGCCATCCGTATCACGCAGCCCCAGCCGCCTCATCGCCCACCGCTCATACATACGCATTGCAACATCCGCTCCCCCCACAGCGGTCAGGCAGCCCACCCCGCTGGCCGCCCAGATCGACAAGCCGGCGGCGTACAGCAGCATCCCGGTCGAAACCCCACAAATGACGCAGGCGCCGGAGCGCAGCACCAGTCGTCGCAAGAGCGACCACCCGGTGGCGCCGGCCTTGTCCGCCCGCCACATTTCGCCACTCAGGCCGGCCAGCAATGCCAGGGCGATCACCACCCAGAGCGGCAACTCCAGCAACACTTGCTGCTCGTTGATCACGGCGCTGCCTCCTGTGTATTGGCCGTCGACACTGATCGGCAGGCGAAAATGAGGGGGGAAAGAGCAAAACCCGTCCAAACCAATTTATGCATTTACGCATAACAGGTCAATGCACCGGTTCACATTTCCATGAGGCAACAAAAAACCGCCGAAGCGGTTTTATGGAGAAACACCCCTCAGCGGGCGTACATGCCCCACCAGAACACATGGCCGAGCAGACTGATCTGCTCCTCCTGCAGTTGCTGGAAGCTGTAGTCCTCATCGGGATGTTCATCGCGGTTGAAGCTGCGCAGGCGGATGCCTGTGGGCAACCGGTAAACCTGCTTCACCCGTAATTGGCCGTTGTGGTTGATGGCGTAGAGGTCACCGTCGATGATGTCGCCAATCGAGCACTTGCCAGTATTGACGCCGACGGTAGCCCCGTCGCGCAGTACGGGCAGCATGCTGTTGCCGCGCACGGTCACGCATTTGGCCTGGTCGAACTGCACACCGTTATGGCGCAAGCTGCGCTTGCCAAACCGCAGACGGGCACGCTCGCTCTCTTCGATGACGAATCTTCCAGACCCAGCTGCCAATTCGACCTCGCGAAGAAAAGGGACCGACACCTCGTCGTCCTCGACGGGTGTTTCATCATCCCAGAGGCTGATGTCGCGCAGGTCCGCATGGCCATTAACGGGCAGCGCGGCTTCACGCGGCGCGCCCAACTCGGCACGGCCGCGCAGCTGCTCGGTGCTGACGCCAAAGTAGCTGGCGATCTTCGACACGTGCTTGTCAGAAGGGTCGACGATCTTTTCACCGAGAATGCGCGACAAGGTGGACTGGGGCACGCCCGTGCGCCGATGCAGCTCTGTCGGGGACAGGCTGTGGCGGTCGAGCAGTACCCTGAGTACGGTGGCTATATTGCGTTTTTGCATAGCATGCATAATGCCGCTACATCTCACACAATGCAATGCAGGTGCAGGCCGGGCTCAACCCGCCTTCAAGCTTTCGAGAGCAATCGCAGTGAATGCGCGCTCATCGTTCCGCCCCAGCCGCGGCAAACCCTCGGGCCACGCTTGCGACCACTCGAAACCGTCGAGCTGACGCATGTCCTCGATCGCCGAGCGCCACCAGATCACCCTGCAGGCGCGCTGATACTCGTCGCCACCGATACCGCTGCCATACAGCAGTTTGCGCCCGATGCCGCGCAACTCGGGTGGAACACGCTTCAGGCTCCATTTGACCGAAAGCCGGCCAAGCCAGGAAGGGACCGGGCGCTGCATCGGTACCTTGAGCGCCTGCTTGCACAGGCGCGGGTCGAACTGGTCGCCGCAACGCCTGAAGAAAATCTCAAGAATGGCGTGAATGTACTGCTTCACCGCGAAATAGTGGCTGATGACGCCACGCGCCTCGTTGATCTGCGCGCCATGCAGTTCGAACGAAAAAGCAATCTGCTCGATGGTATGCAGGGCCGAGGCGTACTGCGTCCAGGCATCGATGCGCTGGATGGCACGCTCGGCAATCGCGGCGTTTTCGAGGGCAAAGCCCATGACGCCGCTGTTGCAAAGGCGCAAGTCATCCACTGGCGCCTCGCCAGACAACGTCAGGCCGCGGGTAAAGCCTGCGTAATAGGCGCTGTGGGATGCCTCCGCCCAGCTCATCTCGACTTCGTCCACCAGAAAGTGCTGGGCATCTACCTGCTGGAACAGCTTCTGCGGCGATTGCAGGAAGACTGTGTCGGTATCGATGAAGATGGTCTTCTCTGCCCAGCGGGACGCATGGGCAATGGCGCAGGCCTTGCGCCGGTGGGTGTAGCCGCCCTCTCCGGACCAGTCCGCGAGCCTTTGCCCATCCAGCACTACCACGTCCACAGGCCAGCCATCGAACGCCTGTGGCTGGTCGGTCAGCACGCGGATGGTCGGCAGTTCGCCCGGCTTGCTGCGGGCAAGTGCGGTAAGGATGCTGAATTTGGCCTCAAGCTGATAGATGCGGCGCTCTCCATAAAGGAGGTAGATCAATTGCTGCTTTACGAAGGGGACACTGCTGGGCACTTTCATTACACATCGCGTGGAGCGGGCTGGCCGGGGGCGCGCATTGTAGTGAAGTGTTCCGTGCATCACCACAATTGCCCGCCGAACTGCGCCAAACCGGCGCATACGTCGCGTCCTACCGCCGCCTGCATCTCGATGAAAAAGCCTGTACCATTGCCGGTTTCAAAATCGCCAACCAGATCACCCGCTGTAAGGCCCTGAATGTCTGATCTTTCCGCACACACCCCGATGATGCAGCAGTACTGGAAGCTGAAAAACCAGCACCCGGACCAGCTGATGTTCTACCGCATGGGCGACTTTTACGAAATCTTCTACGAAGATGCAAAAAAAGCCGCGAAACTGCTGGATATCACCCTGACCGCGCGCGGTCAGTCGGCCGGCCAGTCGATCCCCATGTGCGGGATCCCGTTCCATTCGCTGGAGGGCTACCTGGCCAAACTGGTCAAGCTTGGCGAGTCGGTGGTGATCTGCGAGCAGATTGGCGACCCGGCCACCAGCAAAGGCCCGGTGGAACGCCAGGTGGTGCGCATCATTACCCCAGGTACGGTCAGCGACGAAGCGCTGCTGGATGAGCGCCGCGACAACCTGATTGCCGCGCTGCTGGGCGACGAGCGCCTGTTCGGCCTGGCGGTGCTGGATATCACCAGCGGCAACTTCAGTGTGCAAGAGATCAAAGGCTGGGAAAACCTGCTGGCCGAGCTCGAACGCCTCAACCCGGTCGAGCTGCTGATCCCGGACGACTGGCCGCGTGACCTGCCGGCCGAGAAGCGCCCAGGCGCACGCCGCCGTGCCCCTTGGGACTTCGACCGCGACTCGGCACGCAAGGCGCTCTGCCAGCAGTTTGCAACCAAGGACCTCAAGGGCTTTGGCTGCGACAAGCTGACCCTGGCCATCGGCGCCGCCGGCTGCCTGCTGACCTACGCCAAGGAAACCCAGCGTACCGCCCTGCCGCACCTGCGCAGCCTGCGCCACGAGCGGCTGGACGACACGGTGATCCTCGACGGCGCCAGCCGCCGCAACCTGGAGCTGGACATCAACCTGGCCGGCGGGCGCGACAACACCCTGCAGTCGGTGATCGACCGCTGCCAGACCGCAATGGCCAGCCGTTTGCTGAGCCGCTGGCTGAACCGCCCGCTGCGTGACCCCAAGGTGCTGCAGGCGCGCCAGGATTCGATCCGCTGCCTGCTCGATGGCTACCGTTTCGAGAAGCTGCAGCCGCAACTCAAGGAAATTGGCGATATCGAGCGGATCCTCGCCCGTATCGGCCTGCGCAACGCCCGGCCACGCGACCTGGCGCGCCTGCGCGATGCCCTCGGCGCCCTGCCCGAGCTGCAGAACGCCATGACCGAGCTGGAAGCGCCGCACCTGGCGCGCCTGGCCGCGATCACCGGTACCTACCCGGAGCTTGCGAGCCTGCTGGAGCGGGCGATCGTCGACAACCCGCCAGCAGTAATCCGCGACGGCGGTGTACTCAAGGCCGGCTACGACAACGAACTGGACGAGCTGCTGGCGATCAGCGAGAACGCTGGCCAGTTCCTGATCGACCTGGAAACGCGCGAAAAGGCCCGTACAGGCCTTGCCAACCTGAAGGTCGGCTACAACCGCGTACACGGCTATTTCATCGAACTGCCGACCAAACAGGCCGAACAGGCCCCGGGCGATTACATTCGCAGGCAGACACTCAAAGGTGCCGAGCGCTTCATCACGCCGGAACTCAAAGCCTTCGAGGACAAGGCGCTGTCGGCCAAGAGCCGCGCCCTGGCCCGCGAGAAAATGCTCTACGACGCGCTGCTGGAAACCCTCATCAGCCACCTCGCGCCGTTGCAGGACAGCGCCGCCGCGCTTGCTGAGCTGGACGTGCTGAGCAACCTTGCCGAGCGCGCGCTGAATCTCGACCTGAACTGCCCGCGCTTCGTCGACGAGCCGTGCCTGCGCATCGACCAAGGCCGTCACCCGGTAGTCGAGCAGGTGCTGACCACCCCGTTCGTGGCCAACGACCTGGGCCTGGACAACAGCACCCGCATGCTGATCATCACCGGCCCGAACATGGGCGGTAAGTCCACCTACATGCGCCAGACCGCGTTGATCGTGCTGATGGCGCACATCGGCAGTTTCGTGCCGGCGGCAAGTTGCGAGCTGTCGCTGGTCGATCGCATCTTTACCCGTATCGGCTCCAGCGACGACCTGGCTGGCGGGCGCTCGACCTTCATGGTCGAGATGAGTGAAACCGCCAACATCCTGCACAACGCCACCGACCGTAGCCTGGTGCTGATGGATGAAGTGGGCCGCGGCACCAGTACCTTCGACGGCCTGTCGCTGGCCTGGGCTGCAGCCGAGCGCCTGGCGCAGCTGCGCGCCTACACGCTGTTCGCCACCCACTACTTCGAGCTGACCGTACTTCCGGAGAGCGAGCCGCTGGTGGCCAACGTTCACCTGAACGCCACCGAGCACAACGAGCGCATCGTGTTCCTGCACCACGTGCTGCCTGGCCCGGCCAGCCAAAGCTATGGCTTGGCCGTCGCGCAGCTGGCAGGTGTGCCGTCGCCGGTCATCCAGCGTGCGCGCGAGCACCTGAGCCGCCTCGAAACCAGCAGCCTGCCGCATGAACTACCCGTTTCGCAAAAAGCCAAGGGCGAGCCACAAGCACCGCACCAGAGCGATTTGTTCGCCAGCCTGCCACACCCGGCCATCGAGAAGCTGGGCAAGCTGGACCTTGACGACATGACCCCTCGTCAAGCTATCGAAATGCTATATCAACTAAAGAACCTGTTATAACGGCGCCCACTACAAGCTGGTAGAATCCGCCGCGGTTTGCTGGTGCTGCAGGTTATTAGCCTGGCCTGCAGCCACATGCCCGTAAACCGCGCGGCCCTGAGAGGAAGGGCCGCCGCCGTTGCCTGAGGAGAGAACTAGAAATGACCTTCGTCGTCACCGACAACTGCATCAAATGCAAATACACCGACTGCGTGGAAGTCTGTCCGGTGGACTGCTTCTACGAAGGCCCGAACTTCCTGGTCATTCACCCGGACGAGTGCATCGACTGTGCACTGTGCGAGCCTGAGTGCCCGGCCCAGGCCATCTTCTCGGAAGACGAGGTGCCTGCCGGCATGGAGAACTTCCTCGAGCTCAATGCGGAGTTGGCGGAAATCTGGCCGAACATCACCGAGCGTAAGGATGCCCTGCCGGACGCTGAAGAGTGGGATGGCAAGCCTGGCAAGATTGCCGACCTGGAGCGCTAAGCGCCCAGATACGAAAAAGGCCCTCACAGGGCCTTTTTCATTTTCTGCAGGCAAAAAAAAGGGGCGGTTTGACCCGCCCACATTTTTTCCGTAGTCCCTGCTTGTCCCTAACATCGTCCGTAATGAAATCGCGTCTTGCGATGTCCTTGGCCTTCTCCCTGAAAGCCTGTGCATGTCCGTGTGCACAGTTCGAATACTAGCGACTTCCCCAAGGCAGGCAACTGCCACACCTCTCAAAACATTACCGGGGACACATTTCCACAAATCTGAAATCCTCATTGATTTCAATATGTTATGAAATTTACGATTCTGGAAACGACAATGATTTACTCGTCCGTACACGAATGGCTTACACCACGAGTAAGCAAAGGCTTACATGCCATGCATCAAGGGTAGCGCCGGACACATGAAAGCCCTGTTTGCGGGTAACCAGGCACAAGCTGCACAAACAAAAACGCCCCGAACTTATCGGGGCGTTCTGCATACCGGGTGGACGCTTATTGGAACAGCGACTCGCTGGACAGGCCGTTCTTCTCGAGAATCTCGCGCAGGCGCTTGAGCCCCTCTACTTGAATCTGCCGTACCCGCTCACGGGTCAGGCCGATCTCCAGGCCAACATCTTCAAGGGTGCTGCTCTCATGCCCACGCAGGCCGAAGCGACGCACTACCACTTCACGCTGCTTGTCGGTCAGCTCGCCGAGCCACTGATCGATGCTCTGCGACAGGTCGTCATCCTGCAGCAGTTCACAAGGGTCGGTTGGCCGGTCGTCGGTCAGGGTGTCGAGCAGGGTCTTGTCTGAATCTGGCCCGAGGGATACGTCCACCGACGACACCCGTTCGTTAAGGCCAAGCATGCGCTTGACCTCGGCAACAGGCTTCTCGAGCAGGGTGGCGATTTCTTCGGGGGAAGGTTCGTGATCGAGCTTCTGAGTCAGCTCCCGCGCAGCACGCAGGTAAACGTTCAGCTCCTTGACCACGTGGATCGGCAGGCGAATGGTGCGGGTCTGGTTCATGATCGCCCGCTCGATGGTCTGGCGGATCCACCAGGTCGCATAGGTCGAGAAGCGGAAACCGCGCTCCGGGTCGAATTTCTCGACCGCACGGATCAGCCCCAGGTTGCCTTCCTCGATCAGGTCGAGCAACGACAGGCCGCGGTTCACGTAACGACGGGCAATTTTCACAACCAGGCGCAGGTTGCTTTCGATCATGCGCTTGCGGCCAGCAGGGTCGCCCTTCTGCGACAAGCGCGCGAAGTGCACTTCCTCTTCTGGCGAAAGCAGAGGCGAGAATCCGATCTCGTTGAGATACAACTGGGTCGCGTCGAGCGCCCGGGTGTAATCGATGTACTTATGCTGCTTGAGCGAAGAGCCTGATTTGGCCCTGGTCCGAACCGACGGTACAGCAGGTTCGTCTGACACCACATCCGTTTCCAAAACGATGCCCGTCTCCATCAGGAGGACGTCATCGTCGATGTCAAACTCCGGCGCTTCTTTATTGAGAGCCATTGTTATAGTCCTTTGCTGAGTTCGAACTCAGACTCGAGCGGCGCCTGCATCCCTGGCATCGCTAGAGCCTGTCCCCTCTACATCACAGGAACAGGCCGGGTACAACAATCAACGGCGTGGCAGGAACTGGAGTGGATCGACGGGTTTGCCCTGGCGGCGAATCTCGAAATGCAGCTTCACCCGATCAGTGCCCGTGGACCCCATTTCAGCAATCGACTGCCCTGCCTTGACCTGCTGCCCCTCCCGAACCAACAGCCTGCGGTTGTGACCGTAGGCACTGACATAGGTGTCGCTGTGCTTGATGATGATCAGCTCGCCGTAGCCCCTCAAGCCACTCCCGGCGTAGACCACCGCACCATCAGACGCAGCAAAAACAGGCTGTCCCAAATCACCGGCGATATCAATGCCTTTATTCAAACTACCGTTTGAAGCGAATTTTCCAATCAGCACACCGTTGGCAGGCCAGGTCCAGCCGCCCACCGCCCGCTCTGCGGCGGGCACCGTGGTAACCACCGGCGCAGGCGTGGTTGGCGAATTTGGCGTCGCTTTTCCGCCGCTGGCGGGCGGGGCAATAGCTGTTCCAACAGGGCGACGAATGACCGTTGTCTTGCTCGAGGACGACGGGTTGGAAACTACCGTGGTACTGCCAGTCGAGCCGCTGCTGAAGCGGATCGCCTGACCGGGGCGAATGGTATAGGGAGCGGGGATGCCGTTGCGTGCCGCCAGCTCCTTGTAATCCCACCCGTAACGGAAAGCGATGGAGAACAGGGTGTCGCCAGGCTTGACCACATATTGGCCGGAAGTCACCGTCGGCCGCTTGGGCGCCGACGTGTTGCGATCGACCACGCGTGCGCCGCTCGAGCTGGTGCTGGAGCAACCCGTCAGCAGGGTGCCCATGGCCAAAGCAATCACCAGAAGCTTGAAACCCGCCCAATCCTTGCGCTGCCGAATGACTGTGTGCCCCACCCGCGCTCCCCTCATGGTGCCGAAAATCGATAATACGATATGAAATGCAATAATGTTGCAATTATAACCGAGCGCCACTGCATTGGCAGGCTCGGTGCAAAAGGCTCACTGAAGAGCCGGGATACCCCGCCAGATAGACAGGGCCGAACGGCAAGAATTCGTCGTCGCCGCAAATATTCCCTGTCGCTCAGGCCAACGGACCATTGAGCAGCGGCACGAAGCGCACGGCGCCCAGCACGCGCCGAGAGAAACCGTGCTCTTCGCGGACGATCAGCATCAGTTGCTGAACCTCCCCGGCCGGCCCAACCGGGATCACCATGCGGCCGCCCGGTGCCAGCTGGTCAAGCAGAGCCTGCGGCACTTCCGGCGCTACAGCGGTGACGATAATGGCATTGTAGGGCGCCAGCGCCTGCCAGCCATCGCAACCGTCCCCCCAGCGAAACACCACATTGCGCAGGTTCAGCTCGACCAGGCGCTCCTTGGCGCGATCCTGCAGCACCTTGATGCGCTCCACCGAGAACACCCGCTCGACCAGCTGGGCCAGGATCGCCGTCTGGTAGCCGGAGCCGGTGCCAATCTCCAGCACCTTGTCCAGCGGCCCTGCTTCCAGCAGCAGTTCGCTCATGTGTGCGACCATGAACGGCTGGGAGATCGTCTGGTTGTGCCCGATTGGCAGCGCGGTGTCTTCGTAGGCGCGGTGGGCGAGCGCCTCGTCGACGAACAGGTGGCGCGGCGTACGGCGGATGGCATCGAGCACCTTGGGGTTCGATACGCCCTCCTCGCACAGGCGCTGAATCAGCCGCTCCCGGGTACGCTGGGAGGTCATGCCAATACCGCGGCGCTGCAGATCGTCCTGTTCGCGCATCAGAGCAGGCCCTCCAGCCAACCGTCGAGCTGTTCGAAGGCATCGTTGAAGGTGCGGTCCAGCTGCAGCGGGGTAATCGAAACGTAGCCCTGCATCACCGCGTGGAAGTCGGTACCCGGCCCGCCGTCCTCGGCATCACCCGCCACGGCAATCCAGTAGCCCTCTTTGCCGCGCGGGTTGACCACCTTGGTCGGCGCTGCCGCCCGGGCCCGGTGACCGAGGCGGGTGAGCTGGATGCCGCGGATGTGCTCCAGCGGCAGGTTGGGAATGTTGACGTTGAGCACGGTGCGCGGGGGCAGCTGCAGACGCGGCTGCGCCTCCACCAGGCGGCGGGCGATGAAGGCCGCTGTCGGCAGGTTGTCAGGCAAGCGCGACAACAGCGAAAACGCCAGCGACGTGCCGCCCAGGAAGCGCCCTTCCAGCGCGGCGGCAACCGTACCGGAATAGATCACGTCATCACCCAGGTTGGCCCCCAGGTTGATCCCCGAAACGACCATGTCGGGCGGTTCCGGCAGCAGGCCATTGAGCCCCAGGTGCACGCAATCGGTGGGCGTGCCATTGAGGCTGATGAAACCGTTGGCCAGCGTCTGCGGATGCAGCGGCCGGTCCAGCGTCAGCGAACTGCTGGCGCCGCTCTTGTCCTGGTCCGGGG
>Ga0213827_1000609_pt1 | contig 26396 bp, 25 predicted proteins | sample MC6MC0898MG_FD_180669 | JGI IMG/M metagenome (GOLD analysis project Ga0213827, IMG submission 180669) | Enriched soil aggregate microbial communities from Iowa State University, Ames, United States - MC6-MC0898-MG | ecosystem: Environmental > Terrestrial > Soil > Unclassified | place: USA: Iowa...
CGGAAGAACGAATTGAAGCCGGCATCGTTGAACGTGCTGGACGCGGCGATCTTGTCCGCATCGCGCAGCGCCAGGGCTTCGTCGCGGATCATCTGCCAGTTCTGGCGCAGGGGCTCCAGCTGCGGGAATTCCTTGCCCGGGTCCAGGAACGGCGTGGTCGGCACCTTGGAGAACGCGTACATGACCACGTTGATCGGGGCCATGAAGCTGGAGTGGTCCAGCAACTGGCGCGACCAGCGCGCGCGGACCTTGCCGCGGTAATGGATGTACAGCACGCAGGCGACGAACAGCACTGCCAGCACGATCTTGATCATCAGTCTTCCTCCGGCAGGGCCGGAACCGAAAGGGTGGGGGCGATGCACGGCGGAAGCCGGCACCGATACGGCGGCAGGGGGCGGGGACGTGCCGGGGAGGGGCGGCCGCCAATGTCGCAAGCAACAGCGTATGGTCCGCAGCCCCCGCGCTGGGGTCAAGCGGCGGGCCGGTCATGTTCATCCGGCCACCGTCGCTGTGCCCGGCCTCCGGACCGCGCGGCGAGGGGCTTGCGGACGCGGATGTGTCGCACGCACGCCTGGCCTGCACCGGCCGCACCGGCACGGGCTGCGCTGGCAAACGGCTGATTTTCAACGAAATACCTACGAGTGAGACGAGATTGTCCGATTCGGCATGACGAACTGTTCCACGGCCGGCTACGACATTTCTCCGACAAACTCTGGATTGGTGTACCGGCGAGTACTAAAATTAACGAAATCTTAGTAATCACCCATCAGCAGCACCGGTACGCCTGACGCATTGCGCCGACCGCCGGGTCGCAAAGACCCCTATGAACACTATCGTTGCCTCGTGTGTCGATGACACCGCCCCCGCCGAGCTGCTCAAGCGCGGCGAACGCCTGCTTGAACCCGATGTCTACCGCACCTGCCTCAACGGCCAGCCGGCGGTGGTCAAGGACTACACCCGTTATCGCGGCACGCCGCTGTCGCCGGTCGCGCGCCTGCTGGTGCGCCGCGAAGCGCGCATCCTCGAGCGCCTGAGCGGCTGGAAGCACGCGCCCGCCCTGCTCGGCACGATCGGCGGCCTGGCCCTGGGCATGGAGTTCATCCCCGGGCAGACCCTCAGTGCCGCCCAGTCGGTGGGGGTGGAGGTGTTCGAACAGCTGCAGTTCGCCCTCTCGCGCCTGCACGCGGCGGGCATCACCCATAACGACCTGCACGGCACCAACGTGATGGTCAGCGGCGGCGTGCCGGTGCTGGTGGATTTCACTTCGGCCTGGCGCAGCCCGCGCTGGCTGCCGGTGCACCCGGTCTCGCGCCAGTTGCGCCGCAGCGACATGAAGAACCTGCTGAAGATGCGCCAGCGCCTCACTGGCGAGCGCCCCAGCGCCCTGGAGGCTGCCCAGGTGGCCGACCCGCGCTGGGTGGCGGCCGTGCGCGTGGGCTGGAAGCGCTTCTACCGCTGGTTCAAGGGCCACGCCTGAGCATGGCCGGCCGGCGCGCTCAGAGCGCGTCGGCGTCCAGTTCGCCGGTGCGGATGCGCACCACGCTGCCCAGGTCGTACACGAACACCTTGCCGTCGCCGATCTTGCCGGTGCCGGCCGCCTTCACGATGGCCTCCACCACTTCCTCGACCTGGCCGTCGGTGACCGCCACCTCGATCTTCACCTTGGGCAGGAAGTCGACCACGTACTCCGCGCCCCGGTACAGCTCGGTATGGCCCTTCTGCCGCCCGAAGCCCTTGACCTCGGTCACCGTGATCCCGGTGACGCCGCGCTCGGCCAGCGCTTCGCGCACGTCGTCGAGCTTGAACGGCTTGACCACCGCCATGACCATCTTCATCCGTCTGCACTCCTGTGTTTCAGGCTGCGAGGATAACGCCTGTCCCCCGGTGAACGCGATGCGCGCGGCCCGTGCCGGCAGCGGCCGCGGGGATTATCCTTGGCACATACCCCGCGGAGCACAGCATGATCGACCTCAACCACCTGGATGACCTGGCCCGCCGCCTGAGCGACATGGTCCCACCGGGCCTGCGCCAGTCGCGCGAAGAGCTCCAGGCCACCTTCAAGACCGCCCTGCAGGCCGGGCTGGGCAAGCTGGACCTGGTCACCCGCGAAGAATTCGACGTGCAGCGCGCGGTGCTGCTCAAGACCCGCGAGAAGCTGGAGGCGTTGGAGAAGGTGGTGGCCGAGCTGGAAGCGCGTGGAAGCGATACGCCAGCACCCTAAGGCAGGGTGGCGGGCGGCGCCAGCACACTAGGTGACGAAAAGGAATTCGCATGTCTGAACAAGGATCGCAGATGCTGCTGGTGGCCGGCGCCAGCATTGCCGCGGTGATCATCGCACTGTGCCTGATGCGCCTCATCCGCACTGACGATGTGGGCCTGCGCAAGATCTACCGCGTTGTGTTCTCCGCACTCGCCGCGCTGCTTGCCCCCACTCTGGTGGCAGCAGGCCATGGCGTGCTGCCCATTCCGTTTGTCGCCGGCATCCCCATCCTCGCCTACAACCTGGTCTCGTTTGCCGACATGGAGGTCTATTGGCTGGGATTGCTTGGTCTGGGTGCCGGGAAGGGCACCGGCAATGCGGTGGTCTTCACCCTGCCCAGTCTGGTGGTCTTCACCGCAGTCCTGTTTTCGCCGTGGTCACGCGCGCGGCTGCTTACCACCCGCGCGCCGTCAGACGTGCCCCGCTAGCACAAACCGCTCGATCGCCAGCGCCACGCCATCCTCGGCATTGCTCGCCGTCTCGAACCGAGCGGTCTGCTTCACCCCCTCGATTGCATTACCCATCGCCACGCTGGTGCCGGCGAACTGCAGCATGGTCAGGTCGTTCTCCTGGTCGCCCAGCGCCATCACGTTGGCGCGATCCACGCCGAGGTGTTCGGCCAGCTTCTGCAGGCTCGGGCCCTTGCCGGCACGGTGGTCGAACACCTCCAGGAAGAACGGTGCGCTCTTGAGCACCGCGAAGCGATCGGTCAGTGCGGACGGCAGCCGCGCGATGGCAGCGTCCAGCACGTCCGGCTCATCGATCATCATCAGCTTGATGAACTGCATGGCCGGGTCCATGTCTTCCACGCGCCGGTAGGACAACGGCACGTGTGACAGGTGCGAATCGGCCACCGTGTAGATGCTGATGTCCTGGTTGGGCGTGTACATGCGTCGGCCATCGAGCGCCTGGAAATGGATGCCCAGTTCACGCGCGACCCGCTCGCAGAACAGGAAGTCCTCGAAGCTCAACGGGTACTCCACCACGCGCTGGCCAGTGCCGATGTTTTCCACCACCGCACCGTTGCAGGCGATGCAGAATTCCGCATCACCCTCGATCCCCAGCTCGTCCAGGAACGGCGCCAGCCCGGACACCGGCCGGCCGCTGGCCAGCACCACCCGCACGCCCTGCGCGCGGGCGGCGGCAATGGCCTGCTTCACGCGCGGGGTGAGTCTGTGGGCGGGGTTGAGCAGGGTGCCATCCATGTCGATGGCGATGAGCTCGACCGTGGCGTGGGGGCGGTGCATATCCATGAGGTTCAACAGGGCGTACGCGTGGGGGTAGCCAGTCTAGCGGCAGCGGGCACTGGAACCTCCGACCGCAGCTGAAGGACTTGGCCTACAGACCCACACGCCGCAAGTGAGCATCATCAAGCGCTCCATTCGACCCCCTCGGGAACCTGCATGAGCCTGGCGCTGGTCCACAGCCGTGCCCGCGCCGGCGTCAACGCGCCCGCCGTCCGCATCGAAGTACTGCTCTCCGGCGGGCTGCCGCACACCCAGATGGTGGGCCTGCCGGAGACCGCCGTGCGCGAATCGCGCGACCGTGTACGCGCGGCCATCGTCTGCTCGCAGTTCGAGTTTCCGCAGCGGCGCATCACCATCAACCTCGCCCCGGCCGACCTGCCCAAGGAAGGCGGCCGCTTCGACCTGGCCATCGCGCTGGGCATCCTGGCCGCCAGCGGGCAGATCGATGCGCAGGTGTTGTCGCGCTATGAATTCCTCGGCGAACTGGCGCTCACCGGCGAACTGCGCGGCGTGAACGGCGTGCTGCCGGCGGCGTTGGCCGCCGCCCGGCTCAACCGCACCCTGATCGTGCCGCCGGAGAATGCGGCCGAGGCCGGGCTGGCCGGGCACGCCGACGTCCGCGTCGCCCGCACCCTGCTGGAGGCGTGTGCCGGACTGGGCGAGCGCGTGCTGCCGCAGGCGATGCCCGCCGAAGTGGCCGCGTTGCCCATGCCCGACCTGCGCGATGTCCGCGGCCAGCCGCAGGCGCGGCGCGCGTTGGAAGTGGCCGCTGCCGGCGGCCACCATCTGCTGTTGATCGGCACGCCCGGCTGCGGCAAGACGCTGCTGGCCTCGCGGCTGCCCGGCATCCTGCCCGACGCCACCGACCTGGAAGCCCTGGAGACCGCCACGGTCGCCTCCTGCACTGGCAGCGGGATCGACACGGCACGCTGGCGACAGCGGCCCTACCGCTCGCCGCACCACACCGCCAGCGCCGTGTCGCTGGTGGGCGGCGGCGCATTTCCGCGACCGGGCGAGATTTCGCTCGCGCACAATGGCGTGCTGTTTCTCGACGAGTTGCCCGAGTGGAGCCGGCATGCGTTGGAGGTGCTGCGCGAGCCTCTGGAATCCGGCCAGGTGGTGGTCGCGCGCGCCTCGCGCACGGAAGCGTTCCCCGCGCGGTTCCAACTGGTGGCCGCGATGAACCCCTGCCCCTGCGGCTGGGCCGGTGATCGCAGCGGGCGCTGCCGTTGTGCGCTTGAAAGCGTGCAGCGCTATCGCGGCCGGGTTTCCGGCCCCCTGCTGGACCGCATCGACCTGCACGTCGAGGTCCCTCGACTGGATCCCCATGAACTGCGCGACGACACGCCCTACGGGGAGGACAGCGAGGTCGTACGCCGCCGTGTCGTCGCCGCGCGCGACCTGCAGCTGGCACGTAGCGGCAAACCAAATTCGCAGCTGGTTCCCGCGGACCTGGCCCTGCATTGCCGGCTGTCCCCGGCCGACCGCCAGCTGCTGGAGGACGCCGTGGAACGGCTGCAGCTGTCGGCCCGGTCGATGCACCGCATCCTGCGCGTGGCGCGGACGGTGGCGGATCTGGACCGCAGTGAGGCGATCACGACGGCGCATGTGGCCGAGGCGATCGGGTATCGGCAGTTGGACCGGGGTGGGGGCGCCTGATCCCGTGCCTGGCTACCGCGGAGAGCCAGGCCGACACAGGCGCCCCGCCCCCGCAGCGCTCACGGGCAGATGAAGCGCTCCCATGTCGCACCATCAAAGCGCAGGATCGCGTCATCGCCGACGGTCCACATTGCACCGTCAGTGGCAGAGGCGCTGTAGTAGGCCAGGTGGCCTTCCACGGGCACATCCACCCTCGTGACCTGATCGCCCGACAGCGCCAGCAACTCCCGCTGCGCGCACAGATACAGCGTGCCCTGGAACAGGCACGCACGTTCGACGCTGAGATGCTCGAATGCCGGTGCGGTCAGCGTGCGCCAGCCTTCCAACCGATTGCCTCGGAACACCGTGCCCGCATCGCCCGCCAGCACCACGCTGCCATCGGGCATGCACTGCACCACCCGGATCGCCAGGGTGGTGGGCGACACCAACGGGCGCCATTGCCGGCCATCCCAATGCCACAGTGCGCCACCGTCGCCGGCGGCATAGATGTCGTCCGCGCCGAATCCATCCATCGCGTTGAAGCAGCAGGTCACCTGGTCCGCCAATGGCACGTGGCAGCCGTCGTCCATCCGTCGCCAGCCGTCGGCACCGCGATGGTGCACCTGCCGCTGCGTGCCACACGCGTACAACTCGCCTGAGATTTCTTGCAGATCCATCAGGTACGCATTGGGCAGCGCCAACGTTTCATCCCAGGGTGCCTGCCCGGTGGGGTTGATCCGCAGCAGGCCACGCCGGCCCAGCATGGCAAGCGCGAACGGCCGCTCGTCGGTCGCCGGCAGCAACGTGGCGCCGTAAATGATGTCGGGCAGGTCGTAAACGAAGTAGAACGTGCCATCGCGTACCACCATCACCCGGGTGATGCTGGGTTCGTGGCCCTCCAGGTACAGGTGGCCCAACAGCAGCGCGACGTTGGGCGCGCCGGAGATGACATGGGTGAAATAGAGGTCGGTGTCGCGCCGGCCGTCGGGCCGGTGTCCTTCACTGCTCATGTGCATCCTTTCAAGGGCGGGTACCGCGTGGCGCATACAGTGTGCCTGGGAACAGGACGTCCATTTATCCACTCTCATGTGATGGCAACAGCGCAGGCTTTCCCTTGTATCTCCGGTCGGATCGCGTCGATGCCAGCATCTTGAAGCGGGTCTGACCGGCCTGCTCCACGCACGCCAATCGAGCCCACGTTCCACATCGCACACGCGGCCCGGTCCAGCCGCGGCGAGATCCGATCCACGCACGGACCCAACCCCACCTCTGCGCGGTGATGGGGCATCGCGTCCATCAACGCGCCCTCAGATCGCCTCATCCACCTTCCGCACCAACTGCCAGCACGGCTTCTGGGCGAAGTAGTAGGTCTGCTGGTCACTGGTATCGGGGGTGAGGATCTGTACGGCCATGCTGCCATCGGCCTCAGCGGTCACCTTCAAGTCGCGCCCCACCTTGTGCAGCGTGTTCGTGTTGGGCATCACCGGCCAGGTCACGTCGCGCAACGCGATTTTCTCGGTGACCATGCGTGGCTCAGGTTCGGCCGCCATATCCACGCTCTCGCTCACCAGGGGATCGGCGACGGACGTCTCCTGCAGCGTGATCTCACGACTGAAGTGACTCAGGAAGGTATCGAACTCCGGATGCGGGCAGGTCGGCGAGACGGCGGCGGCGGGATCGGCCGTGGCGACGGACGCAGCGGCGGCAGCTGCAGGACTCGCGGCAGGACGCGTTGGACTATCGGGCGTTGCGGTGGGCGCCGGCTGCGTTGAAGGCTGGCAGCCGGTCAATGCCAGGCCGAGTGCAAGGGCAGACAGCGGCAAGCGGGAACAAGTGTTCAACGGATCCTCCTGATCGCGTCATGGCATACCGGGCGGCACGCCAGCGGGCACAGCATAGCCAAGCTGCGCGGCGTGCACACGCCGTTGGGGCGGGTGAACAGCCCCTCGCGCCGCTGGACGCCCCGATCCCACCACTGCACCATGCACCCATGCGCATCGAACACCTGCTCCTGCCCGCTTCCGATCCGGCCGTTGCCGTGGCGTACTTCGGCGACGTCCTGCAACTGCCGGTGGCCGATGACCACGTGCAGATCGGCTGGAGCACGCTGCAACTGGCGGACGCCGGCGCGCTGCCGGTGGGCGGCGTGCACCTGGCCTTCAACGTGCCGCACGATCGATTCAGGGAGGCGACGCGCTGGCTGGACGCGCGCGCCGAGCGCCAGCGCGATGCCGAGGGGCGCGAGCACTTCAGTTTCGAGGGCCGCTGGGAGGCGGAGTCGGTCTATTTCACCGGGCCCGATGGCCTCATCCTGGAGTTGATCGCGCGCCGTCGCCTGCCCGCCTCCGGGCGCAGCGGCAGCTTCCACGGCAGCGAGATGACCTGCATCAGCGAGGTGGGCATTCCCGCGGTGTCGGTGGCCGCCACGCAGTCCCGGCTGGAGGCCGCTTTTGGCGTGGCCGCGCTGTCGCCGCCCACGCCGCACTTCGCGCCGCTCGGCGACGACGAAGGGCTGCTGATCGTGGTCGATGCCAGTCGTCGCTGGTTCCCGGAGCAGCGCTCGCTGCCCAACGCCCGAGGCCTGCGCGTGCGGCTTGGGGATGTCCATGCCGGTGCTGTCGTGGAGGACGCCGCGCTGGGCTGGCACGCGCGGTCCGGCTGAGCCGGCGCTACCAACTGCCGGACGCGCCACCGCCGCCGCTGCGTCCCCCGCCACCGGACCAGCTGGATGAACTGGAGGAGCTGCTGGAGGACCCGCTGCCCGAGTCGTGGTCGTCGCGCCGCCGGCGCCGCTCGCCCTTGCGCGCGCGGCGCGTTTGCGGGCGTTGGTGCAATCCCATCACCAGCGCCCAGGCGATGTAGAGGAAGAAGCCGCCGGCGATCAGCATCACCGTCCCGGGGTCGTGGCCGAACTGCGCGTGAGTGCGGTGGACCAGCCAGGCGTAGACCGCCGACAGCCCGCAGAGAAACACCAGCCGCACGAAGAAACCGAGCCGGCCGGTCCGCCAGCTGTTGCGCAGCGCCGCCACCCAGAGTGAGATCAACCCCACCGCGATGGCCACCACGGTCACCAACAGCAGGTGCAGCGCCAGGCTCGGCACGGGCTTGCCCTTCCACACGCTCACCGCGCTGGCCACCACGGCGGCAGCCAGCAGGAACGACAATTCCCAGCGCGCCCTGCGGCTGTCCACCCACAGCCACCCCAGCAGCGTGGCGATCGGCACCAGCATGCCCATGGCGATGGCCAGGGCCGCGGTCGCGCCTGGGGTGAACACCGCGCAGGCAGCCGCGGCCACGCCCACCACCGCCAGCATCTGCACCGGGCGATGCCACCAGCGGCTGACCACGCCGCGCTGCGGTGCACGGCGCGCCCAGGTACCCAACAGGAACCCGGCCAGCAGCGCCAACCCGACGATGCTGTCACCGCGCCGCCAGTCCTGCGGCATCCGCACCACGCCGGGCTCGTCATCCACGGGCGGCAGCGGCTCACCGTCGATGAGGCCGACCAGCAGGCCACTGCCGTCGATCAGCGCCTGGCCGGGCTTGCCCTGGCGCAGCTGCGGGACCATGGACTGGTCGATGATGCGCTGGGCGTAGGCATCGGGAATGGCACCTTCCAGCCCATAACCGGTCTGGATGCGCACGCGCCGGTCGCCCATCGCGAGCACCAGCAGCACGCCGTCATCCACATCCTTGCGGCCAATCTGCCACTGGTCGAACACGCGCTGGGCGTAGGCCTCGATGCCGTCATCGCCGGTGCTGTCCACCACCAGGATCTGCAGCTGGGCGCCGTGCCGGGCCTGCAGGTCCAGTGCCTGGGCACGGAGTTGCGCGGCTTGCTCGGTGGAGAGGACCGGCACGGTATCCACCACCGGGTCGTGCAGCGGCGGGATCGGCGTCGCTGCTGCCCACGCCATCGCAGGCAGCAGGAAAAGCATGCACAGCCATCGGCCTGTCCGGGTCATCCTTGCCTCGCTCGCTGCGGTCCGTTGCGTCTGTGGCCGATGCTACGCCAACCCCGCGCCACCGGCTGAAACGAAGAAGCCCCGCGTCATGCGGGGCTCCCGGATGCGGCCTGCTCGAGCGGCCTCACTCTTCCTCGTCCTGCCACCCCTGCTGCTGGTTCTCGTTGCGCTGCGGTTGTTCCTGCTGCTGTTGCTGCTGCTGATCGCGCCCGCGTTCCTGCTGCTGGCCGCGTTGGTGCTGGGAATCCTGCTTGCGCTGCTGGGTCATGGGAGGTCTCCGGGCCGCCGGCGGAGTGCCGGGGTGAGGCCATGCTGTGCACGGGCAGGTTAAGCGCGCGTGGGAGAGTGCTCAGAAATTCGTCAAGGCCGGCGCGGCACCACGCGTGCATGCCGGCACGTGCCTGCAATACCGGGCTTTCGCGTCCTAGCCCAGCGCATATGCCGATGGGTAATGGCTACATTCCGCATGGCCCGCCTTGCCAGGTCAGGTGCCTGAATTGCTGGCTGTGCAGCGTCGTGGATGCGCTCTATCATCGCCGCCACCGTCGCCGTGCACGGAAAAGGATGTCCATGCGAGGACTCACGCTCGCCGCAGCGTCGGTGGCAGACACCGATGTGTTGTTCCAGCTGTTGCAGTTCTATTACTTCGAAGCCTCCGCATGGAGTGGCGAAGAGATCGCCGCCGATGGCACCTTCGACTGCGCGCGCGCCGACGTGGATGCCAACCTCCGCGCGCAACCCACATGGGCCCGGCTGCTGTGGCTCGATGGCGTGCTGTGCGGGTTCGTGCTGGTGGACGAGGTGGAGTTCCAGGGCGAGCGCATCCCCGAATTGGCCGACCTGTTCGTGCTGCCCAAGCATCGCGGCAAGGGCATCGCACGCGCCGTTGTCAGCCAGCTCGTAACCCCGGGCAGCGGTCGCTGGTTGCTGGCCACGTTCCGCAATGACACGGCCGCCCATGCGTTCTGGAGCAGGCACCTGCCCAGCATGGGCCTGACCATCGAGGTGCCGGCGGCGCCCGACGATTCAGACTTCCGCCTGTTCCTCATCAGCGCGGCATAGCCGTCGCCGGCGGCGTGCCGGGCGGGCGGTTACCCGCGCGCGGCCAGCGCATTGAGCCAGGCATGCTTGAGGAAGTCGCGCACCGCCTGGAAGCGCGGCGTGTCGTACAGCGAGCGGTGCGTCCACAGCCACACGTCCTGGGTCAGTGCCGGTGCATCGCGCACGCGCACCAGCCCGCCCACGTGTTCGGCGACGGTGCGCTCGATCACGCCCAGCCCGCCACCGGCGGTCACGCCATCCAGCACGCCCACCGAGTAGTTGCAGCGCAGCCACGGGCGGTTGGCGCCGGGCAGCGTGCGCAGCCAGCGCTCCACCTCGAACTCCACGCGTGGCTCGTCCAACCCCACGAACTCCAGTTCGTGCCACGCCTGGTTGACGATGGCCGTATGCCGCCGCGCCGCGTAGGCCTGGTTGGCGTACAGCGCGTACTCCACGCGCCCCACCCGGTCGCCGCGCAGGTCGGCGGTGTCGGGTGGGCCGTAGCGCAGCAGCGCGTCGGCCTCGCGGCGGGCAAGGCTGTAGGGCTCGCGCGAAGTGAGCACCTCCACGCCCAGGCCGGGATGCAGGCGGTTGAGCCCGGGCAGCAGGGTGATCAGCAGGAAGCTGGCCCATTCGTCGGCGTTGATCCGCACCGTGCCCACCAGCTCCTTGGGCGTATCGGCCTCGCGCGCGATCTCGTCGGCGGCCTCTTCCATCTGCTCGGCCAGCGCGAAGACCCGCTGCCCCAGCTCGGTAGGAATGCAGCCGGTGGACGTGCGCTCCACCACTTTGCCGCCCAGCCGCTCCTCGAGCGCATCCAGCCGGCGCGACAGCGTGGCCGTGCTCATCCGCGCCGCCTTGGCGGCTTCGCGCAGGGTGCCGCCGCGGACCACGGCCAGCAGCACCATCAGGTTGTCCCACGGAAAGTGTTTCATATTTGAAACGGCGGCCTACGATATTGGAGGTTTTTCTCCATTTTTGAAACTTATATCATGGCCGCCGGGCGCGCTACGAGCGTTGATCGCAGCCCCCTTTCCCCTCCCCCTCGATCCGCTCCCCTCTCCGCCACGCCCTGCCGGCGGCGAACATCAGGTGTTGCCTCATGAAAGCTGAAAAGACCCTTTGGGACCGCGTCGTCCATGCCGTTCTGTTTGAAGGCATCGCCCTGTGCCTATGCGCGCCGGTGATGTCCTACGTGCTGGGCAAGTCGCTGTTCGACACGGGCGTGCTCACCATCGCCCTGGCCACCTGCGCCATGCTGTGGAACATGCTCTACAACGCGATGTTCGAGCGCGTGGAAAAGAAGTTCGGGTTCAAGCGCACCGTGCCGGTGCGTATCGGGCACGCGGTGGGCTTTGAAGGCGGGCTGGTGCTGGTGGTGGTGCTGCTGGCCGCGTGGTGGCTGTCCATTTCCTACTGGGAGGCGTTCCTGCTGGAGATGGGGCTAATCGCGTTCTTCCTGCCTTACACCTATGTGTACAACCTGGTGTATGACAAGGTGAGGGAGCGCTTGGTGCGGCGGGCGCAGGCCGGGCGGGTAAGCGAGGCGGGGTGAGGTTGGGCAACGTCACCCAAGAGTGAGCAGCGCTGCGGCGTCCAATCCTCAAGGACAAGGAAATTGGACGTGAAGAAGCACTCTGCCGAAACACAGGCCATTTGCTACGAGCGCTTCAGGATGTCCCTGAGCGCTTTCTTCGGCCCAACCGCCAGTCCACCTGGCTGCTTCAGCGCGTCCGGCGCGGCGAGCCCTTGGCAAGGATCGGCAACTCAGGCGATGCGCGATGGCCACATCTTCACTTCCAGGTGACCACGGGCCCCGGCGTGATGAGCAGCGAAGGGTTGCCGTTCGTGCTTGATCATTTCCGTGCCGAAGGACCGTCGGGCAAATGGAGCATCAGGCAGAAGGAGTTTCCGTTGGCCGAGGGTGACTCGGAACTTTGATAGTGGCGATGGACGATTGCGGCGCGGTCACGATCACTTCCACTCTCGCTCGTACGCCCTACAGATAAGGTCTGCTTCCGGCCAGGAGCAGTCATTACGCAACTGGCTTGCAGCGTCGTGAGTGCCCACGATGAACGCGACTATCAGCACAATTGACGCCCCGCCGCCGCGCCATCCGCCGTCAACCCGATTGGACAGGAGCGCTGCTGCGGAAGCGCTCCCGGTAGTCGCCCGGTGCCACTCCCAGCACACGAATGAAGGCGCGGCGCAGGGTCTGTTCGTCCGACAGCCCTGTCAGCGTCGCAATCCGCTTGATCGGCAACGTACCGGTCTCGAGCAGGCGCCGTGCGGCTTCCAGCCGCAGCATCTCCACTGCCTTGGCAGGCGTAACACCACACCTGCTGCGGTAGACACGGGCGAAGGTGCGTGGTGACATGTTCATCCAGTCGGCCAGCACCTCCACCCGCAGATCCTGCTGCAGGTGAGCCGCCATCCAGCCGTGAAGCTCGGCGAAGTCGCCGCCGGTGCTGGACTGTGCCGACAGCGGCGCGCTGAATTGCGACTGCCCACCCGAACGCTTGACGAACACGACCAGCTGTCGCGCCACGTCGATGGCGAGCCGGTGTCCGTGATCATCTTCGATCAACGCAAGCGTCAGGTCGATGCCGGCCGTGACACCCGCCGAGGACCATACATTGCCGTCCCGCACGAAAATCCGGTCGGCATCCACGTGTACACCGGGGTACAGGCTCGACAGACGCGTTGCCCAGTCCCAGTGCGTTGCCGCGCGCCGCCCCTCCAACTGCCCTGCAGCGGCCAGCAGGAACGCGCCTGTGCAGATCGAGCACAATCTCCGCACGGTCTGGCCCCGCGCCGCCACCCACGCCACCAGTGCTGCGGACGCCTCGTACACGTCACCGCGGCATCCACCTGGCGCCATCAACGTGTCGATCACGGTGTCCTCCAGGCTGGCCAGGGCCACCGACATCACCTGCAGCCCTGCGCTGGTGGCCACCAGGCCGCCATGTTCGGATGCGACGGTAATCTCATATCGCCGCCTGCCCTCGGCCAGCGGCCTGCATTGATTGGCCGTGTGCAGCGCCTGGAGGGGCCCGTGAGGTCAAGTACGTTCATGTTCTCGTGCGCGAGCAGCACAACGTGACGCGTTGCGGATGGGTCGGACATGGGGCTCTGTGCGTTCAACGCGGAAAGTCGGGGTACTCGAACGCCAGCGCGACGCCCTTGGCCGTTGAGCGGCCATATCGGTTCATGATGCCATCGAGTGCAGCATCCAGTGCCATCACCGGGGTCAGATCGCCGGCAATCACCAACGGGGCGGCACTGTCTGTCATGCGTTGGCGATCAGGCAGGATGCGAAGTCCGTGGCGTGTCACAAAAGGTTCGCCAGTGGCGGATACGAGATAGGCCTGGCTGCGGCCCGTGGTCGAGTACGCATCGATCGTCAACGCGAGTGTGCCCTCATCGATTCCCGGCACGCCCATCACATCGATCTGGTCGCGGCCGTGCAGCCATCGATTGGTGTAGAGCACGGTGGCCAGTGGCACCGCCGTCGTGCCCAACCGGGGGGAAAAGGCATCGCTGTCATGCTGCGCCGACCACGCCATGGCCCCCACCGCCCGGGCAACGTGCTGCGCCTTCTCACGCCCGCTGATGGCCTCCACCAGCGCGATGGAGGCTGGGATGGCGGCGCTTACGCCCGCGGTCGACACCCAGTTTCCGTAGGCGACATAGCGTCGATTCGGCGTCCAGCGAATCTCGGGGGACTGCTTCCTCCGCGTGGCGTCGGTGGACCAATGCGCCGTGGCGCGCCGCCCATCGAACGTCCCCATCTGCGCGGCGACAAGGGCACCGTTGCAGATGGTGACGATCGTCGCCCCTTGGCGGGACTGCCGCTTCAGCCACGCGATAAGGCGCGGCGTGGAGGCCTGCGCCGGCACGATGATGTAGTCGGCCCCCTCTGGATGGATCGCATCGAACTGCGCCACCGTGGTATCCGTCGCGATCCGGAACCCCGGCCGCCCGAGATCGGTAAATGTGGAAAGCGGCCCCGGTCCGAGCGTCACCGCGGATACATCCAGGGTGCCGGCACGGGAAAGGATCGCGAAGGGCACCAGGAAGTCGCTGACCTCCACGCCACTGTTCTCCCCCACCACCGCGATCACGGCACGGCCGCGACCAGGCCGAGCGCGATAGGGGGGGATCACTGCCTCCTGGGTGGAAGAGACGCTCGGTCCCTGCTCAGCCGGTCTCGGCGTTCTGGAGGGCGGCCCTGCACATCCGGCCAGCAACACCGATACAGCCCACGCGGCATACAGAACGCGTCCAGGGAAAATTCGGGGTGCCATGGTGCCGCCATAGGTTGGTGATGTGCGTGCATTCTTCGCTCACCCCGCCACGGCAACAATGTCGCTGTTGCGTCATTTCCTGCCATGCGCCTGAGCAAGGCCAAGCAGCGCGGGTGACCTCAGGCCGCCTGTTCATATGCGCCGAGGTGCAGCCGCTGAGCGAGATGTCCTCACGGGTCCAATCCGCTGCGATCCGCCGGGCCATCGACCGGATCTTCCCGCTCCAGGACACCGGGAGCGTCGTGTCCTATGTTGCGAGCAGCCAGGCTGGGGGCAGCATGGTGGCAATGACGCGGGTGAGTGCAATCGGCCAGGCAATATACTGGCAGGAGCAATCGATTCGCCTGTGTGCTCTTTGCGTAATCTCCCTGTGCGTCCGCTTACGGCTGGAAGGACACTTGGTTGAGAAGCGGCCAGCTCACGGCCCAATCCCCGACACAACGCTAGCGTTTTGTGCTGACTCGCTTCTTCTTCAGCCTCGCCTCGAACTCCGACACAGCGTCTACAAGCGAAACGCCACAGACGCCAGCAATGTCTCTCAGCTCGATCAGGTCCAGGCGGCGGGTGCCTCTCTCCACGTCACTCAGGTGGGACTGGGTGACGCCCAGCTGAGTCGATACGTCGGTCTGGGTGAGACCAGCCTCCAAACGCATTTCCCGGACCAATTCGACTAGAACTGCGTACTCCGGACGATAGATGGTCTTTGGCATGGCCGCGTATATGGGAAGAGCGGCTTCCAAAGCTATATCGCACTTCCATATATCGGAACATACGATACGCTTGAGTCTCTTCCAGGGCGGAGAGACCGGATGGACGTGTTGATGTTGTGCTCTTACGAGCCCCGCGAGCGGCGATTCCATCGCGATCACGGCTGCTTGCAAAGGTTCTAGCGCGCCTTACGGCTCACCCCACACAGACGTTGCGCGCATAGATCATTGGCATTGATTGGATACCCACTTGCACAAGCAGCATCTGCAAACATGGCACCGGTGTTTGCGCTGCACAGCTTCAGCTTGCGCGCGATAGCTCCTACCATCACCCCAACCTCTCCAATCCCCCAACTCCAGTTGACGCCATCGTTCGCACCAGCTGCGACCCCCTGCGAGCTTCATCCCACTTCCGCACATCCACCGCGCTCCATTGCGCATCATCGCGAATGCTGCGTACCTGTTCGGTTGACCCTCTTCCCACCCGAACGCATGGTGCACGCATGAACACTCTCACGCGCATCGCCCTGCTTGGCGACGTGGCCAGTATCCGCCAGGGCCATCCCTTCCGCGGTGCCATCGCCGCCGTGCCGGAGGGCCCGGTGCAGGTCATCCAGTTGAAGAACCTCGGCGCCGATGGGCTGCAGGAACGCGAGCACCTGCTGCGCACCGCGCTGCGCACACGCAAGCCGCCCGATTGGGTGCAGGACCAGGATGTGCTGATCGCCGCGCGCGGCAACCATGCGCTGGCGATGCTGCTGCACAACCCGCCGGAGAGCACCGTGTGCAGCCCGCACCTCTACGTGCTGCGGGTATCCACGCCGGACCTGCTGCCGGCCTTTCTGGCATGGCAGTTGAGCCAGCGCGCCGCCCAGGCCTACCTGCGCCAGCAGGCGGCGGGCTCGCGCCAGCAGAGCCTGCGCAAGACGGCGGTGGCGCAGTTGCCGGTGCATGTGCCGCCCGTGGTCCAGCAACGCCGCATCGTGAGCATTGCCACGGCGGCGCAGGCCGAGCGGCGCTGCCTGGAAGGCTTGATCCAGATTCGCCAACAGGAGATCGCCGTGGTGGCCGAGCAGATGTTGCAGGGAGGCGGCGCATGAACCGGATGGCCGCCCTGCCCGGCGCGCATGCCACGCATGCCGCGCTGAACGCCGCCCGCGAGACCCTCGCCGATGCGGCCGATGCCGGCGCCGCCACCTACCTTCTGTTGGCGCTGCTGCTGCTCAAGATTGCCAGCGATACCGACGCCGCCGCGCAGGACCCGGACGGCGCCTACGGCGCGCCGCTGGACTGGCCGCCCACCGCGCCGGGCGCGCAGCTGCTGGTGGTGCCGCCGGAGGCACGCTTCGAGCTGCTGTATCGGCAGCGCTTCAGCGGGGACAACGAGCGCCGCATCATCACCGCGCTGCAACGGCTCACCCAGGCCAACCGCGCCACGCTGGCCGAGGTGTTTGATGTGCTGCGCCTGCACGATGGCTGGCCACGGGATGCCGATCGCCGCGACGTCGCGCTGTCGCGCCTGCTGGGGCGGCTGAGCGTGCCGGCGCTGGATTTTCGCAGCCTGCGTGGTACGTACCGCGCCGACATCGGGCAGGCGGTGGACCGCCTGCTGGAGCGCAGCCAGCCGCGCCGCAGCCCATCGGCGGTGGCCCATGTGCCCGATGCGTTGGGTTGGCTGATGGCGGGCCTGATGGACCCCGGCGAGGACGAGACCATCTGCGACGTGGCCTGCCATAGCGGCAGCCTGCTGCTGGCGGCCAGTCGCTGGGCACGCACCGCCCATGGCGCACGCCGGCACCAGCTGCTGGGGCAGGAAGACGACGACACGGCCTGGGCGTGTGCGCGCCTGCGCCTGCTGTTGCACGGCGAAGACAACCACGCGCTGCATGCGGGCACGCCGCTGCTGCACGACACGCTGGTGTACCCGAACGGCCAGTTGCGGCGCTTCCACGTGCAGCTGACGCGGCCGCCATTTGCGCTGGCGTGGTCGCCCGAGCGCGGCATGCGCGATGTGCACCAGCGCTACGTGCATGGCTTTCCACCACGCCAATGGGGCCACCTGGCGTTGTTGCAGCACATGCTCAAGGCGATGGACCCGCACACTGGCCGCATCGCGGTGGTCGTGCCGCACGGGGTGCTGTTCCGCGATGGCGAGGAGGCGCTGATCCGCCGCAGCCTGCTGGAGGCCAACCTGATCGACGCGGTGGTGGGCCTGCCGGACCGGCTGTTTGCCGGCAGCCCTGTGGCCACGGCGCTGCTGGTGCTGCGCGCGATGCGCACGGACGAGAACGTGTTGTTCGTGGATGCGCGGCGGTTATCGGTGGCCACCCGCCGCGGCCCGCGGCTGGACAGCGCCGCGGCCGAGCAGGTGCTGGCGCTGTGCCGTGCGCGCGCCGATGTGGCCGGCGTGGCGTGCCTGGCCTCCCCGCAGATGCTGGCCAGCCAGGCGGGCAACTTGAGCGTTGCGCGCTATGTGCAGCCGGATGACCAAGGGCAGGTGCCCACGCTGGACGCTCTGCGCAGCCAGCGCGCCCGGTTGCGCGCGCGATTGAGTGCATTGGAACAGGCGTTGGAAGGCGATCTGGCCCAGTTGGCGGAGCGGCCGGCCAAGGCCGGCTGAGTCTCGGGTGCGGTCGGGTGTGGTGGGTTGATTGGCCCACGCTATCTGCTGGTAGCGAGGCATTGAAACTGTTCACCGCGCGGTGCAGGCATCGTGCAGGAAACGGAATGGTGCACACGGCAGGCCATGTGATGGCTGCGCCAGACTGCGGGCATGACGTGTTTTCTTTTCAAATGCCCCTCACCGCCCCCGGCCCGCGTTGGCAATCTACCGGCTGCGCGTCCATGAGCCGCCCACCGCTGCGGGGACCGGTCACTCGTTCCGCCCTAGGCTGGCTGCAACGGCTGGGCTGGCGCTACCTCGCCCCCAACCGGCGCGTAGCGCTACGCGGTGTGAACGGCGCCGGGGTGCTGGAAGGCCGCCTGCGCGAATATCTGCACCAAGTGCGTTTCCACGCACATGGCGACCACTGGCCGCTGGATGCAGACGGCATCGCGCAGGTGCTGGCCATGGTGGTGCGGGGGTCGCAGCGGCGCGGCTGGCTCGCCGCCCATCAGGCGGTGCTGGCGTGGCTGCGCGAAGGGGTGTGCGTGGCGCAGCAACTGCCTGATGGGCGCCGCGTGCAGGCCACGGTGCCGCTGGTGGATGTGGGCACCCCCCTGAACAACCACTGGGACATCGCCAACGCGCGCGAGCAGGGCCAGCCACCGCGGGATGCGACGCCGCGCGTGGATGTGCTGGAGGGCTACGTCAATGGCTTGCCCGTTCTGCGACTGCTGTGCGTCGAGCGCGATGGGCAGGGTCGATGGGGCCGCGAGGACGTGGCCATTGCCCTGCACCACGCGCAGCAGCACGCCCACGCCGCCCGCGGCGCGCCGCTGGTGCTGGCGCTGGACCGGCGCGGAGGGCGCTACGCGGGCCACGCCACCGCGGCCGATGGCTGGGTGCGTTGGCGCGAGCATGGCTGGGACGCCGAACGGGCACTTCAATTGCGCCAGCGCGCATCTACGCCTACGCCAGGCACACCGGACCCGCACGGCCAGCGGCTGTGGGCGGTGCACGCGCCATTGTTGGCCGGGGTAGCCGAGCCTGCACGGCTGCTGGCGCTGCTACGTGGCTTTGTCCACACCGCGTCCGATGGCCGGCAGCGCATTGCGCGGTCGGCGCAGTTCTTTGCGGTGCAGGCCGGTGTCGCGCACCTCCAAGGTACAGAGACCGGTGGCGGGCGCCGCCACGGCTGCCTGCAATTGGCGGCCGGCAGCGGTATGGCACTCACCGTGCACTGGCTGAGCGAGCAACTCCGGGGCGATCCGGTGCTGCGGCACTGCCGGGTGCTTCGCCTGCAGGCTCAGGATGGCGCGTCCTCGCAGAAGGTGGCCGATACACTGCCCTCGGCGGGGCAGGCGCTGGCGGCATTCATGGCCGATGGGCGCGGCTGCACGCTGCAGACCACGCCGGGCGCGCTGCAAAGCTGGCTGCGCCATGCCGATACCGCGCAGGCCGGCCATGACCTGATCGTGCTGGCTGACGCGCACCTGCGCGGCCGCGCGCCGGTCTGGCTGGACGATGCCTGCGAGCGGCTACCGCATGCGCGCTGGCTGTGGCTGAGCAGTGGGGGGATGGCCGCCGCGCCGGCGCAGACCGACATGCCGGTGCTGTTTGCCTGCTCAGATGCCGAGGCCATTGCCGATGGCCTGGTGGTGCCGGTGTACCACCATAGACTGATGCCCTCCCCTGCCAGCCCACAGGCTCCCCGGCGCGGCGCGGATCACGCGACCGAGCCCTTGGCCTCAACGCCCTGTTGGGCAGCCCCAGTTGCCCAGCACCTGCGCGACACGCTGGCGCATACCGAGCGCGACCTGCGCGCGTTGCTGCTGGTGGCCGATACCGAGTCGCAGCATCGCTACCATCATGCCTTCGCTCAAGAGGGCGCGGTGCACAGCGCGATCGTCGGCTCCGGCCCCGCGCATGAACGCGGGGCGATTCACAGCGCCCAGCTGCTGGTCGCCAGCGACCTGCACGCCCTGCCCTGGCTGGACGCCCGGCTGGCGCTGGTCTACCTCGATACCGCGCTGGATGATGTGGCCGCCGCGCGGGTGCTGGCGCTTGTCAACCGCCGACATCCGCACAAGCACTGCGCCTGGCTGGTGTGCCTGCCCGCCATGCCGGCGCCGTGGTCCGCCGGCGCGCCCGATGCGGCCACGCCGCAGCCGCTGCGGGTGGTGCGGGCCGGGCTTTCCCGCCAGCACCGCCGCCTGCATGCGCTGCTGCCGCCGGGCTGCAGCAGCGATTTCCACGCTTGCCGCGACCACTTGGGCCCGCGCTGGCATCTGGATGCGCACGGCCAGCAGCGCGACCAGCATCGCCTGCGCCGACGCTGCCTGCACCAGCGCGTGACCGCCTTTGGCCAGCAGCTGCAGGCGGCGCTGCTGGCGCCACCCTGTGAAGGCGACGCGGATACTCCGCTGCAGCGATATCGCTATGACCTGCATTTTTGCTCGCTGCTTCGCGATGCGGTGGGTGAAGAGGCGGCCGAGCAGCCATTGAGCGTGGCCGAGGATGTGCGTATCCGGCATTGGGCGCGCGAACGAGCGCCCGAAGTGCGTGACGTGGCCTGGGACTATCTGGGCCCGGCAGCGACGTCCGAGGGCAACCCCGGCCGCGCGGCGGATGCATTGCACAGCCAGCTGCGCCATCAACTGGAGACCGGTCCCGCCGGGCCCGCCGCGCGTAGGCAGCTGCAACGGCAACTGCAGATGCTGCTGGCCAGGCCGGTGCTACCGGCTGAACGCCTGCAACAGTTGCGACGCCTGCATGCGCAACACATCGTGCGCCGGCCAACGCGCGACGGGTCGCCGGCGGCAGGCGATGCCCCGCCTTCGCACAAGGCCTGCGATGCTCTCTTGGCGCAGACTCTGGGCGCACCCAAAGACAGCGCGCAACGCCGGTTGCAGCACGCGCTGGCCACGCAGCTGGCCAGCGCCATGCGCACGGCCCTGGCGGCCCAACCGCAGGCCCCACACCTGGCGATGGCCGACCTGCAACGGCGGCTGGCGCTGGCCTGGGGGACAGTGCTGTCGCCGCGGGAGTGCGAAGCCCTGCGGATGGCCTTGCAGCGTCTGCTTGACGACATGCCCCCTGGGACCGCCAGCGGGTGAGCATCACCGTGCTGGGAGGATATCCGGCAACAGTTGCCCGGCTAGCTCGCCGGGAGTGTAATGATCGCTCCGCAGCACCCGCCAGCCATGGTCCCGCGCGGCGCGCTCGAAACGTTTGCTGGACGCGCGGTGCTGGTAGTAGCTGTCGATGACCTTGCTGTCCAGCGCCCGCACTCGCCCACATGCGCGCTGCCACGACACCCGCGAATCACAGACCACCGCCACCGCGATGTCCGGCACCATCACGCCGGAAGAAATGTTCTGCTCGATCAAGGCATCGACATCCACGCGTTCGCGGAACACGGCATCGGACGGATACCAGCGATCCATCAGGACCACCTCTGCACTGGCCCGTGCAAGCGCGCCAGCGCTGATGATGAGTCGACGCTCGCGATGCAGCGTCGCCAATGCAAGGTTGGCCGATGCGCTCCGCTCCGACTTGAGCCTCGCATAGGCATCCTGCAGGATGTCGGGCTGGTGCTGGGCCATGAGCGTCTTCTCGACCAGCACCGATACCGCGCAGCCTCGCTCGTGCAATGCCGAACCCAATGCGCTTATCAGGGTGGACTTGCCGACGCCCTTGGCGCCATCGAAGGTAATCAGGCGCATCATTGTGAAGGTGGCCCCTGCATCGGCTGGTTGGACAGGGTCCGGTTGCGGTAGATGGTGAGCCCAAGGCACCCCTGCGCATGCGCATGGACCAACCAGCCGCGGATGTCCTCCACGGAGGTCTCTGCCCTGCAGTTGATCGTCTTGGTGATGCCGCAGTCGATGCCCGACTGAAGCGCCGCCTGCACGTCGATATGTACTGGCCCGGGTAGCTCCAAGGCAGTGGGGCAAAGGTCCGCCAAGGCATCCCCCGCCACTTGGCGCAGCGTTTTCCCACCCTGCAGGGCCTGTTCCACGTCGGCGGCGTGCAGCCCGGCCTCTTCCACGAGAAACGCCACGACGGGATCGAGCACGTTGACCTGCGCGTCGATCACCCGCTGCTGGATGATGTGGGCGAAGAGCGGCTCGATCCCGCAGGACACGCCGACCAGAAGCGCGATCGTCGCGGTGCCCGCAATGGCGGTCAGACTTGCATTTCGCCGGGCGCGTCCTTGTGCGGCCTGCCAGGCTGGGTAGGGCCCCAGCCGTGCAGCAAGGCGGCACGACTCTCGTTCGGCGGCCTCGTGCAGCGCGCAGCTCAGCTGGCGGGCAAAGGCCAGGCTTCCGGTCTGGCCATAGGGCAGGCCGAGGAGCATCAACGCATGCGCAAACCCCATGACGCCGACACCTACCTTCCGCGTTGCATTCGTATTGGCGGCGATCCGCTCGCTGGCATGCGTCTGCAGGTCATGCATGCCATCAAGCATGCGCACGCTGACCGCAATTGCATGTGCAAACCCGACCCAATCGAACACGCGGCGCCGGTCAGCGGACAGTGACACGAAGGCGACCAGGTTGATTGACGCAAGCAGGGCCGATTCATCTACGGCCAACGGAGCCTCGCCACAGACATTGGCGGCGAAAGAGGTATGCGGCTCCTGTGCAATCCGGGTGATACGGTCGGTGAATACGACCCCCGGCTGGCCGGTACGGTGGATGTGCTCGGCAACCGAGACCATCTTCCGCTGCGTAGTGGCATCCGACGCGAGGTCCGCCATGAACGCGTCCGAGAGCCCAACGTTCATGTTGGTCACCGAGAGCGTCCCGGCCAGCCCGAGGAACGTATCCAGATCGCCGCTGATCGGCATGGTCACGGCATTGCTGGCCGGACGCGGCCGGCCATGCTGGTGCGCGCTGGTATCCCGGTCGATCATGCGCACGGTCTGGGCGAAATCCTGCTCAATGCCCGTCAGGGTGTAGCCTACGCCACCCATACCATCGTGGATGAAGCGCATGGTCCGCAAAAACGCGGGCGCTTCATCGGCTACATCGACGGCGAAGCAGGCGAAGATGCGGGGCGATTGCTCACCGGCGTTCACCAGCAGTGGACTGTTGGGAAGTAGCGCGCCGGTAGCCAGGTAATCGGACAGTTGTCCAAGAAACTGCTCCGGGCATGCGTCGGAGCGGCCCTGTTCAGCGCGCGCGGCCATGGCCACCACGCGCGACACTAGCCCATCCCATCCGTCTGCGGCGTGCCGATGCAGAATGCGGGCGGTCAGTGCACTGGCAAACGGGCCCTCGCCCAACCGATAAGCCTGGTATGGCCGGTCAGCGTGCATGCGCGGCTCCGTCGCCATGTCCGTAACGCGTCCGCACCCCGAGTTCCATGATGCTGAGGGTGCCGCCTACTATCTCATGGCGAAGCACTCGCCGCTCGCTCACTGCGTCCTTGTCCGGGTAGTCCGCAAAGCGGTCGTTGCTGATCACATAGGCGCAAGGGTTGCCCGATGCCTGTTCCAGGACCAACTCGTCGGCCTTGCCGCGGCTGGCGACCACATGCACGGTCGCCCCTCCCGGGAAGGTGGCGCGGATAGCGGCGTCCCGAGTCTTCAGCAGCGTACGGATGCTGGCATCAAACACCAACGTCACCTTGTAACGTTCAAGCAGTTCGGGCACCAGCGCCTGCAACGGCGCCAGCCCGACGAAATCATTCTGGGCGTAGCACAGGTTGTTCCCGTCGATGACCAGGTGATCGATGTCGACAGTGGCCACTGAAATGATGTGCTCGATCCGGCGCGAGAGTTTGTCAATGTCGCGCTCCAGCGGCGCAAGCGCGCCCCGTTGCTTGGAGATGTAACGCCCTGGGCTGGAATCGCCGAGGCACGCTTCGCACTCTTCGTGAAGGATGGCACGCGCTTGACCGGTATCGGCGTTGGACAGGGCCGCGTCGTAGCGTTTGGCGGTGGCGATGTCGCGCAGGATCGCGGCCTGCTCCTGGTGAAGCGCGGCCAGGCGCGCGGGTAGGTCGCCCAGACGCCGGTCCAACGCATCACGGCGTTCGCCCAGCGCCCGCGCCTTGGCACGGTTCACCTCCAGCTCGACCTGGATCCCTTCGATGGTGGCCACCGCACGCAGGGGATCGAAGGCATGATAATCGCGGATGCGCTGTCCCAGCGCCTTGATCACCTGATCCGACGCGGCAGCGCTGCGCTCGAGCGAGGTGCGCTCGCTGCGAGCCTGGTTGGCCTGCTGGCTGACTACCGCCAAGTGCCGTTTGGCGATCGTCCTCTCGGAGGAGAACCACCAGCGTGGATTCAGCCCGGCGCTAGCGAGCGCCTCGAGGCGCGCCTGCTCCGGATGAAGACGGGCGCAGCGGTCGGTCGCCAGCAGGAGCTTGGACTGGACGTCATCGCGCTCCCGCCGAAGGCGACCCAGCTGCATGTGCATGGCCTCCGGGTCAAAACTGCGATGGCCGGCGAGCTGCTCGATCCAGTCCTGGCGCTCGGCGTGCATTCGCTTGGCGAGGGTGTCAAGGCGGGCGACGCGGGAAGTGAACGGGTTTTCCATCGGGTCCTCGTGGAGGCTTTCAGGCGGCGGTGCGCGCGCTCAAAGAGTGGAGAGGTTGGTCATCGCACGCTGGCGCATATAGGCAATCTGGATGACGCAAGGCACGGTTACGCGATAGGCAGGACTGGCAAGATCGAAGGCCGTCCAGATCGCCGTGATGGCCCAGCCGATCGGTCCGGCGAAGACGCTGATGCCGCGCATCATTCCGGCCGTGGTACCAAACGCAAGACCCCTGCCCAGCATCGCCTTGGCCACCGCATTGGCAACCACTGCTGCCATCTTGTAGGCGCCGAACCCGGACACACGGATGGCCGTTATCAGCGCCGTCATCGTGGCCGGGCCGGTTCCCCTGACATACCCGGCCCCGAATTCGGCGAACAGCTGTTCCTTCTGCTCTTCGGTCATCTTCTCCATCGACTGTTCGAGAACACGAAGGAGGATCGACATTTCCATCTGCGCACAGCTGCTGTTCGCCTTTACCGTCGCCTTCACCCGCTTGGCGACGTCACGGACGATCTCCTTGTAGGCCACGCCCGACCCGCCGCGAAGCAGGTTCATGAGCGAATTGCCGCCGAAACGACACAGTTCTTCGACGATCAGTGCGCGGATGTCCGGCCCTGCGATGCCGGCATCCCGCGCGGCCATAAGGCGGCGGCAGACGTCGCTGGAGACCGAAATGCGCCCCTTGCCACGGTCGGTGATGTGGTCGATGAGCACGCACAGATCGTCAAACTCCCCGCGTCCGATCACGTTGATGAGATCGGTGTCCTCAATAAGATTGATGGTACTCATGAAGCCTTCTTGACGTGCACGTCGACTTGGCGCTGGTCCGGATCGACAGGGGTGGACTGGTTGGCGATTGCAGCGGCCAAGGCGACGGTGTCGAGCGGAATATCGCTTGGGCGTCGGCCTTGCAGCATTAGCGCCGAGATGGTTTGGCAGTTGCGGCGGCGCCGCTCGTTGCGCCGCTGCAGGCGATCCAGCTCGGCGGCATCGACCGGAACATCCATGGGGGCCGCTTCGGGATGCACGCCACACTCGCGCAGGACCAGCTCGGCCAGATCCCCGGCGCTCTTCTTTTCCTTTTGTCGCGAGGCGACCTTCTGGACGGCGTTCAGTGGCATGGAAAGACCATTGAAAGCGCTGTAAAGCATCGTCCAGTCATCAGGCCGCATCAGCAGAAACGCCGCCGGGATGCCAAGGGCATCGGACAGGCGCGCCAACGTGCGCAGGTCTGGATTGGGCTCGTGGCCACGGCTGGGCGTGGTGAGGGCACGCAGGGTGCTGCGTGCGATACCGCTCTGCTTCTGTACCGCTACGGCGGCCATGCGACCGGCACGGCCATCCACCCGCTGGCTCCCTGCCACGCGCAGCACAGACACCAGGTTGCGCGACAATTGCTGCCCCAGGGCAGCAGTGGAGTTCCTTTCCTCAACCATCGGTGCACCGCGCATCCTGACTTGGGTGCGAGAATTCTACTCAGGCGGGGAACGCCGGATAAAGGCACGTCTGGAGTGCTGGCGATCCATTTTTCGCCAGCGTTATGCATCCAGAGGTCTTCTCCCGATGCTGCCGCCGCTTACGGCATCACCGGCGGCACATAGGTGAGGGTCATGCCCAGCAGCCACAGCAGCCCCAGCACCAGCGGGATGTGCACCAGCAGCTGGATGAAGGTGAAGCCGACGATGTCGCGCGCCTTCAGCCCGAGCACGCCCAGCAGTGGCAGCATCCAGAACGGGTTGATCAGGTTGGGCAGGGCTTCGGCCGCGTTGTACACCTGCACGGCCCAGCCCAGGTGCGCCTTGAGCTCGTTGGCGGCCTGCATCACATACGGCGCCTCGATGATCCACTTGCCGCCGCCGGAGGGCACGAAGAAGCCGAGCACCGCCGAGTAGACGCCCATGACCAGGGCGAAGGTATCGGTGGTGGCGATGTGGACGAACAGGCTGGACAGGCGGTGCGCCAGGGTTTCATCGCCGCTGCCCACCGCGTGGGTGAGGATCATGGCGATGCCGCCGTACAGCGGGAACTGGATAAGCACGCCGGTGGTGCTGGGCACCGCCTTGGCCACCGCGTTG
>Ga0213827_1000618_pt1 | contig 26076 bp, 26 predicted proteins | sample MC6MC0898MG_FD_180669 | JGI IMG/M metagenome (GOLD analysis project Ga0213827, IMG submission 180669) | Enriched soil aggregate microbial communities from Iowa State University, Ames, United States - MC6-MC0898-MG | ecosystem: Environmental > Terrestrial > Soil > Unclassified | place: USA: Iowa...
TGTCCAAGGCTGTGCCGGCAGCGCAGCTACAGGCCTTATGGAATTCGTTCGGCGGGCTTCAAGAGCGCGGCGCTGCCCAGGTTAGTGCGCGCGGAGACATAAGCTTGGTGACGCAGCGGCTGAGGTTCGCCGTGGGCGACATCGACACCCAAGTGGCGGTAGATGCCAGTGGCCGCGTGGCTGGTCTGAACTTCAAACCGGCGGCTGCCCAAGCGCCGCCGGCGCCGTCCGTGCCGTCCGATGCGAGCTTCAAGGAGATGCCTTTCAACGTGGTGTCTGGCAAGGGTAACCTTCCAGGCACGTTGGCGCTGCCCAAGGGCAAAGGGCCGTTCCGCGCGGTAGTGTTGGTGCACGGCTCGGGTCCCCAAGACCGCGACGAAACCATTGGGCCGAATCGACCATTCCTGGACGTGGCGCGCGGCCTGGCCGCGCACGGCATCGCGGTGCTCCGCTACGAAAAGCGCACCAAAGCACGTCCAGAGGAGTTCAATCGCGACAATTACACGGTGGATGACGAAACCACTGACGATGCAGTAGCTGCCGTCGCCAGCTTGGTCCAGACCACCGGGATTGATCCGCAGCACGTCTACGTAATGGGCCACAGCCAAGGGGGCATGCTGGCGCCTCGCATCGCCCAGCGCTCGGGCAAGGTGGCCGGACTGGTCATGTGGTCGGCGCCGGCCCGTTCGCTGCTCACCGTGTTGCCAGAACAGAACCGCTACCTGCTGGGCCTGGATGGCAGCATCAGCGCCGATGACCAAGCCTTCTTGGACAAGCTGGACGCGCAGATCGCCGCCGCACGCGGCACCGAGCCGGTTGCTGCCAAGGACCTGCCGCTGGGCGTGCCAGCAACCTACTGGCGCGCGTTCGAGAACATTGATCCAGTCGCCGACGCCAAGGCCTCCGCGCTCCCGATCCTGCTGCTTCAGGGAGGGCGCGACTTTCAAGTTGTGGATACCGACTGGCAGCTTTGGAAGCGCAGCCTTGCTGGACAGCGCCGAGCCAGTTTCGAGCGATATCCGGCGCTCAACCACTTAGGGATCCCGGGCGAAGGTCCGAGTTCGCTGCAGGAGTACAACACGCCCGGCGAGGTGCTTCCGCAGTTGGTCGACGATGTGGCACGCTGGATTGAGGCGCAGCGATGAGGATTGGTGAAACGGCGATCGTGGATTTTGCCGTAGCTCGCCCACCTGCATAGCGGCTGCTGTGGTTTTGTGGGTCCCGACGTCGGGCATGGCGGCGATGATTGCCGCTGGTATGCAATCGACGCAGCGCCACCCCCCATGGCCACGGCTTCGCCTTGCCATTCTCGGTGCTGGCAATGTCGGGGCCCACCTAGGCTGGGGCTGCAGCTTGCTCAGCTTCCTGTCCAGGAAATTTCTGAGCGACCGGAGCAAGGCGTGCTGCTTGGCCACCGATACCGACCGCGCGCCTGCGTTCGGCTGTGAAATGGCACCGCTCTGCCGCTTTCTCTTTCTCTCTTTGGCCCCTCTCCCTCCTCACGTCGCGGCTCACCTGCATCCGGTCAATGAATCAGTCGGCAAGTTAGATGGTCCACGCATGAGCTCTCAACGTAAACTGACGGGCGATGATTCTGAGCGGACCGTGGCAGGAGACACACGGGCAAATTCGTTTGAGGCGGGGAGGCGCATCGGGAAGAGGCGGGCCCATCCAAGCAATAGAAGGTCCAGCAGTTGATACCACCCTGTGTCGAGCTCGGCGCGATTCGATTTCTTGGCTACGCGGCCAGTGGGCACCCGCAGTTCAGGGTCGGGGTCTCGGAAAGCGGGCGGGCCGCCCTACGCGGTTTTTCCATGAATCGCGTGGGCTCGTGGATTCATTTGGACATGGACGGCGCTCGTCTGACATCGGCGTTCATTGGTCCCGCGTTGGATCTGCAGGAATTCACTGTTAGCGTCGATCGGCCTGAGCTGTCGGCCAAACTCCATGCGATCGCGCAAGGGTTGGTTACCCTTCCCTGGCTGATTTTGGGGGGGTAAAAGCGCGTGGAACTTGCTCTTGGGCAGGTACCCTCATTTTAAGGTGCGATATCGCCTGCACGCTCTGCAATGGGGCGCACCTGTTGGACGAGGGTAAGCAGTGTCTTGCCCGGCTCTTCAATCATGACCTCGTGCGCCGACTGTTCAAACCAGATAATTTGCTTTTCCGGGGCCGTAAGATTATCGGCCCATTCGGCGGCCAGTTCCGAAGAAACATTGTAGTCATGCCGGCCTAGGAACAGGAACACGGGAGTGTCGATGCGTCGCACCGAAGACATGTCCAGCGATAAGACCTCTGACAACAAATGTTCCATCGAGAAATCGTTACCGTTCCAGACCGCCGCCACGTCGGCATCGGAATACTCTGGCGAGAGCTTTATTGCTGCAGCTTCCGCGTCGCCGCCACGGCGATTATGAACCATGCCGCCGTAGTAATTAAGCCACTTGCGCTGTTTGAAGAGACTTTGCAAGGGCACCGGGGCAGTGCCCTTGGCATACGGGGCTAACTCTTGGAGCTCGGCCACCGCTTTCGCATTGCCGTCTTCCTGCGCTTGTTGAAGGGTCCATGCCCACCCGCGCCGCTCGCTCTCCGGGGCATGGGATATCTGTCCGATACCGATGTAGGCATGCAGCCACTCAGGATGGCGCTGTGCAACCTCCAAGCCGAGGTAGCTGCCCCAAGAGTGGCCCAGCAAAAAGATCTTCTCCTTTCCGAACTCCCGCCGTAGCCATGCAACCATCTCCTCCGAGTCGGCGACCATCTGCTCGCGCGTCATGGAGGGTGCTATCACGGACGGCTCGTTAGCGGCGTAAGTCTTGCCGGCGCCCCGCTGGTCCCACTGGACGACCGTGAAATACTCCTCCCAGCCGCGTTGAAAATACCAACTGGTGGGCATTGATACCCAGCCTGGCCCGCCGTGGAGCATGAGAAGCACTGGATTGCGGCGATCCGACCCGCGGATCGATACCCACTGGTCGATGCCGCCAATGCGGACTTTCTCCAGCCGCTCCACGCCTTCGTCCGCAACCACCCGGCGGATCTCCGCGACCACTTTCACGGCATCGCTACGGCTTTCAGGCCAAGAGGCGGCGGATGAGTCGAGACTCGCAAGCCCGGTGACTGTCAGAGTGAGGAGCCAGAGGATTCGATTGCTCATTGGAATGGAAGAGCGTTTGGGAACAGAGCCGAGTATTGTGACGCAATAGATGATGCCATAGAAGCGAGCTTGGCCGGATTGGCTTAGGCCACGCGCTGGATCACCCTCGTGCGCGCGGTCAGGAGCTGCAGAACCCTGCCAGAACGTTTGGGTATTTAGATTGATTCCAGTGGTCTTCCATGGAGATCGCTCCATCGGCGTGGGCCGCTGGACGATGACTGATTGATTTAGTCCAGTGGCCGGATCACCGGGTGACCGCCTCGTTGAATCAATCTGCGAACGAGGGGCGAGTGCCCGTTCGCGTGAGCCGCTCGCGCAACGGAGGTAGTGGCGGGTAATGGCAGCCGCGGGAGCCGGACGGCACGGATTGGAAGGGCCTCAGACAGCTGGTGGACTACGCGAGTCCCACCGCCGCCGCTGGGTACGGCCGCGGAACCGGACACACCTGCCCACCATTGCGGCGGCGAAAGCCGATCTCTTCTTTTTGGGATCTGTCGCCCGACAGGTATAGGATGGATGAGAGACTCGGTTGATCACGCCGGAGAAGGAGAGATCCATGGAAATGCTCCCACGAGCAATAGCCGAAGGGCTGGGAAAACTCTATGTGACCCTCCCGGAATTCCGAGACGCATTCCGACAAATGTGCCGGGCGGTTGATCGGCTGCCGAGCGACATCACTGATCGCGCGAGGGCGCTGGACTATCCCCAGCTGCACAACGCCTGCATTCGGGGCGACGTTGAGCTCGTCGACGCGCTGCTAAATGCCGGTGTTGGCCCCAACAGTTACCCTTTTACCGAGGACGAGGGGGATGAGCCTCCCTTGGTTTGGTTGGCGATGGCCGAAGAAATGGAGGCTCAAAACAAGATCGCGGTTGCCTCTGTTCTTGTTCGTTACGGGGCTGACGTAGAGGAAGGTGACCCCCTTGCCTTGGCAAAACAGTTGGGCGACTCGATGTTCGCCCACTACCTTGAACAGCTCGGAGCGCACTAGTCGGGAGAAGGCCAATGCCGAGGTGGCACAGGACCTAGCCCAAAAAATGCAGAGCTCGCCCTTTGCTGGCCTCGCGACTGGTAGGCGTCACTCGCCATCCAAAGCGAGGGCAGCGTGCACCAAGGCCAAGTGACTCAGGCCTTGTGGCGTGTTGCCCAGCCCCTGTTCCTGGTGGGGATCCCACATCTCCGGCATCAGGCCCACGTCGTTCTGAACGCGGGCCAGCAACGAGGTGAACAAGCGATTGGCTTCTTCCGTCTCGCCCAGCAGGCCGTAGGCCTCCACCATCCAGAACGCGCAACTGATGAACGTGCTTTCGCAGTCCTGCATGCCGCTGTAGCGCCACAGCAGATCGCCGCTGTCATCGGACAGTTCGCGCCGCATGGCCTCTCGCGTTGAGATGAAGCGCTCCCGACGCACGTCGCCCAGGCCGAAGCGCGAGGCCAGCATCAGGCTCGCATCCAGACGATCGCTGCCGGCGTGCATCACGTAGCTCTGCTTTGCCTCATTCCAGCAGTGCGCGTCCACCCAGTCGAGGATGCGTTCCTTCTCGCGCTGCCAGCGCGGCAGGCGAGCGGTGGTGATGTGACCGGCCTCAGCCAGCTCACAGGCCCGTCGCAACGCCATCCAGCATTCCACCTTGGACATTGTGTAGTGCTGCGCGTCGCCCAGTTCCCAGAAGCCGCTGTCCTTGCGCATCCAGTTGTCGGCGCATTCGTCGGCGAGCTCGAACAGCAGCCGGGCGGTGGTGGGATCGAGGATGTGGCCTGCTTCGATCATCCGGCTGGCCATTTCCAGCACGTCACCGTAGGCGCAGGTCTGCAACTGCTCGGCGGCGGCGTTGCCCACGCGGACCGGTTGGCTGTTGCGGTAACCCGGCACGTCGATGCAGCGCTCTTTTTCGACCCGTTCGCCGCGCAGCGTGTAGCAAGGCGCGAGCCCGGGGCGGTGGCGGCCGATCGTGGTCATCAGCCAGCTGAAGCCGGACTTGGCGTCGGGCAGGGCACCCACGCGCAGGAAGGTTTTGATGACGTATGCAGCATCCCGCACCCAGGCGTAGCGGTAGTCCCAGTTCTTGTCCCCGCCGATGCGCTCCGGCAGAGAGGTGCTCACGGCGGCGGCGATGGCGCCGGTGGGGGCGAACCAGAGGAATTTGAGCGCCAAGGCCGAGCGGATGACCTCGTCGCGTCGGCTGGCGTCGCAGTGAAGGTCGTCCACCCACTGGCGCCATTCCCGATCAGAGCGGTCGATGCGGGTATCGATATCGACCAAGGGCGGAACCGGGAGCACTTCGTCCTGCGAGGCCAGCAGCGCGATAATCTCCCGGTCGCCGGGCGTAAGGGTCACGGTGCCGCGGAGTTCCCGGTCATCGCAATTGCCGATCTGCACGCGTTCGGAATAGCGCAGCATCGTCATGACCGGGCCGGCGTGATGCACGCACCCGTTTGGGGTGTCGCTCATCCACGGCGTGCAGGCCCCGGCGCGCGTGCCGGGCTGGTAGAGCAGATCGAAGCTGACCTCTCCCTCGACGCCTTCCATCCGGCGAGCCAGCTCGGACCAGGGCAGCCGCCCGGCGGGACCGCTGTTGAGCGACTCGGTCACGCGGGCCAGGCCGGTGCTGGTGCGAACGTCGGTCTCCAACACATTGCTGTTGTCGCGGTAGCGCCGCTGCACCTGCTGAACGTCGCGGGCTTGGAGCACAAAACGACCGCCGGCCGGGGCATCGAGCAGGCGGTCGAGCAAGGGCGGTGCGTCCATGCACGGGGCGCACCACCAGTCGATGCTGCCATCCGGCGCGATGAGCGCACTGGAGCGCCCATCGCCAATGGCGGCGTAGGAGTGGATGGGCGCATACCCGTCCGCGTCGCGCTCGGCAGGCACGCTATCGGCATCGCTGGAGCTAGCGGTCACGGCAGCAGCATGCCGCCGGTGGCGCCGATCACCTCACCGGTGATGTAGCTCGATTCCTGGGTGGCCAGCAGCACGTAGGCCGACGCCATTTCCACCGGCTGGCCCGCCCGCTTCAGCGGCGTCTGCGAGCCGAACTCCGGAATGGCCTCAGGCGGTTGGCCGCCGGCAGGCTGCAAGGGCGTCCAGATCGGACCCGGAGCAACTGCGTTCACGCGGATGCCGCGCTCGGCCACCTGCTGGGCCAGGGCCTTGGTGAAGTTCACGATGGCCGCCTTGGTGGGGGCGTAGTCCAGCAGGTTGGGCGATGGCTGATAGGCCTGGATGGACGCAGTGTTGATGATGGTGGCGCCGGCGGGCAAATGCGGCAGGGCAGCCTTGCACACCCAGAACAGCGCATGCACGTTGGTGCGGAAGGTGGCGTCGAATTGCTCGGTGGTGAGGTCTTCGATCTTTTCCACGGCCAGTTGCTTGCCGGCAATGTTGGCGACCACGTCCAGCCCGCCCAGCGCCTTGACCGCCTGCGCCACCAAGTCGCCGCAGAACTGCTCCTCTTGGAGGTCACCCGGGATGGCGATCGCCTTGCGGCCTTCGGCTTCAATCAGCGCCACCACTTCGGCGGCGTCGTCTTCTTCTTCGGGTAGGTAGTTCAGCGCCACGTCGGCGCCCTCGCGCGCGAAGGCAATGGCCACTGCGCGGCCGATGCCGGAATCGGCGCCGGTCACCAGAGCCTTGCGACCCTTCATGCGCCCCAGGCCCACGTAGCTTTTCTCGCCATGGTCAGCCGCCGGCTTGAGTTCATGAACAGTGCCGGGCGGGGTTTGAACCTGGGCCGGGTAGGTCGGCTGTGGGAACTGGGTCAGCGGGTTCTGCATGTCGTATTGGTTGCGGGAAGTCATTGGCATCCTTGGGGGAGGAGGGAGAACAGGCCTTACAGGGTGACCGCGCCGCCGGAGACGGTAAGCAGTGCGCCGGAGGTGTAGCTCGCACCGTCGGCAGCGAGCATCACGTAGGCCGAGGCGAGTTCGGCCGGCTGGCCGGGACGACCGAACGGGGTCTGGCTGCCGAACTGCTCAACTTCCTCCGCGGCCATGCCGGCGGGAATGAAGGGCGTCCAGATCGGGCCGGGCAACACCGCGTTGACACGGATGCCCTTCTCGGCGAGAAGGCCGGCCAGGCCGATGGTGAGATTGGCCACCGCGCCCTTGGTGGCCGAGTAGGGCAGGATGTTGGGGGTGGGCTTCTTGGAGTTCACGGATGCGGTGTTGATGACCGAGCCGCCGTCCTGCAGGTGCGGCACGCACAGTCGGGTCAGGTTGAAGACCGCGTGCACATTGGTATCGAACGTTTTTCGCCAGTCGTCCAGGGTGATGTCGTCGAAGGATTCGTAGTAGCGCTGATAAGCGGCGTTGTTGACCAGAATGTCCAGGCCGCCAAATTCGCCGGTGACCTGCTTGACGAGCGCCTCGGCCTGGGCGTCGTCACTGATGTCGCAGGGGCACAGGACGGCCTTCTGACCCGCCGCTTCGATCAGAGCGCCAATGCTGGCGGCATCCTTCTCCTCGCCCTCAAGGAACGCGATAGCCACATCGGCGCCTTCCCGGGCGTAGGCAATGGCTACTGCCGCACCAATACCGCTGTCGCCGCCGGTAATCAGAGCTTTCTTGCCTTTCAGCAAGCCGTGACCAACGTAGCTTTCCTCACCGTGGTCTGGCCGAGGATCGAGCTTGTCGGTCTTGCCGGGAAACGACTGCTGCTGCGCCTTGAACGGCGGCTTCGGGTAGTTGGGCACGGGCATCGGCGGAGCCTCTGTTGGGTTGAGGAAAGGTTAGTGTGCGGACGCCTTGGTCAACGTCGCGGCCCAGTGGTGTCGATGCAATGTGCAGGGCCTGACCGACCGGAGGGTCAAAGCGGGTAGGCGATGGTCGTCATGATGCTGTTCTCGGCTTGGCGTGAATCAAGCCGGGTGTGCTGGACCACGACCGGAACATCGGATTCGATAACGCACGAAAAACCCACGCCACGGGGCACCGGGGCAGGCACCTCAAGATCGTTGAAGCGCTTGTGACACGTGCGCCGGGCAGGGACGGTAAAGCGGTAAGGGCCCTGCGGGTCGCGGTCCTCGAAATACAGCGTCAGGGTGATGGCCGCATCGGTGGAACCAGTGTTGAGGATGCAGCACGTCTCGTGGCTTTGTAGCTCTGGTTCCGGCCCGTTGCTCCACGCAGGAATGTAGCCCTCGGCGATGGCCCAGCGCCGCCGACCGAAGGACGTCGGCTCATCGAGGTTCATCCGCGAAGTCCTCTTGGCTTGGCGCCCCCGGCAGCCCATTGTGTGATGAGGGCAGCACTGCCGACGGCAATGGCGTCTTCCACGGCGCCGGTGCTGCTTTGACCGCAGAGGGCGATCGCCCGCATGCGCAGGTTGAAGGTCACGTAAGCCATACCAACAGCGGCGCCGGCACCCAGAAGCGCGCCCACCTTCCGCTGCCGATGGGGAGCAAGCGCTGCGCCTGCAATCATCCCGGTAGCGACGCGCGCAACCATGCCCGCTGGGACGATGCGGTCGGGGGCCGTTTTCATCTTGTCACCAACAAGCTCTCCGCCTGCCAATGCGAGCATACCTGCGGAGGCGAGCTTGTTGGCCAGAAGGCGAGGGGCACCGTTGTCGGCGGGCAAGTTGCCACTCCGCGCGGCGTTGGTCACCGCAGCCAAAGGGGTCATCGCCCGCATTCCGGCGACAGCTCCCATCAAAATCGAGTGGATCAAGGCCATCTGATTCTCCTGAATAGGAAGGAGGTGCTGGACAGGACAATCAAGGCTTTGTCGGGCGCTCGTAGTCTTCGGGTTTGGCGGTGTGCTCCGCCTCAGGCATGTCCTTGTCTTTCCACGTGGCGTCATCATTCCGGAGCTTGTCCGGGGTGTGCGCTTTGTCCTGGTCATCCGCGTCGGCGCCGGGATTGAAGGGCAGTTTGCTCATGGGTCGCTCCGTGTTTGGCATCGCCCTCTATGCTGCTCCCGACGCCATGAGAACGGCGTTTGGGCGGGCTCCACATTCTCACCACGCTGCGGTCACCGTCTGACTACGCTGTCGCGGGTATCTGTTCGTCGTTACGGGTGGAGGATCTTACGATGCACGGACCGACCAGGGAGGGCCTGCGGTGATCGCAGTGATAGTTCCGGCCCACAATGAGGCAGCAGATATTGGCCGCTGCCTAAAATCCATTGCCTTGGCCGCGAAGCATCCCGGACTTCAAAGCGAGCCCGTGGTTACACTCGTGGCGCTGGATGCCTGCACCGATGGAACGCCTGACGTGTGTGCGCACCACGGTGCGGCGGCCATTACGGTTGAGGCGCGGTGCGTCGGCGCGGCACGAGCGGCTGCTGCCAGCCATGCCCTTGCTTTAGGCGCGCGCTGGATAGCCAGCACCGATGCCGATTCACACGTCCCGCGTGACTGGCTCTGGAAACAAGCGGCTTGCGGGGCCGATGCGTTCTGCGGGGTGGTAGAGGTGCGCGACTGGCTTGATTATCCGTCTACCGTGCGGCAAGCATTCGCTAGGCGCGAGCTTGCGCGCGACGGCCACCACCATATCCACGGCGCCAACCTGGCCGTCAGTGCTGCGGCTTATCAGGGGGTGGGCGGCTTCCCACAGCTGGTTACGGGTGAAGATGTGGCGCTGGTTCAGGCCCTTCAGCGCTCGGGAGCAACGATCGTTTGGCGGGCTCGACCAGTGGTTACCACGAGTGCCCGCCGGTCAGCCAGGGCGCCCCACGGCTTCAGTGGCTTCCTACGTGCCTTGGAGCGCGAAGTGCTCGAAGCGCGTGCGACCTTGTTGCCATCGGGGGAACTGGCGCGATGACGACGATGCCGGCGGACTTGCTGGGGTGGGCAGCCACGGCAGTGCTGATTGCGACGCTGTCTCGGCAGATCTACAAGCAGCACCAGGCCGGCTCGGTGGAGGCGGTATCGACGTGGCTTTTCGTAGGTCAGATGACCGCCTCGGTGCTTTTCACCGCCTACAGTGCTCTGATGGGGTCCACGGTCTTCGTAGTCACCAACACCCTGATCCTCATCACCGCCGTGGTTGGCCAAATCTTGGCGGTTCGCCGGCGACGGCGCCACTCGTGAGGCTCAGCATTAGGAGCGCAGCCAACAACCATCAAACGGATTCGGGCCACTGAGGTCCACCCACTAGGGGCACCCGTAAAAAGGCGTTGCTCAGGGGTGAAACTTGCTTGGGTCAGCTAGCAAATCGCCAAACTGGCCGCGCTGATACACGGGCAGTTGCACTGGAGGTTGGTAGCGAGCGAGTGTGGTGGCCTTCCCCCGCAGATGGGCGATCGCTTCGCGGTGCTGGTAGAACTTATCGAGAACAGGTACTACGTCAATTTGTCGTGGTGCGTGACCTGTAAGTAAGGCGATGTCGCTATGAGAAGCTCCGCTCGCACTCAAGTTGGTTACCAGTGTGTGCCGAAACGCATGGAATCCGATGCCTCTTCCAAATCCTAAGGTCTTCATATATCGACCGAACTCAGCGACCAGAGTCTGGCTGTAGTGCGCGTTTGTCTCACCGGTTCTGCGGTTCGTCCCAGCAGACAGATGAGGGAATAGACGACGGTGGCCTGTCGCTCTCACGTCTTCGACGTAGTCAAGTATTCCAGCGTCCAGGAGCGGCTGTGCGATGGGTATGATGCGGGTGCATCCCTTTCCCTTCATGCTTTGCCGACTGGTCCGCTTCAGCCGAGGGTTCTTGGCCAGATCCTCGTCCTCGGTCTTTTGAAGGGAAAAGCACCACTGCCCGGCAAGGTCCACTATATCGGCAATCTTAAGTTGACATACTTCGTTGACTCGCGCTCCGGTGAAGAGTCCTATCATGGGTGCCCACCATAGCTGTGGTTTCGTTGCCCATGGAATGAAGGTCTCCCAGTTGAAGATCGACTGGAGGTTTTCATCTTCAAAGTAGCGAGCCGGGCTCGCGGGTCTCACCGTATCATCCTCGGCTGGCTTCTTAAACGCTCGCATCGGTGATGAGGGGATGGCTAAGGAGTCCTCGAGATGTCTAAAGAAGGAGACCAGGAAGCGTCTGTGGCGCTCCAGGGTGGCAGGGGCGAGTGGCTCGGTGCCCATCTTTCTTCCCGCTTCAATCACTTCCTCAAAGCTGAGCTTGGATAGGAGCGGATCGGTGGTGACGTTTTTCGGAGCCCACCGTAACAGTTCCCACATCTTGTGGATGTCTTTGTAGTCGATGCGGGCGGCAGAAATGTTCCCGCAGGTAAGCACAAGCAATTTGAGCGTGCGCGCCGTTACTTCAATGGTCTTTGGGTTAAGGTTCCTCCGTTCCATATCCATCAGGTAGTCGGAGATCTCTGTCTCCAGGGGCCTAGCTGGTGCGCCCATCGGCAGTGGTTGCGGCCTGCGTGAGCCGCTCTTATAGGCCCGCTTGTTGGCGGCATTCTCGAGGCCAGCAACGATGCACTCATGAAAATTGATTGCGGCCTGCCTACAGCCGAGCGTCACCCTATCGACATGAAAGTCTCCCGCTTTGACTCCCTCAAAAACAATGAGGCCGTTCGAGAAACGGGGATCGGCGGGAATATTCGTATCAGACATGCTTCACTTCCATTGATTTCAATGGAAGTACCAATAAGTCATCGAAGTAAATCGTCAATCGATTTGAAGAAAAATCTATCCGATAGGTCATTGCTCTATGCGTTGCGTTCCTACCGGAAAACGTGCGCAACTACCGTCATTTCCGTTACCTTCTTAAATTATTGATTTAAAAGGTTATTTTCGGGTGTAAAATCAGTCATTAGTGTACTATTATTGCTTGGAACAGCCCTAAACGAGCTAACAAAGAGTCATTTTAAGCTGAATGGAAGATAAATTAAGTTGTGTGTTGTTAGGGTTCTTCGGTGTTTGTCGGCTGCTCCGTCAATTGCTAATGGTGCGACGCCTATCTGCAGGTCTTGAAATTGGTTCGCCGGAGTGGAAACACGGCAGTCATTACCCCTTTCGCCCGCGCGACAGCTGCAGAAACGCGAAGTTCGGCTCGTGGACAGCAGGCCGGACCTACTTGGCACCGAGTTGTGCGGGGAGTGCCGCCGCCAAAGCGGCGTCGCCGTTCACCAGCCCATTCCAGCCCATTCCAATCCGGCTCCAATCCGTTTCTCGGCCCTTCAGCACAAGCTTGAGCCGGTAGGGTCGATGGTCAGGGTATATGGTCGCTCGCGGCGAGTCGCGACAGATCAAGGTGCCCTCATGCTGCTGCGCGACGTGGTGGTTCTTAGGTGGTGTAGCACCCCATCAAGTAGCAACAGCTAGAGCCTCACGCCCAAGGCGTCGAGAGTTGGCGTGGTCATGGTTCCCGTGACCTTGATGCCGTAGGTCAGCTGGAACATGCGAAGCGCAGACTGGGTCTGGGGCGATAGGGTCCCATCAATCGCACCAGGGTCGTAGCCCTTTGAATACAGCGCGGCTTGGACTCTCATGATGAGCAGCTTCAACTGATCTGCATCTCGTCGCTCGCTGTCGGGCGCGGCCAGGGTGCTCGGTTGAAGCGTCTGGGCCTTGTGCATGCCGTCGCTGGTCGCGGACGGTGTCGACTCCAAGCTTTGGTGCTTAACCGGGGAGCCACTCGAGGACGCGCCCGACCGAGTCCGAGACGCTGGAGCTGTGTAAGTCGAGGGCGGCGGAGTGTAGGTGGATGGTGGTGGGGTATAGGTCGCCGGCGGCGTGTAAGACCTATACGAGCTTCCAGAGCCTGAGGAGTGCGACCGATGGGAGCTATGGGATCGATGCGAACTGTGGCTGCGATGACCGGCATACAGGTTCTGCCGGCCCGCATTGAGCGAGGTGCTGAGCACGGTCGCATACTTGCTGTCGATATGCGCCAAGGTCGACAGGTCTGAGGGGCCTTTGGGCGGCTCCGTTGCAAGGGCGCCTAGGGTGGTGGCTCCGACAATCATGAGTGCGTTCGACATCGATCAGGCGTCCAGGATGGGGGCTACAGCGCGGCTGGTCCAAGCCGGCGTGATCCAAGAGAAGAACCCGCCGCATCGCTCTTTAACGCTGCAAGTGCTGCAGGCGGGCAGGTAGTCGTTCTTCCAGGTCGAAATGCTCTTGGCGGCGTGGCCCCAGAGGCTTCGTTCTATGGAGCAGAGCGGCAAGTTGTAGAGCGACACGGGGATGCCGGCCATATCCAGGATGTCGACGGCGTCCCTGAGTATTTCGGAATAGTCTGCGGGGTCGGCCCATAGCTCGCGCTGGTGCGCTTTCGCGAACCCAACAGGCTCAATTCCCATGAGGGCCACGTGCTCCACGAAAGGCAGGTTCCGCCAAATGAAGCGAGCCAGCTGGGCCAGACGCTCAAACGTCGGCCGAACCAGCACCACGCGTATCTCCACGCGTTGCCGGGCGGCCTGGAGGGCGTAGAGGCCCCTCAACGTCTCTGCAAACGCCCCCTCGCTTTGGACCACGTAATCGTGCAGTCCGTAGTGGTCACCGTAAAGCGGGACCCCCCAGCTGAGGTTTGGATGCAGCCTATCGAACTTGGCGTGGAGCAAAGGGTCGCGGAGGCGTCCGTTTGAGAGGATGTGGACGTGGGTATCCGGAAGGGTCTCGGAACACCGCTTAACGACGTCGACCAAGCCATCTCCAAGGAAGGTGGGCTCGCCCCCGCTGATGGCCAGCGACGGTTCGTCAGGGTCCACCAGCTCAATAAGGTCCAGCAATTGCCTGACTCGCCAGCCGTCTTCCACGTCTCGGGGCGGCTGGGAGCACATCAGGCAGTAGCTGTTGCACCGCTCGGTGGCAAAGAGAACGTTGCCGTTGTCGCCGCGGCGGTATCGGACAGCAACCCGTTGCCGAATCGGATCTAGCTCTATGACGTCACCACTTTTGGTAATGCGCGAGTCGCCCTCGAGGCTCACCCAATGAACTTTGGCCGGCCACTTGTGGCCATCCGGTGGGAGCAGGGCACCCCAAGGGAGATCGAGCAGCTCTGTAGCTGCGGCAAAGTCAGGTGTCGCCCGCAGATCGAGCGCCATCCTCGAGACCGGCAGACTTGAAGTTGAAAAATCCCTCAAGTCCACAACCTTCAGAAGCGGGGAGCCGGGTGACATTGGAACCCGCGCTTTCGTATCAAGCGGCAGCACCCTGCGCCTCCTCCATTTCGCTCTTGGGTGTCGCCCATGCTTCCATCAGTCGTTTCGTGTCCCGATCCGCGTTCTCGTAACGCTCCAGAAGGAAGTCGAGCAGACCCATGTTCCTCTTACAGAAATCACTGGTGGGTCGGTGACCCATAGGATCGCCCTGACGGGCGTAATGCTCGATCGGATCGGCGCCGCAGAGGGGAACATAGGCACAGTCGGAGCACGTTGGCAGTGCCTCGGCGACGCCGGCATCGAGCAGGGTCGTCATTGCTGGAGAGGACAGCCAGGTGCTGACGAGTTGGGATACGTCGCCAAGGCAGAACGAGCGATCGCCCATGGCCGCAAGCATCCGGGCCTCGTCCGACGGATAAACGCGGCCGTCGTAGTCGTAGATGATGGCACCCAGGCCGGCACCCGACGGGGACCTCAGGTCCACGTAGCCATGGCCGAACGGCGAGAGCAGTTGCGAGAGCAGCAGAGAGGCGTAAGTCTCATCGATGGGATAGCCGCCTCGGTTGACCGCCATGAGGTGCTCGAAGGCCCGCTTGTAGAAGACTAAATAGTCTTCGGTTGTGTAGCCGGTTCTCGGGGCACTTTTAGTAGCAAAGCCATAGGGGCTCAGAGGCCTGAGCGAGATGGAGTGCAGGCCGAGCTTCCGATACTCATCGATGATGGCTTCGGGAACCTCCAGGCTTCGCTTGGTCAGGGTCGTCAGGGCCGACACCGCGTCCTCGCCCAGCCGACGCCGACCTAGATCGATCCCTTGGATGGTCCTCGCGTAGCTGTCGCGGCCTGGTCTGGGCCTGTTGGCGTTGTGGAGCCACTCCGGGCCATCCAAAGACGTAGAGAGCTTGAATCGGTGCTCCTCTAAGAAATCCAGCTGGGCTTCGGTCAAGTCGTGGAGCGTGGACGCCAGAACGAAACGCAGGCTCCGGTTCTCAAACCGATTGCGCTCAACTATGAGCGTCGTAATGGCCTTTACCTGCTCGAAGTTGAGCAGAGGCTCGCCCCCTTGGAACTCAATGGTTAGCTCCTGGCTTGGCCACTCGAATAGCCGCTCTACGGCATGGCGAGCATGGGTTCCCGCCATGTCGAACTCGGTGGCGGTCGTCTGCTGGCGGGACACCTGGCAATAACTGCAGGTGTGGTGGCAGCGCAAGGACACCACAAAGATGTGCAGGGCGGGGCCGCCCGCCAAATAGGACTTTCGGCTTCGGTATTGGCTGAGCAGCGGGGCGAGTGAGCTTCGGCTGGTCTCCGCAACGGCAAGGTGCCGGGCCTGCAAGTCGGCGAGCAACGGCGAGTGGGCCGGAAGTTCGTGGGAAACGAAGCGCTGCAGGTCTTCCATACCCATGAGCAGCCAATCGCCCGCCATTGAGGAGACGAACGCCTTCTCGGGGTCCCAAGGCAGCCGCCTGAAACGCATCGGCAGCAGTTGATAGCCCGGTGAAGGGCTGAAAGCCTCCCTTGGCCTGAATCTCACGGCACCACCGCGCCGGACGGCATCGCTTGGGTCAGTGCGGCGCGAACCAGCTCTTGCTGGAGGCCTTGAGTCTCAACACGCACCAGGGCGCGCAGGCGCTCATCCAGAAGGTCGTTGAAGAATTGTGCGCGCAATTCTTCCGCCGACACTGGACTTCGCCGTGGCCGCAGGGCAACCACCAAGTCATTGCCTCGGACAAAAACCTCGACGGCACAGCTTTCGGTATGGCGGTGGGCGGCCCTGGTGACCACCTCATCGCTATACAAACTGCGATCAATAACAAACTCCGAGCGTTCCATTGCCCATCCCCCTGTGGATCGCGTAACTCTGCACCTGAGGCGGATGTTTGACAAGCGCCCATTGTGGGGCGGGTAACTGAATACGCGCCCGGGCGAGGGTAAGGTAGCGGTAGTTGGGCTGGCGAGCGGGAAAGGCAGCGTGTCGCCGTTAGTGGTAGGTCGTTTGGGCCACTTGCTTCGCTGCGAGTTCGAGCGCAGTTTATGGCTGTCACCAGCCGGTGACTGACCTGGAGAGAGGGATATGGCCAAGAACGAGAAAACCAGTCCGAAGGCAGCGACCGCTGCCAGCAAGGTTTTGAAAAGCGGCAGCACAGGAAAGAACTCAAAGACCGCCGCTGGATCGGCTCTCAGTCAGGCCCCGGACAAGGGCAAGAAGAAGTAGTCAATACGCTGGCCGTCCATCCTGGATGGCCAGCACCTAGACTATTGACCTCAAGCTGCTGCGATAACAGAGTCTAATTTTGCTTGGCCGATAGAGCGCGCATCCTGCCGCACGTCGCTATCCGTGCGACTCTGTAGGTGGATCAGCAGCGCGCCGGTCAGTTCCGCATCGTCCAGAGCCTCCGCACCGGCAACAAAGACAAGCTCCGCGACACGTTGGCGGCGGCGGGCGTGTTCCCTGCGTTCGGCTTGCTTGGCCTTGGTTGCTTGGCGATGAGTTGCCAGTAGTTCGCGTGCCTGCAGCTGCGCTAGACGCGCCGTGGCCCGCTGGATGCGCTCGTGGTAGGGATTTGTTTTGATCATGTGGGGTTCCTTTCCTCAGTCTGTTGAATCAAGTCAATCAAAGAAAATGCGCTCGTCAAGCACAGCCTGAGTCCCTCCTGTACGTTGTGCCGAATTTTTGTTTTCTCGGAGAGAATTAGGTTCAAAAGAATGAAGCAAGAGCGCACCTATGCGTTGCCGTTGGCAACGCGTGCGCAAAGGGCTGTTGCCCCTTGGACCCCAATCGCTTCGCGCTTGCCAAAGTCGAAAGCGAGCGCATAAAGAGCCGGGCATATCCACTTCTTGGAGCGCCTTATGGCTATCTATCACGCAAACATCAAAACGATCAGCCGGTCCAAAGGACATTCGTCCATTGCCGCGGCTGCCTACAGGGCTGGCTTGCTGCTCTCCGACGAGCGCACCGGGCAGCGGCACGACTACCGCCGCCGCGATGGCGTTGTCGAAACCCGGTGCATGGCGCCAGTTGGATCGCCCGCGTGGGCCGTGGATCCACATCAGCTTTGGGCGGAGGCCGAGAGGGCAGAGCGACGCAAAGACTCGACGGTCGCAAGGGAGTTCGAGTTCGCATTGCCGCATGAGCTGGATGAAGACCAGCGGTCCAGCTTGGCCACTGACGTGACTCGCGCCCTTGTTGAACGCTACGGCTTCGCCGCACAGGCCAGTATCCACAGCCCTGGATCGAAGGGCGGGCTGAACCATCACGTCCATATCCTCGCCACAACACGCCGCATCGGCCCCGATGGCCTCACAGACAAGACCCGCGAGCTGGACGGCGGGCCTACCGGTCGGGAAGAGGTGGAGTGGGTGCGAGCCCTGGTCGCCTCGAGCGTGAATGCGCACCTCGAGGCGGCAGGCATTGACGCTCGAGTGGACCATCGCACTTTGAAGGTCCAAGCAGAAGAGGCGTTGGCCCGAGGCGACCTTGCGGCGGCAGCGCTCCTCTCGCGTCAGCCAACTCGTCACTTGGGGAAGAGCGCCGCCGCCATGTTGCGCCGAGGCTTGGAGTCTGGGCGGGGCGAGATCAACGAGCAAATTGCATTGGATAACCTCCACGGCTTGGAGCGGATCGCGCGAGAGTTCGACAAGGAGGCGTGGTTCCAAGGCCAAGGGATTGCAGCCGAGGGCTACGGTGAGCAGCCTAGTGGCCCACGGAAGGGCAAGCGGCTTCGATTCGATCTGGCAAACGGCGGCGGTGAGGTGGAACTGTCGCCAAGGATGCTGGCGAAGGCTAGGGACTATGGATTGTTCGGCTCAGATCCGGCTGACCAGCCCCCGTTGCCACAGCGCGTGACGAGCCAAGAGCTTCTCGAGGGCATAGTCGAGACGTGGCGTGAGCTGGTCAGCGCCGGCGCCGAGGCGGCTCTGACGTGGACGCGGAGGGTGGTCGAGCACGCGGCAGCAGGAGCGAGCGCCTTTACGGACTCCAGCGCCGTGTGGACCAAGCTGCGTGAGGTGCTGCGCTCGATGAAGCAACTGAAGCACCGACTCTCCGCCTACAGCCGGCGCCAGCAGGCAGAGCGGCGCGCCATCCGGCTGGTGCACATGGCTGAGCAGTCTTGGGAGGAGTTCAATACGAACCACCCCAGGCCCGGTTGCCCATGGCCCGAGCACGAGTGGAGGGCACGGAGGGCGCGGCGATTGGTCGCTCTGGAGAAGCGGTCGGCTGAGCTGGAGAAGGCCCGCAAACTCACTACGCCGGAAGAGAGGGCTGCGTGTGACGCATCGGTTCTTGAGAGCCAGGCGCGGCTGGAGGCTTGCAGCGATGCCTTGGCCAGGGATGGCTTAGTTGAGGCTCTGCCTCCCAACGAAGGAGTCGCGACGGATATGACAGGCGTCGATTTCACCGTCAGACCGCCCGGCTCGCGCCCTTCTCCACGTTTCCACTGAAGGCCATGCTGGGGACTCCCTGGAGTGGAGCCTCTCATTTCCAAGCTGGATGAGTTGCTGAGGTGCTTGCTTCGCCGGCGCCCGTAGACATTGGATGCCTATCCCAGCCAGTTGGGAGGGCATAGAAGCACTCACGCGCCACCACTTTTTTTCCGCAACACCAGAGAGGGCGACCCAGGGACCCTATGAATAAGCATAGCCCTGTTCCGACCCGATCGTGCTGCGTATGCGGGTGGCAGAGGGCCGGATATGGAGTCGCGAATAGACGGGAGCTGGGGCATCAGTAGCGTCCTATACCGCTGAGTGCCGGGCGGGGTATGCTCCACTAAGCAGGCTTAGGCGGTGCCTGGGTGTAATCAAGCCGGGGGATCTATTCCCCCTCTAGAATGTCCGATTCAGGGGAAAGGATATGGCAGAAGAAAGGATGAAGGGCTACCCGAAGATTCCGCGAGCCAACTGGTTTGCCATTCGGGAGCGTTTCAAGAGCAAACCTCCTGGTGAGGTGACGGCTTCGTATCTGGCGTCCGTGTTGAGCATCAATCTTCCTTCTGCCAAGAATTTGATCTCCCCTCTCAAAGCACTGGGATTGATCGGTGAGGACAACAGGCCTACTGATCTGGCTTTCGACTGGAGGCACGACGATACCTACTCAGAAGCCTGCCACAGGATGCTGGATGCGACTTATCCCCAGGAGCTGCGTGATCTGTTTTCGCAACCGGATTCTTCACCTCAAGCGGTAGCGACTTGGTTCAGTCGGCATACCCGCGGCGGGGACGCAGCGTCCAAGGCGAACGCGGCAATGTACTTGCTCCTGCTTGAAGCGGACTTGAGCAAGAAGGAACTGACCAAGGTGAGAAAGCCGAGTGCCGCCGAGCAACGGCCGGCCGGCCTGAAGGCAGCTGTTCCAAAGTTCACCCCGCCGGGAAAATCCGTTCGGCAGGCGACTAATTCCAAGCCCGTTGTGAATCACCCCACGGATTTGGAAGCGGCGGAGGTTGCGCAACAACCGAAGGGCGGCTTCAGCCCGAAGCTGCATGTGGATATCCAGATCCATATATCACCTGACAGCTCGGCGGAGCAGATAGACAAGATCTTTGAGAGCATGGCAAAGCATCTTCCTCTCAAGGGATGAGTGGGATGGACATTGAGTCGGCGCTTTCGGAAATTCGAGCACTGCAAGGTGAGATCCGGGGCAAGAACCCCCCTCCCGAGGAGGGGGGCACCAGTTCCCAGGACAACATCATCAACTTCGCGCTCCTACGAGGAACGCGCCCCTACCTTGAACGTATTGCCCATCAGATCAATGGCTCTTACGAGAACGGCTGGTACGATGCCTCCGCAGTGATGATTAGGCGGTTGGTGGAAACGCTGATTATTGAGGTTTACGAGGCGAACGGAATGGCGTCTGAGATTAAGGACGCCGCCGGTGATTTCCTGTTCCTGCGCGACTTGGTGTCGAAGATTCTTGCCGAACCGAAGTTCAGCTTGGGGCGAGCCGCCAAGCGGTCACTCACCGAGCTGAAGGAGGCGGGCGACAAATCCGCCCATAGTCGGTTCTACACGGCCCATCGTCGCGACATTGAAGGCCTCGCCGGGCATCTTCGTAACATCGTTCAAGATCTTGTCGCGCTCGCAAGACTCAAATGAGTCTGTCCTCAAATTCTATCTTCTTGACTGCTTTTCAATGGTCATAGCAAGTCGGCGCTAGCTTCATCATCTGGCAAGCACTCCAAGTCCCTAAGGTTGCGCTGGCTCACACGGTTGCCAGCCGCGTCACACCCGACGCTCCTGGCGCAAGCCCCATCTCTGGCGGTATTTGTTGTAGCGCTCAGAGTATTGCGATAGGGCCGGGACACGGCGCGCATCGTATGTGGCTGGTTGAGGGCCAAGCGGCTGCCCTATTGGTTTGATCCACGGTATGACTACGCTTCCGATCGAAGGGCTCCGCCCCAGAGAAGGCTGAGTCGTGTCCCTTCGACACGGCCTTCGGCATACTTTTTGATGGCCTGGAGCAAGCTGATAGCAAAGTCAGAGTGAGCGTCGGCAAACCTCTTTGGGCAAGTGCGCCGTAAGGACGCCGCCAAATGCAGAAGCGCCCCTTCTTCCGGGGCGCTTTCGTTATGACTTAGCGTGGGAGTTAGTGGCTGCGTGGTGCCGGTGCTGACCGGTTGGCCGGGTCGGGGGACGTGGCGCCCTGGGCGCTTCGCCTGGCGCGCCATTCGTCTAAAGAGGGCACCACATCACGTCGGATAACTGCTTCCATCGTCTTGGGTCGAGGGGCTGCTGAGGCGCGCGGCGGTGTTGAGCCGTGGAAGCGGCGCATCAGTTCAGCTGACACGTTCAGTGCTTCCTGGATATCTTCCAGCCGCTCCGCCCATGGGCGAGCGCGGTTCTGGCAGACAAGCGCGCTGACGATATGACTTGCGATTCTAAGTTGCGTTTCTTGGGGCATGGTGGTTCCTTAGATAAAAGTGACCCATTCATCTAAACGCCGCTCAGGAACTTCACAAGCCCATTATTTAAGTGGTAAGTCACAGTTGCAGCTTTTAGCCAGCGAGATATCCGCTCGGGTTTCAACGACATCGGCAAGCTGCAGGCCACCCGCTCCGCATCGCGCTTTTGGTGCTAGATAGGCATGCCTACCAGAAGTAGGGCGCGGTTGATCCCTGCTGCCATCGCGCCGAGTTGTCCTCGTCCATCCACATTGGCCGGCCGATCACAAAGCCTTGGATCCGCTTGGGTCCCTGTTAGGCGAGCCATGCAGGTCAGCCCTGACGACGCATTGCCCAATCCTAAGCTCTAAGTCTATGGACCTTGCACCAATGGCCCCATCGCCTTGCCAGGCAGGGGGTTTACCACCCGCGAGCAGCTCGCCCCCGGGGAGTTGTCGGAGGGCTGGAAATCCACGCGCCATGACGGATATGATCGAGGAAACATCCAAAGGAAACCTGCCGAAGAGGCTTTCTGCAACGGATAGAATTGGTTAGATCGGTGGTGATCCGATCCCACTCTCTCCGCCACATCATCGCAAGTTATTATTTTTATGATTATTTGCGTTGTTTTAGACACTTTCGACACTGGCTGCGCTGGATAGCGAGTAAGACGCATGGCGCTTCCGTCAGGCGCAAGCCCGCGCGAACGCTGCCGAAGCCGCAGCGGTTGGCGCACTTGATCCCACTCCTGTTCGGCGGACAGGCGCTTCTCGACCCCAAGTGATCGAGACCATTAGCCTAGAGAAGGCTCGCGACGCATGGCTTGCAAACATCAAGCCGCGCACGCTACCGAGGCGCCTGTATCGCTCCGGCCGGCACTCGTGTCAGCCCAGTCTCTGCATGTAGTTGCGTGGTGTGCAGCCCACCAGTTCACCAAAAGAGGAGATGAATGCCGAAAGGCTATCGTATCCGCACTCAATGGCAACGTCCGTTACCCGCATGCCCTTCTCCAGAAGAGGAAGAGATGCAAGCAGTCGGGAGCGCTGTCGCCACTGCCGAAACGTCATGCCCGTGTCCGTCATAAAGCGCCTGCTCAACGTCTTATCGCTGACACCCAGGTCGGCGCTGAAATGAGCCATTGGAAAACGACAGTCCGGGTGCGCTGCAAGATAGCTGCAAATTGAATGCAGGCGGATGTCCTCTGGCCAAGGTAGTCGGAGGTCACAACTCGGTGCGACGGCCAAACGATCAACAAGCACCTGGATTAGTCGTTGATTCGGCCCTTCAACCTCATACTCAACTTGAAACTGTCCAAACTCCAGAATCAGTTCCCGCAGCAGGGGGCTGATCCTGATCACCTCGCACGGCCTCCCGGGAAGGACGTCCGCAGAAACATAGATACTCCGTATCAGCGTGTCTTCTTCGGCCCGCACCCCATGCGTTACGCCGGGTGGTATCCATACTGCTCGGCTGGGTGGGGCCACAAGTCGGGCTCGAGCCGTCTCAACGGTAAGTATTCCTTCAACCGCATATGACAGTTGAATCCAGGGATGGCAATGCGGCTCGCCAATCGCTTGGTTCTGCCATGAGTCCCGATGACCCAGTAGAGGTCTAGGAAGCTCGCTCAATTGGGCAAGTTGGCCGAGTAACTGCTGCTCGATGTCCTTTCGCCGACACATCTTTTCTCTTTGCCGATAAAACGTAACAGCTGGTAAGCGTACTGTCCCCCAGCTGCTTTGACAAAGGGAATCACAGCGTGATCAAGCAACTGCGCTTGCTGTTTGATGGCTTCACGACTCTATTGATCGCCGTGCTCGCCACCGCGACATTATTCCCAGCCTCTGGGGCACTGGCAGTGTTCTTCCACAAGGCGACGATAGCGGCAATCGCGCTGCTCTTCTTCATGCATGGCGCAAAGCTGTCGCGAGAGGCGATTCTCTCAGGCATCGGCCATTGGCGCCTGCACCTGGTCGTTCTCGGATCTACATTCGTAGTGTTTCCATTGCTGGGCTTGGCATCGCAACCTGTTCTGCGGCCTTTTCTCGGCGAATCTCTACTGATGGGAGTGATGTTCCTGTGCGTGCTACCCGGGACCGTTCAGTCCGCAATAGCCTTCACTTCTCTCGCAGGAGGGAACGTGCCGGCTGCTATATGTAGCGCATCGGCATCAAGCATTATTGGAATCGTGCTCACACCAGTTCTTGTCAGTGTGCTGATGAACACGGGCTCCGGGGCTGGCGCCGTGAAGCTGAACTCAATCTTTGTCATTGGCGGACAGTTGCTTGTGCCATTTGTCGCTGGCCATCTCATGCGACCTCTCATAGGCGACTTTGTGGACCGACATGGCCGCATCTTGGCCGGCGTCGATCAAGCTTCCATTCTTCTCTTGGTTTATACAGCGATCAGTTCTTCGGTTGTGGAAGGGCTATGGCGCACAGTCAACGTCCAGCAGTCCATCGCCTTATCAGTTGCATGCTGCTTACTCTTGGCATTGATCATCGCCGCCACTGCTTGGCTGGGGGCGCGTCTCGGCTTTGATCGAGAGGACCGCATCACCATCGTCTTCTGTGGGTCCAAAAAGAGCATGGCAAACGGTGTTCCCATGGCGAGTGTGTTGTTCGCGGGCGCGACACTTGGCCACGTCTTGCTCCCTCTGATGATCTTCCATCAGATCCAGCTGATGGTGTGCGCGGTGTTGGCGCGGCACTACGCGCTGGATGGGCATAAAGAAATACAAAAATAAACGTGGTTGATCCAATATGCCGCTGAAATGTTTGCCTGCGACTGCCGTGGCTCTGCCTTTTTTTCACGTCCTCTAGCAATGCAAAGATCGCGAAAGATAAGAGATCATCGTGCCGAAGCTGCGCTGTTTCGGAGGCGGGCATTGGTTGGCTTCACTGCCACCCTGATTTCCCTGGTCGGTTTGGCCGCGTGGTATTTCAAGCTCCAAGTGCTCGATCATGATCTGTATGCCACACGCTCTGATCAAAACCGGATAAGACTGAAGCCTTCCATCCCCGCGCGAGGCATGATCTACGATCGCAGGGGGCGCCTGCTCGCCGACAATGTTCCTGCATTTCGTTTGGTTTTGACGCCAGAGGAAGTGGCGAACGTCGACGATACGATTCGCGAAATCTCAACGATCATTCCGCTTGGCGAGAACGAGTTGGATTCGTTCAAGGCGGCGCTGCGTGTTCGGAGAAGAGGGGCGTCAATTACGGTGAAGTCTCGTTTGACTGAGGAGGAGATGGCGCGCTTTGCCATCGATCTTTGGCGTTTCCCCGGCCTTGAGCTGCAGCCGCATCTTATACGCCACTATCCTTATGGAGATCTTCTTTCACACATCATCGGATATGTAGGGCAAATCAATGAGCAAGAGCTTAGTGGTCTTGATGTAGAGGGGGGCGCTCTCACGCACATAGGGAAGTCCGGCATTGAACGCTACTACGAGACAGAACTACGCGGGAAGATTGGGTACGAACAGGTGGAGACCAATGCTCAAGGCCGATCAGTACGAACAATTGGGCGTCTGCCGGCGCATTCTGGTAAGGACTTGAGGCTATCGATTGATATCGATCTCCAGCAGGTTATGACAGAGGCGTTTGGAAGCCAGGAAGGCGCTGCAATTGCTGTAGATCCACGCACAGGCGAAGTTCTAGCCATGGTTAGCCTTCCTTCTTACGACCCAAACATGTTCATACGCGGCATGAGTCATAGTGAATTCAACGCAATCAACAGCAATCCGTCGCGCCCGCAATTCAATCGCTTGGTGCTGGGCGGAGTGGCGCCCGGCTCTACGATCAAGCCGCTGATCGGCTTGGCTGGGCTCGATTCAGGGCTTCGTCGCCCAGACGATAGCGTCCTGTCTACCGGGATGTTCTACCTGCCAGGCTATTCTCGAGGGTGGGGTGATTCACATCGCGGGGGCCATGGATGGACTGATCTAAGCAAGTCGATAGCGCAGTCTGTGAATACGTATTACTACAAGCTGGCTCTGGAACTCGGTATTGAGCGCTTCGACAGCTACATGGCGTATTACGGTTTTGGTCAGCCGACAGGCATTGATCTACCTGGCGAGATCGGAGGAATTCTTCCGTCCCCCGATGTCAAGCGAAAGAGCCGTAAGCAGCCATGGTATCCAGGGGACACGGTCAACGTGAGCATCGGCCAAGGAGATTGGAGCGTGACTCCTGTCCAATTGGTTCAAGGCGTGGCAGGCATTGCGGATGGTCAGCTGCGAAGGCCACATCTGGTAGTCCAGGAGCGTGGGGGCTTTGACGAGCATTGGACGACGCTTCCTTTGAGCCCTGGCAAGCCGGTCAGCCGCAATCCGTCCAATGTGCAAGCGATTCGCGATGGGATGATGGCGACCATGCGCCCCGGGGGTGGAGCATGGCGTGCGGCGGTGGGGGCGAGTTACGCGATCGCAGGGAAGACAGGCACGGCGCAGGTCATCGGTCGTCGGGGCGCTGCAGCGGTAAACCCGAAAAGCCTTCCTCTTCACCTGCGACACCGCGCACTTTTCGTCGGATTCGCGCCAGCTGATCACCCCGAGATCGCGATCGCAGTCGCCGTGGAGGGCGGGGGTTATGGCGGTGCCGCCGCGGCACCCATCGCGCGAAAGGTGTTTGACGCGTGGTTGTCTGGAGCGTCAGGAACCGATGCAGGGAACGGTCATGGGGACGCTCAAGTCCATCCTTGAAGCTCTGGGAATGCGCGAGCGCATTTTTTCTGGTGGCCCAGCGTCCAGACGGGAAACAGAAGAGGGCACCTTGAAGGTGCCCTCGTCTGGACCGCAGTCAGGTTTCGATTACCAGGCGTACTTGACGCCCATCTGCGCACCCATGCTGCTGAAGCCGTAGGCGCCACGCTGGGTGTTCAGCTCACCCCAGCCGGTAAGGCGGGGCGAAAGCTGCAGCTGGACGCCTGCCTTGGCTTCGTACACATCCCGCGGCACGACGCCTTCCAGCAGGGTTTGATCCATCCACACCGAGTTCGCATGGCTGGGATTGCGGATCCAGTTCACCGCGACGAACGGCTGCA
>Ga0213827_1000619_pt1 | contig 26065 bp, 25 predicted proteins | sample MC6MC0898MG_FD_180669 | JGI IMG/M metagenome (GOLD analysis project Ga0213827, IMG submission 180669) | Enriched soil aggregate microbial communities from Iowa State University, Ames, United States - MC6-MC0898-MG | ecosystem: Environmental > Terrestrial > Soil > Unclassified | place: USA: Iowa...
GTGATAACTGATCAGCGGCGCGCTGACGCGCAGGCGGCCGCGCGGTTCGTCTCGCGTGCGCGACAGCATGGCGTGGGCGTCATCAAGGTCGTCGAGGATGCGCTTGCAGCGCTCGAAGTAAAGGCGGCCTTCTTCGGTGAGCTGCATGCGGCGCGTGCTGCGTTGGAACAGGCGCACGTGCAGATCCTCTTCCAGGCGGGCGACGGCCTTGCCCACGGCGGAGGGCGATAGGCCCAGGTTGCGGCCCGCGGCGGCGAAGCTGCCGAGTTCGGCGCTGCAGACAAAGGGCATAAGAGCGGCAAGGCGGTCCATGTCTATTCAAGAATATTATTCCGTAATGACCGGATTATCACCCCATTTATCCGCCAAGTCCGTACCGCTATCTTGAAATCCCTTTTTTGGATTTCACATTGACGATGAGCGCGCCCGTTCCAATTTCTTCCGCCTCGCAGCGGTGGGCACTTGCTGCCGTATGCCTTGGCGCACTGGTGATGCCGCTTAGTTTTACCGGCCCGGCGGTCGCGCTGCCGGCGCTGGCGCATGCGCTGCATGCGAGCCCGGAGGCGCTCAGTTGGGTGACCAACGCGTTCATGCTGGCGTTTGGCAGCACCTTGTTGGCCGCTGGGGGGCTGGCTGACCGGCACGGGCGCCGGCGCGTATATCTTTGGGGCGCGGCGCTTTTCATGCTGGCGTCGCTGGCGCTGATTGCGGCGCCTGGAATAGACGTGTTCAACCTATTGCGGGCGGTCCAGGGGTTGGGCGGCGCGGCGATCTTGTCGGCGGGCGCGGCGGCGTTGGCACAGGAATTCGATGGCGCGGCGCGCACGCGGGCCTTCAGCTTCATGGGCACGAGCTTCGGCGTGGGGCTTTCATTCGGGCCGATCATGTCGGGGTTGCTCGTGGCGCAATTCGGCTGGCGCGGCGTGTTCGGCCTGACGGCCTTGATGGCGCTGGCGGCGTGGGGGCTGGGATGGCGTTATCTGCGCGAATCCCGTGATCCGGATGCGGGCAGTCTGGACTGGAGCGGAGCGTTCGCGTTTTCGGGTGCACTGGCTTTGCTTACGTGCATGGCGCTGCGCGTGCCGGGCGCGGGCTGGGGGGATCGCGGCACCTTGGGACTGCTGGCGGGGTGCGTGCTGTCGTTCATCGCGTTCGTGAAGATCGAGCTGCACTGCAAGCGGCCGTTGCTGGATCTCACGCTGTTCCGTCATCCGCGCTTCGTGGGCGTTCAACTGTTGGCCGCGGCCCCGGCGTACGGATTCGTTGTGCTTTTGATCCTGTTGCCCGTGCGTTGGATAGCGGTGGTGGGGCTGGACGAGGTGCATGCGGGCTTGCTGATGATGGCATTGTCGTGCCCCTTGATGGTGGTGCCGATGCTGGCCGGGCGCCTTGTGCAACGGTTTTCGGCGGCGAGCCTGTGCGCCGTAGGCCTTCTGGCGAACGCGGTAGGGTTGGCATGGCTGGGTCAGGCGACATTGCAGGCCGATGTATCCGCCAGCGTAGGGCCGATGCTGCTGATCGGCGCGGGCATTGGCTTGCCTTGGGGGTTGATGGATGGATTGGCGGTGAGCGTGGTGCCCAACGAGCGTGCAGGCATGGCGGCTGGCATTTTCAGCACCTCGCGGGTGGCAGGCGAGGGCCTTGCGCTGGCGATCGTAAGCGCGGTACTGGCCAGCCTCACCACCTATTATCTTGCGGCAGCCACGCCAGAAGAGGCGGCATCGGCGGGGGCGGCCGCCCAGCGTCTGGTGGCCGGCGATGTGGCTGGGGCGATGACGCTACTGCCGTCAGCGCAACAAGCTGCATTGACCCTGGCGTCGGGGAAAGCGTTTGCCGCGTTGCTCTACATACTGTGCGTCGTGACGGTGGTGACGGCGGTGGTGCTGTATTGGTCCATCGGAAGGCAAGGGCGCGACAGCGTCAAGCCAATCCATGCCATTCAGGACGTATCGACGGGCGCAGTCGCTTCCGCCGGAACAGCTTCGATTCAGGAGGCAAGATCCGCCTGCGGCGGGGTAAGTCGTTGATGCCGCCGGCCCGGGCTAAGTGTCATGTCGGTGGGTTTATTGGTCAGGGCGGCCACTTTGCGCCCCAGGATTTCCCGGCAAAATCGGTCCGCGCTGACAATGGATAGAGATTCTCCGAGAATATCCCGGACCTCTGTATCAATCACGCCTACAGGCGCTGGGAGGATTGGCCCGACTGCCGCATGCAGCCTGTCGATATGTGTGGTCTTAAGGCGCAACTCGGTGGACCGGTTGACCATTTTTTGGACGATCTGACGTATGCGCTCTTTGGTCAGCCCATAGCGATCACCGATGGCCTGAAGCGTGGAACTTGCTTCGCCGTCAACCCCGTACCTTATCGAGAAAATATCTGCGCGTCGCTGTTCTACGGGGGATAGTTCGTGGTAGGCGATTGTTCGCCTTGAAGCGGACGCTCGGCACAGCCATGTGCCCGTTATCCGAATTTCAGAAGATATGTTGATCGCGCCTTTGGTTTCAATTGTCTGAGGCAACGAACTTGCAAGTACTGCGGGGGCGACAACGCTGGAATTTCGGAGCCAGCCTTCTGGAACGCTTAATAGCTGTTCCCACACTCCCTCAAGATCGTGTTTTGACCGGCGTGGCAACTTGCGTTCCCAGCGTAGTAGAAGATGAGGCGAGATTCCCATCTGATCGGCTAATTCCGAACGTGTTAGCTGCAAGTTCGCTCGCCTGACTCGTGCCCGCTGTCCGAGGTCGGTTAGCGCTTGCGGAGTGGGAGCTTTCCTGTCTGCTGGCCGAAGTGCTTTCGCCGGCTTGATCCCGTCGTTCGATGTGAAAGCCTGACCTGTCCCATGAGAGAGCCACTCGGGTGCCACATTGACCGCGCGCGCGATTGAGTACGCGGCGACTAGGGGGCGTGGCTGGGGAAGGACTCCGACTGAGCTGGTGGGACCAGCGTGCAAGAAGCTTCTGGGTTTGATGGACGGCGCGGAGTTCGACATGGGGCAGGTTTAACTGTCAGCCGGGTTGCCGGACGCTCCACCTCTCCAGTGAACTGTTTTGCCCAACGCATCGACTTGCGGGAAATCGTGGGCAAATTTACATCGTACTTCTCAGGACGGATTTAGAAAGCGACTCAGGTGAGACACGCCCGCTCAAAAAAGGAGACGCTGACGTCCCGTGGACGCACTTGAGCCCCATCCTGGGTTCAATCGGCGAAAGCCGATGTGATCGCTTCCACCACAACGCGTACTCTGGCCGTGCGCGCCAGGTCTTGGTGCAACACCAGCCACGCCTCGTAGGGTTTTGCCCGTCGGCGCTCCGGCCATAGCCGCACCAGCGCAGGATCACGCCGCGCCAGGTACTCGGGCAATTCGCCTATGGCAAGGCCGGCGCCGACGAAGGTCGTGAGCATCAGACTCGAATCCAGTTCGGCAACCACGCGCCCCTGTGCCCTGGATTCACCCACCAGCGTGTCGTCCTGCCGGCCGGTCACCCCCTCCTGGTAGAGCGCGATGTCGTGGCTCGCAAACCCATTTCCGGGCTGTGGTTCTCCATGCTTGGCCAGATAGCCTCGCGTTGCATACAGGCCAACTTCCCAACAGCCGAGTTGGCGAACGATTAAGTCAGGTTGGTCTGGCCGCAGGGTACGTACCGCAATGTCGGCCTCTCGTCGCGCCAGATCGAGCAACCGAGTCGTGGTGCTCAGGATCACCCGCACCTCGGGATAGTTGGCGTGTAGACGCTCAATGGCCGGAACTACGAAGTCCACCGCCAGCGCGTCCGTGGTGGTCACCCGCACCTCTCCCGCCACGCGCGCGTCGGCACCTTCGCCGCGGCGCTCGAAGGACACGGCCATGCGCTCCATGTCCTCGGCCATGCGCAGTACTTCCTGGCCGGTGTCGGTCAGCACCAACCCGCCCGTGCTGCGCAGGAACAGCCGGCTGCCCAGGGCCCGCTCCAATCCGGCCAGACGCCGGCCCACCGTGGTCTGGTCGATGGCCAATTGCTGCGCCGCCCCGCGCAAGGTGCTGGCGCGCTCAATGGCAAGGAATATCCGCACGTCGTCCCAGTTCATCACTGCCTCAATTCCCGTGCTGCAAATATGCAGCCAAGGGCTGCTGTTATATGCATTTTCACATGAAAGGTGCCTCCGTAACATCGTGCCCACACCTTTTGAACCCTTTGATGCGCGGCCGGCCTGCCCGGCTGCCGGGAACTGCCATGCCCCGTTTATCTTTCATCCTGACCGTCGCCATGCTGAGTGCCTTTGGCTTGATCGCTTCGGACGTTTACTTGCCCGCCATGCCTAGCATGACCACTGAATTCGGCGTCGCAGACTGGCAGATGCCGCAGACGATCTCGTTTTACCTGCTGGCACTAGCCATTGCCCAGTTGGCCTACGGCCCCGTGTCAGACCGCAAGGGCCGCAAGCCCGTACTGTTGGCCGGCATTACCCTCTACATCGTCGGTTCGCTGGGCTGTGCGACCTCCGTCACCTACAGCGGGTTCCTGGCGTGGCGCATGCTGGAAGCCGTCGGCGCGGCTGCTGGTCTTGTCGTTGGCCGCGCCCTGATCGCCGACACCTGCGATAAGCGCACCTCTGCCAAGGTCTATTCGGTGATCTACCCGCTAGTATCGCTGTCGCCCGCCCTGGCACCGGCCATAGGGGGGCATTTGGCAGCGGCATTCGGCTGGCGGTCGGATTTCCTGTTCGTCGCCGCGTTCGGGATCGTCGCACTACTGATGGTGCTGAAGCTGCTACCGGAGACGCTACCCATCGCTGCCCGCACACGGACCTCGCCCTTTGCCGGCTTCAGTCATGTGCTACGCGACCGAACTTTTCGCCGCTATGCATTGGTGGTCTGCACGATCTATTGCGCTTGGTTCGTCTATTTGACCCAATCGCCGTTTCTGTTCGCGCGGCAGGGCCTGAGCGAAGAACAGAGCGGCTGGCTGTACCTGCCGCTGACAGCCGGCATCATCGGCGCCAACCTGCTGACCAAGCGGCTGCTCGAACGCTGGCCTTATGACCGCATCGTCGCCGCCGGCATTATTTGCTTCGTGGTTGGCGCCGTGGCGTTCCTGGCCATGGCGGCACTCGGACTGCAGGGCGCAGCCGCCGTGGTGTTGCCAATGTGCGTGGTCAGCCTCGCCAACGGTTCGTCGCTTTCGCTCGCAGTGTCCGGGGCGGTCTCCAGCGAGCATGGCTATGCGGCGACCGCGTCGGGGCTGGTCGGGTTTTGCCAGATCGGTAGCGCCGCTCTGGTGGCGATGGGCGTCAGCGCGGCCTTCGGCACCGGCCTTGGCGTGCTTGGAGGAACAGTACTGGTGCTCGCCCTGATCGCACTGTCAACCGGTCTGTCCTGCCGTTCCAGCAAGCCTGCTAGTCATCTGCTTTGAGCGTTGCCGGCGATCTTCTTAGCCGATAGTGTCACCGTGAAAAACTCGCTAAGCTTATCGGCCGGAACGGCGTCGAGTTGGCCATTCCCAAAATTGGTGTGTTGCCCCTGCTTGAAACGGGGGTAATACCCTTTCCAGAGCTGGCCGCTATGGCCTGGTTCGCGGTGGGCATGCTGCGGTATGTACTGTCCGCCGATGCGACGCTGACGCCGATCACACTTACGCCGGGACAGAGCGCGCAGGCCGAGGTATACCGCATCCGCGAAGCGCCGCTGTGGATGGAGGCGCGTTTTGGCGGCCCGATGGGCAGAGCGCGGCCTGAATTGGGGGAATACACGACGCGTGTGGGCGCGGCGGACGCGATGCCGGGCTTCGTCGAGCCCGGACAGCCGGTGCGGATTCGTGTGCGCGACGGCCAGGGACTGGACGTTGTCGTTGCCGCTGCTCCGAGCAGCGGCGCCAGCGCCACGCATTCCTGCCGCAAGCTCTGGCCTGAAAGTCATATCGATGGGGCGCTGCCCGAGACCGCGCCGCCCTTTCCGAAGCTGGCAAAGGGGACTTCGCATCTCACCCTTACGGTCGAAGAAGTGGGGCCGGCGCTTCAGGGCGAGCAGATCGAACTGGAAATCAGCGCGCCCATCGGCCTCAAGCGTACCGCGTCCGGCTGGGACGATGTATCCACCTTCATCTTCTGGCCCTTCATCGCTGCGATCCTGAGTGTTTGGGCAATGGTGGGGGCGGGGCTGACGTGGTGGTATCGTCGCCAGGTTCGGCGGGATGACCGTATAAAGGTGCAACTGCTACGCGATGGTGCACGGCGGGCGGTTTCCCGCCACGTCCAATGCGCCGCAACCGGAGAATCCGCTGTCGGTCTGATGGTTGATTGATGGGGGGCGACCCGGCCGCAGGGGAATTAACCGGTGGGTCCAGGCCAGGCGCTGGCCGCGAATCGGCCTTGTCGCCTGGATCACGATGCCGCCAACGCGTGCCTGGCGTGGCGCGTGATGCGCTCCAGCATGCCGCTGGCCACGCATCCCGCTAACGCGAAAACCACCGCCGCCCACAAGGCCCAGGTGGCGCCGGCGTCGGTGTTGAAGGTAAAGCACGCCGCCACAAATGCGGCGCCCATGGTCTGCCCCAACAACCGGGCCAGGCCGGACAAGCCGCTTGCCACGCTGGCGCGATGCGTGGGCACGCTGAACATGATGAAACGCTGATTGGGCGACAGGAACAGGCCGAAGCCCGTGCCGCACAGCGCCATCGGCAGCATCACCGTCCACATCGGCGCGCCGGCCGGCAGCCAACTCACGCACAAGAGGCCCGTGGCCAGCAGCGCCAGGCCGATCACGCCAAGCAAGCCGGCCGACATGCGGTCCGACCATTTGCCGGAGAACGGCGCCAGGCACGCGCCCATGACCGGCCACGGTGCGATCAGCATTCCCACTTCTGCGATGTCGCGCCCCAGCGTCTGGTTCAGCAGGAAAGGCAGCGCGACCATGGCCGCGCCCTGCGCGGCGAAAGCCAGTACGCAGATCAGCACCGACATCGAGAAGGGCAGCAGACGCAGCAGATCCCGCGGCACGATGGCGTGCGTGCTCACGCGCTCGCGGCGCAGCAGCAACGCCCAGCACACCATGCCCAGCGCCCAGATGAGGGCGACGCTCCAGTCAGGCCGGGCCACGCGCTCCAGGCCCAGGACGGTCAGGCCGAAGGCCAGCGCGCACAACAGGGCAGCGCCTGCATCCAGCGCCTTGCCGTCGCCCGGCGACCTGGGCAAATAACTGCCCGCCAACGCCAACGCGACCAGGCAGAACGGCACGTTCACATAGAACAACCAGTGCCAGCTAAGCACCGTCAGCATCGCCGATGCCAGGACCGGCCCGCCCGCCAGCGAGGCCGCCGCGATCATGGCGTTCAGTCCCATGCCCCGGCCCAGCTGTTCTTTCGGATAGATGGCGCTGACTAGCGCCATGTTGCAACCCATCAGCGCCGCGGCGGCCAGGCCCTGCACCGCCCGGGCCGCCTCCAACGACCACAGCGTCGGTGCCGCGCCGCACCAGATCGACGCCAGCAGAAATAACCACAGTGCCGGCATGAACACCCGGCGATGCCCGATCTTGCCGGCCAGAGCCGCCAGCGGCAGCATCGTCGCCACCATCACCAGCTGATAAATCGTGACCACACCGATCACGTCCGAGGCGCTCACGCCGAGCTGCGACGCGATCGACGGCAGCGCCGTGTTCGTCATCGAGGTGTCAAGCGTCGCCATCGAGATCGACAGGGATACGGCCAGCATCGCATAGCGGCGGGTGGCGGGCGTCAACGGCGTAGGAGAGGGAAGAGCGGAAGCAGGCATCACAACACACGGGGAAAAAAGATCGGCCCCCAGTATGAAAGCCGCGATCCTTGCGGTGAATAGCAAAATCCGTAAATCAGCCTTGCAGATATGAAATACTGGAACGGCAGGAACGTCTGCGGAAAAGCGTCGAGAGTGAGGGGAGGATGAGGGGATGATGACGCGATCGGAAGGCATGGCACTATTGGTGGCAGCCGTTGACCAGGGCAGTCTCAGCGGTGCCTCGCGCGTGAGCGGGATCTCGCTGGCGTCGGTCAGTCGGCGCATCAGCGCGCTGGAGGAACGCCTGGGCACGCGGCTGCTTGTCCGCTCGACCCGAATCCTGCGGCTGACCGAGGCGGGGCAGCGCTACTACACCGAAGCCAAACGCCTGCTGGCCGAGATGGACGAACTGGAAAGCAGCATGCAGATCGAGGCCGCCGAGCCCTCGGGCCGCTTGCGTGTCACCGCGCCCACCCTGTACGGCCGGGTCCACTTGCAACCCCTGCTCGCGAAGTTCCTGGTGCTGCATCCCAACGTGACGCTGGACCTGCATCTGATCGATCGCCCCGTCAATCTGCTGGAGGAGGGGATAGACCTGGCCGTGCTGGTGGGCGAGCAACCCAGTTCCAGCCTCGTGGCCCGGCGCCTGGGATCCATCCGCTGGGTGTTGAGCGCCTCGCCGGACTACCTGGCGCGGCATGGCGTGCCCGCCAGCCTGCAGGACCTTCTGCAACACGATGGCCTGGTCTACAGCCACCTGGCGACGGAAGAGATGTGGACGCTGATGGAAAAAGGCAAACCCGCGACCGTGCGAATGCGCACACGCATGCGCTCGAACACGGTGGATGGCGTCGTCGCCGCCGCGGCGGCGGGAGCGGGCATCGTCTACGCGCCCGCATGGGCCATCGCCGAGCATGTTGCGGCTGGCCGGCTGCTACCCTTGCTCCCGCAAACGGAAACCCCGCCAAGGCCGGTGTTTGCATTGATGACCCATCAGCGGCTGATGGCTGGCAAAGTGCGATCGCTGGTGGAATATCTGGCGAAGAACCTGACGGAAAAATCGTTGAACGAACTTTGAGACGGGCAGGGGCCGGAGGGGCCGCCGCCCGTCGTTCAGGTCGAGCCCGCACGTTCAGCGAACCGGCAGGTTCGAGGTTCAACGGTCAAACGCGGCCTGGAGTGCTTCCTTGTTGCGCTGTCCCTGATGCAACAGCAGCATCAGCAGCAAACGCGCCTTCTGGGGGCTAAGGTCGCCTGCCATGACCGCTCCAGCGTCGAAAGTCGTTTTCCCGCCTCCCGGGAACCCATAGACCGGCATCGTGCGCCCGTTCGGCACCCGAGTTGAAATGACGACCGGCACGCCCTTGTCCAACGCGTACTTCACGGCCTCGAACATGGAGACGTTCATATTGCCCATGCCTACGGCCTGGACCACGATGCCTTTGGCGCCCTGGTCTACCGCGTAGCGCAGCAAGTCGCCATCGGCGCCGCCGAACATCGACAGGATTTCCACGCGTGGCATCTCGCCCTCGCCGATATCGATGTGCTGGCGACGCAACGGCGTCCGGGAGAATTGCACGTGGTCTGACCAGACTTCACCAAGAAACCCGAAGTCGCCAGATTTGAAGGTCTCGACGTCGGCGGTGTGGGTTTTCGTCGCCGTACGCGCGGCATTGATTTGATTGTTCATCGCAATCATCACCCCCTTGCCCTTGGCGTCCGGCGCGGTGGCGATCCGAATCGCGTTGAGCAGGTTGCGCGGCCCGTCGAAATCCGGAGAAGACGCATTGCGTTGTGCGCCAATAAGAATCACCGGTTTTTCGGACTTCACCGTCAAATCAAGCCAGTACGCCGTCTCTTCCATCGTGTCCGTGCCGTGGGCGATCACCACCCCCGCCACCTCTGGCCGAGCCAGGGCGTCATCCACCGATTTGGTCAGACGCGTCCACCATTTTGGTTCGACGTAATTGGCCGACATCGCCGAGAAGTTGTTGACTTCGATGCGAGCGTATTTGGACGCGTCGGGCACCGTCTGCATCAGGTCGTCGCCCGAGATGGCGGGCACCACCCCTTTGGTGACCGGATCCACTTTCATCGCGATCGTGCCGCCCGTGGCAATGAACTGGACGACCGGGAGGCTTTCGGCCGCGGCACCGACCGACATCGCACACATTGCAAAAAGCGAAAGAGCTCGTCGTTGCAGGCTCATGAGACGATTCCCGAATGGTGAACGGAATGCCTATTCTAGTCAGGAAGGCCAGACAACGACCAAACTGCTCACGGTCTCCTGGCCTCCAACTGCGTGGTGAGGGGCTGGCTATCCACGACAGAGAACGTGGGCTGCGGTCACTTCATGTACTTGAACTCAGGCAGCGCCTTCAGCGTGTCCTTGGTCGCGTCGGGCAGCACTAACTGATCCCCGACGATCTGCATCTTTGATAGCGGCACTGTCACAAGATGATTGCCTACCCCCAATATGCCGCCGACCGAAAGGACAGCATACGGCACCCAATCCGGCGGCCCCAGGATCAAGTCGTCGACGGTGCCTATCTTTTCCTTTGTGCTGTTGTAGACGGTGGATCCGCTCATCTTTGAGGCGCGATATCCCGCGTCCACCTTGGCAACATCGACTCGGACTTCCGTTACCGACTGCGGCGCACCCTGCGCCAAGAGAATCGGCGCGTTTGAGAGTAAGCCGAGTAGAAGGGCCAAGCTTAACGCTGTAGTATTTTTTTTCATCGCTGATCTCATCGCCATCGGTCACCAGCGCAGACTGATCGTCTGTGAGTCGTGGCACTATAAGAATGCACTGTTGTGGCGCTATCGGTCAGGCCATGATGAACTTAAAGTGAGCTCTTCTCATTTCTGCACGAGCTTCCACACCATCCCATGTCTCAACGAATACGCTCAGGCTATCGGCCCGCGCGTAGCCCATTGGGAAGCCCGTCCTCTCACAACATGAACATTCGACCGGCACATGCGCAAGACTATGCACAGTGGCTCACGCTCTGGCAGGGCTATCAGGCTTTCTACAAAACCAACATCGCTGAGGCTGTGACGCAGCAAACATGGGCGCGCTTTCTGAACCCCGCCGAGCCTATGCACTGCGCCGTGGCCGAACAAGACGGTGTACTGGTAGGCATGGTGCACTACATCTTTCATCGCAGTTGCTGGACTGCGGGAGACTACGTGTACCTGCAAGACCTGTTCGCCACCCCAGAATTGCGGGGAAAAGGCGTGGGACGGGCGTTAATCGAGCATGTATACGCAGTAGCAAAAGCGCAGGGCGGCAGCCGCGTTTGGTGGCTCACGCACGAGACAAATACTGATGCCATGCACCTGTACGACAAAATCGCCGATAGAAGCGGCTTTGTTCAGTACCGAAAGCTGTTGTAAGCGCGCAGCTTCTCCCCTCCCGCGTGGCCGCTGTGCAGGGCGATGCCCTGCCGGCGTACCAGACACGACGCATTGGCCGAAAGCACTGGAGTCGTGCGGAGGGTTCAGGTCATCGAGAAAAACGCGAGCATGGCCACGTGAGAGGCAAGATCGTCGTGGACGTCGCCCGGTAGTATGCGCCTAGGCACCAAAGCGAATTGCCGGGGAAAGGGTGAAAGACTCGCGCATGTCGCGTGCCTCCTCAACTGGCGTTCGCCCAAAAAGGCGCTTGAACTCGCGGCTGAACTGCGAAGTGCTTTCGTAACCGACGCGTCCTGCTGCCGCCGCCGCAGTGACACCGTCGCGAATCATCATCAGGCGCGCCTGGTGAAGGCGGGTGGACTTGATGTACTGGATTGGGGAAGTCTGGGTCACAGCGCGAAAGTTGGCGTGAAACGCAGGCACACTCATGCGGGCTTCTTCGGCCAGAAGCGCCACGTTCAGTGGCGCAGCGTAGTCACTGTGGATGCGCTTCAGTGCTTTCGCGACGCGGCCAAAGCGCCCGTGATGCGCCAGTGCAGCACGCATTGCGCCGCCTTGCGCGCCCGTCAATACGCGGTAGCAGATCTCCCACACAAGGCTCGGTCCCAGAATCTGAGCATCCATTGGCACGGTCAGGGTTTCCAACAGCCTGACTGTCGCATCGGTCAAATGCTCGTCTAGCCGCGTAGACACCATGCCGTTTGGCGGCTCGTCGGGCATGTATCCCGTCGCACCGATCTGTGTGATCAGCTCGCTGAGTTCGACAAGGTCCAGGCGGATGGAGACCGCGAGCATGGGTTCTTCTGGCGAGGCTTGGGTTTCCGTAGAAAACGGCAGCGGTACGGACAACACCAGATAGTGGTTTGCATCGTAGACATAAACCTCACTGCCCAAGAAGCCCAGCTTGCGGCCCTGACACACGATCACGATGCTCGGCTCGTACAGCACCGGTGTTCGCCCAAGGGGCCGATCCGAACGCATCAGGCGAACGCTGTCGAGCATTGACTGCGTGTAGCCCTCGCGGGGCGCCAACTTCTCGATCAGGCGGACCATCTTGATCGAAGCGGGGGAGCGGACCTTCGACACCGGCGTCTCCTGTTGTTTCTCTATAGGCGCCATTCTAGCCGCGTCCTGCACCCTAGACTAGGTCATGCAATAGGAATAGGCAATAACGGCATCGATACGTGTATTCACCGACAAGCAGGCCATTCTTATCATTCACTCATCGGCTGACGAAAAAATTCGCTCAATTCAAGGCCGACGCCTGACGGTCATGCGTTCCACCGCCAGCGGAGGTGTCAGTGGCCAAAAAAATCCCACGATAGGAGTATGCAATATGGAAAACGTAACCAACGAATCGAAAGTCATTCTGATCACCGGTGCCAGCAGTGGCATCGGCGAGGGCGCCGCCCGCTTGCTCGCCGCGCAAGGACACCGCCTGGTGATCGGCGCGCGCCGAACCGACAGGCTCGCTGAGTTGTCGGCATCGATTGAGGCATCAGGCGGCATCGTCCGTTACCGCGAACTTGATGTGACCTCCGCCGAGGACGGGGCGGCATTCGCACGGTTCGCACTCGACGAGTTTGGTCGCATCGACGTGCTGGTCAACAACGCAGGCGTGATGCCGTTGTCTCCGCTCAACGCCCTGAAGGTCGACGAATGGGACCGGATGATAGACGTGAACATTCGCGGAGTACTGCATGGCATTGCCGCCGTGCTGCCGACGATGGAAGCGCAAGGGCTGGGCCAGATCATCAACATTTCCTCGATTGGCGGCCTCTCCGTGTCTCCGACAGCCGCCGTCTACTGCGCCACCAAGTTCGCCGTGCGTGCCATCTCCGATGGGCTGCGTCAGGAAACCGACAAGATCCGCGTAACGGTGATCTGCCCCGGCGTCGTGGAGTCTGAACTGGCGGATTCGATCTCTGACGAGACGGCGCGTAGTGCCATGCAGGAGTTCCGTCGCATCGCCATTACGCCCGACGCCATCGCCAGGGCCATTGCATATGCAGTGGAGCAGCCTGCTGAAGTCGACGTCAGCGAAATTGTCGTACGTCCTACCGCCAGCCCGTTCTGACCCCGCCTTAACGATCCATCAATCCCTACCTAACCCATGAGGAGAGCCAGGGATTCGTCTATAGCCAAGTTTGTAGTGCGGGTGAGTTCTAGGTCAGCGGGCACGCGGTCGCCTTCGGCCTGATGCAGGTCACGCATGGAAGCATTGCCGTTTTCGAGAGGTGGACAGAAACCGGACTTGGGGTGATCCCTGGACTTGCGTGAGCGTCCAGCGGCAGCGGGGATCGAAAGTCCTTGCGTGCATTTAAATGAGAATTATTGCTAATATTCCGCTTTTCGTGCGTTTGCCTGCCTCAAAGCTCCTGCATGTCCTGCCCCTCAACGTCAAAGAACAGTTGGCTTGCCTACTATCGCGAGCTGATCGGCGCGTGGACGCGGCGTAGCGGTAACCGGCACGATGCCGAGGATGCCACGCATGATGCCGTTCTCCGGGTGTTGGAAGCCGACTCGGGTGCATTTGTCAACGCGCGTGCCTACCTGCATCGCAGCGTACATAACCGGCTGATCGATACGCATCGGCAGTCGAAGGTGCTTGACCTGGTGCCGCTGCACGAACTGGACGAGGGCGAGCATCCGCTGCTGACCGATCCGGATGCCGCGGCGCGCACCACTCAGTTGCTGGCCTCGTTGAAGGCGGGCTTGGCCGAGCTGCCGCTCAAGTGCCGCCAGGTGTTCCTATGGCACAGGCTTGAAGGATTTACGCAGGAAGAGATTGCGCAAAAACTGGGGATCTCGGTCAACATGGTGGAAAAATACATGATCCGGGCTGTGCGGCATCTTCGGGAAAGGATGCAAAATCATGCACCCCATTAAGCGCGCCATGGTTACTGAGAATTCAAACTTTCCGACCGCTGCCCGCGACGCGGCGGCTTACTGGTTTGCCCGTGTGCATTCCGGCAGTTTCACTGTAGGGGAACGCGAGCGCTTGCAGCAATGGCGGCAGGCGCATCCCGACAACGATCGCGAATATCGGGCGCTGGCCGAAATCTGGCAAGCTACGACCATGCTGTCGGAAGCAGATTTGAGGGAAATGCTGGAGGCGCCGGAGCCGTCCTCGCACGTTGGTCGCCACACGCGCCGGCGCTGGTTCGCCGCGGCGGGCGCTGTCTGTGCCGCTGCGGTGGTAGGCGGCGTGCTCATGAACGGGCACATGCTGGAATCTCCTGTCCACACCATCCGCTACACCACGGCAGCGGGCGAGCAGCGAAGCGAAGCGCAGCCGGACGGCTCGATCATTCAGATGAATGTCTCCACCGAGCTTGTCGTGCGCTATTACGCCGCGCGCCGCATCATTGAATTGATGCGCGGCGAAGCCACGTTTGATGTCACGGCCAACCCCCATCGGCCATTCCTGGTGGACGCTGGCGCCGTGTCGGTCAGGGTCACGGGCACGGTCTTCAACGTCCGCCGCGACGAAGACAGCGTGGCGGTAGCGGTGCAGTCCGGCACCGTCGAGGTCGCCTCGGGGCATTGGTGGAATCGCGACAAGGCAATGCTGGATGCCGGCATGACGGCGCAGACGAGGCCGGGTGACGGTCTGTTGGTCAAGCCGGGTGACGTATCGGCGCTGACGGCCTGGCGCCAGGGCAAGGTGGTGTTCGAGGATCAGCCGCTGGAAGACATGGTGCGCGAAATGAACCGCTACCTGTCGCACCCGATACGTCTGGCCGATAGCAAACTCAAGCGGCTGTGTTCAACATCCAGGACGCAGATGGCTTTTTGCAGGCGCTTCAGAGCAACCTGCCCATCGCCGTGCGCAGACGGCAGGATGGCGGCGCGGATCTTTCTCTGCTGCGCTGACCCCACCCGGTTTGTAGATTGCCGGTCATTTTGAAAACGAGAATCGCTCCGGTTACAAATTAATCCCGAAATCCGTTCAGGGTTTTACTGGGTTCGTCCGTCGTACTCAATATAGGGGCAGCTTCCAGCTACCGGCTTCGAGGTTGGATCCGTTGCTCCGTCATGATCCTTTGGCCAAAGGGACGAGGCGTCGCGCGCGCTTGATATCGTTACCAGGAAAATGCTGTGATTCACCGGATTTCTTTCTCTGCTCCCAGCCGGGGCAACAAGCGCTACGCAACCCAGACCGGCTCAGCCACGTTGACCACGATGGCCATCGCCATCGCACTGACACTGACGGCAGCGCCGGCGTCAGTGCGCGCGCAGGACGCCACCACGCCGATCAACATCCGGCAGCACGCGTTAAGCAATGCGCTGCTACAGCTGGGGCAGCAGACGTCGCTGCAATTCATCTACACGTCCGATCTGGTACGCGGATTGCCCGCACCCGCCATTTCCGGCACGATGACACCCGAAGACGCATTGCGCCGCTTGATTGAGGGAACCGGCATCGAGTATTCGCGCTCGGGCAACACGATCAACCTGCGGCGCGCGGGCGGCACGACGATATTGGCACCCGTGGAAGTGACCGGCTCGTTCAATTCGGCGACCGAAGGCACGGGCTCGTACACGGCCGCTGGCCCCAGCCGTACCGCAACGGGCTTTGATCTGTCGTTGCGTGAAACGCCGCAGTCCGTCACGGTGATGACCCGTCAGCGCATGGACGACTTCAATCTCTACACGCTGTCTGACGTGCTGCAACAGACGCCCGGCGTGGCCGTCGACCGGCAGGGCGATGCCTTTAACTTCACCGTACGGGGTTCAGCCGTAAACATGCAGCTTGACGGCATGCGGCAAAAAGCGAACGGGTGGTTTGCCAACTCGCAGACGCAGTTTTCGATGAACGACATGGTTGAAATCGACCGCATCGAAGTGCTCAAGGGCTCGTCCGGACTGATGTCTGGAGACGGATCGTACGGCGGCACGGTCAACCTGATCCGCAAACGCCCCATGCATGATTTTCAGGCCAGCGTTGGCATGGCGGCGGCCAGCTGGGACAACTACCGCGCCGACGTCGACCTTAGCAGCCCGATCAATGAAAGCGGTTCCGTGCGCGGACGCCTGATCGCCGCCGCCACCGACGGCAAGAGCTTTATCGACAACGTTGACACCAACAGCCAGACGCTGTTCGGCACGGTCGACGTAGACGTTACGGAAAGCACCTGGTTCAACGTCAACTTCACCCATCGCCGCCGCGAATTGTATGGCGCGGGCAGCACGTCCATGATTCAGGCCTACTCCGCGTCCGGGGAATTCCTGGGCATGAAGCCCCGTTCGTTCAACGTGGGGGCGCCGTGGTCTGGCTATGAGCAAGAGGCCAATGTGCTGTTCTCAAGCCTGCGCCACGAGTTCGCCAACGGCTGGGTCGCCACGCTGAAGGGCAGCCTGGACAAGACCGAGAACCCGTACGGTGAAACGGGAATATGGTTCACAGCCATTCCCGACGTGGTCGACTATGGGTGGACCCGCGATTACGTTAACCGCAATCGCAGCGTGTCGTTCGAGTTGCAAGGCCCCATCAAGCTCTTTGGCCGCACGCACGAACTGCGGTTTGGCGCGGATTCCTACCGCAGCACCACCGACTCGTATGCCGGCAGCCGGCGCCGTACCAATATGGGGCTGGATTACTCGGAAGGGGGCGCGGCGATCATCAAGCCCGATCTCGACGCCATCCCCATGAACAACCACAGCTATTTCAGTTCCAAACGTCGCTCGATTTATGCGGCCGGCCTGTTCAGCCTGGCGGATCCCGTCAAGCTGATTGGCGGCGTGCGCATCACCGACTACGAGCAATTCGACGAGACGCCCTACGCCTACAGCAACAACGATTTGAAAGAGCATGGCGTGATCACGCCGTATGGCGGATTGGTGGTCGATGTCAGCAAGAACATCTCGGTGTACGGCAGCTACGCCAGCATCTTCAATGCCCAGAACGCGCGGGATGCGCAAGGCAATACGATCGACCCGGAAGAAGGTATCACGTACGAAGTCGGCGCCAAAGGTGAATTCTTCGACAACCGTTTGAACGTCAGCATTGCGCGATTCTGGATGAAGACGGACAACACCGCCGAGGAAACCGGCGAGGTGCGCCCAACCGGTGAAACCATCTACCGATCGGTATCAGGCGTGACGCGGCGCGGGTATGAATTGGAGATGTCGGGCGAAGTCGCGGCCGGCTGGCAAGTGCAAGGCAGCTACGCCATGAACAGCAGCAGCCTGAGCACGTCGGACACGGTGCCCAAGTATCAGTTCAAGCTTGCAAGCAGCTACCGGCTACCGGGCGCACTGCAAAACCTGACCGTCGGGGCCGCTGCGCGCTGGCAGAGCAAAGCCGTGGCGGGCAAGCTGGAGCAGCCATCGTTCTGGCTTGTTGACCTGATGGCCCGCTATCAGGTCAACAAGAACCTGAACATCGGCGCCAACGTCAACAATCTGTTCGACAAGACGTATATGTCGGGTATGCGTGATTTTGGCCGGGTGCAGTACACGTGGGGCGCGCCGCGCAGCGTCAGCGTCAACATGCGCTATCAGTTCTGATCGCCGTGAAAGCCTCGTTCCGCCAATGCATGGCTTGGTTGCACACGTGGGTGGGGCTGACGACCGGCTGGGTGCTTTTCTTCGTCTTCGTCACCGGCACCGCCGGTTACCTCGACGATGAAATCACGCGCTGGATGCAGCCCGAGCTGCCGCTGGCGACGACGCAGATCGGGCTGTACGAGCCGTCGGTGATGACCGGACACGCGCTGGCGCGGCTCCAGGCCATTGCACCGCCCGCCAGATCGTGGACCGTGACCTTGCCGCATCAATCGCTGGAACCGCGCGGCGAGCAAGGCCTTTCGATCGCGTGGGAATCGCTTCCATCGCCCGGGCAGAACGCGGGCCGGCGTGGCGGCGAACGCCTGGATCCCATCAGCGGCGAGCCGCAGCAAGCGGTTACGCCGCGCGCCACCGGTGGCGGTACGGTCCTTTATCGCATGCACTATCTGATGCATTCCCTGCCGTACGAAACGGGGATCAAGGTGGTTGGAATCTGTACGATGCTGATGTGGCTTGCCGTCGTAACCGGCGTCATCACGCACAAGAAAATCTTCAGCGATTTCTTCACGTTTCGGCCAGGCAAGGGGCAGCGTTCATGGCTAGACGCGCATAACGTCGTCAGCGTCTTGTCCTTGCCGTTTTTCTTGATGATCACCTACACCGGGCTGGTCTTCTTCGCCGTGACCTACCTGCCTGCGGCGCGCGACGCGCTGTATGGCTCGTCGGCCGCCCCGCGCCAGGAATTCGCGAAAGAACTGCGGGGGCCGGCGCGCAACGATCAACGGGTCACAGCACCTAACGTGTCGCTGCCTGCGCTTGCGCAGAGGCTGGAATCCGAATGGGGCGTGGGAAATGTCGTGTCGATGCAGATCATGCATCCCTCGGGTGAAGCCCCTTACATTGATGTGCGCAGGGCCCGCACGTCGACGCTAAGCGTGCATGAACTCGCTGCGCGCTTCAGCGCCATCGACGGCGAGCGATTGCCGCTGCCCGAGGCCGCTCCGGCGACGATGCGAGTCCGCAGTACGTTGTTCGCGTTGCATGAAGGGCTTTTCGCCGATTGGTGGCTCCGCTGGCTATATGTGATTTCGGGCCTGCTCGGCTGTGCCGTGATCGGGACAGGCCTGGTGCTGTGGACCGTCAAGCGGGGGCAGCAGCATCAACGGCTTCAACAACGTGCGGGTAGGGCGGTTAGACATAGCTTCACCGCCCGTATCAATGCCACCGGCTTGCGCCTTGTGGAAGTGTTGAATATCGGCACCCTGGCGGGCCTGCCGCTTGGGCTGGCGGCCTATTTTTTGGCCAACCGCCTCTTGCCCGTCACGATGACCACGCGAGCAAGCTGGGAAGTGCACAGCCTGTTCATCGTTTGGGGTGGGGCATTGTTGTATGCCTCGGTGAGGCCGGCCAAGCGCGCATGGTTCGAACTGCTGTCTCTTGCCGCTGCGGCATACGTGTCGATTCCGGGAATCAATGCGTTAACCACCGATAGGCACCTGGGAATAACCTTGCGCCACGGCGACTGGGGGCTGGCAGGATTCGACTTCGCGATGTTCGGCTTGGCAGGAGTGTTTGCCGCCATAGCCATCAAGCTCCAGCGAAAATGGCGTGCCGCCGAGGCGGCGCCCCTCGCGAGGAAAAAGTCATGAGCAAGGTGGACCTCACCCTGCGCTACCGTCTGCAAGTCGCCTCGCGCGTAGCGGCCGCGGCAGTGGGCGGCTATGTCCTGGCGTCGGCCGTTACCGCAATGCTGGCTGCGCTGTTTCCCTTGCCTCGCGCCGAAGCCGTTCTGGCGTCGACGATGTTGGGGTTCGTCTGGTACTCGCTGGCGGTAATCACTGTTTTCTGCGTGAAGACGGCCACGCGCGCGTGGCTTGCGATGGCGTTGCCGGCCGCGACCGCCGCCGTGTGGTGCGCGTGGCTCCTGCATGCGTCGGGATTAAGGCCGTGATGTCGGACGGTACCGCGTGGCTACACCTGACCGCTCTCGCATCCGCCTTGGCGAGCTTCATTTTCCTGGTCCTGGCGAACGAAAGGGAGGAGGAAAAGCTGCTTTGCCGAGCTCCCTCGCAACGCGAGTGCCGGGCCCGCCGCGCGGTTGGGTGGCTGATGCTGGCGCTGGCGATGCGGGCTATTTCTTTCGGAGGCCTCTGCAGGAGTTCGGGTTGAGGAAGGCATCGGATAGGGCCGGAGGTGCGTCCATGAGCACAGGAGGGGGCCGGTCGCCCTCCGAGAGCATCGCTTTCGTTACTTGCCGGAAGGCCAGGATATGCATCACCACAATGGAGATTGTCGGCCAGCACATTGAAGCTCCGAGCGATTCAGCGACGGTGATACGCCAGACCGGGATGGGGAACGCGCGCAGTCAGGACCGTGCCCGACACCGACTCGGTGCAGAACATCGTGCGGCCGTCCTCGCCGCCAAAGGCGAGGTTGGTGGTGGACATGCCCTGGGGGCTGCGCCACACCATCACGGGTTCGGCGCGGTGATTGAGCAGCCATACATAACCCAAGCCGGGGTTGCATACGAACAGATTGCCTTCGCGGTCCACGGCCAAGCCGTCCGGGCCGCTCGGGCCGTACGAGGTGAAGAACTGGCTGACCTTGCTGACGCTGCCGTCGGCCATCAGCGGCACGCGCCACACGCAATTGCCCCGCGTCACCGCCAGGTACAGCACCTTGCCGTCGGGCGACAGCGCCACACCGTTGGGGCTGGGCACATTGTCCAGCAGGCAGTCCAGCTGGCCATCGTGGCGTAGCCGATACAGACGGCCAGTGGGGTCGTGCAGCCCGCTCTGGCCCTGGTCGGTGAAGTACAGATTCCCGCGCGCGTCGAAGATCAGGTCGTTCACGCCTTTGAAGCGTTCGCTGTTGCGCCGGGCCAGGTAAGGGGTAATCTCGCCGCTCGCCACGTCTAGCGCCATCAGGCCGTTCTTGTAGTCGGTGATCAGCAGCCGGCCGTCATCCAGGAACTTCATGCCGTTGGGTTCGCCGTCGTACTCCGTCACCAGCGCCCATTCGCGATCCGGGCTGATGCGAAACACGCGGCCCCACGGGATGTCGGTCACATAGAGATTGCCGCTGCGGTCGAACACCGGGCCTTCGAGGAAGGAATCGACGGGCGCGCCGCCCCGGTTGGCGTCCGCCCAATCGCTGCGCTCAAGCCGGCGGAAATGTGCCGGCATGGGCGACCAGACTTCGAATTGCGCCACCTCGGGCGCTTGCATATAGAACATGGTTGCTCCTTGGGCCTTACTTGGCGTCAAACCCGATGTTGCTGGCCACATTGCCCCACATCACCCCGCTGTCGGCAAGGATGCGGCTGAATTCCGCCGCATCGGCCGCGCGCGCTTCGGCGCCCATCTTGGTCGCGAAGGTCTGCATTTCTTCTGAGGCCATGGCGCGGGCGACCTCAAGCTGCAAACGTTTCGTGACCTCGGGCGGGGTGCCCTTCGGCACCCACAGGCCGGTCCAGTTGACCACGCCGAAATCCTTCACGCCCGCTTCCGCGAAGGTGGGCACGTCCGGCAGCACCGCGAGCCTTTTGTCGCCGCTCACGGCCAGCAGGCGCAGCTGGCCCCCCTGCACCGGGCCCATCACACCGGTGGTGGAGGCGAACTGAAAGTCGATCACCTTGCCCATGACTGCCTGCGTGGCTTCGGCCGCGCCCTTGAACGGCACGTGCATGAATTTGACGTGGGTTGCCAGCGCCAGGCCTTCGGCTGCGAAGTGTGGCGTGGTGCCCGGGCCGCCTGAACCATAGGTGATCAGGGCCGGCTTGGCACGCGCCTGGGCGATCAGGTCATCGAGCTTGCGGTAGGCGCTGTCGTTCGACACGGCCAGCGCCATCGGCGCAAACACAAACGCCGAGACGGGTTGCAGGTCCTTGGCCGGATCGAAGGGCAGTTGCTTGAAGATGTGCGGCAACAGCGAATAGGTGGTGTCGTTGGCGACCAGCGTGTAGCCGTCGGGCGCGGCGCGAGCCACCTGGTTGACGCCGATGGTGCCCGTGGCGCCCGGCTTGTTTTCCACGATGAAGCTCTGGCCGGTCTGCGTCGAGAGCAATTGCGCCATCTTGCGCGTTGCCACGTCGACGGCGCCGCCCGGACCGTAGGGTACCACCACGCGGACCGGACGGTTGGGCCAAGCGTCAGCGGCCTGTGCGATACCGCTGGCAAGCAGCGGCAGGGCGGCCGCCAGCGTCGCAGTGGCGCGCCGAAGGCGGAAAGGGATTCGAACTTGGTAGGCCATTTGTCTTCCTCTTTTGTTGTGCAGGGATTATTCCGCTTTCAGGCCCGGGTCCTGGGCAAGCTCGCGGTAGGTGTCGATTTCATGGAGCAGCTAGGCGCCGCCCGCCTGTGATCGCGCGGGAGCAGGCCGCGTCATTCTTTGTGGATGCCGGCTTCGGCGAGGATGTGCGCCGAACGCTCCATCTGCTCGTCGAGAAAGGTCTGGAACTCGGCGGAGGACGATCCCACCGGCTGCGCGCCGATTTCCTGCAAGCTGTGGCGCAGTGTCGGATCCTGCAACGTTGCGCGCAATTCCTGCTCGATGTGCGTGGCGACGTCGGCAGGCACGCCCGCCGGCGCCAGCACGCCGTTCCACTCGTAGACCGCATATCCGGGCACGCCGCGCTCGGCGATGGTAGGCAGTTCGGGCAGAGCGTCGACGCGCTGGGGTGACGTCACAGCCAGCGCGCGCAGCTTGCCGCTTTTGACCAACGGATAGGATGCCGCCATGTTGCTGAACATCATGTCGATCTGACCGCCCATCAAGTCAGTCAGTGCAGGCGCGCCGCCTTTGTAAGGGACGTGCGTGAGATCGAGCTTGTTGCCTTGGGCATACCAGGCGGCGGCGATGTGCTGCGCCGTGCCCTGGCCGGGCGTGCCGAATGTCAGATGGCCTTTGCGTGCGGCGGCGGTCAGGTCGTCGATGTTTTGGTAGGGCGCATTGGCCGGCACTACCAGCAGATTCGGCGTCAGGCTGACGAGCGAAATCGGGATGAAGTCGCGACGGCTGTCGTAGCCGAGCTTCTTGTAAAGCGACGGGTTGATGGCGAATGCAGTCGCGTCGTAAAGCAGGGTGTAGCCATCGGCGGGCGCGCGGGCCACGTTGGCCGCGCCGATGGTGCCGCTCGCGCCCGGCTTGTTCTCGACCACGACGGTCTGGCCCAACCTGGCGCCGAGCTTTTGCGCCACCAGACGGGCCTGCGCATCGGCGGCGCCGCCAGCGGAATACGGAACAACCAGCTTGAGCGGGCGATCAGGATACTGGGCCGCCGCGGTGCCGGCGCAAAGCGCCAGCAACCAGGGAAGGATGCGGATCAGTTTCACGTAGTGTCTCCTCGATGGAAAGGCGCGTGGCCTGTGCCGGCCGCTGCGCTCGTTAGCAAAATGTGGAGCTGGAGTCAGACCGTTGCGACGGGGGTGGCAGGGGAACCTGCGGCGCCGGGCAGCCGTAACGGCGGCGCGGTGAGCAGGAAACGGTGGCGCCCGTGCGTGCGCAACCAGCGCGCCAGAGGCGTCAGCCACCAGAGTTCGCCCAGGTGGATGCCATTCTTGAACAGGCAGTGTTCATGCAGCGGAAGGCGCGGCCGGCGCAGCGGCGTGGCCCCGCCGCTCAGGCTCACCGGCCGCACGTGTTCGACTGCCGGGTTGTCAGCGATGAGGCACGCCAGACGCGAGTCGACGATCCATTGCAGCAGCCGTTCGTCGTGACCGTCCAGGCCGCTGCCCGTTGCATGCAGCTGCGCGACATCGGGGTGCCGGTTCATCGCCATCAGCGTGTCACCAAAGCCGGTATGCAGGCACACCATGTCGCCCGGTTCGATCGTCACGCCATCGGCGTCCAGGATGCGCATCAAAGCGTCATGGCCGACGGCGGTGCGGGTGCGGCCGACGTGGGCTTCCAGGTCGATCAGCACAGCGCGGCCCTGCACGCCGTGTTCCGCCAGGTTTTCGATGCCTAGCGCGCCAGCATCGGGGCCGGGGAACCGGGCCCAGTCCACGGGCGCGGCGGCGTCTTCTGAGGCCGCCACGATGTCCACGCCCGCCCGGAATCCGTTGTAGAACACGGCCTCGGCCTCGCCGTCATCGTCGGCGTCGAAACGGCTGCCCATGTGAGCAAGGCTGTCCCATTGCGTCGAATACTGTGTGTTCATGAGCAGCACGTCGTCACACACCACGTCCGTGAGCAGTGGGTCTTCCGACGCGTACGACCAGCAAAAACCCTGCGCTCCGGCGCTTTTGCCATCGCGCAGCGTCGAAAAGCGCTGCGGCGGAAGGCGGCGAGGGTTAAGCGCCATGCCGCCGGGCACGTCCAGCGGCAGTGACAGACAAAACGTCAGCCCCTCCCGAACTTCGGCGATGCCCTGCAGAACCTTGGCGCGGTCCACCAGGTTCATCCGCCCGCGCTGGTCGTCCGGGCCGAATTCGCCCCAGTTGCTGCCGTCGGGCGCGCGTTTCCATCGTTGTGGCATGGCGCGGCTCCTCAGGCGGGCGACGTGGTCCGCGACTGCTCGGCCAACACGTCCAGCACGTTGCGCGCCGCGGCCACGCCCATGTTGATGTAGGCTGCGCTCGTCACGCCGCCGATGTGCGGGCTCAGGATGATGCGCGGCTCCTGCTGGAACGGATGGCCGGCCGTCATGGGCTCGACCGCGAAGCTATCCAGTCCTGCGGCTCGCACGTGGCCCGAGCGTACCGCCGCCAGCAGTGCGTCTTCATCGACGAGCCCGCCGCGCGCGGTGTTCACCAGGATGACGCCGGGCTTGCATTGCGCCAGCGTCTGCGCATTGACCATGCCGCGGTTCTCGTCGGTCAGCGGGCAGTGCAGCGACACTGCGTCCGCGTCGCGCCAGATTGCGTCCAGCGCGACCGGGTGCATGTAGTCGGGCAGGTCCTTGGCGAAGGGGTCAAAGCCGATCACCCGCATATCCATCCCGTGCGCCATGGCGGCCATGCGCCGTCCGATGGCTCCCAGGCCGACCAGGCCAATGGTTTTGCCGCCTAGTTCCAGGCTCTTGTGGCTAGACTTGTCCCAGTGCCCGCTGCGCATGCGCCCGTCCAGTCCGATGACCGACTTCGCGCAGGCCAGCAGCAACGCCAGCGCCTGTTCCGCGACGGCGGCGGCGTTCACGCCGATGGCGGCCACGACCTTGACGCCGCGTGCGGCGGCGGCCGCCTTGTCGATGGTGTCGGTGCCGCTGCCGTGCTTGGAGATCACGCGCAGCGCGGGCGCGGCATCCATCGCGGCGGCGCCGATCTTGCTGTAGCGCACGATGATGGCAACCGGATTGTGGTCGCGGCACAGCGCCACGACGTCCTCTTCGGTGGGGGTCTTACCAGCGAAAACAATGTTGAAATCCTGCAGCAGCGCAAGCGCCTCCGGCGCCAGGTCCGCCGCGGTGACAACCAGCGCGGGCTTGTCGGTAGCAGCGGCATTCACAGCGATTCCCCTTCTTGCAAAACACCGGCCGTACGCAGGGCGGCGTTCAGCCACTTCGCTTCCGTGTCGCCTGCCTGGATGGAGGCGATGCGGGCGGCCTCGTCGCGCACTTTCTTTTCCGCTGCGGGCAGCAGGCCTTCGATCTTCTCGCGCTCGACCACCACCACGCCGTCAGCGTCGCCGATGATGAAGTCGCCGGGGTAGACGGTCACGCCGCCCACGGACACGGGATGCCCGATGCGGCCGGGCACGTTCTTGGTCGGACCATTGGGGTTCGTGCCGGCGGCGAACACCGGATAGTCCATCTCGATGATCTCGATCGTGTCGCGCGCGGCGCCGTCCATCACCACGCCGGCGATGCCCAGCTTGCGGCACGCGGTCATCATGATGGTGCCCATCAGCGCCGAGCTGAGGTCGCCCTTGCCGTCGATCACCAGCACGTCGCCCGGCTTGGCCAGCGAAATCGCGGCGTGGATCATGAGGTTGTCGCCGGGCCGCACTTCGACCGTCAACGCCGTGCCCGCCAACTTCATGCCGGGATGCAGCGGGCGAATGCGGCCGCTGAGGGCGCCGCGACGGCCGGCGACGTCGGCCAGAATGGCGGGTTGCAGTTCCGCGGCGCGGCGCACGATGTCGGCGTTGACGCGGGGAAAGTCTTTGATGATGTCTTGAGTGGCCATGAGCATTTCCCGTTTGGAGTAGAAAAACGAAGAGATCAGGCCGGCTTGATGCCGGCGTCGCGAATAACCTTGCCCCACTTGTCGAAGTCCGCCTTGCGCGTCTGATCCAGGGCCTGCGGTGTTCCGCCAACCAGCGTGATGCCAAGTTGTTGGGACAGCGCAAGCAGCGCGGGGCTTTGCAGCGCGCGGCCGATGCTGGCGTTGAGGCGGTCGATGACGGGGGCGGGTGTGGCGGCGGGCGCGAACACCGCCTGCCATTGCTCGACCACGAAATCGTTGAC
>Ga0213827_1000625_pt1 | contig 25753 bp, 19 predicted proteins | sample MC6MC0898MG_FD_180669 | JGI IMG/M metagenome (GOLD analysis project Ga0213827, IMG submission 180669) | Enriched soil aggregate microbial communities from Iowa State University, Ames, United States - MC6-MC0898-MG | ecosystem: Environmental > Terrestrial > Soil > Unclassified | place: USA: Iowa...
TTTGGCGGGCCACGGCGGCGGCCTGGTCAGCGTGGTGTCCAGCCCCAGCTTCGGCGAATGGCTGATCCCGGCGGCGACGGCGAAGTTCTGCGCGCGCAACCCGGGCGTGCGCATCCGCTATCGCCCTTTGGGCATGGATGCGTTGCTGCCCCAGCTGCTGCTGGGGCATGCGGACATCGCCATCTCGACGATCAAGCCGGAGCATCCCAACCTGATCACCAGCGAGCTCGCGCAGGGCGAGATCGTTTGCGTGTTGCCCGCCGGCCATCGGCTTGCGCGCGAACGCGTCATCCACCCGGCGATGCTCGCGGGCGAGATGCTGGTGGGCTACGGCCGCGATACGCCGCTTGGCGACACCTTGTTCAACTACCTGGAACCCTTGGGCCAGGCGGTCACGCCCGCCATCGAGGTACGTTCGTCCCAGACGGCGTGTTCGTTCGTGCGCCAGGGCGTCGGCGTGGCCCTGGTGGATTCGTACGGCCTCACGGATACGTTGATGCACGGCATCGTGGTGCGTCGTATCGAGCCAGCGATTTCGTTGTCCGTCCACGTGTCCCATTCCCGGATCGAACCGCCGCCATCCATCGCCAAGGCGTTTCTGACGCAGTTTTCCCAGATCGTCAAAAAAGAATTGCCTGCCATGACGCAGGCAATCATCAACCGGGCTTAGACCACGTCTGGCACGGGCAGCGGTTCACCCGCGCCGGTGCGCTCGGTGATCAGCTTGTAGTGGTGCGGGCTGCGGTGCTTGGCGAAGTTGAACACGTGGTCGCGGAACATCTGGCCCATGCCCAGATCGATCTTCGCGGTGATGACTTCGTCTTCTTCGCCGCTGGAACGCGCCACGATTTCGCCCGACGGCGCCACGATCATCGAGCTGCCGATCATGTGGTGGCCGTCTTCATGGCCGCACTTGGCGGCGGCGCCGACCCACACGGCGTTCTGGTACGCGCTGGCTTGCAGCACGATCTCGTGCGTGGAGGTGCGCCAGTGCGCGGGCTCGTTCCAGTGAATGTTCAACGACGGCGTGTTGTAGCCCAGCACGATCAGCTCGGCGCTTTGCAGCGACATCACGCGATACGTCTCGGGCCAGCGGCGGTCATTGCACAGGCACATGCCGATCTTGACGTCGTTGGTTTCCCACACGCCAAAGCCCAGGTCGCCCACTTCAAAGAACTTCTTCTCCAGATGCTGGAACGGCGCGTCGACCTTGTGGTCCGAGTGGCCGGGCAAGTGGATCTTGCGGTACTTGCCAATGATCTTTGCGCTGCGGTCGACCAGGATGGCGGTGTTGAACTGGCGGCCTTCCGGCGTCAGCTCGGCATAGCCCAGATAAAAGCCGATGCCCAGCTCGCGCGCCGTGTCGAACAGCGGCTGCACGTCGGCGTTAGGCATGGTCTTTTCGAAATAGCGGTCGACAGCCTCCGCGTCTTCCATCCAGTAGCGCGGGAAGAACGTCGTCAGCGCTAGTTCTGGGAACACGACGAATTCCGCTTTGCGGGCGGCGGCCTCGCGCATCATGTCGACCAGGCGGCGCACGACCACCGCGCGGGTGTCGGCCAGGTTCACGGCGCCCATCTGGGCGACCGCCAGGCCCATTTTGCGGGAGGGGGTTGCGTTGCTCACGATTCAATCTCCAGGGGGTTCTTATCGAATAGGGTTCAGGCGCCGGGCGTTGCCCAAAGCCGGGCGCGGCTGAAGATGCAAGCATGCATGCGTGCGCAGAATTTCGATACCGCGCGGCGGCGCCACCGGGCTGGCGGCGGCGCACGTGGGCGATTCCGCTAAGGCACTGATTGGATTGACGATTTATCCCCAGGCGGCAGAGGCCGCGCACCCCACGCATAACGCTGGATCATGGACGCTATGCAAAGTTTTATATCGGGTTTCCCCGCGCCTTTGCATGCAGCTTGCTAGAGGTCGCAGCGTTTCAGAACGCCTTGAACGTCTTCAGATGAATGCTGGTCTCGGTGGCCGAGATGCCCTTGAGCGTGCGCAGGCGGTCCAGCACTTCGGACAGCTGGTCGATGGTGGGCACGCGCAATTCCGCCAGCAAGTCCCAGCGGCCGTTGGTGTCGTGCAGGCCCGCCACGCTGGGTTCGCCCATCAGCAGGTTCACGATCTTGCGGGTTTCATGGCCTTCGACGGCGATGCTCATCCAGGCCACGATGTCGTCGGTTTCCGCTTCCGGACGCAGCCGCACGGTATAGCCCACGATGATGCCGCGCTCTTCCAGTTTGCGGATGCGGTTGTCGATGGTGCCGCGCGAGACGTCCAGCTTCTTCGCCAGCGTCGCCACCGACAGGCGGGCATTGGCGCGCAACAGGCCCAGCAGGCTTTGATCCAGCGTATCCATTGTGAAAAATGCTAATTGTGGCTGTCGAATTGCCAGAATCTTAGCGTTTCGTGTGGAATGTTGTCACTATGAATTGATTTGGCCGTCAGCCAGAATTTCTGTTCCATAACTTGGGGAGAAAAATATGACGACACTGCTGACGACTTCCGACGTTGCCAACATCGTGGCCTTGCAAGGCCCGCGCAAGGTCTTCACCGACCTGCTGGACTATGTGTTGGCCGACTTTCTGCGATGGCAGGAATTCGATAAATGCGCACGCGTAGCCAGCCATTCCGCCACCGGCGTCATCGAACTGATGCCCACTGCCGACCACGAGCTCTACAGCTTCAAGTTCGTGAACGGCCACCCCGACAACCCGCAAGCCGGCCTGTCCACCGTGATGGCCTTTGGCGCGCTGGCGCATGTCAGCACGGGTGAACCGCTGCTGATCAGCGAACTGACATTGACCACCGCCTTGCGCACCGCCGTGACGTCGGCCCTGGCCGCGCGCGCGCTGGCCCGGCCCGATTCGCGTTCGATGGCCCTGATTGGCAACGGCGCGCAAGCCGAATTCCAGGCGCTGGCGTTCCACTACGTGCTGGGTATCGACACGCTGCATGTGTATGACGTGGACCCTGACGCCACCCGCAAGCTGGAAAGCAATCTGGCCACCATTGCGCCGTCGTTGCGCATCGTGCGTTTCGACAGCACCGCCCAGGCCGTCAAGGGCGTGGACATCATTACCACCGTCACCGCCGACAAGGCCTACGCCACCATCCTGACCGCTGACATGGTCGAACCCGGCATGCACATCAATGCGCTGGGCGGCGATTGCCCGGGCAAGACCGAGCTGCACGCGGACGTGCTGCGCATGGGCCCGGTGTTTGTGGAATACGAACCGCAAACGCGTGTTGAAGGCGACCTGCAACAGATGCCGGCCGACTTTGCCGTGACGGAATTGTGGCGGGTGCTGACCGGCCAGCATGGCGGCCGCGCAAGCGCCGACGCCGTGACCATCTTTGATTCCGTGGGCTTCGCGCTGGAAGACTTCTCGGCCCTGCGCTGGTTGCGCGATAGCGCCGCCCGGCATGGCATTGGCGCCCAGATTGAAGTGGCGCCGCAATTGCAAGACCCGAAGAACCTGTTCAACGTGGTGCGCACGGCCCGCAATGGCCAGTCCGCCCTGGTTCAGGGATAAGCGGGCAGCAGGTTTTGCCAAAAAAAAGGACGCCCATTCACGAGATGGGCGTTTTTCTTTTTGGGGGACGGGACGCTTGCGGTTACATTGCCTTACGCGCAGGTGCTCCCCTTGAGAAGCGCCGCCAGTGTCCCCCTACACCCGATGTCACGTATCCGAATTACGGCCGTAGTCCTGTTGATGTCGACGCTGGGTTTCCTGGCGGGCTTGCTGGGCGGACGGCTGATTGAATTGCACCAGGTCGACGACCGGCTGGCGGGCCATAATTCCCGCCTGCTTGCCCACGCCCTGCGCGTCGCGCAGGAAAGCCATCGTTTGATTGACGCGGCGACGCACGCGACGCAGCTTTGCTCGGCGTCTGACATCGCGACGTTGCGCGTGCTGTTGTTCAACGCCACCTTTCTGCGCGACATCGGCCGCCTGCGTGACGGCAGGCTGGTGTGTTCCGCCGCCTGGGGCTTGTTGCCCGAACCGCAACCGCTGCCGCCCGAAGCCTTCAAGACACGCAACGGCGTCACGCTATGGGTGGGCGCCGCCAATATCATCGACCGCCGCATCATCGGCGACATGGCCGCGCGCAACAACGTGGTGGTGTTTACCGCGCCGGGCGCCTTTGACGGATTTCCCGAACCAGGCTCCGGCATCGACGCCAAGGTCGAGACGCGCGATGGCGCCCATGTGTTCCGCCGCTTTGGCCGCACCGACGGGCTGGCATTCAACCAAGGCGACAACGCCTCGGAAACCAGCTGGCGGGCCGAACGCGTGATCGCGGAATGCGCAGCGCCCGGCAATGTGGACATCTGCGCCGTGTCGCGCGCTCATGTGCAGTCGTGGTTCCCGTTACCTGCGTTGATCCTGGCCTGCACCGGTGCGCTCGTGGGCGGGCTGCTGGCCGGCTTGTGCGTGTTGTGGCGCCAGCAATCCAAGAGCGATCGCGCGACCTTGCGCAAAGCCATCCGGCGCGGCGATGTGCAGGTCCGCTATCAGCCCCTGCGTGAATTGGCGACGCGCCGGCTCGTGGGCGTGGAGGCCCTGGCGCGTTGGCGCGCGCGCGATGGCTCGGCCGTGCCGCCCGCGCTGTTTGTGCCGCTGGCTGAAGAGATCGGCCTGGGGCGTGAGCTGTCGCGGCTGGTGACAGAGCGGGCGCTGCACGAGCTGGCGGGCCGGCTGCGCACCGATCCGGCGTTCTACGTCAGCATCAATGTGTCGGCGGAAGATCTGCAGAACGACGCGTATCCCGACTTCCTGCTGCGCCGGGTGAACGACCACGGCATTGCGCCGCAACGCGTGGCGCTGGAAATCACCGAAGGCACGCCGCTGGCCGACAGCCATGTGCTGGGCACCATCCGTACCTTGCGCCGCCAGGGGTTCCGGATACTGATCGATGACTTTGGCACGGGCAATTCCAATCTGAATTACCTGGCCGAGATCCAGGCCGACGCCATTAAGCTGGACCGCCGCTTCACGCAGGCCATCGGCGCGGAGCAAGCGGGCACGCTGATCATTGACCATGTCATCGATATCTCGCGCGAGCTGGGTTTGGGGCTGATCGTCGAAGGCATCGAAACCGAAGAGCAGGCCCAATACCTGTCGTCGCGCCAACCGGCCACCATTGGCCAAGGCTGGCTGCTGGGGCGGGCGGTGCGGGCGGAGGATATTCCGCAGGAGTAGCGCGGCGGCTGGCAAGATGGAGCGCTCGCGGCCGTGACACCTTGCACCCGTATACTGGCCCCCTTTAAATCACCAAAAGGACCCGCCACGATGACGCCTGCGCCCGGAGATATCTACGTCGTTCATAACAGCCGACTCGATGCCTATACGGCGGTGCAAGTGACCCATGTGGGGGGCGAAAATCGCGCGGGGCTACTGGCGGTGCTGACGCTGGACTGGCTGGGCAAGGGGCTGCCTGATGACGCGGCGCTGGACGCCATGCGGCCGGGCAGCTTCGACTTCATGTTCTGGAATGCGCACCGCCAGCACCTGTGGCTGCAAGGGCCTGTGCCGTCGCGCTTTCAGCATGTGGGCCGGCGCGAGCCGCTGGTCACGGCCGATACCCAGAGCTTTGGCGGTGGCTGGCCGGACGGCGATACGCACTTCATGCAACGCCGCTGGGACGCCATCGATGCCGACGTGCGCGCGCGTTTCAAGACGGCGGCCCGGGAAGGACGCCATGACAAGACCGTGGTGCTGGAGGCGGGCGGGCTGGCCTTGACGCGGTCCTCGGGCCGCGTGAACGGCAAGGTGTTGAGCGCGCTGGCCTCGCTGGCGGAACTGGATGCCCTGCCCTTGCTGACCACGGTGGAAGCCGATGCGCCGATTCCCGGATTGATGCCATGGCTGCGCACGCGCCCCACCATCAACGAACTGATTCTGTCGGGCCAGGACACGCCCGTCATTGATCTGCGCGGCACGAACCTGACGCGTGCGGCCATCGACATGACGGGCGTGCGCGAAATCCATCTGAACGATGGCCTGGATACGTTGACGTTGAACGGCACGGCCAGCGCCGATCTCGTGGTGCATGGCGAAGACAACGGCCGGTGGCTCACCGTGAACCTGAAAGCCGTGGCGCCCGTGTGGTCGGGGCTGCCTGAGGTGTCTGCGCTGAATCTGCATGGCGTGAAGTCGCTGGATGCGAACGACATCGTGCAGGCATTCCCGCGGTTGCAGGACCTGCGCATCTGGGGCGCGCCGGGAATCTTGCAGGGCTTGGAGGGCTTGGCGGCGTTGAAGTCGTTATCCACGTTGATGCTTAACGACCTGTTCCCGCCTGCGGATGCCGCGTTGCCGGGCCCATCGGCATGGCCAGAGCTGGCGATGCTGTGGCTGACCAGCGTGCCGGCTGATTTAGCCGCGTCGGTCAAGAAAGCCTACAAGGCCGAGACGGCGCGCGGCTTGAACCTGAGCGTGCGCCAGCCGCGCAAGCCCGAGTGGCTGGCCGCGAATCTGGACAACCCGTTCCGTGAATGGGATGGCAGCGAATTCGTGACGCCGGCGCAAGCCAAGAAGGCCGCCACGCTGTACCGCAAGGCGCGCACCGACGCGCTGAAGCTGGCGGCCGACATGGCCACGCAAGCCGGTCCGCTGGCTGACGCCTTGCGGCCCGTTGTGCTGGCGTACACCGAAGGCTTCAACGCGATGGACCGCCGTTCCAGCTTCATTGAAACGGTGGAGCGCGAGCAGATCTACATGGCGCTGATGGGCATCATCGACGCAGTGGAGGCCAAGCGGCGCGAGGTGGCGGGCGATGGCATCGACGCACTGGACCGCGCGCGGGTGGATGCGGCGATGGATGACGTGCGGGAGTTCTAAGATGACGCCCACGCCTACCCCCACCCCTCTGACTCGCACGCTGCTTGCCGCCGCGCTCTTGTCCGCCAGCGCAAGCCTCTGGCCCGCAGCGGCATGGGCGTCAGATCAAGACGCCGCCACAAGCGCTTCGGCCTCCGCCGACGCCATCGCGCCGACGCGTTCCCGCTTCGAGCAGCACATGCAGGAGGTCCATCGCCTGATCGCTGAAAAGGATTGGCCCGGCGCCACCGATGCGGCACGCAAGGCGGTGCAAGCCGCGCGCCAGGGCGAGAACCACTACGAAGAATACGACGCCGTCGCCACGCTTGTCCGCCTGCTGCACAAGCAGCAGCGCTACAGTGACGGGCGCCGCGAGGCCGAAGCGCAGGTCGCCATTTTCGACAAGCGCAACGCCAGCGAAGACGCGACGGAGCAGCTTCTTGTGATGGCCGTGCGCGAAGCCGCCGCCGCCAATGAAGCCGCCGATGTGGCGCGCTTGCAGGCGCGCATTTACGCGCAGGGCAACGCCTACCCCGGGCTCTGGACGCGCGATGCTGCCGCTCGCCGCTTGAACTACACGCTGGCCGGCATGAGCCTGCCGCTTGCCACGGGCCGCTGGGCCTTGGTCAGCTTCAAGCCGGCCGACAGCCGCACGGAGCGCGCGCAGCTGGATTACATGCAAACCCTGGACGACGGCAGTGCGTTGTCGGCCCGCATCTGGGTCATGTATCGCGAAGACCTGCGCGCCAAAGACGCGCAAGCGCGGCGCCAGGCATTGGCCAGGCGGATGGGCGAACCTGAAGGCGACCAGACGCCGGCGCCGGACACGGAATCCGCGTTGCCCGGCCTGCCGTTCAAGGACGCCGTGGCCGCCAAGCGCGCGTTGCAGGCCGATTACCCCGGCGGCAAAGGTATTGAAGCGCAATGGATCGCGGCGCGCGGCGAGTGGTATGTCGAGGCGCGCGCCTCGTTCCCGCAAGGCAAGCAGGACGCCGCCATCGCCCAACTGCGTGAGCTGTTTGACGCCATGACGTGGACGGGGGATGTGCGCCTCTTCCGCGACAAGACCATGCAGGAGCAGGACCGCGACATTGATTCGTATTGGTCGATGGCGCATGACTGGGACAAGGCCGCCGAACTGGCCGAAGCCGCCCTGCCCGATGCGGTTTTTCCGCTGGAGATTGCGCGCTTGAATACCGTGATCGGCCGCGCCGCCTATGACCGCGACGATCTGCCCGAAACCCGGCGCAGCCTGGAGCTGGCGTTGCCGGCCTGGGCGCATGCGGGCAAGGCGTATCACGACGAATCGCTCTATCAGATCGCGCTGGATATCGCGGCTGACGTCGCGTACCGCCAAGGCCGCACGCAGGAGGCGGTGGCGTTGAATCGTCAGTTCATTCAATGGGTGGGCAGCCTGGGTGACGGATGGTCGCTGGCTGAAGAAAGCCCAGTGGTGGTGTACGACGAAACGGGCATGTCGCTGCCGTTGCGCATCGGTGAATTCCGGCTGGAGCCCATCGACTCGAACCGCTTTTACTATCGCAATCTGAAGACGGGCGAACAGCTGGGCCTGGCGCTGAACCAGAACGCTGCGGTGCCAGACGACAAGCTGGAAGCGTCCATGCGGTCCTTCATTGAAGACAACCTGGGCCTGCACATTTTGAACCTGAAAACCGAGGCCTTCGCGCCGCGCGCGCAGGACGGCAAGAGCGGTGCGCTACAAGGCCGTCAATATACGTTCCAGGTGCAAGCCAAGCCCGATGATGGCCGTACGATCAGCCTGGGCGGCCCGTCGGGTGCGCCGCCTGCGCAGATGGTGTTCTGGGTGGTGGACGGGGGCAAGCGCCGGAGCATTCTAAGGGCGCCCCTGCCGGCGGAGGGTATCCAGACCGGCGTCACGCAATTTGCGCAGACGCTGGCCTGGTAACACGCGCGGTCAAACGCGCTGCGGTGAATCTGCGGGCGGCGTACCGTCGCGGAACATGCCTTTTAGTTGCGTGCGCAGTTCGGGCGAATCGGTGTGTTTGTGTACGGTGGTGGCGTGCTGCACGGCGGTTTCCAGCAGCTCGTCGTCGGAATCCGCGGCAAAGGCCACCGAGCAATTGATGTCGCTCGGAAATTCGCGGCAGTCGATGTATTTGCGAGTCATGGAATTCTCCTTGCGCAGCGCTCCGGGGGAGACCCCGCTGGGGCGGCTTGCGTGATGGCACTTCCGACGCGCGGCACGGCAGGCATCGGGCAGGATGGCGCGTCGCAGCGCACCCGATGATTTGAAAAGTATAGGTCTGGCCGGGCTCGCCCGGGGCCGCGAATTGCGGGGACGGCCCCTGTTTGTGGGGGAGCCGTCCAGCCGCGCTAGTCCGCAGCGTCGGGCGTGGCGTCGTGCGACACCGGCCGGCCCAGCAGATACCCCTGGAAGTGCGAGCAGCCTTCCTGCGTCAGCCGGTCCAGCTGTTCGGCGGTTTCCACGCCTTCCGCCGTGGTGGGAATGTCCAGGCTGCGCCCGATGCCATTGATGGCGCGGATGATGGCCAGCGCTTCTTTGCTGGATTCCACGTCTTGCGTGAACGACTTGTCGATCTTGATCTTGTCGAACTCGAACGAACGCAGATAGCCCAGCGACGAATAGCCCGTGCCAAAGTCGTCCAGGGCCACCTTCACGCCCAGCTCCTTCAAGCGATTCAGCGTGTTCAGGTTGGCGGCCGAATTGGCCAGCAGCACGGATTCGGTAATCTCCAGCTCCAGCCGGCGCGCCGGCAGCCCGGACTTCGACAGCGCCGACTCCACCAGCGACACCAGCGCGCTGTTGGTGAACTGGCTGGCCGACAGATTCACGGCCACGGTTTCATGGTCGTCCCAGCGCATCGCTTCGGCGCAGGCCTCGTGCAAGGTAAAGGCGCCCAGCTCGTGGATCAGCCCGGTCTCTTCGGCGATGGGGATGAAGTCACTGGGCATGATCAGGCCCTTCACCGGATGCTGCCAGCGCATCAGCGCCTCGCGGCCCACGATGCGCACATGGCTGACGTCCATGATGGGCTGGTAATGCAGTTGCAGCTGCTGCCACATGATGGCCTGACGCAAATCCATTTCGACTTCATGCCGCTTGAGCGCCGCCGTTTCCATCTCGGGTTTGAAGAAGGCCAGGCAGTTGCGGCCGTTGCGCTTGGCTTCGTACAGCGCCATGTCGGCGTAGCGCAGCAGATGGTCGGCGGTGGAGTTGGCCGTTTCGGCCAGCGCAATGCCGATGCTGACGCTGATGGGCACGGTGTGGCCGTCCACTTCAAACGGTTGACGCACCACGTCGATGAGCCGTTCGGCCATCTTGCGCACGTCGTCTTTTTCGCCGATGTTGGGCAGCACCACGGCGAACTCGTCGCCACCCAGGCGGGCCAGCGTGTCTTGCTCGCGCAAGCTCTTGGGCAGGCGCTTGGCCAGCAGCCGCAAGAGTTCATCGCCGCAGGGGTGGCCCAGCGTGTCGTTCACGCTCTTGAAGTTGTCCAGGTCCAGGCACAGCACCGCCGTGCTGCGGCCGCCCGTGCGGCTGCTCAAGGCCTTGAGCAATTGTTCGCGGAACAGGCGCCGGTTCGGCATGCCCGTCAGCGTGTCGTGGTGCGCCATGTAGCGCACTTGCGCATGCGCCGCGTTCTCGTCGGTGACGTCATCGGAGATCAGCAGCACGTAGCGCGAGCGCGGGTCGTTGCTGTGGAAAACCAGCGTCTTCGTGCGCAAGGTGCGCACCCCGCTCGCGGTGGTGAGTTCTTCTTCGGCTTCGCGCAAGCCGCCATCCGAGCGCAACGCTTCGTTGGTCAGCCGGTCGAACAGGGCGCACGCGGCGGGCGGCAGGCTGCGCTGTGCCGGCTTGCCCATCATGTCGCGGCGCGAGGCGCCGAAGGTCAGCTCGGCCTGGCGGTTGGCCAGCAGGATGTTGCGCGACACCGCGTCCAGCACCAGCACGCACGACGGAATGTGCGACACCACGGCTTCCAGGAAGCTCGACAGCGACGTCAGTTCGCTATTGAAGTGTTCGGCCAGTTCCTTGGCCTTCAAGAGCTGTTGCTCGCGTTCGCGCCGTTCGGTGGCGTCGCGCGTGATCTTCGCAAAGCCCAGCAGCGCGCCCTGCTCGTCGTAGATCGCGTCGATGACGACGTTGGCCCAGAACAGCGTGCCGTCCTTGCGCACGCGCCATCCCTCGGCCTCGAAGCGCCCTTGTTCGCGCGCGGTCGCCAGGCCGAATTGCGGCAGTCCGGCCGCCTGGTCTTCAGCGCTGTAGAAGCAGGCGAAATTCTTGCCGACGATTTCTTCTTGGGTGTAGCCCTTGGCGCGCTGGGCGCCGGCGTTCCAGTTGGCGACGGTGCCGTCCGGATGCAGCATGTAAATGGCGTAGTCGACCACGCCCTGCACAAGGTGCCGGTACATGACGTCGGAGTTGTCGATGATCATTGGATGGGGGGCGGGTTGGAGCGGCCGCGTCTTGCGCGCCTAGGCGGCGCACACGTGGGCTGTCCCGCGAAAAAAACTGAGGGATATACGGCTTTACGTCGTGGGAAGCGCAATATTTAACGCGTTAGAAAGAAAAACGCGAATCTTGCGAATCATGTCGCCGAAACACATTTGATTGCATCGATTGGCGCCCTATCCCCCGTCGCGGCAGGCGGGCGGGCGTTACGCGTATGACGCGATGATCGCCTTGGATTCCACCAGTTCGCTGACGATCCATTCTTCCACCAGCTTTACCTGGCGGCGATGGCGCAGCGCAGGCCGCCGCACCAGGTAGTACGACACGCCCGTGGGCACGGCCTTGCGCAGCGGCACGACGACGCGGCCGTCCTGGATGGCCTGATCGGCCAGCACCACGTCGGCGATGGCCACTCCCAGACCGGCCTCAGCGGCGCTCAGCGCCATGTCCAGCGCATCGAAATCCAGGCCGCCGCGTGTGTGCAGTTCGATGCCAGTCTTTTCCGACCAGGTAATCCAGTCCTGGTGGTCGGGCAGCGGATGCAGCAGCGTCGCCTGGCGCAAACTGCTTTCGGGGTCGGCCGCATTCAGATGACCGGGCGCGCACACCGGAACGATCCATTCGGCGTAGAGTTCCGTGGCGTCTTCGTGCGAGAAGTTGCCCAGCGCGTAACGGATGCCCAGGTCGGAATCGGTTTCGTCGGCCGTCATGTCGTTCAGGCGCGTGCGCACCACGACCTTGATCATTGGGTACTGCTCATGAAAACGCCGCAGCCGCGGGAACAGCCAACGTAGCGCGAAGGTGGGAATCACACGCAGGGTGACGATGTCTTGATCGGTATGCGTGGGGTCGATGGCGTTCGAAATATGGTCGAACGCTTCTTTGACCGTCGTGGCCAGCTTACGGCCAGCCTCGGTAATTTCCAGCCCGCTGTGGGTACGCAGGAACAGCGTCACGCTGAGCTGTTCTTCCAGAATGCGCACCTGACGGCTGACCGCGCTTTCGCTGACATTCAGGATCTGGGCGGCCTTCTTGACGCTGGTGTGTGCCGCCACGACTTCAAAGCAACGTAGCGCGTTCAGCGAGGGCAGGCGTCGGAGCATCCCTTTCTCCAGGGCTTGGGTGAGTAGACTCGGCTCGGATCAAGGAGGACCGGCGGACGCGCCGGTAGTCAAATTCACTGGCTGCGCGGCTCGAGTATATTGCGCAGGCCCTCCCCGATGAAGTTCACGCTGGTGACGGTCAACGCAATCGCCACGCCGGGCACGATCGCCAGCCAGGGTGCAGATGTCAGGTAGATCTGCGCGTTGTTCAGCATGTTGCCCAGGCTGGCGACGGGCGGTTGAATGCCGTATCCCAGATAACTGACATAGGATTCCAGCAAGATCGCGCGCGCGACGTTCAGCGTGGCGACGATGATGATGGGGCCCATGGCGTTGGGCAGTAGCTCGACGATCATGATGCGCAGACCCGATGCGCCGGCGGTCCGGGCGGCGGCTGCGTATTCGGTGTTGCGCAGTGACCGGTACTGGCCTTCGACCAGGCGCGCCACTTCCATCCAGCAGGTGGCCGAGATCAGGATGGTCGTGGATACGATGCCCGGCTTGACCAGCAGCGCCAGCGCCAGGATCAGGAAGATCGTTGGAAATGCCAGCATTGCGTCCACGAATCGCATCAGCAGCGCGCCGATAACGCCACGCCGGTAACCCGCAATCATCCCGACGATAGTGCCGAACGTCACTGAGATCAGCATCGCCGCGAAACCGATGGTCAGCGATATTCGCCCGCCCGCCATCAGCCGGGCCAGCACGTCGCGCCCAAGCTCGTCGGTACCCAGCAGATGGCCATTGCTAAGCGGGGGGGCAAAGCGGTTCAGCACGTCGATGTAGCTGGCGTCCAGTCGCAAGACCAACGGGCCGGCAAAGCACAGCAGCACCATCAGCGCGATGGTGATGACGCCCGCCAACGCCAGCTTGTGGCGCGTCATCCGCTGCCAGCTGGCGCGCAGCGCACCGGGCGGACAGTGCGGCGCGGTGGCGGCCACGTCGGAAATTCCAGGGGCTTTCATCATGCTCAGTCCATCCGAATACGAGGATCGGCGATGGCGTACAGCACATCGGCCAGCAGCGAGCCCAGCATCACCATGATGGCGGACAGCATCAGAATGCCCATGACCACGGGGTAGTCGCGGTACTCCAGCGAATCAAAGAACAGCCGGCCCATGCCGGGCCAGCTGAAGACGGTTTCGGTGATCAGCGCGCCGCCCAGCAACGTGGGAAATTGCAGGCCCACTAGCGTGATCATTGGCAGCAACGCGTTGCGCAGCGCGTGCGACACGATCACCGCCCGGCCACCCACACCTTTGGCGCGCGCTGTGCGGATGTAATCCTGCTCCAGCGTTTCGATCATGGACGAACGCATGAAGCGCGCCCACACGGCGGTTTCCACCAGCGCCAGCACCATGACCGGCGCGATCATGTGATGGACCTGATCCAGGAACGAGCCGTCGCCAAAGGTTTGCTGGTTGCCAGCCGGCAGCCAGCCCAGCTTGATAGAGAACAGGTAGATAGCCATCAGCCCGAACCAGAAGGTCGGAATCGACAGCGCGATCATGGCGCCCACGGACGACAGCGCGTCCATCAGCGAATGGCGGCGTACCGCGCCCCAGATGCCGATCATGCCGCCCAGCAACGCGGCAATGACGGTGGATACCGCCATCAGCGATAGCGTGGCCCCGATATGCGAACCGATGGTGGCCAGCACCCCGATGCCGTCTCGGTACGACGTGCCCCAATCGCCGCGCACCATGCGCAGCAGCCAGTCGCCGTACTGGATCAGAAAGGGGCGGTCCAGCCCCATGCTGCGGGTCAGGCGGTCGATATCTTCCTGCGCCATGTTCGACGACTGCGCCAGCTGGGATAGCGGACCGCCCGGCGACAGATACAGGATGCCGAAGCCGATCAGCGAAACCATCAACAGCAGCACCAGGGACTGGCCGCCGCGCTTGAGCAGATACTGGGTCATCTATTCGCTCCGGCCCATCAGCTTGCCCAGTACCAACTGCGCATGTTCCAGCAGTTGGACGAGCTGTTGATGTTGTTCTCGTAGCCGACGAGCTTTTCCTTGACGGCTTCGATGATCACGGTCTGCGACACCGGCAACAACACGAGATCGCTGCGCACGATGTCCTGGATGCGGTGGTAGATGCGCTTCCTTTCGTCCAGATTGAATTCGCGCGTGCCTTGCGCCAGCAGCTTATCCATTTCCGGGTTTTGGTACTGGTAGGTGTTCAGCCCGCTGCCGCCTTTGGCGGGGATGGATGCGCTGGAGAAGCGCGCCGTCACGTCGGGGTCGCTGCCTTGCAGGAAGTTGGATGCAACCATGACGGACTGGTACTGCGACTTCTGCCAGAAGTTGCCCCAGATGACGGCGGCAGGCATGTTTTCGATGGTCATTTCGACGCCGATCTGACGCCAGTCCTGCATCAACAGCTGCTGGGACTGTTCACGCGCCTGCGCGCCTGCGGTGGTCGAATTCGAGAACGCCAGGCGCTTGCCGTCCTTCACGCGGATGCCGTCGCCGCCCGGTTTCCAGCCCGCGGCGTCCAGCAGGGCGCGCGCTGCCTGCGGATCATAACGATGAGCGGGCAGCGCTTCGTTATAGGCCCAGTGTCCCTTGGGCACGTATGACTCCGTGGGTAGCGGCCGGCCTTGATAGATGGCTTTGATGCGCGCTTCTTTGTTCATGCCCAGGTACAGCGCTTCGCGCACGGCTTTGTCCCCGAACGGCCCGAAGCCCAGGTTCAGCGCCACGTGTTCGATGAAGGGAGTGGGCACCGGCATGATGCGCACGCCGCGCAGCTTGGCCGCTTCTTGTTCGAAACTGGGCTGGATGCCAGACAGCCCCAGGTAGTCGATCTGGCCGCTGCGGAACTGCGTGTAGAGCATCGTCTGATCGGGGATGTACTTGAAGATCACACGAAGCAGAAAGGGGCCTTGGCCGTGATAGCTGGGGTTGCGATCCAGCTGGATGTGGTCGCCGGCGCGGCGCGCGCCCCACCGGAACGGGCCGGTGCCGACCGGCGCCTGGTTGTAGGGCGCAGTGTTCGGGTCGGCGGTTGCGCTCAGGATGTGCTCGGGCACCATGAAGGTCTGCGACAGCACCGACATATAGGGTGTGAAGCTGCTTTCCATGCGCCAGTGGATTTCGTCGTCCGCCACAACGGTGATGTCGCGCACCAGCGAATGGCCGACGCGGTTGCGCGCGCGGAATGCCGGATTGTTGATCAGGTCCAGCGTGTATTTGACGTCGCGCGCGGTGAACGGCTTGCCGTCATGCCAGGTGACGCCGGGTTTCAGCTTCACTTTCCAGACCAGACCATCGGCTGACAGCCCGCCATTTGCCACGGTCGGCACTTCGCGGGCCAGGTCGGCCACGGTGTTGCCCTGCGCATCGATGAACCACAAGGTGCTGAACAACTGCCACCAGACTCCCTGGTCGACTTCGCTGCCCGGCATCAGCGGGTTGAATACCGTGGGTTCCTGCGAGATGCCCGCGACCACCTGGCCGCGCGGCGCGGACGGTGGCGACGCCGCCTGTTGCGCCCAAGCGGGCGCAACCATCATGGCGCCGGCGCTGGCCGACAGTTTCAGGAAATCGCGTTTGGAGAGCTGATGGTGGATCATGGCTTCCGTTTCCCCGTTGTGGATGGCTTGTTTGCTTTAGTTGTCGCGACAGAAATTAGGCGGGCGCAAGGCTGGCGCGATCAGGCGCAAGCGCCTCGGGCGTCAGGCCGAGCTCTTGCAACGCATCGGGCAGTGCGTGGCCTTGCGCCAGGGCCGCCACGGCCTGGCCCATGGCGGGCGACGTCAGCACGCCGCAGCCGCCCAGCGCCGCATACCAGATGAATCCGGGGTGCTCGGCGCTAGCGCCGCATACCGGATTGCGGTCGCGCACGTAGCTGCGCACACCAGCCCAGGTGCTGATGGGCCGCGGCACGCGCAACGTCGTCTCTCGTTCGATGTTGTAGATGCCTTGCGCGACGTCCAGTTCGTCTGGATAGACTTCGCCGGGGGCGACGGGTTGCGCATCGGCGGGCGACCCCATGAAGCAGCCGTGTTCGGGCTTCACATACCACTGGTAGTCCGCGTTGCACACATGCGGCCAGTGCGCCCCGTCGGAACCCGGCAGCAGCGGAAACGTGAAGGCGGTGCGCTTGTAGGGCGTGATGCCGATGGGCGACACGCCCGCCATGCGGGCAATGGTGTCGGCCCAGCCGCCGGAGGCATTCACCAGCACCGCGGCGTGATAGTCCTCGTGCTGCGTGCGGATGCGCCAGCCGCCCTCTTGCCGTTCGATACTTTGCACGGGCGTGTTCGTCGCCAGCACGGCGCCGTTGCGCTTGGCCCCTTTCAGATAGCCTTGCAGCAAGGTGTTGACGTCGATGTCCTGCGCGTCCGTTTCGTGCACGCCGAGGTCGAACGCGTCGGCGATCAACGCCGGGAACAAGGCCATGGCCTGCTTGCGGTCGACCCATTCGGCGTTGCCACCGGCTTGCCCGATGCGTTCATGCAGCTTGTCCAGCACCGGTTTCTGGCTGTGGCGCCCCAGCGTCAGGCTGCCGCGCTGCTCGATCAGAGGCAGGTCCGCAAACCCTGCCGGAGGCGCCTGGAAGAAAGCGCGGCTGGCGGCGGCCATGGCGCGCATCTGGTCGGCCGAAATGCCGACCGTGAACTGACCCGCCGTGCGTCCCGAACTATGGAAGCCGAAATGCGGCTCCTGTTCGATCAGCGCGACCTTTCCGGACTGGGAAAGAAAGTAAGCGGCCGCCGCGCCCGAAATCCCGCCGCCGACAATTGCAAAATCCACCTGCATGCTAGGGTTCCCCTGTCTTCTGGAAAGCTGCCGCGTTGGTGTCGCGGCGCCGGGCTTATCCCGGAATGACCCGATTGAATCCCAACGCCTTCCGCACTGTCGAGTCGAATAAATCGAATCGAAACCGCAATAATCTGCACTGGGTCCGGCCACCCCGTGGCGCGAGGGATGGCGCTACGGGAAAACCATGATCGTTGTTCCTCGTCAATCGGCCCCCCGCGCCTGTCGTTCTATTAATTGCACGCCGTCCTCGATTTTTTGACATCGACGGCGCGGCGCTTTCTGCGCGATCCTGCTGGCCAATGACGCACACCAGGATGAAACCCGATATGAACGACATCACCCGTCAACACGCCGGCCGCCAGGCCATCTACTCGGGCAGCGAGTATGAACGCACTTACAGTTATGCGCGTGCCGTTGCGTTGAACGGCCACGTCCGCCTGTCCGGCACGACCGGCTATGACTACGTGGCGGACATTCTTGCCGACGGGGCGCAGGCGCAGACCGAGCAGATCTTTCGCAATGCCGAAGCCGCGTTGGGTCAGGCGGGCGCGACGTTGCGCGACGTGATCCGCGTGCGCATCTACATCGCCCGCGTCGAAGACTACGACGCCGTGATGGACGTATACGCCGAAACTTTCCGTGGCGTGGACCCCGCGTGCACCACCGTGCAGGCCGGCTTGTTTGATCCGGCCATCCGGGTCGAGATCGATATGGACGCCATCATCGATGCCGCCGCTTAAGCTGTTGCGCCATGCACCGGCGGACGCGGTGTCGCGGCTGCTGGGCAGGACCGAGCCTATTCCGGCCGACGCCGACGTCGTCATCATCGGCGGCGGCATCATGGGATGCAGCACGGCCTGGTATCTGGCGCGCGCCAATCTGAAAGTGGTGTTGCTGGAAAAAAACCGCATCGCCTCGCAGCAGTCGGGCCGCAATTGGGGTTTCGTCAGGTCGCTGTACCGCGATCCTGCCGAACTGCCGCTGGCGGCCCAGGCCTTGTCGCTGTGGCCGGGCCTGCGCGACGAACTAGGCCACGACACCGGCTGGACCCGCAGTGGTTGCCTGTTCCTGTGCGCTGACGAGGCTGAACGGCGTTCCTATCAAGCCTGGCTGAAGGCGGCCAGTGGTTTGGTGAGCGACACCCGCATGCTCAGCGCGGACGAGGTCACGGCGCGTTTTCCGCATGTGTCGCCCCGCACCGAGGGCGCCATCATTGCCGAATCGGACGGGCAGGCCGAACCGACGCTTGCCACGCTGGCGTTCGCCCGGGCGGCGGTCAAGGCCGGCGCCGTGGTGCTGGAGGACTGCGGCGTCAGCGCACTGGAGACGGCCGGCGGAAATGTCTGCGGCGTACAAACCGAGCATGGCCCGGTGCGCGCGCCGATCGTCATCTGCGCAGCAGGCGCGCAAAGCTATCGCCTGCTGCAAGGGCTGGACGTGAGTTTGCCGCAGAAGGTCGTGCGCAGCACCGTGTCCCTGACGCAACCCTTGCCGCCGCTGGATCTGCCGTGCTTCGTCGGCTACGGACTGGGCCTGCGCCAGCGCCCGGACGGCTCCTGCATCATCGCGACCGACGCGGGCACGGATATCGACCTGACGCTGGATTCGCTGCGCGCATCGCGCTACTTCCTGCGTGAAGTGGTGCGCAACCACAAGGGCTTTTCGTTCCGGCTGGGCAAGCCCTTTGTCAGTGATCTGTACACGCGGCTGGCGGTGCCGAAGTCTGCGCGGGCGATCGAACCCCGCGACCCCGATATCGTGCCCAACACGCATCGCGTGCGCGATAACCTCAAGCGTTTCGCGGAACTGTTTCCCGCGATGCCGCCCGTGGACATCGTGAAGTCCTGGGCCGGCAACATCGACGTCATGCCGGACGCGCTGCCGGTCATCGACGCCTCGTGGCCCGCGTCCGGTCTGATCATCGCGACCGGGTTTTCCGGTCACGGTTTTGGATTGGGGCCGGCGGTAGGGAGCACGCTTGCCGCGTTGGCCCGGGGCGTCCAGCCCAAGACCGATCTCACGCCGTTTTCTGCTGATCGTTTCCTGCGGGGGGCGTACTCGCGCCCCTACGCGGCCATCTGATACACGGAGCAATGATGTCCGATTCCGCCCTGCCTCCCCCCAGCCACGCCGAACTGTTGCGCATCGCCGCCAGCCTGCGCCTGCCTGATCGCGCCTTCATCGATGGCGACTGGTCGGCGTCCGACAATGGAGCGCTGATTGAAACCAGCAACCCCGCCACGAACGCGGTGCTGAGCACGCTGGCGCATTGCGGCCAAAAGGACGTGGACCGCGCGGTTGCGTCGGCGCGGCGGGCGTTTCGCGGCGGCGCCTGGTCGCGCTGCGCGCCCGAGGTGCGCAAGGAGGCGCTGCTGAAACTGGCGGCGTTGATCCGGCGCGACGGCGTCAAGCTGGCGGTCATGGAAAGCCTGGAGAGTGGCAAGCCCATCCGCGACTGCCTGCGCGAGATCACGCAGGAAGTGCCGGCCATCTTCCAGTGGTACGGCGAACTGGTGGACAAGAGCTACGGCCACGTGGCGCCGACCGGGCAGGAAGACTGCGCCATGGTCGTGCGCGAACCCATCGGCGTCGTGGCGGCGGTGCTGCCGTGGAACTTCCCCTTACTCATGGCGACGTGGAAGCTGGCGCCGGCGTTGGCCAGCGGCTGCTCCGTCATCGTGAAGCCCGCCGAGGAGACGTCGCTGACCGCGCTGTCGTTGGCCGCCCTGGCCATCGAAGCCGGGATACCCGCAGGCGTGCTCAACGTATTGACGGGGCCGGGCGAGACCACAGGCCGGCTGATCGGCCAGCATCCGGATATCGATTCCGTATCGTTCACCGGCTCGACCGACGTTGGGCGCCTGTTCCTGCAATACGCGGGGTCCAGCAACCTGAAGACGGTGGGGTTGGAGATGGGCGGGAAAAGTCCCTTCATCGTGCTCGACGACGCCGACCTGACCGAAGATCTGATCGACAATGCTGTCATGGCCGCGTTCTGGAATGGCGGCCAGAATTGTTCGGCCAACATGCGCCAGCTGGTCGCGCGGTCACGGCAGGACGCCTATGTGGAGAAGATCATCGCGCGCACCAAGCAGATCGTGATCGGCGATCCCCTGGACCCGGCTACCGACATGGGGCCGCTGATCTCTGCAGGGCAGCGCCATCGCGTGTTGTCCTACGTCGCCCGCGGTGTCGAGGAAGGCGCGCGCCGGGTGCTGGAAGCTGGCGGCGCGGCCAACGCACGTGGCCATTACCTGGGCCCCACGGTGTTTGCGGATCTGCGCCCTGACATGACGATTGCGCGCGAAGAAATCTTCGGCCCGGTGCTGGGCGTGTTGCCGGTGGACAGCATGGACCAGGCGTTGCAGATCGCCAATGGCACCGATTACGGCTTGCATGCCACCGTCTACACCCGCGACCTGGACCGCGCCATGTACTTCGCGCGCCGGCTGGAGTGCGGCACGGTCGCGGTCAACGGCTTCACCGAAGGCGATATCAAGACCCCCTTTGGCGGCTATCGCCGTTCGGGTTCGCTGGCCCGCGACAAGGGGCTGGAAGCCATGGCGCAGTATCAGCAGATCAAGACTATCTGGCTGAAGCTGTCCGCAATGGGGTTGAACGCGTGAACGCGCCCGTGCTTCGCGTCGCCGGCCTGCGTACCCGCTTCCGGACGCCGGATGGGTGGAAGACGGTGGTCAACGGGCTGGACTTCGATATCGCCGTGCGCGAGACGCTGGCGGTCGTCGGCGAATCGGGGTCGGGCAAGAGCGTGACGGCCATGTCCATCATGCGCTTGCTCAATCCGCGCGACACCCAGATCTCGGGCTCGGTCCGGCTGGGCGAGCGCGACCTGCTGGCGTTGTCCGAACGTGAAATGCGCAAGATCCGCGGCGCGGATATCGCGATGATCTTCCAGGAGCCGATGACAAGCCTGAACCCGGTGCGCACCATCGGCTTTCAGGTGGCGGAATCGTTGATGCTGCATCGCGGGCTGGACTGGCGCGCGGCAGAGGCCGAAGCGCTGCGCCTGCTGGAAAAAGTGCGTATTCCGGCCGCCGCCACGCGGCTCAAGGATTACCCGCATCACCTGTCGGGCGGCATGCGGCAGCGGGTCATGATCGCCATGGCGCTGGCTTGCCGGCCCAAGCTGCTGATCGCCGACGAACCCACGACGGCCCTGGACGTGACCATACAGGCGCAGATTCTGGCCCTGATCCGCGAACTGCAACATGAAGACGGCATGTCGGTGCTGTTCATCACTCATGACATGGGAGTGGTGGCCGACATTGCGGACCGCACGGTCGTGATGTGTGGCGGCGAACAGATTGAATGCGGCGACACCGCCCGCATCTTCGACGCGCCCGCCGAACCCTATACCCGGGCGCTGCTGGCTGCCGTGCCGCGCCTGGGCGCCATGAAAACGATGGCGCGTCCGCTGCCGTTTCCCGCCATCGACCGGCAAACGGGCGTGCAGACTGCCGCGCAGGAAGCCGCCGATACGGTGCGCGCCGATGCGCCGCCCGCGCTGGAAGTGCGCGGCCTGACGATGCGCTATCGCATGGGCGGCGGGCTGCTGTCTCGCGAACGCGGGCTGGTGCACGCGGTAGAGAACGTGTCGTTTAGCGTGCAGCCGGGCGAGACGCTGGCGCTGGTGGGTGAATCCGGTTGCGGCAAATCCACCATCGGCCGCAGCATCATGAACCTGCTGACGCCCACGTCGGGCCAGGTGCGTGTCAACGGGCACGACATCCATGCTGCGGCGCGCCGTGACCGGGGTGCGATGTCGCGCCATGTGCAGATGGTGTTCCAGGACCCGTTCTCCAGCCTGAACCCGCGCAAGACGGTCGCGGCGGCGGTAGCCAGTCCGCTGATCGTCAACAAGGTTTGCAAAGGTGACGCGCTGCGCGCGCGCGTGGCGGAGTTGCTGGCCTGCGTGGGCTTGGACAGCGCCGCCGGGAATCGGTATCCGCAGGAATTTTCGGGCGGACAACGCCAACGCATCTGCATTGCGCGCAGTCTGGCTCTGGGGCCATCGCTGCTGGTGGCCGACGAAGCGGTGTCTGCACTGGACGTCTCGATCAAGGCGCAGGTCATCAACCTGATGCTGAGGCTCCAGCAAGAGATGGGGCTGGCGTATCTATTCATCTCGCATGACATGGCGGTGGTTGAACGCGTCAGCCATCGCGTGGCGGTGATGTACATGGGCGAGATCGTCGAGATCGGTTCCCGCGCGGCCGTGCTGTATGACCCGCGCCATCCCTATACGCGGCGGCTGCTGGACGCGGTGCCGGTTGCTGATCCGCACGCACGCCAGACGCAGCCTCGCGCCCTGGCGCAAGACGAGATCCGTCACACCTTGCGTCCGCCTGGCTATATCCCCCCCCAACGGCGGTACCAGGAAGTTGCGCCCGGCCATTTTGTGATGGTGGACAGCTAACCGCCCGTGGCTGACCACCCGACACCTCTGACTTCGGAATGATTCATGAATATGACTCCCGCGCTGAAAGCGCACCTGATGCGGTTCTACGACGGCACCCTGCTTCCCGATGAACTCACCTTGGCCCTGTCGCGCGACCCGGGTTGGTTCGCCTCGGACACGGTGGCGCGCGGCGAGCGTGTGCGCGATCTGCCTTTGCGTCCGGGTGGCTTGCCCGCCCTGCGCATCGAAGATCAAGGCCGCGTCTTCGACCTGTACGACTATCTGGCCACCAATGGGGTGGCTGGCCTGCTGGTGTTGAAGCGGGGGCAGGTGGCGTTTGAGACCTATCAGCGCGGCATCACGCCCGATACGCGCTGGAACTCATGTTCGCTGGCCAAGTCGGTCGCGGCCACGCTGGTGGGCGTGGCGTTGAAGGAAGGCGCCATCGATTCGCTGGATGACCCCGTCACCAAGTACGCGGATCTGGGTGGCGTGTACCGCGAGGTCTCGTTGCGGCAGATGCTGCGGATGTGTTCCGGCGTGCAATGGAACGAAGACTACGGCGACCCGGCGTCAGAGCGCCGCCGATTGCTGGACGTCCAGGCGCGCTGGCAGGCGGGCGGCATCCGCACCTTCATGAAGGCGCTGCCGGCGCGTCAGCCCGCAGGCCAGGCCTGGGCGTACAACACGGGCGAGTCCTATCTGCTGAGCGCGGTGATGGAAGGCGCCACCGGCATGCGCCTGGCCGACTATCTGCAATCACGGTTGTGGTCGCGGCTGGGGATGGAATCCGACGCCACCTGGTGGTCGGAATCGCCTGGTGGAATGACGATTTCGGGCAGTGGCATGAACGCGACGCTGCGTGACTACGCGCGGTTCGGTCAGTTCGTGCTGGATGGCGGAAAAGTCGATGGCGAACGCCTCCTGCCCGATGGCTGGGTTGCCGAGGCGGGTGCTCCGTATCGCATCGGCGATACCGACATTCCGTACGGCTACATGTGGTGGATACCCGAGCTGAAAGACCCGGCGCTGCAAGGCACGTTCCAGGCTGAAGGCATTTATGGGCAGTTCATCCACATCAACCCGGCGCAGGAACTCGTGGTGGTGGTGCTGAGCTCGCGCGGCAAGCCCAGCTACAAAAAGCGTGTCGAGATCAATGACGACGCGTTCTTTGCCGCCTTGGCCCGTGCGTTCTGATTACACCGGACGGGGCCTAGCGCTTAGAGTTTCACCCGCTGCTTCAACGCCTGCGCAATCATGCTGATATCGATGTCCTTGCCGGGGTTCTTCTGGCAGAAGTCGTACAGCACCGCCACGTAGGCGTTGCCCAGCAGCTTGGTGATGGCGCCTGCCGTGGTGGCGGCGATGGTGCCGCCGATGGCGCTGCCCGCGCCGGGGATGAACTTCAGCATGCCCGACACCACCGAACGCCCGATCAGCGTGGCGGCCGACGCGCCTAGCGTGGAGGTGACGAGCGTGGTGATGGCGGTGGTGTCCAGCTCCATGCCGAACGTGATGCCGATTTTGGCGATCATGCCGACTTGAATGGGCACCAGCGCAAAGGCGTCCGAGAACGGAATGGGCGCGGCGGCGGCCGAGGCGGCCAGCCCTGCGGCCACGTTCACCTCTATCTCAGCCCGCTTTTTTTTTACTTCCAGGGCCTTCTTGTTGCGGGTGGACAGCGCGTTGGCGTAGGCGCGTTGCTGCGCCTCGGGGATGTATTGCGCCGTGGCTTCGATCAGGTTGTCCAGGCCCATCGGCGGCAGCTCGGCGTCCAGCTCGTCGATCCATTCCGGCAGCGCGCGCACCGCCACCACCTGCTTGGCGCGCGGCAGGAGCTTGCGCGCCTCGTCCAGAAAGGGGCTGTTCTTGCGCGCTTTCGTCAGCACGGCCACGACGGGAATGCCGGCGTTGGCCAGCATGTCGCACAGTTCGATCTCGGCGTCTTCCACGCGATGGCTGCTGTCCTGGATGCACAGCCAGGCTACGTGCAGATGCTTGTCGTGGTCGTCCGAGGCGGAACGTTCCTGGATCAGGTCCGTCAGCTGTTGGCGCGAGCGCGCGTAGTCGCCCACTTCCAGGCCGCGCGTGTCGATGATGGTGAGCGGGTGGCCGGGCTTGGTGTATTCCTGCGTGCTTTGCGTGACGGGTTTGCCTGCGCCGGTCTTGGCCAGGTCGCCGCGAAAGACGGCGTTGATCAAGGTGCTTTTGCCCACGCCTGTTTTGCCGGCGATCAGGATGTTTACGCGGCCTGCGCCGCGCGTGGCCGTGCTGATGGCGTCGGCGATGGCGTCTTGCAAGGCGGGGGAGTCGGGGCGTAGCGGCATCGGGCGTGGGTGAAAAGCGAAAGGGCGTTCGGGAACGATATCAGATGCCGCTGCGTTTCGTGCGGCGAACGTCGCGGCTCAGGCCGCCACCCCCAGCGCCGCCCGGATGTCCTCCAGGAACGCCACCGTGATGTCGCTCAAATACGGGCGCTTCTTGGCCACCATGCTGATGTCGACGTCATAGCGGAACGTGTCGGCGTCCAGCGCGTGCAAGAGGCCCGCCGCCACATAAGGCGCGGCGTAGTGTTCAGGCAGATAGCCCAAATGCGCGCCCGACAGGATCAGCATGGCGGCGGCCTCCATGTTGTCGGCCTGAGACGTAATGCGGCGAGGCCGGCCGGTGAACGAGGCTTCTGGCAGCGGATACGTGCGCCAGGTCCAGTCGGCGTTGGCCACATCTTCCACCGTGACGTGGCCCGCGCGCGGCGCCAGCGGATGCGTGGCGCCGCAGTACGCCACCTGGCGCTCCTGAAACAGCGGCGTGTAGTCCAGCATCGGCACGCGGTGCAGGAAGTAGCCCACGGCCACTTGCACGTCGTCTTTCAGCAGCAGCTCTTCCAATTCGCGTGGCCCGCGAATCAGTACCGACAAGCGCACCGCTTCGTCGCGTTGGCGAAAGCGTTCAATGGCGTGGCCGATACGCACGTTGTGCGCCATCGTGGCGTTGCCGATCAGGCCCAGCGTCAGGTCGCCCACCAACTGCCGGTGCATGTTGCGCGCTTCGGCGCTGAAGGTGTTCAACGACGCCAGTGCGCCGCGCGCCAGTTTTTCAAAGCGCTGGCCTTTCGCCGTCAGCCTGAAACCGCCGCGCCCGCGTTCGCACAGCTTGAAATCCAGCCGGGTCTCCAGC
>Ga0213827_1000631_pt1 | contig 25435 bp, 24 predicted proteins | sample MC6MC0898MG_FD_180669 | JGI IMG/M metagenome (GOLD analysis project Ga0213827, IMG submission 180669) | Enriched soil aggregate microbial communities from Iowa State University, Ames, United States - MC6-MC0898-MG | ecosystem: Environmental > Terrestrial > Soil > Unclassified | place: USA: Iowa...
ATTTTGTGTAAGGTTGACGGTGACCTTGTTTACGACGGTAGTTCTTTTTAGCTTTCAATTTGAAAACAACGATTTTTTTCGCACGGCCTTCTTTAACAACTTTAGCTGTTACAGTAGCGCCTTCTACTAATGGAGCTCCAACTTTAACGTTTTCGCCACCAACGAATAAAACTTTATCGAAAGTTACAACCTCGTCAGCTTCTACACCTAATTTTTCAATATAGATTTCTTGACCAGCTTCTACTTTGATTTGTTTACCACCAGTTTCAATAATTGCGTACATTTTACTGCACCTCCTCATAGACTCAGACTCGCCTGTTTATAAAGGTGATCATATGATACTTTAACCTTTCCAGTGCGGTTGCAGTAGCACAGGTGCTACAAACAATAACATTAAGATATTACCACACGATTTATTTTAAGTCAATCTATTCATTACATATTTCTCAAATGCTAAACGATATTTTCGATAATTCCATTCTTTTAACGCTTGAAGCCATATAAATAAACATAGAATTGCTAAAAAAATAGATTGTGGGAGGTAATATGAAGTTATCATGAGTAGTATAGTCGCAATTGTAAGAGAAAGCCAGTAGTAATATTCAAATACCCGAACACTTGGAAAGACTAAAAATAAAGACGCTAAAAATATTCTGCCGCCGTCCAATGGAATAATCGGTAATACATTGATTGCTAATAGCACAAGTTGTACATCGATGAGCTTTGCAGCAAGTAGTTCAGGCATAAAAAAAGCAAGGCCAATCCCTATTATTGTAGCGATTGGTCCCCCTAAGGCAATCCAAAGGAGTGACGTAGCTGGCACAACCGCTGGATTTTCAAATTCTATTTCCCCTCCATAAGGTGTGATAACGCATGATTTCACCTTAACACCACAAATCATTGCAGCTAACAAATGACCTACTTCATGCCATAGTAACGAAGATAAAATAATAGCATAATAAGCAATTTGACCACTAAAAATCATTATAAATACGAAAGGGATACATAGAAGATGCAGTTTAATTTTCATTGGACGCCGCTGTTTCAAGCCACTGTACAACCTGCTCTAAACTATAAGATGTCTTATCCTTTTCAATCGAGATATAGAGTTGTCCCGCCTCTTTCATGCCGATTAAATCATTTGCCTGTACTGTTGTATATGGCAGTTGCGCTAAACTATCAAGCATACCATAGGAAACTGTTGTGCCATCATCATAGCTAATCGTCATTGTTTTACCAGTATATTTTGTATGACCAGTGAAAACAACAAGACCATTCTGCCCAGCATACACTGGAAGACCAGCATCATACTGCAATAAAAAGCCTTCATTAAAAACTTGCGCGTCGGCAAATGTTAATAGTTCAGTTTGCCCAACATCACTTGATACTAAAATTGTTTCCTCCTCTTTATTTAGCCAGCTTTGTCCGAGCTCGCTTAAATAAGTTAAATCTGCTGATGTTGTAACAAGTTTTCGCACAGGTGTTTCCAATATACCTTGATCCTCTAAACGAATTACAAGCATAATTGCAGCCACAAGTAATATCGTGACCAACCATTTCCATTTCTTAAACAAGCCCTCATCCTTTTTTTCACACTATATGAGGCTGCATGTCCATTCATGCACAAGAAAAAAACCTTCTCGTACAAATGCACGAAAAGGTTTAAGATTATCTTGAAAATAACGCTTTAAGTTTTGAGAATACACCTCTATGTTCATCTTCAATTGCCATAAGTGGCACAGATTCCCCAAGTATTCGACGGGCAATATTACGATAGCCTAGAGAGGCTTTGTTAGTTGGATCCATTACTACAGGTTCGCCTTTATTGGAAGACGAAATAACCCCTTCACTATCTACAATTATCCCTAATAGATCGATAGACAAATGTGTTGTAATTTCATTCACATCCAAAGTATCGCCACTTCTCATCATATGTTGGCGAATGCGGTTAATAATTAGTTTAGGAGCAGTGATTTCTTCCTGTTCGAGCAAGCCAATAATTCGATCTGCATCACGCACAGCAGAGATTTCTGGTGTTGTTACGACAATTGCATGATCTGCACCAGCAACAGCATTACGATAGCCTTGTTCAATGCCTGCTGGACAGTCTATTAAGACATAATCATAGTCTCGTTTTAATTCCTCTACTAAGCTCTTCATTTGCTCAGGATTAACAGCATTTTTATCTGTTGTTTGAGCAGCAGGTAATAAAAATAGTTTCTCATCTACACGTTTATCTTTTATTAACGCTTGATGAATCTTACAGCGCCCTTCAATAACATCTACTAAATCATAAATGATACGATTCTCAAGGCCTAAAATTACGTCTAAATTCCGTAGACCAATATCAGTATCTACTAAACATATTTTTTTACCTTGTAGAGCCAATGCAGTTCCAAGGTTAGCCGCGGTCGTTGTTTTTCCGACACCGCCTTTACCTGAAGTTATGACGATTGCTTCTCCCACACTAGCTTCCTCCCTTAGACACATTTAACAATGGTCGAATATTTTTTAACGCGTGAATTTGATCATACGTAATGCGCCCATCATAACCGATAAATGCACAAGTCATCTCTTCCTGATTTTTTGCTTTTACATGTTCGTCTGACATTACCTGAACCTGATCAGCAATCATAATATGTGTAGCTTCAAGGCGAGATGCTGCAATAATCGCTTCTTTATTACCATGAACCCCAGCATGTGCAATCCCTTTGAGTTTACCTAGGACATACACATTGCCACCAGCTTCTACACGTCCATTCGGATTGACATTCCCGACGATAATAATATCGCCTGGCGAACGCAGAATTTGACCTGATCTGACCACACCTAAATATGTATCTTGTTGACTTTCAATCCTCTTCTGGTCGCTCTCATGGACAGTCAGTACTTCACTTTGCACCTTTGAAACGATTAATTGCTCTGTTTCTTGAACAATTTTAATAAGCTCTTTTATTTGTTCATCAGAACAGTATCGATAGCCTAAATATAATTGTACATCTACTTTGCTATCGATACCGCTTTCTGACACTTTCTTTTTAAGCTCTTCTACTAAATCGACATACGCGCATTGATCGTCTAAATGAAGAACAAATCCATCCTTTGTTCCCTTCATATTAACCAACTGTTTTTTCATGAATGCCTCACCCCACGTTGCTCTTTGTTAAGAAACTTCACGTGCTCTCTGTAAGACACGCGCATTAATTAGATATTTGAAGGCCCAACCAAGAATCATTAAAAATAGTGCATTAGCAATGATCGTTGGTAGTAGTCGTGAACGTAAGAAATCCGATAATGGGATCGATGTAAAGTCGATAAGATAGAAGAATTGATAGAGTATAAATTCTAAAATCGCTACTAAAACAACTGAAATCGTCGTTGTCACAACTAAGTGCTGATGAATAATTTTCACAATAGACCCTGCTAAAAAACAAATAAGCGGAAACAGTACTGAATATAATCCAATAATATCAATGTAAAAGACATCATACAAGACACCAAAAAAAAGTCCATACATTACCGCTCGCTGACGGCTATAATAGATGGAAATAAATATTAAATATAAGATTAAAAATCTTGGCACTAAATAATAGATTTGCCCTTTGATTTCAATGGGTGAAAGCATAGCAAACTCTGGTTCTAGTAAAAATAGTAAAACCGCCACAGAGGGGATGAGAAATCGAACCATTATTTTTCCTCCTCTTCACTCGCCTCTGGTGGATGTGTTAAATCCTCGTTCGTTGCACTACCATCAGATCCATCTATCACAGTAGAGGAGCGTTTAGCAATAACAACATAGTCTAAAATTGAAAAATCCGCAGATGGTTTTACATAGGCCATTTTTGTTAAGCCAAAATCATCTGTACTTACTTCAGTAATTTCTCCGATTGGCACATTCTTTGGGAAAATACCCCCAAGTCCTGATGAAACTACTTGCTGACCTTTTTTAACTGGTAAACTTGAATCGATTCGCTTCATAATAAGTTCATTACGTTCTTTATCAAAGCCCTCAATTAAACCGTATGCTTCTGTATCTCCTAAAACCATCGCAGAAACACGATAGTTTGGATTACTTGTATATAAAAGCTCTACCTCAGAGGTGAAAGGTGTCACTACTGTAACTTTACCGACTAACCCTTTCGCTGTCATAACTGCCATATTTTTTTCTACACCGTGTGAAGAACCTTTATCTAAAATAATTTTTTCTTCCCACTGGTCAGGATTTCTAGCAATAACTGTGGCATGAATCGGATTAAATTCTTTTAAGCTCTCTGATTTGTCGAGAAGCTCACGAAGCTTTTCATTATCTGATTTTAATTCCGTTGCCTCAGCTTGTACAGCTGCAAATTCTTCTAAGCGTGCTTTTAAACGTTTATTTTCTTCGTACGTGTTTAAGAGGGAATCAATATTATTAAAAACACCTGCAATATAATTCGCCGGCTTCGCAACAATAGATTGTGCGACGCCGACAGTATCTTTAATAATTTGCTCTGGTAAAGTTGCATTCGTCCGATCACGTAATGAGAAGCTAATCAATGCCACAAGAAAAACCATGCCTACAAGCAGCAAAATTAATTTCTTATTGAAAAAAAAATGTGGCATTGCCTAAACCTCCTTACCCTTTAACTTGTTGTGAACGGATTAAATCAATATGTTCTAGAGCCTTACCTGTACCAATAGCAACACAGTCCAGTGGATCTTCTGCGATAAATACTGGCATATTCGTTTCTTGGCTAATAACTTTGTCTAAATTTGTTAATAGCGCACCACCACCTGTTAAAACAATTCCGCGTTCCATTACGTCTGCAGATAATTCAGGAGGTGTTTGTTCAAGTGTTTTGCGAACGCCATCAATAATTGATGATACCGCTTCACGTAAAGATTCAGAGATTTCTTGTGAAGAAATTTCGATTGTTTTAGGTAAACCTGTTAAAAGATCGCGTCCTCTAATGTCCATTCTACTTTCTGGACCCTCAGCCAACGCTGTACCAATTTCCATTTTCACTGCTTCTGCAGTACGTTCACCAATTGTTAAGTTATATGTTTTACGAATATACGAAATGATGGATTGGTCCATTGCATCCCCGCCAACACGCACGGATTCACTTGTTACAATACCACCTAATGATATAACAGCTACCTCTGTTGTACCACCACCGATATCAACGACCATTGACCCTGTTGGATCCCAAACTGGTAAGTTAGAACCGATTGCTGCTGCAAATGGCTCTTCAATTGTAAATGCTTCTTTAGCTCCTGCTTGGCGAGCAGCATCAATAACCGCACGTTGTTCAACTGATGTAATACCGTAAGGCACACAAATCATAACATTCGGCTTTTTCCAATTTCCACCAGAATTTTTGCAAGCTTCTTTTAAATAGTATCCTATCATTGCTGTAGTAATATCAAAGTCAGCAATAACGCCATCTTTCATAGGACGGATTGCTACGATTGAACCAGGTGTACGACCAATCATATTTTTGGCATCATTACCAACTGCAACGATATCTCCAGTTTTTGTATTTTTTGCTACGACTGAAGGTTCGCGTAAAACGATTCCCTTCCCTTTAATAAACACTAATGTATTCGCTGTGCCGAGGTCAATCCCGACATCTTTACTTCCTAATCCAAACAATTTGTGTACTCCCTTTCTATTTAAGCCATACTTTCGTTGACATCATCTACACTCCTGCGCGTAATTACACACAGAGGCTTTATCTTCATTCAATCGATGTTCAACACCTACTGAAAAAACTACACACTCAATCATCTCACACCTGTTGAAGTGAGAGGCTTCTTCTGAATAAAGATAAAATCATACCGTTCATTATAACGGATAAACGCAAGAATTTATAGTGCCACATGCTCTTCTCGCGGAAAAGATACTATTTTAATTCCCTCCTAAACTAAAAATAGTACGTATAGATTAGCATATAATTTTTATTCTTGTAAGACAACGTGTATTAGGCTACCAATTTTTGTGAATATTATAGACATTTCTACGAGTACAATAACGTTTTATTTAAAAAAAGGTTCGCTTTCATTTTAGTTTTTCGCAAAAAAATACAAAAATATTTATTTTTAAAGTAACGAAGAGATTTGAAGCAACACCAAATGTTAAGTCGCGAACAACGCGATGGATTTCAAAAAAAATTCCACGTTCTCTCTTTTTGGTGTTCTATCCGTTTCTTTTGAATGTTCCTGCGAATACCCTTACTTTTCATAGAACCAGCTATTTTTATTAATATATTGATTAAGTCATAAAAAAACTCTGCAAAATACATTGCAGAGTTAAAAATATCCTTTTTCTTTCAAACTAATAAATTGATGATCACCGATGATGAGATGATCAATCAAATCAATGCCCATAATATATCCAGCCTCTAAAATTCGTTTCGTCACTTCAATATCCTCTTCACTGGGTGTCGGCACGCCGCTAGGATGATTATGCGCACAAATTATAGAAGCTGCAGATCTCTTTACAGCCTCGCGATATATCTCCCTAGGATGGACGATTGAAGCATTTAGACTGCCTATAAAAATCGTCTGCCTATGAATAATTTGATTTTTTATATTTAAAAAAAGAACTACAAAATGTTCTTGATTCAGTGAGGTCATATCAGGCATTAAATAGGCGGCGGCATCTTGCGGTGAGCGTATCGTATATTTTTCATCGCTTTGTTTCTGAGCAAGACGTCTACCAAGTTCAATAGCTGCTAATATTTGAATGGCTTTAACCTCACCAATCCCTTTAATCGCAACCATTTCTTCTATAGTTGCATGTTTTAAATAATGTAAACGCTCAAAAACACTTAGTATGCGATTTGCAAGTACAAGTACAGACTCTTCTTTAGTGCCTGTCCTTAGTAAAATGGCCAGTAGCTCCTGATTCGATAAACTCATTGCCCCTTGTCGCAGTAGTCTTTCACGAGGTCGATCCTGTATATTAACGTCTCGTATCATCATTCTTGGTAAAACATCATTTGGCAAAAAAGCCTCACTCCTTCGCAAATTGGATAATATCGAGACCTACCAAATGCGTAAACAACGCTGCAAGTGGTAAGCCGACAACATTGTTATAATCTCCTTCAATTCGCTTAACTAAAAGTGTACCAGCAGTTTGAATGCCATAACCACCTGCTTTATCAAATGGGTCTCCCGAATCTACATATGCTTCGATCAGCTCCTGCGATAAATGATGAAAGACAACATTTGTCTCCTCGACAAATGTTGTTTCATTACCGTCAGGATCAATAATGGCAACAGCTGTCATGACCGCATGATGCTTGCCTGATAAACGTAATAAGTGAGAAATTGCCTCCTCACGATCTTTTGGTTTATGGAGTAGCTTATTATCATAAACAACAATAGTGTCTGCTCCTATAATCGTTGCATTTGGCGCTTTTTTTGCCACATCCCTTGTTTTTAATAGAGCTACACCTTTTACATAATCTTGCATTGTAGTTGCATGGACACTTGTCTCTTCTACTTCACTGGTGATTATGTCAAATGGAAGTGATAGCATTGCGAGCAATTCCTTTCGTCTAGGTGAAGCAGAAGCAAGCACTAGCTTGTGATTTGTATTAAACATTATCTGACCATTCCTCCTTATTAGTTATCATAACGGAGAATTTAGGTTTTGAAAATTTTCAAAAAATCAAGATAATGCTTATTTTGCCATCTTTCATGCTTAAAATTTCACTTGAAGACAAGTATTTTTCGATTTGTAATGGGCAAAAACATGTAAACGAATGATGCTAATATCGTTTGAAATTGAAGAGGCTGCCGCACCAATAGATTGCCAATCAGCAGGCAGTGTAGAGTCCTTCGAATTATCCTTAAAATTTAATTTTGTTGCCTTTTTGTCAGCTAGCACAGATGGTAGCTCTGCAATCGTTGCCTCCTTACAGCTGTCACTACTTACACTAAATGCTTTTTTAAATGTGGGAGGATCTTTTAAAAAGACAAGCTGACTTTCATCGGTTACCATACTTGTCCAAACGTAAAATTTTCCATCAACCTCGACAATGGCACTCTCTTTTAATGAAGGGTGTTCAGATACAAACGAACTTGCACTTTCATAATTTGAATAAACCCCTGCTTGACTTGCAAAAAACATAGTTCCATCTATTGCTCCACCTGCTGTCGGAATTGTTTCTGCGTCTGTATTTTTATTATTACTATTACTGGCTATATCGCTGCCATTATTTTTCAAAGAAAATTGAGTGCTCGCTTGAAGAACACCTAAAAAAATAGCTACACCAAAAAGTCCGACTACTCCTCCAATAAACATCGCACGAAATATTTGTTTTTTCATGACCTGACTGACAATTTTCATTCGTCCATCACCTCTTCCTTCACGTATCAAAGCCTATCTATAAAAAGACAAGACTGTTTATGACTACAATTTGATATAAGTATATGTATAAAAGTATGTGTAAATGCTAATTTACTTCATTTTGATTTAGTAGTGGTTTTTGAGGTTTATCATAAAAATAAAATATTTTGTATCCAAATTTTTTACCATCGAATCCCCTTTTTTGCGAAACACAAACTAGATAAAACCGTTTATAGCCTCTCTAATGAAAAGTGGGCAAGTCACAAAACAACCATTAGCTTTCACCAAGAAAAACGCTCCAATCAAAATGTAATAGAAGAAATAGAAATATATTAAGAAAAAGTGCTTGAGGAAATCCGAGAGAGGATATCAGAATTTTAATAGTAATAGGAGGATTATAATGAATCCTATTTGTCACAATGACCTTGGAATAACTAATCTACAAAAAAAGCCCTACCGTTCACATAATAAAAAAGAAAATCAGGGCCTCACTTTATAATGAGAACCTGATTTTCACTAGAAATTACATATTATACACTTTTTAATCTTCTACGTACTTCAGTTAATAAATACAACGAACCCGATACAATAGTTCTCGACTTACTTTCTGACTGTCGTTGTAAAAATTGAACATAATCTTCTAACACTGCTTTATGAGAGGCATTGGACAGCTCAAGCATTTTTTGAGCAGCCATCGCACGAGAATTACTGAAATCAACAAAGTAAAAATAATCACTTACCTGCTCAAACTGAAGCAATATCTCTTTTACAGCTTTATCAGCAAGAATGCCAATGACAAAAGAAATCTGCTCTTCTGGGAACTCATGTTTTATCGTTTCTATTAATTTCTCAGCACTTGCTGGATTATGAGCACCGTCTAAAAAAATATAAGGCAAAATTTCTTCAAAGCGTCCTAAAATGGTTGCGTTTTTCACAGCTTTTTGAATAGCCTCTTTACTAACTTGTATCCTAAATGTGGTTGCCACTTCAAAAAAGGCTGTAATAGCAAGTGCCATATTATTCGCCTGATGTGCTCCCTTCATTGTGCGTGTGAGCTTTGTAATACGGAAGCCATTATCATTATGCACATAACTCTCTCCATCATTCCTCTGCTCCACATAAAACTGATGATTTAACTCAAAAACGGATGAATGTATTTTTTTAGCTTCCTGATAAACTATATTCTTTGCCTCTAACGGCAACTCACCGATAATAACTGGACGATCCGGCTTAATAATTCCGGCTTTATGGCGGGCAATACTTTCAATCGTATCTCCTAAAAAATTCGTATGCTCTAATGCGATACTCGGGATGATTGACACAATTGGTGTAACCACATTTGTACTATCAAGTAAGCCCCCCATACCTGCTTCAATAAGGGCAATATCTACATTACTCGCAACAAAATGTAAAAATGTTGCAACAGTTAAAAGTTCAAAATCTGTTAATTTTCCACTAAGTCCAGCTGCCTGCATTTGTTGGAATACCCGATTCATTTCCGCTTCCGTAATTGCCCTGCCCTCTACTTGAATTTGGTCATGTACGTCCAAAATACAAGGAGACATAAATTTACCAACACGTAAGCCATGTTCTTTGGCGATTGATTCTAGAAATGTAAGAGTCGAGCCTTTACCATTAGTCCCTGCAAAATGCACGACTCGCAATTTTTTCTCTGGATTACCTACTCGTGACAATGCCTCTTCAATTGCAGTTAGACCAGGTTTAATAACATCATCGCTCAAAACATTCCATTTTTCCTTATAGCTATTAAATTTTGGGATCATCATTGTTCCCCCTGTAGCCATTGTCGTATTTCAGCTATGAAATACAATGAACCTGTAATGACTATAATATCCTCATCATTTCTTTGATGTAGCACTGTTTGAACCATTTCACGCCAATCCACACTAGACGATTTGTTCGTATTTGTAGATAATGAAGCTAATTTATCAGCAGGCATAGCATTCGGCAGTTCAATTTGTGTAAATGCTATTGATGTAGCAATACTATCCATTAAAGCAATACTATTCGCATGATCTTTATCTGACAATGCTGCATATATAAATCGATAATTTTGATGTGGATATACCGTTTTAAGTGTTTGAATTAGTGCAGCTGTTCCTTCTGAATTATGCGCTCCATCTAGTACTATATTGCCAGATAATTGCTCAAAACGTCCTGCCCACTGAGCGATCGCCAATGCTTGACGAATTGACTCATCTGAAATGTCAATTGCTCCATTCTCTCTTAACACGAGGATAGCTGTAATCGCTAGACTTGCATTATCTATCTGATGTGGCCCGGCCATTTTTACTGGGACATCTACCATCTCCACATTTGCTTTTTGGTAATTAAAGAGCTGTATGTTAGCACTTTGCACAATGTTTTCAACCGTAAAATCTTTTCCTAAAACAAAGCATGGCGCATGTTGCTCATTTGCTATCTCCTGGATAACAGTAAGTGCCTCTTCACTTTTAACCCCGACAACAACTGGTACACTTTCTTTAATAATTCCTGCCTTTTCAAACGCTACCTTTGCTAATGTATCTCCTAAAAACGCAGTATGTTCTAGTGAAATCGTTGTAATAATTGAAATAAGTGGCGTAATGACATTCGTAGCATCTAAACGTCCACCAAGTCCTGTTTCAATCAGTGCAATATCCACTTCTTCATCCGCCAAGTATTGGAACATAATAAGTGTTACGACTTCAAAAAAGCTTGGAAATTCACCTTTATAATGTGTCTCAATAATAGTAGAAACTTTGTTCATATAATGTAAAAATTGCGCATCAGAAATTTGAGTTCCATTAATCGTTATTCGTTCATTGACACACTCTAAATGAGGTGAAGTAAAGGCACCAACTTTGTAGCCAGCATGTTGTAGCATTTCTCTTAGTGCATTCACTGTTGAACCCTTACCATTTGAACCCGCTAAATGAATAGCGCGTAGCTTGTCCTGTGGGTTACCTAGAATCTCCAGTACCTCTCGCATCAATACGAGTGGTGCCCGTTTATGATCAACTGCCTTTAACGTAAAAATAAAATCTGTACATTCTTTCATCGATTTAAACAAAAGAAACACTCCCTCTTACTACAATATCTCTATTTTAGTACAAGTGATGCCCAATACACATACATTTCGAAAAAACTCTTGTTTACCTACACCATTTCACTGAATTTTGAGGTGAACGTCTTGTACCTGCCTCTTTGCTTTCGATACGATACATTACTGCCCGTTAATGCGAGATAAAAAGACCTTTCGCTATAATAATTACGAAATTCAGACATTTTTCCATTGACTGGTAATTAATTAGTGAACAATAGTATTCACAAATAGGCATAATGAACTTTTTTTTAAAAAAACACAGTATTCTAACCATTCTATAAAAATCTATATATTTTTCCCTAATAAAACATATATCTTATGGTGCATATAAAAAACAGCGGATGACTTTTCATCATCCGCTGTTTCCTATTTACATATTTTTTAGTTCTTCTAAACGCTTTAATACAATCGCATGTTTACTTTCGTAATCGGCTAATTTTTCACGTTCAGCATTAACTAATGCTTCTGGCGCTTTGGATACGAATTTCTCATTCGATAACTTACCAGTAACAAGCTTCACTTCTTTTGCCCATTTTTCTAATTCTTTTTCAAGACGAGCAATTTCTTCTTCTAGGTTAATAAGTCCAACAAGTGGTAGGAATAGCTCCGCTCCAGTTACTACTGCTGTCATAGACTGACTAGGGGCCTCTAAACTTTCTCCAATTGTTAGTGACTCTGGATTACAGAATTTTTCTAAATATGCTTTATTTGCTTCAAGTACTGTAACCGTTACTGCATCTTTTGCTGAAATATATAGCGGTACTTTTTTGCTCATTGGTGTATTAACTTCCGCACGAATATTACGTACTGAACGTATAATATCCATTAGGAGCTTCATATTGTCTGCTTCCTCTGTAAAATGAAGATCCGCACGTACTGTTGGCCACGCTGCCACTGTAATTGATTCACCTTCATGTGGTAAGTGTTGCCAGATTTCTTCCGTAATGAACGGCATTAATGGATGTAATAGACGCATCGTTTGGTCTAATACGTAAGCTAAAATAGAACGAGTCGTTTTCTTAGCTGCTTCATCTTCACCATTTAACGGTAATTTCGCCATTTCAATATACCAAGAACAGAAATCATCCCAAATAAAGTTATACAGCTCGCGGCCAACTTCACCAAATTCGTAGCGCTCTGCAAGTGATGTTACACGCTCAATTGTTTCATTTAGGCGAGTTAGAATCCATTTATCGGCAACTGATTTTTCACCAGTTAAGTCAATTTCATCATATGTCATACCTTCCATGTTCATTAAAGCGAAACGAGAGGCATTCCAAATCTTATTAGAGAAGTTCCATACAGCTTCTACTTTTTCAGTTGTATAGCGTAAATCTTGACCAGGTGATGATCCAGTAGCTAAGAAGTAACGTAATGAATCGGCACCGTATTGATCAATAACGTCCATAGGGTCTACACCATTGCCAAGTGATTTACTCATCTTGCGTCCTTCACCATCACGTACTAAACCGTGAATTAATACATCTTTGAATGGGCGCTGACCTGTAAATTCAAGACCTTGGAAAATCATTCGAGATACCCAGAAGAAAATAATATCATAACCAGTTACAAGTGTGCTTGTTGGATAGTAACGTTTATATTCTTCATTTGCTTCATCTGGCCAACCCATTGTTGAAAATGGCCATAGCGCTGAAGAGAACCATGTATCTAATACATCTTCATCTTGTGTCCAATTCTCTGCATCTGCTGGCGCTTCTTTTCCTACGTAAATCTCACCTGTTTCATTGTGATACCATGCTGGGATTTGATGACCCCACCATAATTGGCGAGAGATACACCAGTCACGGATATTTTCCATCCAGCGAGAATATGTGTTTTCAAAACGAGATGGTACGAAGTTTACTTTTCCTTCTTCATCTTGTTGAAGCGCAAGTGAAGCATCAGCAAGTGGTTGCATTTTTACGAACCATTGTGCTGAAAGATATGGCTCTACAACAGCTCCAGAACGTTCAGAGTGACCTACTGAATGGGTATGTTCTTCAATGCGAATAAGCACGCCTGCCTCTTGTAGATCAGCTACAATTTGCTTACGGCATTCAAAACGGTCCATACCATTATACTTGCCAGCAAGCTCGTTCATTGTACCATCTTCATGCATTACAAGTATGCGTTCTAAGTTGTGGCGGTTCCCAACCTCAAAGTCGTTTGGATCATGTGCCGGCGTCATTTTTACAACTCCAGTACCAAATTCCATATCTACGTAGTCATCTGCTACGATAGGGATTTCACGACCAACAATTGGTAAAATAACTGTTTTACCAATTAAGTGTTGATAACGCTCATCATTCGGGTGAACTGCTACTCCCGAGTCACCTAGCATTGTTTCAGGGCGTGTTGTCGCTACTTCCACAAATCCTGAGCCATCAGCTAATGGGTATTTCATGTGATAGAAAGCACCTTGAACATCGTGATAGATAACTTCAATATCTGATAACGCTGTTTTCGCAGCAGGGTCCCAGTTAATAATACGTTCACCACGATAGATTAAACCTTTTTCATATAATTGAATGAACACGGTTTTAACTGCATCAGAAAGACCTTGATCAAGTGTGAAACGCTCACGAGAATAATCTAATGCAAGGCCAAGCTTCGCCCATTGGTCGCGAATATGACTAGCGTACTCTTCTTTCCATTCCCATGTTTTTTCGAGGAATTTTTCACGACCTAAATCATAACGTGTAATATTATCTTCACGCAGTTTAGCCTCTACTTTTGCTTGTGTCGCTATACCTGCATGGTCCATTCCAGGTAACCAAAGTGCATCATACCCTTGCATGCGCTTCATACGAATTAAAATATCTTGTAATGTTGTATCCCAAGCATGACCAAGATGTAGTTTACCTGTTACATTCGGTGGTGGAATAACGATTGAATAAGGTTCCTTTTCACTCGTAGGCTGTGCCTCGAAAAATTTCCCTTGTAACCACCATTCATAACGACCCGCTTCAATGGACAGCGGATCATATTTTGTTGGCATTGAGATGTTTTCTGTCATTTTGACTCCTCCTGTTGATTCATTAGTTTTACCGATGTGAGATCGTACCAATCATTCTGTTTTATGTCTCATACCGAGGCACATTGACCAGAAGATTTAATGAAAATAAAAAAAACTCCTAACGTCTAAAAAGGACGAAGGAGTTTAAATTCGCGGTACCACCTTTAATTCCAGCAGAGGCGAGTTAAGCAGTCACTTTACACACATTTCATCAGGAAATAGCATGCACTACTTTGCTTAAGCCTTTTACTACTGGCTCTCAATTCGGTAACGGTGTTTAACCGGCTTTAACTACTGTTAGTTCACTAAAGCTGCTCGAGGGCTACATTCAATTAGGTACATATAGAAACTTTTCAGCTACCGTTTCCTCTCTGAAAATGTACTATTAATTTACTCTTCCCTGTCATAGCATCTATATTCGACTTTTTCACATTGTACCGCAGAATCGTACAATTTTTCAAGTGATTTAGTCATTTTTTAGGAAGCACTACAAAGTAAGTAGAGAAGGAAGTGAAAATTCAAATGCGACGACGTAAGTATAATCCTTGGCTTTTACCACCATGGCTACGACAAGTTCGTTTTTATTGTAGAACGATAATCATGCCAATTTGCGCTTTTCAATTTATACGTGTCATCATCATTCCAACATCCGGTGATTTCATCATCCTATTGCTCCTGCTACTTCTATGCTATTTACTTTTGAATGATATTATTTAAAACACGAACCTTTAGCGGCGTATAGTCTTCCGTTAAATCCCAAATCATTGATGGAACTTCATGCCATGAGCTAGACTCACGAACTACAATATGACTTGAGGATTCTCTCAACACGGTTTTTTGCTCAACTGATGTAGTTTTTTCTTTTTTGGCTGAAGCTACTATAGCTTCAGACTTTTCCTTTTGTGCTGAAAATGTTACAGCTTTTGATTTTTCTTCTTGTATCGAAGCAACTACAGCTGCAGGTTGTTTTACTTGCGCTGGTTCTTCTACAAGTGCAACCTTCTCTATTTGGGCTGAAGCATTTACAGCGATAGACTGTTCTTCTAAAACATGAGCTTTTTCAAATGTTTGCTCAGGCTCATTAAAAATACTTGTAACCGTCCATTCGAGCTGACACATTTGATTAGTCAGTGTAGGTCGAACATCCTTGACCATTAAATCTTCAATAGCAGAATCCCTAGGTAAATCCACATTTAAAGGAACTGCATACTCAAAATAACCAGTATCTCCTTGAATATCAAGTGCATCAATTTGTACTAATTCTTCATCATCCATGAAAGCTTGCATGTCTCGAAAATCAAAGCGAACATGTGCGGTGATGTGATAAATACCCATTAATCGTAGTGAATCTTCTAGCTGCATTGTCTGCCACCTCGGCTTAATTTGCACAGCTGCTATTTCTGTTGGGCAGCCATAACCAGGAAAACAGAAAGTTTCACTCATATTCCAAGTTTTGTGTTCGATAATAATCCCTCCCCTTGCATCATATGAAGCTTCGGAGATTAATATGCTATAAGATAGTAAATAAGGGTACTGATGATAAAGAAGGTGTTTCGACGCTCATTCCTTCTTGATAACTAATATAATAGCTTACAAAAGTTCACGTAGATTTTATTTTTGCATTAAAAATGGCATACTAGAAAATACTTCTAGCATGCCATTTTACTGTTGGTTTAACAGCTTTATTATACATTCACCAATTTAATTTTATTTGCTACACGATCTGTTAACATTTGTGTTGCTTTTGGTACGATTGGCTTAAAGATTGGATTTAAAACAGGACCAGCTAATCCTCCTGCCTTTACTTCTAAATAGCCTGTCATTTTTGTATGATCTGCATCAATACTTTCTGCAAGGAAATAACCGTTCCCTGAAAAGTTATCAGAAAGTCCTTTTAATTCGAAAGTTACTTTCGAAGGTGCTAACCATTCTAAAATAGTAATCTCTACTTCAACTGTTTTTTTCAGAACACCGACGTTACCTTTAAACGTCCATGTTGAATGTTTTTCATCAATCATTTCATGTGCATTATAACCTGGGACAAGCTTTGCCCATTTTTCCATATCACTGACGAAATCCCATACATTTTCAATTCCTACGGGTACTTCGACTATGTGTGTGCCTGTTGCCATATCAATTCACTACTTTCTTTTATGAATAGATATATTATAAACGATTTCGCCCACAATTTGGCTATGCTTAAAGTTTTAATTTTGACAAAAAAATTATTTCAGTAATAACGATTATCTTCCCATTCACAAAAATAGGAAAAGCTATTTAAGATAAATCCTTAGCTGTATTAAAGTGAGTCTTTGAGTTGTTGCTCTCTATTTACATTCTACTTTCACGTAGAGGAAGGTTTAAACTTCATCGTCTCGCCCTGCTGTAACAGTAAATCTTTCTTGTTAGTCATACCTGTTCATATTACCCAATATTTATAAATGTAGTATACTAGAATGAAATGTCCGATTATTCAGTCATTAAAACAACGCAGCAATTCAGTTTAAGAAAAATGTTTTAGCTTGTTCAACTATTGGGCAAAATTATGTAGTTTAATCCTCTATAAGTATTAAAAGGCGCAAGCTGAATAGAGATAAATGGAGGGAAATATAGTGAAAAAACAACGTTCAAACAAGATATTAATTTTATTCGAGTTGATTTTTTATGCAGTATTACCTTATGTTCTATGGAATCTTGGTAGAGAGCCTTTAGGTGATTATACAGCAATGCTGATTTCAACCATTCCTGGAATTGTTTATACCATTTACCGCTTTGTTTTAGATAAGCAATTTAACATTACAGGCTTATTAATTTTAAGCTCACTAGCACTAGGTACGACGGTTAATTTGCTATCAGGTTCAGCAGAGCAAATGATTTGGAATGGTGTATATCTAAGTCTCTTCTATACATTTCTTTATATTGTTACGCTAATGATTAAGCGTCCTCTTTCTTTATATTTTGCTGTTGATTTTGTATATTTGCAAGGTTATGCACGAATGGAGAGCCGAGCATTATTTTTTCAAAAAGGCATCTTTAAATGGTTTCAATTTATTCAGGTTATTTTCATCATAAGAGGACTTTTTATGGCAGGATTAACAGTATACCTACTCCAAAAATACGGAATTGATGGTTATGGTGGCATGTTGATATATAAGCAAATCGCAGGGTGGGCTTTCTCGATTTTACTTATAGGCATGTTCTTTTATATAAATGTCCCAGTAAGAAACTTTTTTGCTAAGCAACAAAATCAATTACAAGACAATAATAATCTAGCTCTCCAACAACCAAACGCAACTGTTGAATAAGCTTTATTTTCTTCTTCTCCTAACAGGGGCTTTCGTTTAATAAAAATAGGGCATCAACGAAGTAGTTATAGAAGGCTCTAACAAGCATTGAGTTGATTATATTGGGTTATTCCCTTTCTCTTGGTATTGCCTTAGATATTCCCGCAAATGTAAATGAGTTACGTCCTCAACATGGATTACACCCTACCAAGGCAATGTTCAATAAATAGATAGAGTATATACCTATAATTTTGCACGTTTACTTTAGATGTGTTGTTGAATCGTCTATCTGCAATAAAATCCTCATGTGCAAATTTTATAAGCATACAAAAAACCACTTCTTATCAAATGTTAGAATTGATAAGAAGTGGTTACTAATTTGTTAATTGATTGAGAATTATACTACTCCATAAAGGAACGTATTTTCGCTCTCTTTTTATCTTGCTAATTGCGCAAATACTTTATGGAAGGCTTCAACCGTTTTTGCGATATGCTCCTCCGTATGTGCAGTAGAAATGAATAATCCTTCAAATTGAGATGGCGGTAAGAAAATACCTTCCTCTGCCATTAGACGGAAATATTCAGCGAATAATTGTAAATCAGACGTTTTTGCTGAAGCAAAATCAATAACATTGTCATTCGTAAAGAAGAAACCTATCATGGAACCAGCACGATTAACAGTGTGTGGAATATTGTATTTCGTTGCTGCCTCTCGGAAACCAGCTTCTAATTGATCACCTAATTTTTTGAAGTATTCATACGTGCTTTTATCTAGGCGAGATAATGTTTCATAACCAGCAGTCATTGCTAATGGATTCCCTGACAATGTTCCAGCTTGATAGATTGGACCAGCTGGTGCTACTTGCTCCATAATGTCCTTTTTCCCTGCAAACGCGCCAACAGGAAGTCCACCGCCAATTACTTTTCCTAATGTTGTCATATCTGGTGTTACATCAAAATAACCTTGTGCACAGCCATAGTCAACACGGAAACCTGTCATCACTTCATCAAAAATCAACAGTGCTCCATATTCCTTTGTTAATTCACGTAAGCCTTGGAGGAAGCCTGGTTGTGGTGGTACAACACCCATATTTCCTGCCACTGGCTCAACAATTACTGCAGCAAGTTCAGAACCAAATTTTTCGAATACTAATTTTGCCCCTTCCAAATCATTGTACGCTACTGTTAATGTGTTACGTGCAATATCTGCTGGGACACCAGGGCTGTCAGGTAAGCCTAATGTAGCTACACCAGAGCCAGCCTTAATAAGCAAGGAATCTCCGTGACCATGATAAGAGCCCTCAAATTTTAATATTTTATCGCGCCCTGTAACACCACGAGCTACGCGTAAAGCAGACATCGTAGCCTCTGTCCCAGAAGACACGAAGCGAATCATTTCCATACCAGGCAGTCGATCTAACACTAATTTAGCTAATCGGTTTTCTGTATAACTTGGTGCTCCAAATGAAGATCCCTTCGCCGCCGTTTCTGCAATTGCTTTGACAACTTCTGGATGCGTATGACCTAAAATAAGAGGTCCCCATGATAATACATAATCAATATACTCATTGCCATCAATGTCTTTAATGATAGCACCATGACCAGACTCCATGAAAATCGGATCCATATTTACAGATTTGAACGCACGTACTGGGCTACTTACACCACCTGGCATTAAGTTAATCGCTTCAGCATATGCTTGTTTTGATTTTTCGTAAGAACGCACCATTTATTTCTCCTCCAACCAACGTGCTACATCTTTAGCATGATACGTAATGATTAAATCAGAGCCCGCACGTTTCATACCAAGTAATGTTTCAAGCACTACTTTTTTCTCTTCAATCCAGCCATTAATAGCTGCTGCTTTGACCATTGCATATTCACCAGAAACGTTGTATGCAACAATCGGTAATGTATAGTTATTTTTCACATCACGAATAATATCTAAATAGCTTAGAGCTGGCTTAACAATTAAGAAATCTGCACCTTCAGCAATATCCGACTCCGCTTCACGAAATGCCTCTATACGATTTGATGGATCCATTTGATATGATTTACGATCACCAAATTGCGGTGCACCATCAGCTGCATCACGGAATGGCCCGTAGTAGCTAGATGCATACTTTACGGCATATGACATTATCGGTACATTTTCAAAGCCTGCTTCGTCTAAGCCTGCACGAATTGCAGCTACAAAACCATCCATCATATTGGACGGAGCAATGATATCTGCACCAGCTTTTGCTTGTGATACAGCTGTACGTGCTAAAACATCTAGTGAAGAATCGTTTAAAATTTGATCACCTTCAATTAAGCCACAATGCCCATGATCCGTAAATTCACATAAGCATGTATCTGCAATCACTAAAAGCTCTGGATGGCGAGCTTTAATGAGTCGTGTTGCTTCTTGCACAATACCTTGATCATGGAATGCACCAGTTCCGACTGCATCTTTTTCTGCAGGTAAGCCAAACAAAATAACAGCAGGTATACCTAAAGCAACAACTTCATCAATCTCAGCTTCAAGTTTATCTAACGAAAATTGAAAAACGCCAGGCATAGAAGATACTTCGTTTTTAATATTTTCGCCTTCAATAACGAAAATTGGATAAATTAAGTCCTCTTTGTGTAAGTATGTTTCTTTTACCATTGATCGTATTGCAGCATTTGCACGCAAACGACGATGTCTTTGAAATTGTAATTTTGTCATTTTCTTTCTCCTACTTTCGTTATTTCCTCGATGACTGCTTGCATTGTATATACGCTCGGCATAACATCCACAATAGCACCGTGATTCAAAATAGCTGCTTCTGTAATATGACCGATTGCTGCTAGGCGTGCAGTCTCCCAACCAATTACCGAAGCTACATCCTTTGCGTAGACATCAACAGCGGAAGGGCTAGCAAAAATCACGGTGACGTCACTGTTCCTACGGATACAATCCATAATTACTAGTTTTTGATCGTGTCGCTCAATCGTTTCATAAACTGTCCATTCCTCCAATTTAAAGGGCAGCCCTTCCTTCAATGTCTGTTTCGCTTTTTCTCCACGAATAAATAGACAAGTAGAATTGCTACCTACTACGCTAGGGAATTCTTGGACAAATACATCTGCACTAAATATAGAAGGCATAAAACTCACATGGAAGCCTAGGTTTTCTAATGCTGAAGTAGTTTTAGAACCAATAGAAGCAATCTTCACTTGAAAATTCTCAGTACTCAAATTAAAGCGTTGCATTTTGCTAGCAAATGCATCTACAGCATTTTGACTCGTAAAAATGAGCCAATCAAATTGACGCGCAACCTCTAAACGCTCATCATCATTTCTATCGATAAGCTCACAAGTTTCAATCAACGGGGCAATTACTGCTTGGCCACCTAAAGCTGTGATGTCATCTATAATGGTTGTCGTCTTAGATGTACCTGTCAAAATAATTGTTTTACCTTCTAAAGGCAAATTACTTTGCATCTTGCTCTGCCTTTACTCGTTGAATTAATTCAAAAGCACCTTGCTTCGTTAAAATCTCAGCAAGCTCTTTCCCAACTGCTGCCGCATCAGTGCCAACTACTGTTTCCTTGTAAACAACTGAGGCATCTGGTGCAGCAACAAGACCAGTTAGTGTAATTTCTTCCCCATTAGACTTCGCATATCCTGCAATAGGTACTTGACAGCCACCATCCATAGCCGCAAGGAAAGCACGTTCTGCATGTGCTTCTTGCCATGTAATACTATCTGTTAACTTGCCTAATTCCACTAATAGCTCCGTATCGTCTCCACGGCATTCAATACCTAGAGAGCCCTGTGCTACTGCTGGTAGACAATCCTCTACAGGTAAAAACTCAGTAACTACTTCATCGCTCCAACCAAGGCGTTTTAGTCCAGCCGCCGCTAAAATAATGGCATCGTATTCATCCGTTTCAAGTTTAGCTAAGCGTGTATCTACATTTCCACGAATCCATTTAATTTCTATATCTGGGCGGACTGTTAAAAGTTGAGCACTGCGACGAAGAGAACTTGTCCCAACTACTGCTCCTGCTGGAAGATCGGCAAATTTCACATGCCCTTTTGAAATAAATGCATCACGTGCATCTTCACGTGGTGGGATACAGCCAATTACTAATCCTTCTGGCAGTATAGCAGGCATGTCTTTCATAGAATGAACAGCAAAGTCAATTTCTTTGTCGTAAAGTGCTTGTTCAATTTCTTTTACGAAAAGTCCTTTACCACCTACCTTAGATAGCTGCACGTCTAAAATTTGATCGCCTTTCGTGACAATTTCTTTCACTTCAAACTCAAATGGTGCACCAGCTGCTTTTAACTCATTAATAAACCAATTTGTTTGCGTTAAAGCTAGCTTACTTCTTCTAGAACCTACAATAATTTTTCTCAACAGTCTCCAACCTCTCTTCTAATACCATAAATGGAATCGCGATAAACTACTTCCTAAAAAGAAGTTAACAACAACTAAAAGATAAGCGTATATATGTACCCACGCATAAGTTGTCCCTGTCAGCTTACTTTTACGATTCACATACAATATAAAGCAATACAAAATTAAAATAATAAAGGACCCAATAATCTTCGCATCAAAAACCGAAAGAGTATCTAGCGTTAGTAGTGCCCATTCAAACCCTAAAATTAAACTTATAAACAGCACTGGGATCCCAATGAAAAATGACACATTCATCCAGCTGCTTGTCTGTTGTAGTGATGGTAGCCTTGTCCATAAATGTGACCATTTTTTCTTTTTAAGCAAACGATATACGACTAAATACAATATCGCAAAAACAAAAGTTAACGTAAATGCTGCATACGATAACATCGCAAACGATATATGAATAAAAAGCATTTCCGAAATTAAAGTATCGCTAACTGCTCCTGTTGGTCGTTTCGGCATAAAAGTAAAAATACTAGCGAACAAAAACCCTAGTATATTAATAATGAACACCGGAAGATCAACTCGTGCAATACAGTGCAGAATAATAGATAATGTTACGAGCAGCCAGGAATAAAAGAGAATCCCTTCAGACAAGGATAAAATCGGAAAACGCTTCGTTTCCACAAAAGTTAATATAATAACGGCACCTTGAATTACCCATACGAATGAAACAAGCCAAAAAGCAATTCGCCTTGCACGTACTTGCTTATAAAAGTAATCAGTAAAGTAAAATACTAGACTGATCGCGTACAAGACGATTATCAATTCGTAGAGCCTTGTCATTGTCAAATCAGCCAATAGACATCCCTTCTTTATATTGAAAGTGCTAAAGTGGTGTACTTTAGCCTAGAAAAAAAACGTTTTCGTATCCTTAGTTTACCATACAGATACGAAAACGCCTCATTTAGCTTTAACTTCTTTTAGCGGATGTTTGGACACCCGCTGAAAAGTAACTTTAACCTGCATTCATCTCACCACCTATAGAGGTGGGAGACTTCTGTAGCTCACGCTTTGCTTTCGCTACAAAAGAGATTTGCTGAAAGAAGTTAGAAAGAGTACTTTGGTTCAGTGGAAGATTGTGATGACTGTAATCGTTCATTGCGTTCAAGCTCTTGCTTTGTCATTGCAGCAATTTCAGCTTCCACAGCGTCCTCAATACCGAAAATTTGTTGGAATAAACGTAACTGTTCATTTGCTTTTGATGAATTTGCCATTTCCTTAGCTTGTAAAATTGGTTCTTTTAACAATTGATTAATAATAGACTTTGTATGCTTACTTAAAATTTTACGTTCTCGATCCGTTAAATCTGGCATTTTATTTTCAATACTAATCATTGTCTCTTCTTGAATATGACTCGCTTTTTTACGTAATGCTGAGATGACAGGGACAACGCCAAGAGTGGCAACCCAATCTTTAAACTCTACAACCTCTTTACTAATCATTGAAGTAATATCAGCCGCAGCGTGTTCACGCTCAGCTAAGTTTGCTTCAACGATGCCTTGTAAATCATCTATATCATATAAGAAAACATTTGGTAAATCCCCAACATGTGGATCAATATCACGTGGAACTGCAATATCTACCATAAATAAAGGTTTACCTTTACGCAGACGTTCAACAAATTGCATCAATTCATAGTCAATTACATAATCTGTTGCACCTGTAGATGTAATTAAAATATCTGCTTCCAGTAACGAACATTGTAGTTCCTTCATAGATTTTGCTTCGCCGTGGAATTTAGCTGCTAGACTTTCTGCTTTTTCGAACGTACGGTTAATAACGGTTACTTTCCCTACACCGCTACCGTAAAGGTTCTCAATTGCAAGTTCTCCCATTTTTCCTGCACCTAAAATTGCCACATGTTTACGTTTTAAAGATCCGAATATTTTCTTTGCTAATTCAACTGCTGCATAAGAGACTGATACCGCGTTCTCACCGATAGCCGTTTCATTATGTGCACGCTTCGCAAATGTCACCGCTTGTTTAAATAGCTGATTGTATATCGTTCCTGTTGTTCCAATCTCTTGTCCATTTAAGAAGCTTTTCTTTACTTGTCCTAAAATTTGAGTTTCGCCAAGTACCATCGAATCAATTCCAGCTGTCACTTTAAATAGATGCTCGATGGCCTCATCTTCTTCACGAATTGTTAAATACGAAGAAAATGACTCCACAGGCAGGTCGAACCAATCTGCTAAAAATTGTTTAACAAAATGACGTCCAGTATGCAATTGATCAACTACTGCATAAATTTCTGTACGGTTACATGTCGAAACAATCACATTTTCTAATATACTTTTTTGTTTTTGTAGCGCTTCCATTGCCTGTGGTAGTTCACTCTCAATGAATGATAACTTTTCACGAATTTCAACTGGCGCTGTTTTATAATTCAAGCCTACTACGATGGCATGCATGAATAACACCTCTCACGTTCTAATTCATAAATCTCATTATAGCACAGTTCGACAAGAGTTCATCTATTATTTGTGAACATGTCATGAAGAACTGTAATTCGTCATCTACATTAGAATTATTATAAATTAAGTGTACCAAATTATACGTCCTGTTTCAAATTTAATGTTTGACCGTAAATTTTTATAAAGAATCAAGGTGTATTGATTAACCATTTTTATATTTCCTCATTAATCGGAAGGTAATGATTTCCGCTACAGACTACCATATTTCGAATCGGTAAATCGTTCAAAATGATGTGTAAAACTAATTGGGAGAACTCTTAATTTTTATTTGAAATGTTGTTCAAAATCATCCATTGCTCCTTCAACCGAAATATATCCTATTTCAGGATATATTTCTTCATAAGGACTTGGTTTATCCTTTACAGATGCATGTAATGTTATTAAAAAAATGTACAAAATGAAACGAAGGGAAGATAAAGTTTTGTTCATTTGTCTTTATCTCAAAGATGTTTAGGTGTACTATTGCCAAATTCATAAAACGGTTCATTCTCGAAGTTAGGATACAAAATTGTTGAAATATATGATGTGGATAAGTTGATTGGAGTGAAGGCTTGGCGACTCCTTGGGGATAAGCGGTAGTGGAACGAAGGCTAAGAGCATCACGTCCTGTGATAACGCCTTCGCGACCTACATCAAAAAAAGCTGAACTAATCGTTTGGATTAGTTCAGCTAAAAAGAGCAGTACTTATCTATTAATTTGTGATTGTCGCAGTTTTTAAAGCAATAATTTTACCATCTTTATCATATGCTACAAACTCAACTTCATCATTCACTTTGAA
>Ga0213827_1000634_pt1 | contig 25237 bp, 20 predicted proteins | sample MC6MC0898MG_FD_180669 | JGI IMG/M metagenome (GOLD analysis project Ga0213827, IMG submission 180669) | Enriched soil aggregate microbial communities from Iowa State University, Ames, United States - MC6-MC0898-MG | ecosystem: Environmental > Terrestrial > Soil > Unclassified | place: USA: Iowa...
CTCGGACAGCGCGCCATACAGCGTGGTGGACTTGCCGCTGCCGGTCGGGCCGGTGATCAGCGTCAGCCCATACGGCAACTGCGCCAGCGCACGAATGCGCCGCGCCGTCTCCGCCGGAAACCCAAGGGTGTCCAGGCTGAGCTTGTCGCCCCGTTGCGAACGATCCAGCAAACGCAAGACGGCGTTCTCGCCGTGGTTACCCGGCATGATCGACACGCGAAAATCCACTTCCCGCCCCTGCAACACGACTTTGAATCGGCCGTCCTGCGGCACGCGCTTTTCAGCGATGTCCAGACTGGACAGCACCTTCAGGCGCGACATCACCTGGTTGGCGGTCACCTGCCCCGGCACCTGGCGGATGCGCAGCATCACGCCATCGATGCGGTAGCGGATCAACAAGCCTTCTTCATCCGACTCCAGATGGATATCGCTGGCACGGCTTTGCAGCCCGTCGTAGAGCGTCATGTTGACCAGGCGGATCACGGGGCTTTCGTCTTTCGCCAGCGACGCCAGGGAAATCGACTCGACCGCCTTGGCGAGCGAATCGTCTTCCATGTCAACAGCCACGCCGTCCATCACCCGCTCGCTGGCCTCAGCCTGCTTCAGCCACGCATCCACCACGCCCGCCGGGCACAGCGCAAAGCGCAGCACGCGGTTAGAGAACATCGACTGCAGCTTCAGACGGGCCGCACGCGAGAACGGGTCGGCCAACGCCAACAGCAGCTCGCCATCAACATCCAACGGCGCGGCACGGCAGCTCATCGCCTCGGTCAACGACAACGCATCAAAACGCGGCGACGCCTGGCGGCACTGCTCGGCGCTCAGCGCCTGCATGCCCAGCGCTTGCGCCAGCGGCATCAGAAATTCCGGGCGGCGCGCCAGCTCTTCATTCAGGTATTCGGACAGCGCCACGCTGCGTTCCGCGGCTTGCTCCTGCCACAGCCACCAGGCATCGCCCGCCGCCGCCACGTTTGCGTCGTCCTGATTGAATTCGATTGTTTGACCGCCACTCATCCCAGACTCCCCGCCATCTCGAAGATGGGCATGTACAGCAAGATGACGATGGCGCCGACCAGGCCGCCCACCACCAGCATCAACAATGGTTCGAATACTTTTCCAAAGACTTCGATGGCATGGTCCAGCGTGCCGTCGTGAAACTGAGCGATGCGTTCGCACATGCCGCCCAGGTCTCCGCTTTGCTCTCCTACGCGCAGCAGCCGTTCCGCCACCGCCGTCGTCAATCCATGCCGCGTCAAGGTCTCGGCCACCGTGCGCCCCGCCCGCAACTCCTGCAACGCCAGCTCCAGGCGCTGCGCATAGGCGGCGGGCAAGATCCGCTCGGACAACTCAAAGGCCTGCAAGGCAGGCGTTCCACCCTCGATCAGCAAGCCGACCGTGCGATAAAAGCGCGCCAGCACGAACAGGTTGCCCACATCACGCAGCTTGGGCAGGCGCCAGAACAGATTCATCAACGCGGTCTTCATGCGTTGCGTGCGCAGCGCCAGCGCAGTCACCAGCAGGGTCGCGCCAATGCCCGCCCCCAACCATTCACCATCCGACTGCACGAGCCTTGCCCACCACAGCATCGCTTCGGCCGTGGCCGGCAAGTCGCGCATGCTTTCGAAGACCACCGCAAAGCGCGGCACCACGAAGAACAGCATGAACAGCAAAATGCCAAAGCCCACCGCGATCACCACCAGCGGGTACACCAGCGCGCCCACCACTTTCTTGCGGATGTTCTCAATGCGCAGCTCGTAGTACTGATAGCGCTTGAGCACCATCGGCAACTGCCCGCTGCCTTCGGCGGAGGCCACCGTCGCCACCAGCAAGGCCGGAAACACCGAAGGCTGCGCCTGCATGGCCTTAGACAACGGCAAGCCCTGATACAGCGATCGCAGCACGCCGGTCAGCGTGGCTTGCAGCGCCTTGTTGCCCTGCCCCGCCTTGTCGCTCAAGGCCTCCAGCGCTTCGATCAACGCCAGGCCGGCCTCAAGCAAGGTTGAGAGTTCCTGAAGCAGCAAGCCCAACGAGAAGCCCTGCTTGCGCTGCGCGGCATGACGCCGGCCGGCGGGCGCCCGCTTGACTTCCAGCACCATGCCGTCGGCCTCGCCGACCTGCGCACGCGCTTCGTTTTCATTGGCGGCGCGCACGGTCTGCACGCGCACTTCTCCCTGCCTGAGCAGGCTGATTCGGAACTCATTCATGTCATTGCCGCGCCAGTTGCGCCTGGCGGACCTTGTCGTCACGCGCCTGCGCCAGAACCAGGTAGTGCTGCCACACGCGCTTTACATATCGCTTGCGCGCTTCTTCGCGGGAATCCGCGCCGCCGGCGTTGTAGGCGCCCACGGCCCGCCACGTGTAGCCGTAGCGCTTGATGAAGTCGGCCAGAATTTCGGCGCCCACATCGATGGACAGGCACGGCTCGTCCAGCAGTTGCTGGCGCGTGATGCCACGCTTGGCCAGCCACGTCAGATGGATGCTGTTGATCTGCATCAGGCCGACGTCTTGCGTGCCGTTGGTGTTCTGGTTGACGGCGCGCGGGTTCAGTGACGACTCCACCTTGGCGATGGAATACAGCAACAGCGGATCAACGCCGTGACGGTCGCCCGATTCCTGCCAGCAGTTGGCGGCAGCGCCCGTGCTGAACGTCAGCGCAGCCAGCGCGGCAAGCGCCGCCGATTTAGAGGCCGTAGACCAACTCACCGTTGCCTCCCGCCCGGCCTTCTTCGCCATAAGACACCACCTCGGCATCGCTGCTGCGACCCGGCACGTTCAAGACATACGGACGGCCCCAGGCGTCCGCCGGCACGTCCTTCGCCAGATACGGGCCGTGCCAGTTAGGCGTGCCTTGAGGTTGTTTATTCAATGCTTGCAATCCCTGCTCGGTCGTCGGATAACTGCCGACGTCCAGGCGATATTGCGTCAGGGCGTCGCCCAACGTTTTCATCTGCGCCTGCGTCGCCTTCACCTTGGCCCGGTCGACCTGGGAGAACAGCTTGGGACCGACATAGCCGGCCAGCAACGCAATGATCAACAGCACGACCAGCAGCTCCAGCAAGGTAAAGCCTTGCTGCAAGCCGAGACGGCGTCGGAAGTTAAGTGTCTTCATGTGTCCGCTTTTCTGAATAGAGGAATGCCGCGTGGCGGCAACTCGTGGTGGAAGGCAAGAAGAGGCCAGCACCGTGAAGAACGATGGTGGTTCCATGCGCCGGCGTTACCGGACCGCATCAATGACGGGGAATCTCTTCGCAGGACCGCATATTTCCATGCGCGCCCCAGTGCCTCAACGTTTCTAAAAAGAACTTCAACCGGTTTGAAGAAGCGTTGAGAAAGGTGGTGCGGCGGGGCATGGGGCGCTTCAATCTCGCCTCTTCGGCCCTGCCTCGCCCTTCGCGTGCGCAGCCCGGCCCCGCTAGAAGGAAGCTCCATGAACCCCGGCGTTGCCCGCCCCCTCGACCCCGTGGCCGCACCGGCCTATACCCGGGCGCAAATCGCCCTGCATTGGCTGAGCGTCAGCCTGATGGCCCTGCTCGCGCTCAGCGGGGAAATTCGCCATTTGCTGGTGAACCACACCGCCATCCCGATGCGATGGGTGATGATCTTGCACATCGGCTGCGGCATGGCGCTATTGCTGGTCACGCTGGCGCGCGCGCTTGTGCGGATGACGCGCCGCCGCGCCGCAGCGGCCGGATTCTGCATGCAGGACGCTTGCGCGCATGCCGTGCACTTGTCGATCTATGCGTTCATCCTGGCGGAATGCCTGCTGGGCTGGATCATCGTCAACGCCAAGGGCTTTGCGATCCCGTTGCCGCTGACCGGCCTGGAATTCCCCCGCCTGGTGGCGGCCGACCCCGCGCTCGTCATAACCGCGATCTGGGCGCATGAAGTGCTTGCCTGGATGTTGTATGGCTTGCTGGCGCTGCATATCGGTGCGGCGCTGTGGCATCACTACGTCAGCCGGGACGACACGCTGGCGCGCATGCGCTTGCGGGTGCGCAGAGAACGCCAAGCTCAGACTCAGATCCAGACCCAGGCTCGGGCGCAAACTCAGGCGCAGACAGGCGTCGGCGCGCCCTTGGCGAAACCGGGCCGTCCCGTAGCGTCGTGACGAGTTTTTTTAATCTGCGTGCATTTTTCTAAAAATTGGGTATACTTCCGCCTCGCTTGCAAAAAAGCAGCGTACGCGGGAGTAGCTCAGTTGGTAGAGCGCAACCTTGCCAAGGTTGAGGTCGCGAGTTCGAGACTCGTCTCCCGCTCCATATTTAGGTTGGCAGCATCCGGTTTACCGCCTTGCTGCGAATCATTGAAAAAGGGCCTCCGGGCCCTTTTTTCATGCGCGCTCGATATGCCATGGAATGCCATGGGAAGATTCCGCGGGCATGGTCACGGCAGATATTCCCTTGCGGCGTCCAGCAGCATGCGGCCCACATAGTCCGCAAAGCTGCGCCGCACCACGACCTCCACGCCGCCATCATTTAACGCACGCGCCATGACGCCAGCCTTGAAGTAATGGCTTTGCGCGCATTGCCCGGCGCCGAACACACGAGGATGCAAATCCAGCGGGCACCCCTTTTCCAGCACGTCGCGCACATGTTCGCCGCGCAGCTCCAACACCGTGTACCCGCTGCTGACGTCCACCACGCACGCGGACTGCCCAAGCAACGACGGGCGCAGCGTCGGCTCCAGTGCGGGCCGTGCGGGTATCAACGATTGCACCCACCATTCATCCGGCCCCATCCAGGCCAACAGATACCGATGGCCGTGCGCCACCGTGTTGGGCGCCACGGGCGGCGCGGTGCCTAGCGCGCGTTCAATCGTCTGCACAAAGGCGGGCGACTGCGCATTGCCCCGCAATACCGCCAAATCCAGAAAAGGCCGCTCGATGATGCGCAGACGCCGGGCGTCTTCCGAATCAGCGGGCGAGCGCAAGGGCGCGAGGCTGTGCAGGGGTGATTCCTGATGCGATTCAGTCCACATGCTGACGCCCTCCTTCGGGGTCGTAAAACACCGGGCTGCCGATGGTGGCCGGCATGAACCCGCCTGTTGGCAACGCCACTTCAACGAGCTGCCCCATTCGTTCGTGGCCATCCTGCACCAACGCCAGCGCGATCGAGCGGTTCAGCGTGGGGCTCATGTAGCTGGACGTCACGTGGCCGATCATCGGCGCAATCGGCGCGCGGCTGGGCTGGTTCATGATCTGGCTGCCTTCGGGCAACACGATGGAAGCGTCGCGCGCCAACAGGCCAACCAGCTGTTTGCGCTTGGCGCCCGCCGTATGCGTGCGCGCGAGGGAACGCTTGCCCAGGCAATCCTTGGACTTGGCGACCAGCCCGCCCATGCCGAGATCCTGCGGCGTGACGGAGCCATCCGTATCCTGGCCCACGATGATGAAGCCCTTTTCCGCACGCAGCACGTGCATGGCCTCGGTGCCGTAGGGCGTAATGCCGTGTTCGCGGCCGGCCTCCATCAAGGCGTTCCAGACCCGTTGCCCCAAGTTGGCCGGTACGTTTACCTCGTAGGACAGCTCCCCGGAAAAACTGATCCGCATGATGCGCGCCGGGCTCGACCAGCCCTCGCCGTTCACAGTGCCGTCGCGGAAGGTCATGAAGGGGAAGGCCTCGTTCGAGAAATCAATATCGCGGCACACCTTGCTGAGCACTTTTCGCGCGAACGGCCCCGCCACGGCAAAGGTCGCGAAATGGTCGGTGACGGTTGTCAGGTGCACGTTCAGATGCGGCCACTCCGTCTGCAACCAGCGTTCCATCCAGGCCAGCACGCGGGCTGCGCCGCCAGTGGTGGTGCTCATCAGGAAATGCTGCTCGCCCAGGCGCATGGTGACGCCGTCGTCAAACACCATGCCGTTTTCATCCAGCATCAGGCCATAGCGGCCCTTGCCCACTTCGAGCTTGGTCCACAGATTGGTGTAGACCCAGTTCAACAAGGTGGCGGCATCCGGCCCTTGCACGTCGATCTTGCCCAGCGTGGAGGCATCCAGCATGCCCACGCCGTTGCGCACGGCCAGACATTCCCGGGCGACGGCCGCGTGCATGTTTTCCCCGGGTAGCGGGAAATACCAAGGGCGCTTCCAGTTGCCGACGTCTTCGAATACCGCGCCACGGGCGACGTGCCATTCGTGCACGCTGGTCTTGCGGATGGGGTCGAAGAAGTCGCCCAGTTCACGCCCCGCCAGCACCCCGAACGTGACGGGCGTGTAGTTTGGACGATAGGTGGTGGTGCCCGTCTGTGCGATGGTTTGGCCCAAGGCGTCGGCCAGCACCGCCGCGCCGTTGATGTTTCCCAATTTGCCTTGGTCGGTGCCGAAGCCCATGGCGGTATAGCGCTTGACGTGCTCGACCAAGTGATAGCCTTCACGCACGGCCAGATGAATGTCCGCCACCGTCACGTCATTTTGGTAGTCGACGAACTGTGTCGCGCTGCGCCGAACCGTCGCGCCGGCCTTGGCCACATGCCAAAGCGGCATCAGCGGGTCTTGATAGATATCGACCGTGCGCCAGGACAGTTGGCTTACCGTCTCGAAGCCCGCCTGCATGGCCGCTTGCGCACCCGCCACGCCGCCGCCATGCAACGCCTGCGATAGCCGGAATTCGCCATTGGCTGCGCCGGCGCTGGTCTGCGCTTGCGTCGCCCCATCTGGCACAAAGCACGCCAGCGCCTCGTCCCAGCGCGTCTTTCCGCCGGACTGCGCATGCAGATGCAATACCGGATTCCACCCGCCCGACACGGCGAGCAGGTCACAAGACAGCTTTTCGTTGCCCGGCCCGGCCCGGCCATCCGCGAAGGCGGCGACGACGACGCCCGTGACGTGGCGTTTACCGCGCGCCTGCAACACGACCGTTTCGTTGCGGACCTCGATACCGGCGCTGCGCACGGCGTCGGGCCAGGCGCCCCGCCCCGCGGGCCGGGGGTCGATCACCGTGATGTTGGCGCCGTGCTCGCGCAAGTCCAGCGCCGTGCGGTAAGCGCCATCGTTATTGGTGTAGAGCACCACGCGCTGACCGGGCAAGACACAGTAGCGCCGCACGTAAGTCGATACCGCTGACGCCAGCATGATGCCGGGCAGGTCATTGTTGCCAAACAGCAGGGGCCGCTCATGGGCCCCGGTAGCCAGCACCACTTGCTTGGCGCGTACCTTCCACAGGCGTTGGCGTACGCCCTGCCGTTGCTCGGGCGGCAGGTGGTCGGTCAGTTGCTCACAGACCGTCAGCAGGTTCTGGTCGTGATAGCCGAACGCCGTGCTGCGCGTCAGAATCCTGACTTCCTTCATGCCCTGGAGTTCGGCCTGCATCCGCTGAATCCATTCGGAGTTGGCTGCGCCATTGATCAACGACGGCAGGGCCAGCAGGCTGCCGCCCAGCTCGGGCTGGTTGTCGACCAGGATCACGCGGGCGCCGGTCAGTCCCGCCGCCATGGCGGCAGCCAAACCCGCCGGGCCGCCGCCCACCACCAGCACGTCGCAATGGGCGTAGCGCTTGTCGTAATGATCGGGGTCTGGCAGCGCCGGCGCCTGGCCCAAGCCGCCGGCCTTGCGTATCCACCGTTCATAGCGCGGCCACCAGCGTTGCGGCCACATGAACGTCTTGTAGTAGAACCCTGCGGGGATGAACCGGCCCAGACGTTGAAAGACCGCCATGCGGTCGCGTTCAAGGTCGGGCGCGGCATTGACGCTGCTGGCGCGCAGGCCTTCATAGAGTTCGACGGTGGTCGCGCAGGGGTTCGGCACCGTGTGCGCGCCGGTCTCGAGTTGCACCAGCGCGTTCGGCTCGTCGACACCGGCCGTCATGATGCCGCGCGGCCGATGGTACTTCCAGCTGCGCGCCACGAAATGTTCACCATTGGCCAGCAACGCCGAGGCCAGGGTGTCGCCCTGGCAACCAAAATAGGTGCGCCCATTGAACGTGAATTCGATGGAGGTGGCCGGGTCAATTCGCCCACGGTTCGACAGCCGATGCGTTTGCGTCATCTGCGCTCTCCCGCCGCCTGCTCAAACGTATGGAACCCGTGAAATTCATGGCTGACGGTGTCGCGCTCGGCCAGGAACCAACGGCGGCAGCCTTGGGCGTGCTGCCATTGCTCGCGCGCACGTCCGCGCACATTCTTGCGCATGAACGCGTAGTCGGCCCATTGGGCGTCGGTCAGGGTGTCGCAATCTTGCGGGCGGACGATGTCGGCTTCGCCGCCGCAGGTGAATTCCGTCTCGGCCCGGGGGCCGCAGTACGGGCAGGTCAGCATCAGCATGCTCAAGCTCCGTCGTCAGTGCGCCACGGCGGCAGCGCCGTGTTCGTCGATCAAATGGCCAGTCTCAAAGCGGTTCAGGGAAAACGGGGCGTTCAGCCGGTGCGGGGCGTTGTTGGCCACGGTGTAGGCGAAGACCCAGCCCGAGCCGGGCGTGGCCTTGAAACCGCCCGTGCCCCATCCGCAGTTGAAGTACAGCCCCTTGATGGGCGTGGTGGAAATGATCGGACAGGCGTCGGGCGACACGTCCACAATGCCGCCCCACTGCCGGTTCATCCGCACCCGGCTGAAGATGGGGAACATTTCAACGATGGCCTGTAGGGTGCTTTCGATCAGATGAAAGCTGCCGCGCTGCGCGTAGCCCACGTACTGGTCGATGCCCGCGCCAATGACGAGATCGCCTTTGTCGGACTGGCTGATGTACGCGTGGACCGCGTTCGACATGACGACGGTGTCCAGGATCGGTTTCAGCGGTTCAGAGACCAGCGCTTGCAGCGGATGACTTTCCAGCGGCAAGCGAATGCCCGCCATGTCGGCAAGCACGCTGGAGTGGCCCGCAGCCACCACCGCCACTTTCGCCGACTTGATGTAGCCCTTGCCGGTTTCCACGCCCAGCACCTGGCCGTTCTCGCGGCGGATGCCGGTGACCGGACAGTTTTCGATGATGTCCACGCCCAGCCGGTCGGCCGCGCGCGCGTATCCCCAGGCGACAGCATCATGCCGGGCCACACCCGCGCGCCGTTGGAAGGACGCGCCCAGCACCGGGTAGCGGCAGTCCAGATTGATGTAGGGGACGATTTCCTTGACCTGCGCGGGAGTGAGCCATTCGCCGTCGACGCCGTTATAGCGGTTGGCGGTGATGCGGCGTTGCGTGTCGCGCACGTCTTGCAGCGTGTGCGCCAGATTCATGACGCCGCGCTGGCTGAACATGACGTTGTAGTTCAACTCCTGGGACAGGCCTTCCCACAGCTGCATGGCCTTTTCATACAACTGCGAGGACTCGTCCCACAGATAATTGGACCGGACAATCGTGGTGTTGCGCGCGGTGTTGCCACCGCCCACCCAGCCCTTTTCCAGCACCGCGACGCGCTTCACGCCGTGTTCCTTCGCCAAGTAATACGCGGTGGCCAGCCCATGCCCGCCGCCGCCGACCACCACCACGTCGTACTCCGGCCGGGGCTCGGGGCTGCGCCACGCGCGCGGCCAGCGTTCATGGTTCGACAGCCCGTTGCGGATCAGGCTGAAGAGGGAATAGCGGCTCATGGTGGTTCCTTGGGAAACGACGCGATCCGGTGCGCAGCAGCAGGCACTGGGCCATGCCTGCATTCTTGTCTCAAGACGCCGGGCGCTCCTTGCCGCGCCGGACGGTAACTTGCCTGATTGCGACACCGGCTGGCTCGGGGCATACGCTGTCGCCTACTCGTCGCTTCGTGTCGCCTGCAGACAGGTTGTGCGCCCGCCTGCTTGCCAAAATCGAACATTGACGGGCACCCGCCCGCATGAATATGGGCCCGGCAAGGAATCGGCCAGGCAAGGAGACGCAGACATGGCAGCGAACAGGGGCGTGGTTTACGTTGGCGACGGGCGCGTCGAGGTGCAGTCGATCAGCTTTCCCAAGCTGGTGGACCCGCGCGGCCGCAACATCGAGCACGGCGTGATCCTGAAGGTGGTGTCCACCAACATCTGCGGGTCCGACCAGCACATGGTGCGCGGCCGCACCACGGCGCAGAAGGGGCTGGTGCTAGGCCATGAAATCACGGGCGAAGTCATCGAAGTGGGCCGTGATGTCGAAACCCTGAGATCGGGTGATCTGGTGTCCGTGCCGTTCAACGTGGCCTGCGGACGCTGCCGCACCTGCAAGGAACAGGACACGGGCGTGTGCCTGACGGTGAACCCCGCGCGCGCCGGCGGGGCCTATGGCTACGTCGACATGGGCGACTGGATCGGCGGCCAGGCGGAATATGTCATGGTGCCCTACGCCGACTTCAACCTGCTGCGCTTTCCTGACCGCGACCAGGCCCTGGCGAAGATTCGCGACCTGACCTGTCTGTCAGACATTCTGCCCACGGGCTATCACGGCGCGGTCAGCGCGGGCGTTGGCCCTGGCAGCACCGTCTACGTCGCAGGAGCGGGGCCGGTCGGCATGGCCGCGGCGGCGTCGGCTCGGCTGCTGGGCGCCGCGGTGGTCATCGTCGGCGATATGAATCCCTTGCGGCTGGCGCATGCGCGCAAGGTCGGCTTTGAGACGGCTGACTTGTCGTTGGACGCCACGTTGGGCGCACAGATCGCAGCGCTGCTCGGCACGCCCGAAGTCGATTGCGCCATCGATGCTGTCGGCTTCGAAGCACGCGGCCACGGCGCCGCGGGATCACAGGCCGAAGCGCCCGCCGCCGTCTTGAACGCATTGATGGAAGTGACGCGGGTGGCGGGCCGCATCGGCATCCCGGGGCTGTATGTCACCGACGACCCTGGCGCTGCCGACGCCGCCGCCCAACGCGGCAGCTTGTCCGTGCGCTTCGGCCTGGGTTGGGCGAAAGCGCATAGTTTCCATACTGGCCAGACGCCGGTCATCAAGTACAACCGCGCCCTGATGCAGGCCATTCTGTGGGACCGCATCAACATCGCCGAAGTGGTGGGCGTGCAGGTCATTTCGCTGGATGCCGCGCCCGAAGGCTATGCGGCGTTCGATGCGGGCGCGCCCAAGAAGTTCGTGATTGATCCGCATGCCATGCTCGCCCGCTGACCCGCCCTGCGCCGCCGGCCCCGGCCGGCGGCTACCCGCGCATCAGCCGCCGTTCGCTGGTGGGTGAATGGCCAAAGCGCGCGCGATACGCCTTGCTGAAGTGGCAGGGGGACTGAAACCCACACGCCACCGTTACCCCCATGATGGACATTCGGGTCTGCAGCAAGAGTTCGCGTGCGCGCAACAGCCTTAACCACAGGTAGTAACGCATCGGCGACATGCCCAGGTAGTACTTGAACATGCGCTGCAATTGGCGTTGCGACAATCCAACCTGGCTGGCAATGTCCTCGAACGGCAGCGGGTCTTCAATATGCGCTTCCATCAACTGCCCGACCTTGACCAGCCCCTGGCGGTTAAAGCCCACGCGGGCCGCCATCGGAATGTGCTGCCGCTCGGTCGCCAGCCGGATTCGATCCAGAATGAACTGCTCCGATACCGCGTCAGCCAGCTCCGCGCCGAACCGCTTCGTGGTGATGCGCAGCATCAGGTCGATGGGCGCGGTGCCGCCCGAACTGGTCATGCGGTCGCGGTCAATGACGTAGAGGGCTTCGGTCAGCTCAGCGGCGGGAAACTCTTCGCGGACGGCGAACAGGTTTTCCCAGTGCACCGCGCAGCGATAGCCCGACATCAGACCCGCCTTCACCAGCGCATAACTGCCCGTGCAAAGCCCTCCCAGCGCGACACCCCGCCGAGCCCAGCTATTAAGCAGTTTGATCAAGGCATCGGACACATAGTCCTGCACCTGCAGACCCCCGCAGACGAAGACGGCATCAAAGGCGCTATCGGGCGCCGGGCTCGCCACGGGCGATATCCGCAGGTTATTGCTTGCCTGCACCACCGTGCCGTCCAGGGTCATCACGGACCACCGATACAGCTCACGCCGGCTGACGTAGTTGGCCATGCGCAGCGTTTCCACGGCGCCGGCAAACGCGATCATCGAGAATTTCGGCAGCAGCAGAAAACAGAAGTGCAGCGCGCAGGAGTCCGTGGCAGGCGAACCGAACGGCGGGCAGGTTTCGGCAGGCAGAGGGGCGAGGGCATGTTGCATAGGCATGAGTATCGGCCAACATCATTTGTCGATGCGCAAATTGCTCAAGGGCACACTGCAACATAACAACACCATGCCTTGGTCAATTTCGCGCTGGCGTATCCCGCCCTGGTGCTGCATGTCGACTTTGCCATCCAGCAAGCGCACCTTGCATGTGCCGCACATGCCCTGCGTACACGACGCGGGCAGCCGCAAGCCGGCATCCCGCGCAGCATCCAGCAGCGCTTGGGCCGCACCGCATTCAATGGTGCGCTGGCTCTTCTGAAAAACAATGCTGAAAGCGGTGGCAGGTGCGGCGCTGGCATTCGGCTTGGAATTCTGGTTGGCCGTTCGCGCGGACAATTCCGTCACGCCCGGCGCGTGTTGCGCCGCTGGCAAGGTGTCGAACGAGAAGCTCTCTTCATGATGCCGCGCCATGTCGAAGCCGGCTTCGCGCAGCATCGCTCTGACAGCCTGCATATACGGCGCCGGCCCGCAGACAAAGATCTCGCGAGTCATGAAGTCGGGCGCCATCAACTGCAACAGCGGCAGCGTGATGCGGCCCGTCAGCCCATGCCAGCCCCCCTGCTCACCCAACCCTTCGCAAATGAAATGCGCCCGAAACCGCTGCTGGCTGGCCGCCAACAAGGCCAGTTCGCGTCCGAAGATGATGTCGTCCGGCGTTCGGGCGCTATGTACGAATACGGTATCGCGGTCATCGCATAAGTCCCGGTGCGTGCGCGCCATCGACATCAACGGTGTCACGCCGGAACCCGCCGACAAAAACAGATAGCGCTCGGCCGGATGCAGTGCTGACGAAAAAGCCCCGGCCGGTCCCAGCACGCGCACGGAATCTCCCACTTCCAGATGGTCATGCAGCCAGTTCGACACCGTGCCGCCCGGCACGCGCTTGACCGTGATCGACAAGGTGTGAGGCCGGGTCGGCGGTGACGAGATCGTGTAGCAACGGTTCACGCGCTGGCCATCGACGTCCAGCTCCAAGGTCAGGAACTGGCCAGGTGAAAACTGAAACGCATGCCCGGCCAGCGAGCGGAAGAAGAAGCTCTTGACGTCGTGCGTCTCTTGCCGGACCTGGCAGCATTGCAGGGATTCCTCGACATCGCTGTCCCAAAGCGATGGCAAGCGCTGCCAGAACTCGGGTTGATGGATGCGTCGAAGCGCGTGCGGCATGGCGGAACCTCAATCCAGATAGCGCGCCGACAAGCGGCCGATGTACCAGTTGCAGAACTTTTCTACCAGCGCTTCCGTATGCGGCGAATAGGGGCCGGGCTGATAGGCCGCGCTGCGCACACCTTGCTGCGAAAGTTCCACCAGCGTACGGTCTTGCGCATTGGTCGCGCGCCACACGGCAGTCAGGTGATCAATGTCGTAATCCCGGACTTCTTCCGCGTCCTTGTGCACGAGCCAGCGGGTGCGGACCAGGGTCTTCTCAGGCCCCAGCGGCAACACCGAAAACGCCACGATGTGGTCGCTCATGAAATGGAACCAGCCGTTGGGCTGCGTCCACAGCGACAGCCCGCCCAGGTCGGGGCGCGCCAGATCGCCCAGCAACTTGCGCGATGCGGCATTGCCGTCCAGCGTTTGGGATTCCCCGCTCAGGTCCAATGGCAGGCGCCGCACGCGGTATCCAGTGACGCGGTCATCCAGCGCATCGCGTTCCTCTGACGGCAAACCCGCCGCCTCCCATTCCAGGCAGCGTTGCGCCGATATCTGCGCAAACTGTTCCAGCTGCCGGGCATTGGCGGGCGACGGCTGATAGCCGAAGCCGAATTCAAAGACCGACACGGTCAGCTCAGGATGGTTGGCGGCGCAGTGGTAGCACTCGCGGTTGTTCTCCATCGTGAGCTTCCAGTTGCAGTCTTCCACGATGTCCACCTGCGCCGCGACCTTGCAGTCTCGAATTCGATGCGGGCGCAGATAGGGTTCGACCTGCTCGCGAAAGGCTTGAAAGTCTTCGGGTGCGTCGGGGTCCAGGCAGATGAAGATCAAGCCGCTCACGCTCTCGATACGCACGGGCTTCAAGCTGTGCTGGCTTTTGTCAAAGTCTGCGCCCATGTGCTCGGCATAGGCCAGATTGCCGTTCAGGCGGTACGTCCATTGGTGATAAGGGCACACAAGGTTGCCCACCGACCCCAGCTCTTGCGCGCACAAGCGCGACCCGCGGTGGCGGCACACGTTATGGAAGGCGCGCAATTGGTCATCGTCGTCACGCAAGATCACCACCGGCTGACGGCCGATATCCACCGTGATGTAGTCGCCTGGCTCCGGGATGTCGGGCTCGACCGCCACAAAGATCCAATGGCGGCCGAAGATTTCTTCCATATCGAGATCGAAGACGGCAGGACTGAGATAGAAATCGGCATCCAGGCTGTAGCCCGGCCGCCGATTGGCAAGCAGGGCGCGGATGGCATCGTCCGCCCGCGCAGGAACGACGGGAATCTGTTTGAAGGCATTCATCGTCCACCTCAATAATCGATCAGGCTGTGACGGCGCAGATAGGCAATGACTGCCTGCGCCTTTTCAGCGGCGGTACCCTGGGTGATCACCGCGCCGCCGCGGCTTTGCATGGTGGTAGCGGCCAGCAGCCGCGTCCGCCCTGAACGTGACTCCCGCGCGGCCAGCTTGACCGGCGGCACCACGGCCAGTTCCACCCGCGCGGGCGCCAAGGGCGCGCCCACCACGCGCGCGACGCGTGCGGCAACGTGGCCCGCACGTTGGCGGGCATAGACATGGCGTGCTTCGAACGGCGCCAGCGGATGCACCGCCAGCACGGCCGGCAATGACGAGGCGACTTCCCGCCGCCTGCCTTTAGGCAGAAACTGCTGCGTGACGACGCTGTCCGTGTGCAGCTGCGCGGTCAGCACCGCCGGCAATAGCGGAGCATGCATGGCCTGCGCCAATAAATACGGCAGCAGGCCACTGCCTTCACCGCCTTCCGCCCGCGTCCCGCACAGCACGATGCGGTAGCCGCGCACGCGGTCGACCAGCGCGCCCAATACGTCGCGACCGCACGGCACCTCGATGGCGTCGACGCAGGCCGCGCCCAGCGCCAGATAGTCGCGCAATGCGGGTTCGGCGGGATCGCCGGCATGGATGACGTCGATATCAGCCGCCCCCCTCACCATCTCCTGCGCCAGGCTCAGCGCGAGTGCGTCATTACGGCTCCAACGCGCCGCGCCGCTGACCGGGTGCACGCCGACGGAAACGAGCACGGCGATGCGCGGCTTAATCATGATTCACCTGCTGGGCTGGGTACGCGGCACGCGCACGCTGAACCTCGGCCAGCAGCGCCTGGGCCACGCTTTGCGTGTCATCGATGATGCTCAGGTCGGCGCGTCTGACGAGCGGTGCGCTGGCGTCCAGATTCACGGCGATCACGTGACGGCAGTCCTTGATGCCTTGCAGATGCTGCACCGCCCCCGAAATGCCGAACGCCAGATAGGCGCTGGCGCTAACCGTCTTGCCCGTGGCGCCGATTTGCTGGCTGCGCGGAAAACGGCCGTCATCGACCGCCACGCGGCTGGCGCCGACCGCCGCCCCCAGCGCGTTTGCCAAGTGCTGAAAGCCCGCCAGATCCCGCACGCCGTTACCCGCGGCGACGATCAGGTCAGCCTCTTGAAGGTCGACTTCCGTGGCCGGTAACGAACGGGTGCCGTGATCCCGATAGGCGGAGCTGGCTCGTAGCGCCGCGAGCTGCGCCCGCTTGCCATGGCCGATGAAGGGCAAGCGCTCGTCGACAACATCGGGCGCCAGCAGCACAATGCGCGGCAAGCCCCGAGACAACGCACGGCATTGCATGCGAGCGTTGCCAGCGTAAGCACTTGCCGCGCCCTCGTGGCTCAGGGCCACGACATGTGTGGCGACCGTGTCGCGGGTCGCCGCCGCCAGACGACGGCCGAGGTCGCCATCCGGCAGCCCGTTGTCGGGCAGGAAGATGTGCACGGGACGAATGCGGTCGATCAGGGTCAGCAAGATGGCCAGTTCGACGTCAGGCGCATAGGCCGGGGGAGCCGAGGTGGACGGCACGAGTGTCAGCGCGTCCACGCCCAAGTGCGCGGCGTCAGCGTCCAGTTCGCCAAACACAAGCAGATGGACGGAGGTGTCCGCCTGCGCCAGCAAGGCGGCCGCGGCGATGGCCTGGCGCGCGTGCGCATCCAGCTGGCCACGATCGCTGTGGGCAACGGCCAACACGGTGCGCAATGCAAGCCCGTCCGTGCGCAACGGCTTGTTCGCGGCCGCAGGCGTGGCGCGCACGCCGTCAGGGTGAGCGCGTTCCAGCACAATGCGCTTGATGCCTGCCGGGGTCAGCGTATGCGCTCGGCGGGCGGGAAGTCTGCGGATGGCGTTCATCATGGCTCCAAGGCGTCGGCGACAAGTTCGGCGATATCCCGCACTTCTGGCCGCGGGCCTACCACCCCTTCCAGCATGACTGTGCAGTTTGGGCAAGCGACCGCCACGGTCTCGGCGCCCGCATCGCGCGCATCCTGAATGCGCAGATCGGGAATGCGCTGCTTGCCGGGGATGTCCGTCAACGCCGCACCGCCTCCGCCACCGCAGCAACGCCCGTTCAGCCCGTGGCGTGTCATCTCTTTGATGGGAAACCCCAAATGACGCAATAGCTCGCGCGGCGCCTCGGTTTCGCCGTTGTAGCGGGCCAGATAGCAAGGGTCGTGATACGTCAGCGCCCGAGGCGGGTCGGCCAGCTTGACGCTGAGACGGCCCGCCTTGATCAACGCCGACAGCAGACTGGTGTGATGCAACACCCGATAGTGCCCGCCGAGCGCGGGATATTCGTTGCGCAGGCTGTGCAAAATGTGGGGGTCTGCCGTGACGATGCGATCGAACGTCAACGCCGACAGCGTCCGGATCAGGCGATGGGCCAAGGTCTTGAAGGTGGCCTCGTCGCCCAGCCGCCGGGCGACGTCGCCGGTATCCGTTTCCAGAACGCCCAGCACCGCGAAGTCGACCCCGCCCGCTTGCATCGCTTTCACCAGCGCCCGCAGGCTACGTTGGTACCGCATGCCGAACGCCCCCTCGCCCACGATCAGCAACACATCCACGGACTTGCCGGGTTGGATTTGGGCCACGCCCAGATCGGCCGCCCAGTGAAAGCGCGCGCTCAGGTCGAAGCCGCCTGCGCTTGCGGTTTCGCGCAGATTAGCCAGCACGGCCGGCGCCTTGCCTGGTGCTGCGCCATGCTCAAGCGTTTGCTGGCGGCGCATGTCGATCACGGCGTCGACGTGTTCGATCAGCATGGGGCATTCGTGCACACACGCCCGGCAGGTGGTGCAGGCCCAAAGAGACTCCGGCGCGATCAGGCCGGGAACAATGGGTTGCGTGGCCGCGCCCGCCATCCCCTTGACCAGATCCTGGATCAGCTTTTTAGGATTCAGCGGCTGGCCGGCCGCGTAGGCGGGACAGGCCGCTTCGCACTTGCCGCACTGCACGCAGGCGTCAAAGCTCAGCAGCTGGTTCCAGGCAAAGGCGGAAGGCTGGCCCGCGCCCAGCCGTTCAGCGCCGGGTTCACCGCCCAGCGCCAAGGGCCGCAGCGCCGCCTTTTGCCCAGCCGACGTTCGGCCGAAACGTTCGGGGCGAGGATGGAACGCCAGATGCAGCAAGCCCGCGAACGCATGCTTCATCGGGCCGCCACGCGCCATGCCCGCCGTCAATTCCCACGCGCCCACCGCCAGCAGCGCGACAGTGGCCAGCCCTGCCGCCCCCGACAACAACGGCGCGGGGATGCCCCCCAGCAGCAACAAGCCCAGCGCCAACGCGCCCAGCATCCAGGGCAGCCTGTCCCACATCCCGCGTGACAATCGGGCGGGCGGGGTGCGGCGGCGGTGCCAGACAAAACCTACCCCGCCCAGCATGATCAGCGCCGCCAGCGCAATGGCCAGATCCAGCGCAGGCGAATAGAGCGCCAATCCGTAGTTCACAGCCACCAGCGCCATGGCCGCCACGGCGGCGCCAGCCGTCGCAATGTGCGTGCGAGCGATGTAGGGGTCGCGCGCCACCACCTGGTGTAAGTCCAAGAAGTAGCGCTTGGGTGCGGCAAGCAGACCCCGCCAGCGCACGGGCGCCGTGCGCCCGGTGCGCCAAAGCGCCACGCGGCGCAGCCCGCCCGCGGCGACGCCCAACACCGACAACCAGAACAGGCCCGTAATGACGGCGGCGAAGGGTGCCATGATCAGAAGTCCTTACACAGGCGCAAGGCGTCGTAGATGGACGCATGGATGTTGTGCATCGAAATGCAATCGCCGACGCGGAACAGCAGATAGCGGCCGTCGCCCAGCGTTTCGGAAAGCGCCGGCTGCGGTTCGGCGGCGTATAGCGCCTGCACATCGGTTTGGCCCAGGTTCACCGACTGCGGCTTGAGCATCCAGTACAAGGAGTCGTTGGGCACGATGCCGTTCTCGATCACCACTTGATCCACCACACGTTCTTCGCGCGCATCCGTGTATTCATTGCGCAGCAAGGCGATGGTCTTGTCGCCTTCGGTACTGACGCGTTCCAGCCAGTAGTTGGGCGTGAACACGACGTCTTGCGCGTAGAGGCGGCGGTAGAAAATCGGGAACGTGGTGCCGCCCACGTCATCCGCCACCTTGGGGTCGGGGGTGACGACTTCAACCACCGAACCCCGGCTGGCCATGAAATCCGCCACGCCAGCGCCCGCGTGCGTGCCGATGCCGTCGTAGACCAGCACGTTGCGGGCGGGCTTTTCTTTGCCTGAAAGAATGTCCCAGGCGCTCACGGCCAGCCCGCTTGCAACCCCCCATGCCACCTGCTCGTACACGTGGCTCAGGCCGCCGGTTGCCAGCACCACGATGTCGGGCTGTTCCGCCATGACGGCTTGCTGAGTGGCGAGCGTGCCCATCCGGCAGTCAACCCGCAGCCGTTTGAGCTCCAGGTCAAACCAGCGGACGATGCCATCCATCTGCTCACGCTGGGGCGCTTTGGCGGCCAGCAATATCTGGCCACCGATTGCGGCGTTGCGTTCGAACAGGACGACATCGTGCCCCCGTTCCGCACAGACGCGCGCGGCCTCCATGCCCGCGGGGCCGGCGCCCACCACCACCACCTTTCGCCTTGGCCCGCGCGATCGCAAAATGACATGCGGCATCGACACTTCCCGGGCCGTCGCCGCGTTTTGAATGCACAGCACGTCAAGCCCGTCGTACTGCCGGTCAATGCAGTAGTTGGCGCCCACGCACTGCTTGATCTGGTCTTCGCGGTCATCGCGGATCTTCATGACCAGATGCGGGTCAGCAATGTGCGCGCGGGTCATGCCGACCAGGTCTGCATGGCCCGCGGCCAGCAGGCGCTCGGCCTGAACGGCGTCGCGGATGCTCTGCGCGTGCATCACGGGAATATGCACGGCCGACTTGATGCTGGCCGCCAGATACGCAAAGGGTTCGGGCGGCAGCGCCATCGGCGGCATACAGTTGGCCAGCGTGTTGTGCGTGTCGGCGCCTGACCCGATCACGCCCAGGTAATCGATCAAGCCCGTCTCGGCCATGGCTTGCGCAATGTCGCGCAGCGCGTCGTGATCCAGCCCATCTTCGTGGAACTCATCCCCGCACATGCGCAGCCCCACACAGAAGTCCGGCCCGACGGCTTCGCGCACGGCTTTCAAGACGTCGATGCCAAAACGCAGCCGGTTCTCAAGGCTGCCGCCATAGGCATCGTCGCGAAAGTTGGTGCGGGGGCTCCAGAACTGGTCAATCAGGTGCTGGTGCGCGGCCGATATTTCGATGCCGTCCATGCCCGCCTGCTGAACCCGTTTGGCGGCCGCGGCAAAGTCGCGGATGATGCGTGCGATGTCTTCGACCTCGATCGTCTTGGCGTTGCCCCGGTGAACGGGTTCGCGTACGCCGGACGGCGTCAACAGGTGCGGCCAGTGCTCGCCATGCCAGGCCGAACGCCTGCCCATGTGCGTGGCCTGAATCATGACCTTGGCGCCATGGCGGTGCATGGCTTCGCTGAGCCGCGCCAGCGGTTCGATGACGCGGTCGGTCGTCAGGTTGACCGACCGCCACCATCCTTGCGGGCTATCGATCGACACGGGGCTGGAACCGCCGCAGATGGCCAGCCCCAGCCCGCCCTTCGCCTTTTCTTCGTAGTAGGCAATGTAGCGGTCGCCAGGCAAGCCGCCAGGCTCGGCGTGGACCTCGGCATGCGCCGTGCTGACGATGCGGTTGCGCAGCACCACGCGGTTCAGCGTCAGAGGCGCAAACAAGTGGGGATAGCGCATGGCCGGCCTCAGGCAGCAACAGGGCGAACGGTGAATTCGCAGTGGGCGTGGCCCGCTCCTGCGCAGCGGCTTTCCACGCACTGCGCACGGGCGACGCCCCCGTGCTGGTCAGCCACCCAGTCCATCGCGCCCGCGAACCAGCCCGAGAACATGTGGCACAGCTTCCCGCTGGCCTGAGGTTGGGCAAGGACGAACGCGGAATGGCGCAATTCAATACGCGCCGTCATCGCCGCCGGGTCGGCGTCGGTCAGCCGGAACAAGCCCCATCCGCGCTGAGACAGCCGCATCAGGTAGTGCTCGTACACGGCAAGGCCGGCGAGCCGGTGTTCCTGGGATTCCTTGTCGCACCAGTAGTAGGCGGATTGATGGCCCGCGTCGTACAGGATGCGCGCATACGTGTCGCGGCCCAGCGCGCGTTCGGCCGCCAGATGGTTGTTGATGAAGAAGTGGCGTGGCACATACAGCATCGGCAGCCCGTCGGTGCTCCAGACGCCGGTCTGTTCGTTGACGTCGATAGGCAGCTGGGGATTCATCGCAGGCTCCTTATGTTGATGCGGCCTGGCCCGGCCAGACTTCGCCGAACACGCGCAACCAGTTCTCACCCAGAATTTTCCGAATGTGCACCTCGCTCCAGCCGGCCCGCTGCATCGCGGCGGTCAGGTTGGGAAATTCGCCGATGGTCTGGATGCCTTCGGGATTTCGGATGGCGCCGAAGTCGGTCAGGCGGCGATAGCGGCCTTTGTCGTGCGTGAGCCAATCGAAGAACGGCTGGCCATAGCCTTGCGTGAAATCGGTGCCGATGCCCACGGCGTCTTCGCCCGCCAGGTTGACGACGTAGGCAATGGCTTCGACGTAGTCGTCGACCGTAGCCTGCACGCCGCGCTTGAGGAAGGGCGGGAACATCGTCACCCCGATGAAGCCCCCGCGTTCGGCAATGAAGCGAAGCTGTGCGTCGCTCTTGTTGCGCGGGTGGTCCTTCAGCCCTGACGGCAGGCAGTGCGAATAGCAAACGGGTTTGGTGGACGCCAGGATGGCTTCTTCGGACGTCTTCGCGCCAACGTGCGACAAGTCAATCATGATGCCGACCCGATTCATCTCGGCCACGACTTCATGGCCGTAGCCGGACAGGCCGCCGTCGCGTTCGTAGCAGCCGGTGCCAATCAGGTTCTGCGTGTTGTAGCAAAGCTGAACCACGCGCACGCCCATGTCGGCAAAGGCTTCGACCGCGCCCAGATTGTCTTCAAACGCTTGGCCATTTTGGAAGCCCAGGATGACGCCGGTGCGGCCGTCGCGCTTGGCTTGGCGGATGTCGCCGGTGCTGCGCACCAGCGTGAGCAAATCGGCGTTGTCGCGAATCAGGCGTTTCATTTCAGCGATGTTCGCGACGGTTTGATCAAACCCTTCCCACACGGACACCGTGCAATTGGCGGCGGTCAGCCCGCCGCGTTGCATGTCTTCGAAAACGGCCCGGTCCCACTTGGAGATGATCAGGCCGTCAATGACCGTGCTTTTCTGGTGAAGCGTGTTCATGGGATGCCTCGGTGCAAGATCAATCAATAGATGGGATGGCGCTGGCACAGCGCCAGCACGTCGCTGCGGATGCGGCGTTCAACGGCCTCGTGCTCGTCGGGACTGGTCGACAACATGTCGATGACCTGGACAATCATGTCGCCCACGGCGCGAAAGTCGTCTTCGGTGAAACCGCGCGAAGTGCAGGCTGGTGTGCCCAAGCGGATACCCGAAGTCACGGAAGGCTTTTCCGTATCGAAGGGAATGCCGTTCTTGTTGCAGGTGATACCCGCCAGTTCAAGCGTGCGTTCCACGTGCGCGCCGGTCAGGCCCTTGGAACGCAGATCGAGCAACAGCAGGTGGTTGTCGGTGCCGCCGGACACCAGGTCGACGCCGCCGCTTGCCAGCACATGGCCCAGCGCTTCGGCGTTATCCAGCACCCGGTCGATGTAGCGTTTGAAATCGGCTTGCAAGGCTTCACCGAACGCCACGGCCTTGGCGGCGACCACATGCATCAGCGGTCCGCCCTGCAAACCAGGAAAGACGGCGGAATTGATTTTCTTGGCGATGGCGCCGTCGTTGGTCAGGATGAAGCCGCCACGCGGGCCGCGCAGCGTCTTGTGCGTGGTGGACGTCACGACGTGCGCGTGCGGCACGGGGCTTGGGTGCTTGCCGGCCGCCACCAGCCCCGCAATGTGCGCCATGTCCACCATCAGCAGCGCGCCGACCTCGTCGGCGATCTCGCGAAAGCGGGCGAAATCCAGCTTGCGGGGATAGGCCGAGTAGCCCGCGATGATCAGCTTGGGCTGGTGTTCCCGCGCCAGGTCGCGAACCTCGTCGTAATCGATCAGGAAGGTGTCGGGGCGCACGCCGTATTGCACGGCCTTGAACCATTTGCCGGACATCGCCGGCCGGGCGCCATGCGTCAGGTGGCCGCCCGCATCCAGCGACATACCGAGCACGGTGTCGCCCGGTTGCAGCAGCGCCAGCATCACTGCGCCGTTTGCCTGCGCGCCAGAGTGCGGCTGAACGTTGGCGTAATCGGCCTGGAACAATTCGCGCACACGCAGAATGGCCAGCGACTCGACCTCGTCCACATGCTCGCAGCCCCCGTAGTAACGGCGGCCGACATAGCCTTCGGCGTACTTGTTGGTCAGCACCGAGCCTTGTGCGTCCATCACCGCGCGCGACACCAGATTTTCAGACGCGATCAACTCAATTTGCGACTGCTGCCGGCGCAGTTCGCGGTCTTGCATGGCCATCACAATGGGATCGCGCTTGGCGAGCGGCGCAGCGAAGAACGGAGATGAACTCTGGAACATGAGACCCTTCCTGCTTGAGCGATGACATTTGAAAATCCGGCACGCGCCGAGCCTGTGAAGCATTCTTTCCCAATCGGCTCAAAGGCAGTTATCCCAAGCGGACCAGATCTTGTCCGATTGCGACAAGCCGATGGCGCCATCGGCCGCAAACCCGCATGCAGACTGGCTCTGCGCGTTTTAGTAATTGTCTTAAGGGTTTAAACGTATGGCCGCTCCACCACGCAACCTTTAAAAGCCGAAGCAGCTGAACCAGACATCGGTTCATCGGAATTCCGAACAAGGAGCGTGGTCATGATTACCCGTCCGACGGGCCCGGATCGTCAGCGTCTCAGGCATTTCGGCTTCCTGCCTTTGCCGCACTTCACCATGCTGTCTTTCTCGACCGCGATCGAAGTGCTGCGCATGGCCAATCACCTGTTGGGCGTGCCGTATTACCAGTGGTCGGTCGTCAGCCCGGCGGGCGGGCCGGCAATGGCCAGCAATGGGCTGTCGGTGCACGCCAGCCCGCTGGATGATGAGGATCTTCCGGATGCCGTCTTTGTTTGCGGCGGCACGCGCCTGAGCCCGCAGACTGATCCCGCCATATTGGATTGGCTGCGTGATGTGGCTGCGCGGCAGATCACGCTCGGCAGCCTGTGCACCGGCACGTATACGTTGATGAAGGCTGGCTTGCTGGATGGCTACCTTTGCGCAAGTCATTGGGAAGATATGGAAACGCTGCGCCGCGAATTTCCCGGCTGCCGGCTGTCCGAAGACCTGTTCGTGATCGACCGGGATCGCATCACCTGCACGGGCGGCACCGCGCCGCTGGACATGATGCTGAACTTAGTGGGAGAGTCCGCCGGACCCGCCATCGTGGCCTCCATCGCCAACCAGTTCACCATCGAGCATGTGCGCGACCACAAAGACAAGCAGCGCCTGCCGACATCTATCCGCATGCCGGCGGCGCATCCGGCCTTGGCCGAAGTGATCGCGCTGATGGAGGTGAACCTGAAAGAGCCGCTGTCGCTGGATGAGCTGGCGCACCTGTCGGGCGCGTCCCAGCGCCAGCTGCAACGGCTGTTTCGCGAGCACCTGGACACCACCCCCAAGCAGCATTACCTGAGCTTGCGGCTGCGGCACGCCCGCGCGCTGCTGCGGCAGACGCCCATGTCGATCATGAGCATCACGTCGGCCTGCGGATTTCAATCGGCCTGCCACTTCAGCAAGTCCTATCGTGCGGTCTATGGCGCGGCGCCCAGTTCAGAGCGGCGCAATCCGCAGCCCATGGAACACTTTCACTACGGGGCGAGTCCGCCATAAGGCAATGGGCGCGTCACGCTGATTCTTAGGCGCGGCTTTTTTCAGCACTCTTTTCGGCCCCCTCTACACAAGCGCAAAATTCTGTGTATAATCGCTGTCTTTGGTGGAGACGGCCTAGCGGGAAATGTCCCGAAGTCCTCACCAGAAAAAGCAGAAATAGCGTGCAGAAATGCATGCAGTACTAGATAACACCAAGCCTAGTACGACGGTAGTACCCTGCGGGAGTAGCTCAGTTGGTAGAGCGCAACCTTGCCAAGGTTGAGGTCGCGAGTTCGAGACTCGTCTCCCGCTCCAAATACAAAAAGGAAGCAACGGCCAACCCCGCGCTTCCTTTTTTCTTGCAAGTGCTGGCGCAATGGCAGAGTGGTTATGCAGCGGATTGCAAATCCGTGTACGTCGGTTCGATTCCGGCTTGCGCCTCCAGCATCTTTTCCCCCTCCCCCCCGTATTTCCCGCGCATCTGGTTACGCATCCCTACGCGCTGTCAATCGAATGATTGCTATGGTGACGCCGTTTTCAATTAACGTCGATCCTATGCACCGCATTCTGAATTCCCGTGCCTGTTCCCCGTTGCTTGCCCTGTCCGCCGCGGCATTGATGTCGCTTGCGCCGATGGCGGCCGAGGCCGATTCCGACCGGCACCATCACCGCCACGGACGCGAGTACAAAGAGAAGTATTGGGACGGCGCGTGCAAAGTCGAACGCAAGTGGAAGCGCAACGGCGAATACACGGAAAAGCGCAAATGCCGCGATGACTATCGCGGCGGCTACTACGCCCCGCCGCAAGTTGTGATGCCCATGCCGGCGCC
>Ga0213827_1000641_pt1 | contig 24922 bp, 21 predicted proteins | sample MC6MC0898MG_FD_180669 | JGI IMG/M metagenome (GOLD analysis project Ga0213827, IMG submission 180669) | Enriched soil aggregate microbial communities from Iowa State University, Ames, United States - MC6-MC0898-MG | ecosystem: Environmental > Terrestrial > Soil > Unclassified | place: USA: Iowa...
TTGCGGTAGAAGGCAACAAGTTGACGCTGCACCTGGGGTTACCCGACGGGTCCAGTGATGAAGAACTTGCCAGCCGTTATCACGAGATGGTGTTTGGCGGCCTGCACAAAATATACCTTTATGGTGCTGGAAGTTCTGGCGAGCAATTTCTGCAGAACTTGCGCGAGCGTTACGCGAGCGTAAAGTCGCCGCCGACGATGGAGCGGGTCTTGTCCAATTAAGTTGTACGCAGGTTCGGCATCGAACAGGATGTCGTTTGCCACGTTATTGACGTTGTCATTGATAGGGGACGTTTGATGGGAAGCGATATCTCGAAGTTTAGCCAGGCGCTGAACGCCCGCGAAAACACCTGGACACTGGCGGCGTACAGGAACATGGCAAGAAAGCGGCTGATGCGCAAAGCTGATATCGATATAAAAAGTCTTGCGGTTAAAACCTGGGATATTGCACCGGGTGAAGCCACCCTTTCACCTCCAGCCATTTACCTGCCCGGTCAGTTGGAACGTGTCACGGGCTGGGAGGCCAAACGCTTTTACCCCTACATACACCCCGCCCGCACCATGGAGGGTGGCATCAGTGCGCAACAGGGGCCGACCCGTGGCTACCTGATCAAAGATGTATGGATGATTGATGGGGCCCTCTACAAAGGCAATGCCAGCCACTGGCTGTCGCTGAAGCCGAGCAACTTTCCCCGGGTAAAGGTCGAGTATGAGATCGAACGGGGGGCTGCTTTCTGCACGCAAAACGGCAATACATGGTTTGGCACCTGGTTGATGGAAGACTGCCCGACCTATGCCCTGGCCATCAACGAGGGCATCCCGATCACCACCGCGCCGTCGGAGAGATACCCGCTATTTACCCAAGGGCCGGCTTATGAAGACTGGTTAGGTATGCAGCCGCTGCGGGTGCGCAGTGCTTATTTCAAGGAACTGGTGCTATTTGATGACGTGAGCAACAACCGTAGCCGTCACCAGCGTTACCGCGCCATGGGTGACAAGTTGCTGTCGCATGTCGATCACAGCGCACACCCCGGCGTGTTCATCCTGCGCGGCAGTGAGGGTGACTTGCGTCTGATGCGCAACGAACTTGAAGTTGCCGAACACCTGCGCAGCCACCGCGGGTTCCGTGTCATCAACCCGCTGAAGTGTGATGTGCCGACCATCGTTGCAGCCTGCGCGGGCGCAAGGACGGTAATTGGCGTGGAAGGCAGCCAGCTGGTCCACGGTGTCAACGTGCTGCGCTCGGGGGGCGCTGTAGTGGCACTGCAGCCACCGAACCGCTTCGTCAGTTACTACAAATACCTGACGGACCGAGACCATCAGCATTTCGGCTTTGTCGTGGGGATGCCGGAGGGTGAAGGCTTTACGATCGATGTCGAAGAAGTCGAGCGTACCCTGGACTTGCTACCGTCATAAGCGTGACGGTAAGCGCAATGATTCTCACGCATTCTCGTTGATGAAACACATTAACGTTGGCCGGGCTTCGGCCAGGCGGCAAAACTGCCCCGGTTGAGCCTGCATTCACTGCGACTGGTTTATCAGAATTATCAGCAACTTGGATGGGTATATCAAGGCGGGGTCGAGGCTGCAAATTCTGCATGTCGAGATATTGACGAAGCCAAGGCATATCGATTGAGATTTATTATGGTGTCGGATCGTTGACGTAATGGCATCGTGCCCATAAGCTCCAATCGACAGCGATTAAAACCCCTGCCAAAAACCCTTGCCACACTTTCCTCTTCGTAGGAGGGGACCATGCGTTCGACACTCTTCATCAAATCGATTTTCCTGTTGGTATTATTGAGTGGTGCGGCGCGCGCAGCGGACTCTTATATGAGCCAGACCAATATTGTACCGCTGGCGACAGCCGGTTGGTTGTTTGCATTTGCGGTTATTGGTTTTGTCGCGGTGGCAAACAGAAAGAAAATCTAGTTTCAGGCAGTGCCGTTGCAAAGTTGTACCTGTATTACCGCGCTGCCGGTGAATTGACGCTAAATAAGGGATATTTGCGTTGAGGGGGGATTCGCCGCTTGTCAATTTTCCAGCTATTGCTATATTCCAGTAGCTGACGCCCCAGGGGCTGATTGGCAGTGGCACAAGCAGCATCGCGGTACAAGGCCTCCAGGATGCTCGAGGCCATCGCAGCGGGTCACCCCTGCGAAGCGGAGCGAGAGGTTTAGTGTTGTTCTCATTCAGTGCTCTTGAACCTGGGCCGCAAGGCCGGAGGGATCCCTCATGGCGCGTTTGCTGATTTCCATCTTCTGCGTACTCGTAGCGTGGTCCGGCGCCAGTGTCGCCGATCAAGGCAACTCGGCGTACCTGCTCAGCCCTGGCGACAGGGTGTTGATTTCGGTATGGCAGGAAGACACCCTCCGCCAGGAAACCGTTGTCCTTCCCGACGGCAGCATCACATTCCCCCTGGCTGGCCGCATCGATGTGGCCGGCCTCGATGTCACGGCGGTAGCCAGCAAGGTTACGGCCGGCCTCAAACCCTATCTTGCCGACCCTAACGTCAGCGTTGTCGTCACCGGCACTGCTGGCAATCAGGTGTATGTCCAGGGCAAAGTGGTCAAGCCAGGCCCAGTACCGATGACAGGCCCTACTGCGGTGCTGCAGGCGCTGAGCATGTCGGGTGGAATGGACAAATTCGCCGACGAAAGTGCCATCAAGGTCATCCGTGGCAACGGCCCTTCGCAAAGGGTAATGCCAGTGCGTTACAAGGATCTGGTCTCCGGGCGGGACATGTCCACCAACTTCCAACTTCAGGCTGGCGATACGCTGGTCGTACCTTGACCCTTCATATAAATAAGAATCTCCAGTGCCTATTTTTCGACCAACACGTATTGCGACGGCGATCATGATGATGCCGTTCGCGGGGGTGGCTCACGCCGCCATCTGGCAGTCTTCAGTCGTGGTACCCACGTCTGTCGAGTACGACAGCAACCCATTGCTCCTGACGTCCGAGGAGAAAGGTGTGACGCGTACGATCATTGCACCCGACTACACCCTCACAGGCCAGTTCGATCGTGACCAGCTGCGCTTCGGGTTGGGCGTGAACGTGCTGCGTTCATCCGACCGTTCGGTCGTGGATGACCGCGAAGACCCCAAACTGAGCCTGGGCTGGCAGCGCGAAACCGAGACCGGCGGCTTTGGCCTGCTGGCACGCTATGAAGAAAGCTCCACGCTGTCCGGGGCCGTGCAGGATACCGGTGTGGTCACCACCGACGGCACCCAGAAGATGACCACGCTGGAGGGTAACTGGACAAGTGCGGTGACCGAGCGCAGTACCCTGGCGAACGTGCTCACGTACTCCCATGCACGTTACGACATCAGTACGCTGACCGGCTACGACGAGTTGTTCAACAAATCGACCTGGACCTACGCCTGGAACGAGCGCACCGACATCATCACCGGTTTCAACGCCAGGCGTTATGAACCGCAGGATGACACCACTGCAGTGTCCTCCAACAGCTACAGCCCCAACATCGGCGTGCGTCACCGGTTCTCCGAGCGCTTCGAAGGCGAGATGCACGTTGGCGTCAACAAGACCACTGGCCCGGGGGGCGGGCGCCGCGGTGAAGGCGGCATGTCGCTGTTCTATCGCGGCGTACGCGCCGATGCCAGCTTGAGCGCCGAGCGCAGCACCGTCGCCAACGCCGAGGGCGGTTTTGCCGAGCTCGACATGGTCCGCGGCAGCTGGAGCTACCTGGTCACCGAGGTCGACCGCGTGGGGGTCGATGCATCCTGGCAGGACAGCAAGGGCGTATCACCGAATACCTTGCAGACTTACGGCGTCTGGGCCAGCCGAGCGTTTTCGCCGGCCTGGGACCTGCGTTTTTCTCTGATGTACAAGCAGCGTAAGCAAGACGGCTTGCCCGATGCTGACGCGACCATTGCTGGGCTGACGCTGACGTATAGATATCCCGACATCTGACTCTCGCACGGGTGGCCACCATGAAATCCGAGTACGAGCTTTCCCTCAAAGATTACATCGCCATCATCAAGGACCGCGCCTTGTTGCTGGGGGTGAGCATCGTCGTCGTGGTTGCCGCAACCGTGGGGGTCGCCGTCACGGTGCCGCCGCTTTATCAATCGACCGGCACCATCCTGGTGGAGTCGCAGCAGATTTCCCCGGACCTGGTGTCGGCGAACAACAACAGCTTTGCCGATGAGCGCATCGAGGTCATCCGCCAGCGCGTGATGACCCGCGAGAACCTGCTGAAGATCATCGACAAGTACAACCTGTTTGCCGACAAGGGCCGGCAGTTCAGCGAAACCGACAAGATCGACCAGATGCGCAACGCGATCGTCGTGGCCACGCTGAGCACCTATGTCAAAGGCCGAGGCGAAGCCACGGTCGCGTTCACGGTTTCGTATGAAGACAAGCGTGCCGACGTCGCCAAGGAAGTGGCCGACGAACTGGTCACGCTGTTCCTCAACGAAAACATGAAACAGCGCACCGAAAGGGCCACCGAAACCACCGAGTTCCTCACCCAGGAGGCGAACAAGCTCGGCGCGGAGCTTGCCGACCTCGAAAACAAGCTGGCGGACTTCAAGCAGGCCCACGCCAATGCCTTGCCCGAGAACCAGCAGTTGCGCATGAGCATGCTGTCACGCTCGGAGCTGGAGTTCCGTGAGGTTGACCGCGACTATAAATCGGCCCAGGAAGAACTGCGTTACCTCGAATTGGAACTGTCGGCCGCCAATGCGGGCGTGCCCAGCCAGGGTGCCGGCGGCAGGCCTGCACCAGCGGACCAGCCGCAAGACCTGGCCAGCCTCAAGGCCGAGTACGCCCGGCTGCTGACCAAATACACCTCGGCGCACCCTGATGTCGTCGCGGTCAAACGCAAGATCGACCTGCTGCAGGCGTCGGGCGGGAAGGGCATCGCTGCGGCAGCGGCCATGAACCTCGATGCCGCGAGGGTGCGTACCAAGATGGCTGCGGCGCAGTCGCGCATCAGCTCGCTGGCCGAACAGAAACGCCAGCTTACCGCCAAGATGGAAGGCTACGAGGCCGATATCCTTGAAGCCCCGCAAGTCGAGCGTGGGCTGGTGACCTTGATGCGTGACCACGACAACGCACGCAAGAAGTACGAAGAAATCCGCAACAAGGAAATGGGCGCGAAGATCACCGAAAGCCTCGAGCAGGAAAACAAGGCCGAGCGCTTCGTGCTGCTGGAACCCCCTTTGATGCCGGAAAAACCGGTCAAGCCCAACCGCAAGAAAATCGTCGCCCTGGGCCTGGTGCTGGCACCGGCCATTGGCGGTGGCTTGGTGATGTTGCTGGAAATGCTCAACCAGCGGGTACGCGGTGTGGGTGCGCTGGAAAGCGTGCTGGGCAAGCGTGTGCTGGTGGCTGTCCCATACATTCCCACGCAGGCAGATGCAGCCAGGCGCCGCAAGTGGCGGTTCTGGTTGCTGATCGCGGGGTTGGTACTGGTTGCTATGCTGATGGTGGTCGTCCATGTGTTCTACATGCCCTTGGACCTCCTGCTGTTTAAAGCTATGGCTCGGTTTGAATAGGGAAGCGCAGCGATGGACAGAATTACGCCGGCTATCGGAAAGAACATTCATCAGGTTTCTCCCAGCCCTGCAGAAACGCCCAAGGCGCCGCTGTTGGCGGACAAGCCCGAGGCCCTGGGCCAGTTCGATTATGTGCAGACCAAGGTGGTGCCGCTGAATGCGGAGCACCTGGAGCGCAACCGCATCGTCTCGTACAACAAGAACTCGAACATGAGCGGCGCCATCGACCTGCTGCGCACGCAAGTGCTGCAGGCCATGGAAGAGAACGGCTGGCGTACCTTGGCGATCACCTCGCCAACGCCTGAGGCGGGCAAGACGGTGCTGGCGGTCAACCTGGCCATGAGCATCGCCCACCACACCACCAAGACCGCCTTGCTGGTCGACTTCGACCTGCGCCGCCCACGGGTTGGCAGCAGCCTCGGCTTGCCGATGGACAAAGCGCTCAACGAACTGCTCAAGGGCGAGGCGTGGCTTGAGGAGGTGATGGTCAACCCGACCTTGCCGCGTTTTGTCGTGTTGCCAACGCGCGAGCCGATCCCGATGTCCACCGAGATGCTCTCGTCGCCCAAGGTGAACAGCCTGATCAACGACCTGCGCGATCGCTACGACTCGCGCATCTGCATTTTCGACCTGCCGCCGCTGTTGAGCTCCGACGATGCGCTCACCGTGTTGCCGAAGTTCGACTGCGTGTTGCTGGTGGTGGCCAACGGGATGAACAGCAAGAAGGACATCGAGGATTGCCTGCACCACCTGGCGACGGCGAACCTCATCGGGGCGGTGTTGAACAAGGCGGATGAGAAGCCGCGGGCTTACTACTAGATACAGGTTCGCTGCAAACGGGAGCAGGCTGGGCAAGCCTGCTCTTTTCTGTTCTGTATCTCAGTTCATCGCCACGGGTACTGCAGCTCCCACTCCCAAGCATGGCGCACAATCTGCTCCAGTGAATCAAACCGTGGCTGCCAGCCCAGCACCAGCCTGGCCCTGGTAGCATCTGCCACCAGCCTGGCCGGGTCGCCATCGCGACGTGCGGCCTCGACCACATTGATCTGCCGCCCCGTTACATCGCGGGCTGTATCGATCACTTGCTGCACCGAAAACCCCAAGCCATTGCCCAGGTTGAACGCCGTGGTAGTGCCACCTTTCGATAAATACTCCACTGCCAGTTCATGGGCCGACGCCAGGTCGGCTACATGCACGTAATCGCGGATACAGCTGCCGTCCGGCGTGTCGTAATCGTGGCCGAACACGGTAATCGCCTCGCGCCGCCCTGCGGCGGCCTGCAGGATCAACGGGATCAGGTGCGTCTCCGGCTCGTGGCATTCACCTAGCAGCCCATCCGGGTCGGCGCCCGCTGCGTTGAAGTAGCGCAGGCACACCGACTTCAGCCCATACGCCCGGTCGAAGTCCTGGAGGATCTGTTCCACCATCCACTTGCTGCGGCCGTAGGGGTTGATGGGCGCCTTGGGGTGCTGCTCATCGATGGGCACGTACTGCGGGTCGCCATAGACGGCGGCGGTGGAGGAGAAGATCAGGTGTCTGATACCTGCCCGCACCATGGCGTTGAGCAGGGTAAGGGTGGCAGCGACGTTGTTCTGGTAATACTTGCCAGGGTCGCTGACCGATTCCCCTACCTGAATGAAAGAAGCGAAATGAAAGACGGCATCGAAGTGGCAATCGCCAAACAAGGTGTCCAGCGCATGCGCGTTGGCGATGTCCAGCTCGACCCATTCGATGCCCGGGTCGGCGGCCGCGGTGTCCGCCACCACGACTTCATGCCCGGCGCGCAGCAGGTGCTTGACCATGTGCGAACCGATATAACCTGAACCCCCGACCACCAAGTACTTCATCCAATCCTCCTGGAACAGACGCAGCGTCGAATGCCTGGAATTCAGGTCTGAATTGACTCTAGATGGCGAAATGCCCTATTTCAAGAAAAGCCAGTTGGACATGTTCTGAGCGTCGAAGGTGATCATGTAGCGCCCGTCCTTGTAGCTCGCAGCCAGTGTCTTTTCCTGGCCGTCGGCAGTGCGGCTGTACAGTTTCAGGCCCGCGGGTGCCTTGATGCTCAAACCACCTTCAAGCGGTTCGACGTGGAACGGCGTCATGTCGTCGGGCCGGGGGACAGCACGGCTGCCGAGCGAAATCAGCAGGTTCCGCGACTGACCGAGCGGCTTGGCATCCAGGCTTTGCACGGCAACGCTGGCATAAGCGGTTTTCAGCTGCAGCGTGACGTCGCCAAGGCTCATCGACTGGCCGCCCAGCCAGCCAGTGGCGGCCTGGGTGAGGGGGGTGTCGATGGTGTAGACGCCCTGTTGCCAGTTACGCCGCAGCTCACCGGTATCGGTGACCGCTTCGCTGGCGTTGGCATCCAGCAGAGACTGGTCTGGGTCGTGCAGCACCTGGGCATCGGCCGGGATGGCGCCGGCCTGCAACCAGGGCAACTGTGCGGTCTGCGGCATGGCGATCTGCAGCCGGCCTTTTTCCATGGCGGTACGCAGCAGCACCGAGGTGTTGGGGGTTATGAGTGTGTTGTAGAGGGTGTCGGGGGTAGGCGCGAATACATAACGGGTTTTGGCCAGCTGCACGTCTTCGCGGCGGTAGAGCAGGGCGGCGGCGGGCATCGTGGCCATCAGCCCGGGGTCGTTGTAGGCGTTCCAGTTGTCGGCCCGGCGCCACTGGGCCAGAAAACCCTGCTGGCTGTAGGCATACTGCATGATCGCGTCCCAGCCCTGATGGCTGGCGGTGGCCGCGACGTACAGCGGCAGCGAGTGGCGATCAGGCAGCGGGAAGGGTTCGGCGTTCCACTCGGTCACGGTCATCGGCAGCCCGACCACTTGAGCGGCACCGAGCCAGTTGATCAGGCCGTCGCTGGTCAGCGGGTTCTTCTCCAGCTGGCCGATGCCGCCATAGCTATGGGCGTCGATCACATCACCGGTGGTCAGCGAAGGCAGCGACGACAGCCCGTTGCCGCCCCAGGTGCTGGTGGTGGCGATGGGTACCTTGACGCCGAGGCTGCGCAGGTCCTTGATCATGTCATCGAAAACGCGGTGCTCCAGGTCATTGAGGAACAGTTTCGACGGGCCCTGTTCCCAGGCGCGCCAGGTCTTGTCTGCAGGCAGGTTCTGGCGGGCGGCGAAGGCCTTGGCTTCGTCCATGTACAACTTGCTGTGTTTGGGCACCCCCTTGTCTGGCAGCAGGGCGTTGCCGAAGTGGTGGGTGATGTCGTTTTCGTTGGTGATCAGGATGGCGGCGATGGCCGGGTCGTCCTTGTAGGCCAGCCCGGTGTAGCTGTTCACGTGGGTCATGTACTGCTGGGCAAAGCGCTTCATGGCCTGTTGCAGGGTGACGTTGACGTAGGCATAGCCCTTCAGGCCGGCAACCTCGTGTTCCTTGGGCAATTCGTCGAATGCATAGATGTTGTCGTGAGCGGTCAGTACCCGCGACACGTTCATGTCGAGCCACACATAAATGCCTTCGTCCTTGAGGCACTTGATCCACCAGTCGATCTTCTTCAGCGCATCGGTATCGAGTTGCCCGGTGTCCTTCAGGCGCTGCAGGTCGCCGAAGACATTCGGGCTGACCCAGGGCGAGTCATGGTGGTGCAGCCTGACCAGGTTGAAGCCCAGCGCAGACAACCGTTTGGCCTGGGCCTTGATCTCTTCGTCGGGGGTCTTGAACAGCGCGTAGGCCGACAGGTTGGTGCCCCAGAAGCGCGCCGGGGTGTTGTCGGCAAATACCAGCTGTTCACCGGCCGCCTTGACGAAACCGCGCTTGCCCGCAGGCTTTTCGGGGGCATTGAGGAACGACAGGTCCACCGGCGACGTGCGCCAGTCGAGCTGGTCATCAGGCCATTGCGTGGGGTCGGCCAGGCCGAAGCGTTCGCTCGGGGTCGGGCCGATGGTGACGTCGCCGGTCATGTTCAGCACCGCCTTGATCTGCTGGCGACCGGGGCGGATCGGGTCGGTATAAAAGAAGGTACGGATCTGGCGGGTGTCGCCCCGTTCGAAATAGACCTTGGCCAATGGCGGGTCGAAGCGCATTTCCACGCGCGGGCCTTGTGCGTTCTTGCCCCACGACCAGCCGCGATTGCCCGGCAGCAGCACCGGGTCGCCCATCTCGCCGGCGATCAGCGCAGGGTCGAAGTCCCAGACGATGCCGCCACCCATGACATCGGCCTGCTTGCTGTGGGCTTGCAGGTCAAAGCTCCAGGTCAAGGTTTGCGCTTCATCCTTGCGGATGTCAGCCTTGAGGTCGAAATCCAGGTCCTTGTTGTTGCCCGCCAGGGTGTAGTGGTAAGGCCCTTCAACCTTGAGCGTCGGGTAAAACCCTGTCCAGCTCCAGTTCGCCCCCCAGAAGTTGAAACTCGACGCCATCGCTGCGCCGCCGCCGCGTGTCAGGCCTGGCAGGCCATTCTGTTCGTTGATGCTGACCATCCATTGCGAGGCCCAGCCGGCCAGCGGCAGCAGCAACAGGCCAGCGAGCGCCGTTGCCCGGGTAAAAGGGCAAAGGAGTGTGCGGATCATCGCGTTACCTCGGTTGCAGGCTGACGTTGGCGGGCTGGGTGGCATCGGCCTGGCCGAGCCTGCGCACCATCTGGATGTAGGCAATGCCGAGGCCGCCGACAGACCAGTAGATCACCGGGATCACCGTGATGCTGCTGACCGTGAAGATGGTCACCAGAATGCCAAGCAAGGTCGCCAGCAGTACCCGGCCCAGTTCCCGGTACGGGTCATCCCGGTCGGTAAAGGTGCGCAGGGTCTTTCTGATGCCCAGCACGACGCAGGCGAAAAAGCCCACGAACAGTGCCAGGCCGACCAGGCCGATGCGCAGGGCCAGGTTGATGTAGGTGTTGACGATGTCGATGATGCCTTCGCCCTGGATCATCGACTGCATTTCCGGGGTGTTGCGGAAGTCGAACGAGCCGAACAGCGGGTAACGCTGAATGACGATCCACGAGTTGTCGAGCAGGCGCTCGCGGTAGGTGATGTTCTCGTGGTCCACATTGCCGATGAAAGGCAGCAGGTCGAGCACTTTTTCGCCGCCAGGCATGATGCTCAGCAGTGGGATGCTCAGCAGCCCGGCAAGGCCCAGCAAGGCCAGCCGGCTCAGCGCACGGCGGCCCATGGCGATGTACACGACGATCAGCACCACCGCGCCCACCCAGGGGCCGCGGGACAGCGGTGCGAACAGCCCGGCGGCCAGCAGCAGGGCGCCCAGGTAGCGCTGCATGCGGTTGCGCACGAAGCCCTGGACGAACAGGAACAGGCCGATCGCCACGGTGATGACGTAACCCAGGGCGATGGCCTGGCCGGTGGTGACACTGGCGCGTAACGCACCGCCGCGGCTCAGGTAGCCTTTCATGCTCCACTGCACGCCCAGGGCATCGAGCAGGGCGTTGTACAGCAGCCAGTGGCGCACATACTCGGCCACTGCCAGCAGCGATAGCACGAACGCGGCAATGACGAAGGCCAGCATCACGTCCTTGAATTCGCTGATATCCCGCACCCCGCGGCTGGCGACGTAATAGGGCAGGAACACGTCGATATACAGGTACACCCCCTGGCGCAGGGTGTCGGTGACGGTCGTTTCGCGCAGGTACAGCAAGGCCATCAGCAGCAGGCTGGCGGCCAGCAGCTTGTCGGCCCACAGCCGGCCGAAGCGCAGGGTATCGCCTTGCTTGCTCAGCACCAGTGCGGCAGGCAGCAGTACGCACAGGGCCAGAATGCGCTGATGGTTGAGTTCGATGAGGTAGTTGACCACGCCAAACCCCGGCACCTCGATCGACGCCGGCGGGATGACGAACAGCAGCATGAAGAACAGCGCCATGGGGTTGCGCTCGCGGCGCCTGGCCGTTAGCAGGATGACCGCGGCCACGGCCGTGTAGATCCAGTAGCTGTGGGCAAAGAACGCCACCAGCGTGAGGGCGAACCACAGGTTGCGGCGGCGCTTGAAATCACCCTCGGGTATCAGGTCGGTTGCCGGGTTGCGGGCGAGGAAAAACACCACACCCGCGACGAACAGAATGACGACCAACGCACGAATATGTTCTGGCATCTGAAGGGTCACCTGTCCCTGGGTGGGTGGGCACTAGCATCATGGCTAATTGAAACTATAGTGACTTCTAGCCAATCAGTCAGAGATTGAAGTCATGCCGTCGATTGATGTGCAAGCCTCATCCAGTCTGCGCAAGCGCGCCTTGGGCGCCGGGGCATGGAACCTGGTGTCGCTGGTCGCCTCACAGGTACTGCGCCTGGGCGGCAACCTGATCATGGCCCGGCTGCTGCTGCCGGAAATGTTCGGGGTGATGGTCATTGCTACCACCGTTTCGGTACTGCTTCACCTGCTGTCGGATGTCGGCCTGCGCCAGAACATCATCCAGAGCCACCGCGGCGACGACCCGCTATTCCTCAATACCGCCTGGACCGTGCAGATCGTGCGCGGTTTCATGCTGTTTGCGCTGACGCTGCTGCTGGCCCTCGGTGCCTGGGCCGCGCAAGTGGCCGACCTGTGGCCGGCGCACTCCACCTATGCGGCGCCCGAGTTGCCCCTGGTGCTGGCAATCACCGGCCTGTCGGCGATCATCTGGGGGTTCCAGTCGACCAAGATAGACGTGGCCGTGCGAACTTTCCAACAGAAGCGCGTGGTACTGGTCGACATTGCGTCGCAGGTCGTCGGTTTGATCACGATGCTGGCCATCGGTTATTTCACCCGGTCGATCTGGTCGCTGGTGATCGCCGGCCTGACGTCCGCCCTGGCCGGTACGCTGCTCGGCCACCTGGCCCTGCAAGGGCCGCATAACCGTCTGCAGTGGGACCGCGAGGCGTTGAACGAACTGATCGTGTTCGGCCGCTGGATACTGCTGTCATCGATGGTCGGTGTGCTGGCGATGTATGGTGACCGCATGTGGTTCGGCGGCACCATGACGGTGGCGCAGCTGGGGGTCTATTCGATTGCGGTGCTGATACTCGGGTCACTGCAGACCGGCCTGATGAAACTGTTCGGTACGGTGGCGCTGCCGGCGTTCAGCGAGGCAGCCCGGTCGGGGGACAAGGCTCGCCTGAAGAAGCTGTACTTCCACTTCAGGCTCATCGTGGACCTGGTCATGCTGTTCTTGTGTGGCGGCTTCCTGACCGGCAGCCCGTTGCTGATCGGCTGGTTGTACGACGCGCGCTATGCCGACGCCGGCCCCATGCTGGCCATTCTGTCGCTGTCGTTTTTCACCCTGCGCTACACCTTGGCCCATCAGCTGTGGATCGCCCTGGGCCACACCAAGTACCAGGCGATGGACAACATCATCCGGCTCGTGTCGCTGTGGACCCTGCTACCGTTGCTGCTGGCCCTGGGCGGTGTGAAATGGGCGATCTGGGGCGCAGCACTGCATACCTTCCCAACCCTGATCCTGATTTTCTACGTCAACTGCAAGCTAGACATTTTCAGTGTGAAGCGCGAACTTGTGGTGCTGCCGATGATTGTGGTCGGCGCGCTTTGTGGCTTTTTGCTCACACGCCTTTTCGACTGGCTGTGAAGCCCTGCTGGCACGTGCTACCTAACAATAACGAGCTCAATAAAATCAATGACATAGGTCTTGTGATCATGGGGAAGCTGCAGTTTCTTACTCGGCAGTTGGGGCGCAGGGGCTTTCTTCGTAATTGTGTCTTGTTGAGCGCCGGAGCTGCCGTGTTCGGCGTGGGCGCCAGCGTGCCGCGCAAACCTGCGGTAAAGGGCGAGTTTGTCGTGATCAACGGCTGGGTGTTGCCTTCCGAGTACTTCAAGGACGGGCGAGCATGATCAAGGACTATGAGGCTGAGAAAACCCTGCGCAAGGCTTACGACGTCTGCATCATCGGCGCCGGGCCGGCCGGCATCACTCTGGCCTTGCGCCTGGCCGAGGCGGGGTGGCGCGTGGTGCTGCTGGAGGGCGGTGGCCATGAGTATTCACCGCGTTCCCAGGCATTCTACAGGTGCACCTCCACCGGGCTTGAACTGTACGCTGAGGAAACGCGCCTGCGTTACCTGGGCGGCACCTCCAATCACTGGGCAGGCCGTTGCCGCCCCTTCACGGCGTCCGACTTCGCCAATGCACCGCCAGTCGATCTGCCTGGCTGGCCTATTCCCTATGGGGAGATAGAACGTTACCTGCCCGCGGCCATGGATATTGTGGACCTGCCGCAGGGCGCCGAATTTCGAACGGTCAACGCTGGCCTGGGCGGCGATGAATTCGACGCCGACCGCTTTCTGCTCAGCCCGCCAACGCGGTTTGCGCAAAAATATGCCAAGGCGCTCGACGAAACGGCAGGGCTGGACGTGTTCATCAACTGCAATTGCGTCGACCTGGATTTCGACGAGGCTGCCGGGCAGTTGAAAGCGGCAGTGGTCTGCGATTACGCGCGCAATCGTCAACGGGTCGTGGCGAGCACCTTCATTCTCGCCACCGGCGCCATCGAGAATGCCAGGCAGTTGCTCAACAGCACGACACTGGTGGGCGCAGGCGTGATCAAGAAGGATGGCCTGACCGGCTGTTGCCTGATGGAACACCTGAACGTCGATATGGGCACGTTCATCCTCAAAGACGGGCAAGGTACCGAGCCACGTCAGTACTACACCACCGATACGTTTGTTTCCGAGTACCGCGCCGGCAAAGGCAATGTCTCGACCACCGTGCTTACCGATGTGCAGACCTATGGCAGAACCGCCGAGGTGAAGCACTTTCTGGAGAACCTCGCCTGTGAGATGGGCCTGGCCAGCAAGATCGACTTCGTGGCCAAGTTCAGTTGCCCGGGCGATGGCGTCATCAGCACGATGATCGAACAGTTTCCCAATGCCCACAGCCGTATTTCGCTGCTCGACGAAAAGGATGAACTGGGTGTCTCCAAGGTCAACGTCAATTGGGCGCTCAGTGCCACCGACAGGCATACCATCAAGTGCATTGGCAGTGAACTGGCCAAGCAGTTCGCCGAGATGGGGCTTGGCTTCGTCAAGCTGAACGACTACGTCTACGACACCGAGCTTGCCTTGAAGGTGCAGCCGCATGCCCACCACATGGGCACCACGCGCATGGCAGCGTCGCCTGAGTTTGGCGTGGTCGATACCGACTGCAAGGTGTTCGGCACAGACAATCTCTACGTGGCCGGCAGCAGCATTTTTGCCACGGGCGGCGCTTCGAACCCGACGATGCCGCTGTTGCAGTTCGCGCTCCGCCTGGCCGACCATCTTGATGCACGGTTGAAGGCGGCCAGGGGCGCGCGGGTTTGATGAAGGCTTGAAGCACAAGGTAAAGGGTTGAGAGCGTTGCGGTCAGCACAAAGAAGAACGAGACCGGTTCGCCTCAGGGACAGTCCAGGAGCGCTTGACTTGCGAGGCTAGCAGTATGAAAGGATGGATACGGAATGCCATGACGCAGTACTTTTACTCGACAGGGCGGGGACGCTCGGCATACAAGAAATTCTGCAACCCGACACCCTTGGAGTGGGGTACCTACCTGGCGCGGTGGGGGAGTTTTCACTCCGTGGGCAGCAACGTGTATATCAACTGCGGCTGTAACGTGACCGACCCGACACTGGTGCGCATTGGCAGCAATGTGGGCCTGTCGGACTGCACATTGATCGGCCACGATGGGGTGGTTGCGCTGATCGAGATCTGTTACGGCAAGCATCTGGATTCGGTCGGCTACATTGATATCAGGGACAACAGCTTTGTCGGCCACGGCGCCATCGTCATGCCAAGGGTCACCATCGGGCCGGATTCGGTGGTCGCTGCCGGTGCCGTGGTCACCAAGGATGTGCTGCCCGGCACGGTCGTCGGCGGCAACCCGGCCAAATTCATCTGCACCACCGAAGAGCTGATCAAACGGGTCGAGGCGCGCTGCAATGCCTATCCTTGGATCGACATGGTGAAGAACCGCAAGGGCGCTTACGACCCCACGGTGGAGCCTGCGCTGGCGCGGCAACGCAGCGAGTATTTTTTCGGAGACGGTAGCAATGGATAGAAAACCCGTCGATGTGATGGTCGTCAACTTCAATACCGCATCGTTGCTGCAGCCGATGTTCGATGCCTTGCGCCAGGCCGGCAGTGAGCGGCTGGCCAAGTACCTGGTAGTGGACAACGCCTCCGTCGACGATTCGGTGCAGCGCATGGCCCAGGTGTGCCCCGAAGCGGTTTTGCTCAGCAACAAGCTGAACGTGGGGTTTGGCCGTGCCAACAATCAGCTGCTGGCCCACCTGCAAGGCAAATACGCGCTGCTGCTCAATACCGATGCGTTCGTTGCCGACGACAGCCTGCAGAAAACCATCGACTACATGGATGCCCACCCGGAGTGCGGTGTGCTGGGCGTGCGGCTGGTGGGGCGCGACGGCGACCTGCAGCCCAGTTGCCGGTACTTCCCTACGCCGTTGAACGTTTTCGTGGCACGCACCGGTCTCGGGCGCTTTTTCCCCGGCTTGAAAATGGTCGACGAGATGAACTGGGACCACGGCTCGGTGCGCGAATGCGACTGGCTGCCTGGTTGCTTTTATCTGGTACGCCGTGAGGTGCTCGACCAGGTGGGGTTGTTCGACCCACGGTACTTCCTTTATTACGAGGAGGTCGACCATTGCAAGCGGGTCAAGGAGGCCGGCTGGAAGGTGGTGTTCTACCCGCACACCACGGTCGTGCACATCGGCGGTGAGAGCTCCAAGTCGGTCGCCGAGCTCGAGGCGGCGAGCCGGCAGATCTCCAGCTACCAGATCGAGAGCGAGCTGCTGTATTTTCGCAAGCATCACGGGGTCGCCGGGTTGGCCCTGCATATGCTGCTGGTGAGCCTGGGTGACCTGGTGCTGGCACTCAAGGCGCTGCTCAAGGGGCGCGGCTGGGGCGCAATCAAGGCCTGCTGGCGGCATACCCAGGCGACCTGGTCGCTGCTGCTCAAGACCCGGTTCGCGAGCCAACCCACACGGTAGGTGAAGCCATGTTCGATAACATTCGCGCGGACTTGCGCGCACACGGTGGCGATTGGGGCGCCCAGGGGTTCTGGGTGCTGGTGGTGTACCGCTTTGGCCGCTGGCGTTATGGCGTGCGGCCGGCGCTTTTGCGCAAGCTGCTGTCGTTTGTCTACAAGGTGCTGTTCAAGTTCGTGCAGATCATCACCGGGGTCGAGCTGCCATGCGAGGTGGTGATTGGCCGCAACTTCGTCATTGACCATTTCGGCGGGATCGTCATCAGCGGCTATGCTCGATTTGGCGACGACTGCCGGATTCGCAATGGCGTGGTGGTCGGCCTGAAAAACGTCAGCGAACCGATAGCACCGGTGTTTGGCAATAACGTCGACATCGGCGCCGGGGCCAAGGTGCTTGGCAACATCCGCATTGGCAACAATGTGGCGATCGGCTCGAACGCCGTGGTGTTGATCGATGTGCCCGACAACTCGCTGGCGGTAGGCGTGCCCGCGACCATCAAGGCCAGAAAGCACAGCGAAGCCATGGAGTGCTCATGATTCAGGCTCTGTACGAAAAGGCTTGAGACGCAGGGCAGGCGAGGCTGCTTTCAACGCAGCATGGACAAGTATCAAGGCTTTTCGTACAGAGCCTAGCCAATGAATGGCCGCGCAAATGGGTCGTTCCGTCAAGCGCGCGAGTGAGGCCCCATGGTGACAGGCATTGGAGTGGTGGTGATCGGCCGTAATGAAGGCCAGCGCCTTGAGCGCTGCCTGGCGTCGTTGGCCGGGCGTGCGGACAAGGTGGTTTATGTGGACTCCGGCTCCACCGACGGCTCCGTGGCGCGCGCGTCGGCGCTGGGTGTCGAGGTGCTGGCGCTGGACATGTCGATACCGTTCACCGCTGCGCGCGCGCGCAACGAAGGCTTCGCCTGCCTGCAGAAATCGCTGCCAGCAATCCGCCATGTGCAGTTCGTCGATGGCGACTGCGAGGTAGATGCCGGCTGGCTGGCCAAGGCACAAGCGTTTCTCGACACGCACCCCCAGGTGGCGGTGGTCTGCGGCCGGCGCCGCGAACGGTTTCCCCAGCATTCGATCTACAACCTGCTCTGCGACCTGGAGTGGGACACGCCACTGGGCGAGGCCAAGGCCTGTGGGGGCGACGCGCTGATGCGCGTCGATGCCTTCCTGTCGGTGTCTGGCTATCGCCCGGAGCTGATAGCCGGGGAAGAACCCGAGCTGTGCGTGCGTCTGCGCGCCGCTGGCTGGAAAGTCTGGCGCCTGGGCGCCGAAATGACCCTGCACGATGCGGCCATGACCCGCTTCGGCCAGTGGTGGCGGCGTAGCCTGCGGGCAGGTTATGCCTACGCAGAGGGCGCCTACCTGCATGGCGCGCCGCCAGAGCGCCATTGGTTGCGCGAGTCGCGGCGCGCCTGGTTTTGGGGGCTGGGCATTCCGCTGCTGATTGTTTTTGCCAGTGTGTGGCTGGGGCCTTGGGGGCTGCTGCTGCTGTTGCTCTACCCGCTGCAAATGCTGCGCCTGGCGCGGCGTGGCGGCAGGTCGACGCGTGAGAACGGCTTGCAGGCGGTGTTTCTGGTGCTGGGCAAATTCCCGGAGATGCTCGGCCAGGTGAAGTACCTGCTTAACCGCCACGCGGCCAGCAAGCCGGTGTTGATCGAGTACAAATGAGATGCCTATGATTTTCACATCGTTAGCGAAAAGTGTGCTCACCTTGCAGCCCGGCTACTCGTTACGGGCGCTGAACAACAAGCGCAAGTTGACGGCAGCGATGATCAGCCAGTGGCCGCAGCTGCGCGCGTTCATCCAGCGCATGTCGGGTGCACTGGGCGACGAGCGTTTCGCCAGGCTGGGGGTGGACTGCATCGGCATGGTGCAATGGCCCTACATCAGCAAATGCTGGGAGGCACCCGAGCGTTTCGAGGTGGTGGCTTCGCACTACGAAGTGGTCGCCAAGGATTTCCCTGCATTGTTGCTGCTGGGGCGTGACGAAAGCCGAGTGGTTTGCGACCTGTCGAGCTACGCCAGTGGCTGTACCCTGGTGCTGGACCGGCCCATCTGGTTCAAGCGCGAAGGGGAGCTGGTACTCAACCTTTTTCAGGCTGACCTGCGCGTGGCGTCACTGGCGTTCACGCTGTGCCGCGCCGAGGGTGGGCTGTGCCTGTTCATTGGCGCGGTGCAGGGCATCCACAAGGGCATCGACAGCGAAACGTCGCTGAACATCTACCGCGACCTGACCAAGGATTTCCAAGGGCTGCGCCCCAGAAGCTTCCTGGTCGAAGCCCTCAAGTGCCTGGCCAGAGCGATTGGGGCCACGCACATCTATGCTGTGACTGACCAGTGCCGGCATCACCGCCACCCGTATTTCGGTATTGATAAGGCCCAGGACCTGGCCGCCAACTATGATGTGATATGGCAGGAGAACGGCGCCGAAGGCTCGACGCGCGAGGATTTTTTTGCCGTGCCGATGGCGCCGGCACAGCGCACCCTGGAGGACATAGCGCCAAAGAAACGCGCCATGTACCGCAGGCGCAATGAACTGCTGGACGATGTGTTTGCCAGGATAGAAGCAGCGCTGCCCCGTACGACCGGGCAAAAAGAGCTGCCGCTGCATCCACAACTGGCCTGCAGTCAGTGACGAACAGCAAGAAGAAGGCCAGGGTCTCGCGGAGTCGACCTGGCCATTCGGTAAACGGACTTCGATTTGGGGGCGTATGCGCATTGCTTATTTCATCAATCAGTATCCCAAGGTCAGTCACAGCTTCATCCGGCGCGAAATCCTGGCGCTCGAGCGTCAGGGCATCGAGGTGTTACGCATTGCCTTGCGGGGTTGGGATGCCGAACTGCAAGACAGCGAAGACCTAGCCGAGCGGGAGAAAACCCGCTACGTGCTGCAAGATGGCGTCAAGGGCCTGATGAAACCGATGTTCCAGGCATTGCGCGCTGACCCACGGCGTTTTCTCTCCACTTTGGGCCTTGCCCTGCGCATGGGGCTGCGGGCCGACCGCGCCTGGCCGTATCACCTGGTCTACCTGGCCGAGGCATGCCTTGTCGTGCAGTGGTTGCACGCCTTCGGTGCCGAGCACGTGCATGCGCATTTCGGCACCAACTCCACCGAAGTGGTGATGCTGGCCAATGCGCTCGGCGGGCCCAGTTACAGTTTTACCGTGCACGGCCCGGAGGAGTTCGACAAACCGCAGTTCCTGCACATGGGGGAAAAGGTCCGCCGCGCAGCCTTCGTCGCGGCGGTCAGCTCTTACGGGCGTAGCCAGCTGTTCCGCTGGGTGGCCCACGAGCACTGGGTAAAGGTCAAGGTGGTGCATTGCGGCCTGGAACGCAGCTTCCACGAGGGCGCTGCCGTTGCCCCTCCGGCCGCGCCGCGGCTGGTATGCGTGGGGCGCCTGTGCGAACAGAAGGGCCAGCTGCTGTTGCTGGAAGCTGCGCGCCTGCTGCTGGCCAAGGGCGTGGCGTTGGAAATGGTGTTGGCCGGTGATGGTGAGATGCGCGAACAGATCGATGCCCTGATCGCGCGCCATGGCATGCAGGCGCAAGTGCGCGTCACCGGCTGGATCAGCAGCGCCCAGGTGCGCGAAGAAATCCTCGCCGCCCGGGCGTTGGTCTTGCCCAGTTTTGCCGAAGGGTTACCGGTGGTGATCATGGAGGCGATGGCCCTGCGCCGCCCGGTACTGACCACTTATGTCGCGGGCATCCCCGAACTGGTTCGCCAGGGTGAAAACGGCTGGCTGTTCCCGGCAGGCGCTGTCGAGGAGCTGGCCATGGCCATGGCGGACTGCCTGGCGCAACCTGCCGAGGCCCTGCAGCGCATGGGTGAAGCTGCGTATGAGCGCGTGCTGCAACGTCACGACATCGACACTGAAGCGGCCAGGCTGGTCAGCTATTTCAAGGCAACTGCATGATGACTTTATTGAGTTGGCTACTGGGCATATTGGCGCTGCTGGTGCTGTTGCCGGTATTGGTGCTGTTGGTCCAGGTGCTGTTGGCCTGCTTGCCGGCGCGGCCGGTGCCTGCATTCAAGGGGCCGCGCCCGCGGGTAGCGGTGCTGGTGCCAGCGCACAACGAGGCGTCGGTGATTGCCTCGGCACTCGCCACTATTCGCCCGCAACTGGTCGAGGGTGATCAGCTGCTGGTAGTGGCGGACAACTGCACCGATGACACCGCGGCATTGGCGCGTGCCGCCGGCGCGCAAGTGATCGAGCGCCAGCACGCCCAACTGCGGGGCAAGGGCTACGCCCTGGACTACGGTGTACGGCACCTGGCCGAGGCGCCGCCGGATGTGGTGGTGATCATCGATGCGGACTGCCAGGTGAGCGTGGGCACGGTCGAGCGCCTGGCCCACTGTTGCATCGAGTCCGGGCGGCCGGCGCAGTCGCTTTACCTGATGCATGCGCCTGCAGGGGCGGGGCTCAAGGTTCAGGTCGCCGAGTTTGCCTGGCGCGTGAAGAACCTGGTACGCCCGCGCGGCTGGACCCGGCTGGGGCTACCGTGCCAGTTGATGGGCGCGGGGATGGCGTTCAGCTGGCAGGATGTCACCGCTGCTAATCTGGCGACCGGCCATCTGGTCGAAGACATCAAGCTGGGCCTGGAGCTTTGCCGTGACGGCAAGCCGCCGCTGTTCTGCCCGGCAGCGCAAGTCACCAGCCAGTTCCCCACCAGCCAGGAAGGCCTGACCAGCCAGCGTACGCGGTGGGAGCATGGCCATTTGGGGTTGGTGCTGGCAGAAGGGCCGGGGTTGATCGGCCGCGCGCTGGCGCAGCGCAACTGGCCTTTGTTGGCCATGACCGTCGACCTGCTGGTCCCGCCACTGGCGTTGCTGTCGTTGGCCATGATGGTGGTGTTCACGGTGGCCTGGCTGGCGTTGCTGGCGCTGGGTATCGTGCTGCCGGCGGTGATCGCCACGGTCAGCCTGGCCTTGCTGGGTACCGCGGTGCTGCTGGCCTGGTGGCGCTTCTCGCGTGAGCTGATTCCGTTTTCCGTGCTGTTGTATGCGCCGTTCTACGCGGCGAAGAAGATCCCCCTGTACCTCGGGTTTCTGCTCAAGCGCCAGGTGGAATGGGTGCGTTCAAAACGGGATGACAACTGATGGGTGACTGGGCTTGGCTCAAACGTTGGAAGTCGATCATCGGCAAGTTGCGCGTGGTCAGTGACGCGGCCGACGAGCAGCAGGTACTCGAGGCGCTGCGTGCTCCGCAAACCGCTACTGTGCTCGGCTTCGTCAATGCCCATGCGATGAACCTGGTGGCCGCCGACAAGCACTACTGCGAGGCGCTGGCGGCCGCCGACGTGCTGCTGCGCGATGGCTCGGGGATCGCAATACTGTACCGGCGCCTGGGGCTGGCCCCCGGTTTGAACATGAATGGCACCGACTTCATTCCCGAGTTACTGGCAGCGTACCAGGGCAGGCGGGTGGCGTTCTGGGGTACACAGGAACCTTACCTGTCCCAGGCAGCGCAGCGCAGCGAGGCCTTGTACGGCGTGCAGGTGGTTTCGGTGCACGACGGGTTCTCCGGGGCCGAAACCTACCTCGAGCTGGCCACGGCGCTACAGCCGGAGCTGATCGTGCTGGGCATGGGTATGCCTAAACAGGAAAACGTTGCCGCGCGGCTGGCCGACATCGGCAGGCCCTGCCTGATCGTCTGCGGCGGGGCGATTCTGGATTTCATCGGCGGCAAGGTGACACGGGCACCGAATTGGCTGCGCCGGCTGGGTGGCGAGTGGCTCTACCGGTTATGCAGGGAGCCCAAGCGGCTGTTTGTCCGCTATGTGGTTGGCAACCCGCTTTTCCTGCTGCGCGCGCTGATGTGCTCGAAAGCGACCTTGCCAGGTGCTCAAGGCAAGCCCGGGCGGATCTGAAGGGCGCTGGCTGGACAGGGTGAAAACGCCAGAACGGACGGCATGAAGGATTGGCCACCGGCGCTGCTGGCGGTGTGCTGCTACAGTGAAAGCAATGGCGTGGGGTGCCGTACGTTGAATTTAATGATTTTGTATTAAATCTAAGGTTGGTTTTATCGCATTGATGTAATGGGCATGCGTAAGTCGCGCACCTGAAAAAGAGGCCTCATAATGGTATTCGAGCCTAGAAGCAGCCGTTCCTTGCTCCAGCGTAGAAGCAGCGTGAGTAACGCCATTCAAGCAGGGCTCGATGGAATCGCTGTCACCGGTGTGGCGTGGTACTTGATATATGATCGGTTCGGTTACATTACCTCTGACTATGTAATCATGCTGCTGTTGCTGATTGGTGCGTTAGCGGTCATTTACGACCATTACGCCATTTACCGAAGCAACGTGGGGTTGTCGGTCAAAGCCTTCAGGTTGTTCAAGGCCTGGTCGGCAACGTTCTGTTTTTTGGTGGTGATCGCGTTCGTCACCAAACAAAGTGAAACCTATTCCCGGTTATTGGTTGGCCAGCTGTTTGTTATTGGCTACGTCGTTCAGTTGCTGTTGCATATTGTCATGCGTGAACTGCAAAAGCGTTTTACCGCGCGTGCCCGCCTGGACAATGCCTTGATTATCGGTGGTGGCGATCTGGCCAACTTCCTTTATCAGAAGATCAGCAATAACCCGTGGTTCGGTGAACGGGTAGTGGGTTGTGTGCTTATTGATGAAGCCGACGGGGAGGACACGGGCGATACAAAACTGCGTTTGCCAGTGCTGGGGCGCATTGGCGACCTGGATGAGATTATCGCCAAGCAGGCGATCCGCACGGTGTACCTGGTAACGCCGCTTGGCGGCTCTGAACTGATCAACGACGTCTACCTGAGGCTGCTGGACAAGTGCATCGCCGTCAACTGGGTGCCGGACATCTTCTCCCTGCGGCTGATCAACCACAGTGTGCGTGAGATAGCCGGTATTCCGGTGCTGACCTTGTCTGAAACACCGCTGACCGGGATGAGCCTGTTCCTGAAGAACCTGGAAGACCGGGTGCTGGCGGCGTTCATTCTGCTGTGCGCCTCACCGGTATTGCTGGTGGTGGCCGCCGTCATCAAGTTCGACAGCCCCGGGCCGGTGTTCTTCCGCCAGGAACGCACGGGCTGGACGGGGGAATCATTCCGTATCTGGAAGTTTCGCAGCATGCGGGTGCACCAGCCTGAGAGTGGCGTGGTGCAGCAGGCGCAGAAGAATGACCCCAGGCTGACGCGCGTGGGTGCCTTCATTCGCCGCACCAGCCTGGATGAGCTGCCCCAGCTGTTCAATGTACTGACGGGCGAAATGTCGTTGGTGGGCCCACGCCCACATGCGCTGCAGCATGACACCCTGTATTCCCAGGACATCGTCGACTACTTCGCCCGCCACAACATCAAACCTGGCATGACCGGCCTGGCGCAGGTGCGTGGCCACAGAGGCGAGACCAAGGACATCGAACAGATGATCCAGCGGGTGAATTCGGACATCGAGTACATCAACAACTGGTCGCTGTGGCTCGACTTCGTGATCCTGGTAAGAACGCTCAATGCCTTCACCGGCAAGCAGGCTTACTAGGGTCTGTAAAAAAACTGTGTGTGCAGGCGCTGGCTTGCCTGCGCCTACAGGACATTCACCCGCGTTCACGCGCTCATCCGGGTCATCGAATATGAAAAGCAGGTCCCGGTTTGGTGAGGGTGCGGCGAAGGTAGCGAAGGCAGAATGGCCGACTCTGTTGTTGTGGTCGTTCCTGCTGTCGCCGTTGCTGATCAGGTTGCTGGCAGACTGCAGGTGCTCGAAAACGGACCTGCTGGTGTACTACACGCTTGGCATTTCACTGCTGTGGCTGCTGGCAATACGCTTCGTTTCAGGCAACCAATTCAAGGTTCATGTGTATTTGCTGCCGTTTTATCTGGTGGCGAGCGTAGACCTGTTCCTGGTACTCAACTTCGGCTCGAGGTTGACGGCCGCTTATCTTTTCATCGGCCTGACCAACTACAAGGAAGCGGGCGATTTTCTGAGTACCTACGGGTCTTCGATCATTACGGTATTGCTGGTGTTCGTGTTGTGTTATGGCGTCGGCCTGGCGGGCCTTTACGGGCGAACGTTATACAAGAGCAAAGCTGTTTTCTGTTTCGCAATCGGTGCCTTGCTGGTCGGCTACGGTGCCTACTTTTATAAAACCGTGAAACTCAATTCGTTCGGCAAGAGCGCCGTTCTCGACCTGGCGGCAAAAGACCAAAGTACGCCGGTCGGTTATCTGTCACAAATCGGATTGACCGCCAGCTTGTACACAGAATCGAAAAAGTACATCAAGCAGCGCCTGGAGTCCGAAGTCAATATAACGTCGATATCGGACCAGCCCGGTATTGAGACCTTGGTGTTCGTGATTGGCGAATCCTCGCGCCCGCACAACTGGTCGCTGTTCGGTTACCCCAATGCAACCACGCCCAACCTTGATAAAGAGACGGGGGTTTTCAAGTTCAGCAGCATGTGCACCACCGCCCCTTACACCTCGGTCGCGGTGCCTTCGCTGCTCAGCCTCGAGCCCATCAAGC
>Ga0213827_1000642_pt1 | contig 24915 bp, 21 predicted proteins | sample MC6MC0898MG_FD_180669 | JGI IMG/M metagenome (GOLD analysis project Ga0213827, IMG submission 180669) | Enriched soil aggregate microbial communities from Iowa State University, Ames, United States - MC6-MC0898-MG | ecosystem: Environmental > Terrestrial > Soil > Unclassified | place: USA: Iowa...
CTTGATCCACCGCCCCATCGGCAGGCTGAGCGAAGGTGTCCATCAGGGGGTAGGCGCATAGCGCCATGCGGCGAAGCCGCATACATCGAGAGGAGGTGCAGCGAAGCAAACCGGAGGCGATGCCCCCTGATGGGCACCGTAGCGAAGGTACCCCGAGCCCTAGCGAGGGGCCGTACGTCAGGGGTAAGAGCCCTTGGTTACTTGGGGTCGGGCGGCGTTCCGCTTTTCCAAGTAACCCGCCGTCAGGGCGGAACCCTACTCAGCCATCACCGCAGCAACGGATATGTCCACAAAACCAGGGCTTCCCCTCAACCATAGAATCTCCCACAGGGGTTATGCGGATGCCTGGCGGATAGCGAGTAGCAGGAGGAAATGCGCGGGATAGAGGGCGTAGGCCCAACGCCGCATGGGTGGCGGCTGGATCGCTTGGGTATGTCGCAAAAGCCACATCCCAAACAATGGCGCAATCAGGCAGACACCAAGAGCAACCACCGCCACTGGGTTGCCCAGACGGGTGGCGGCAATCAGCACCTGCCATTGGTTCGCCGCCAGGCAGACCAGCCCCGGCAACACGGCCCAGTACCAGGGCCGACGCATCACCAGCCATGTCGCCAACGGCAGCAGCACCCCAAAAACGCCAAACATCAGTCGCTCACTGAACAGCGTCGCCAGCAGCAGCGCGACCAGCCCCAAGCCCCGCGCCTGCAGGTCCTGGTGCAGCCAGCCACGCGCCACCAGCAGTCCCAGCGCCAGCGTAGGCAACACGTTCAGGACGTCAGGGTCGGGGATGAACAGACGGTAGGGAATTTCACTGACCAGGCTAAACAGCATCAACCACCCCAGATAACGCCACTGGCCGCCGGTCGGCGCTGTCGGCGCTGTCGGCGTGCGTGCCAGGTTGACCGCCATCGCCAGGCAGAACCAGGGAAACGCCAGGCGTCCCGGTACATAGAGCACATCGAGCGGCCAGCCGACATAGCGCAGGTGATCGAGGACCATGCTCAGCAGTGCCAACCATTTGAGCAGATCGAGTGCACCGTCACGTTGCGTCACGTGCATAATTGCCCCTCGACTGTGTAGTTTTCTGACAGACACATCGCGTGTGCTCTCCGGACGATCTTCGGTAACGTACGCATCTCATTGACCACGAGCCGCTTCACCATAAGCGCCTCGACCACGGAAGCCGGCCATGACCGATAAGAGCCAACAATTCGCCAGCGACAACTATTCCGGCATCTGCCCTGAAGCCTGGGCGGCCATGGAACAGGCCAACCAGGGCCACCAGCGCGCCTATGGCGACGATGAGTGGACCGCCCGCGCCTCGGACTATTTCCGCAAACTGTTCGAAACCGACTGCGAAGTGTTCTTCGCCTTCAACGGCACCGCCGCCAACTCCCTCGCCTTGTCATCGTTGTGCCAGAGTTACCATAGCGTGATCTGCTCGGAAACCGCCCACGTCGAAACCGACGAATGTGGCGCCCCGGAATTCTTCTCCAACGGCTCCAAGTTGCTCACCGCGCGTACCGAAAACGGCAAGCTGACACCAGAGTCGATCCGCGAGATCGCCCTCAAGCGCCAGGACATCCACTACCCCAAACCACGGGTGGTGACCCTGACCCAGGCCACCGAAGTCGGCAGCGTCTACACCCCAGAAGAAATCCGCGCCATCAGCGCCACCTGCAAAGAGCTGGGCCTGAACCTGCACATGGACGGCGCGCGGTTTTCCAACGCCTGTGCATTCCTCGATTGCTCGCCGGCCGACCTGACCTGGAAAGCCGGGGTCGATGTACTGTGTTTTGGCGGCACGAAAAACGGCATGGCGGTGGGTGAGGCGATTCTGTTCTTCAACCAGAAACTCGCCGAAGACTTCGACTACCGCTGCAAACAGGCCGGGCAACTGGCGTCGAAAATGCGCTTCCTCTCGGCGCCGTGGGTCGGCCTGCTGGAACACGACGCCTGGCTCAAGCACGCCCGCCACGCCAACTACTGCGCACAGCTGCTGGCGGAACTGGTCAGCGACATTCCCGGCGTCGAACTGATGTTCCCGGTACAGGCCAACGGCGTGTTCCTGCAACTGTCGGAACCGGCCATCGCTGCCCTGACCGCCAGGGGCTGGCGTTTCTACACCTTCATCGGCAAGGGCGGCGCGCGCTTTATGTGCTCGTGGGACACCGAGGAAGAGCGGGTGCGGGAATTGGCTCGGGACATCCGCGAAGTCATGAGCGCCTGAGTCTGGAACCCGTAGCGGCAGGCGCATCCGGATTGCGTCGTGCCGCTCATCAGAACTGGTATTTCTGACAGTTCAGCTGCTCTGCAACACTGGCGTATCGTCGGAACACCTGAAAAGCTTACGCAGCCTTTCAGGAACAAGGCCCGTCGAACATTCGGCGCAAACGCTGTTCCAGTGCAGAGAGAGCGAAATGAACGGTCAATCGCAAAATATGAACCAGACAATCCTTTCAATGGAATTTGATAAAGATAAATTCTACGCATCTGCGAAAATCGGTGAATTATTGATAATGGGTGATAATTCACAACGGAGAATCAAAGATAAGACTTACAAAGAGCTACCTTCAAATAACTATGAAGTTACGATCATCCTTGAACCGCTGTAAATTATCGCTCCAATGCTCCGTGTCAACGCCCTCATAGACGCGGAGCCCATCAGAAGTCTTACGCAATCCCCCCGCCGCTTGCCTTGCCAACTACAGTGCGTAACTTTTGGCGAAACTCCCCCCTGCATGCCCTGAAAAACTTGGTCTACATTGTCTGTCGAGCCCTTCCGCTCACATAACAATAAGCAGGAGCAAGCGCATGTCACTTCAAGGTAAGACCCTGTTCATCACCGGCGCCAGCCGTGGCATTGGCCGCGAGATTGCGCTGCGGGCCGCGCGGGATGGGGCCAATATTGTGATTGCCGCCAAAAGCGCCGAGCCGCACCCAAAACTGCCGGGGACGATTTTCAGCGTGGCCAAGGAAGTCGAAGCCGCGGGCGGCAAGGCGCTGGCGTTGCAGGTGGATGTACGTGAAGAGGAGGCCGTACGTGAGGCGCTGGCCCGAGCCAACGAGCATTTCGGCAGTATTGATGCGCTGGTCAACAACGCCGGGGCGATCAAGCTGACAGGCGTACAGCACCTCGAACTCAAGCGCTTCGACCTGATGCACCAGATCAACACCCGGGCCGTGCTGCTGTGCAGCCAGGCCGCGCTGCCCTACCTGAAGAAGTCCAACGGCCACATCCTCAACCTGTCCCCGCCGCTGAACCTGGCCACCAAATGGTTCGCCCAGTACAGCCCCTACACCGTGACCAAGTACGGCATGAGCATGCTGACCCTGGGCATGAGTGAGGAATTCAGGAATTACGGGATCAGTGTCAACTCGCTATGGCCACAGACCATGATTGCCACTGCGGCCATCGAGTTTCAACTGGGGTCGAGGGAGTCGTTCAAGCATGCGCGAACGCCTGCGATCATGGCGGATGCGGCGTATGCCATTCTCAGCAGCACCCACCGCCGCATCACCGGACGCTTGCTGATCGACGAGCAAATACTGCGGGAACAAGGCGCTGTCGACTTCGACCACTACCGCTTCGCGCGCGACAGCAGTGACACACTGATGACTGACCTGTTTATCGACTGAGCCCCCTCCCCTGTAGGAGCGAGCTTGCTCGCGATGAGCCTGAGAACACCGCGGGGTGTCAGGTTGCCAGCGTTATCGTTGACGTCCATCGCGAGCAAGCTCGGCTTACTCAGAATTCGATCCGCACATCACCCTTCGGCACGCTGCAGCACGACAGGATGAACCCTTCCGCCTCGTCTTCCTCGGTGATCCCGCCGTTGTGATCCATCTCCACCTCGCCCCCCAGCTTCATCACCTTGCAAGTCCCGCAGATGCCCATGCCACAGGCCTTTGGAATCAGCAGGCCAAGCTTGGCCGCTGCCGCGTGCACGGTTTCTCCCGGGGCCACGCGGATGCTTTTGCCGGACGCGGTGAACTCCACTTGGTGCAGGTCGGCGACGTCGATTTCCGGAGCGTCGGCCGCCTGTTCGGCTTGCTCCACCGCATCGGCACGGGCTTCCGCCGGCGTGGCGCCGAAGGACTCCTCGTGGTAGCGCGTCATGTCGAAGCCTGCGGCCTCCAGCAAGCGCTTGACCGCGTTCATGTACGGTGTCGGGCCGCAGCAGAACACTTCACGCTCGAGGAAGTCCGGAGCCATCAGTTCGAGCATCTTGTGGTTCAGGTAACCCCGATACCCGGCCCAGGGCTCGCCCAGGCCGTGTTTCTCGCAAATCAGGTGCAGGCTGAAGTTGTCGATCCGCGAGGCCATGTGCTCCAGTTCGCGGTGGTAGATGATGTCCTTGGGCGAACGGGCACTGTGGATAAACACCATGTCGACATTGCCGTTGGTGTCGTAGAACCAGCGCGCCATGGACATGACCGGCGTGATGCCGACGCCGCCGCTGAGGTAGAGCACTTTCGGCGCGGTGAAGTCCATGGCGTTGAACAGCCCGACCGGCCCGTGCACCGCCAGTTCCTGGCCCTCGTGCAGGGTGTCGTGCAGCCAGTTGGAGACCTTGCCGCCCGGCACCCGCTTGATGGTCACCGAGAAGCTGTAGGGCACCGACGGCGAGCTGGAGATGGTGTACGAACGCATGATCGGCTGGCCGTCGATTTCCAGCTCCAGGGTGACAAACTGTCCCGGCTTGAAAAAGAACATGATCGGCTGGTCGGCCATGAAGCAGAAGGTGCGCACGTCCCAGGTTTCCTGGATGACTTTGACGCAACGGACAATGTGTCGACCATTGGCCCAGGTCTGAGTGGTTACCGGGTTCAGGAAGTTGTTGGACATGCTGTTCTCCACGGCCGACTGCCGGCCTCATGTTGGCGATTCTGCGTATAGCGCCGACCGGCCATTTACCTATCTGCGACATTCACATGCTTATCGCGACCAGCCCCTTGCTACCGGGGGTTGAGCGTCGGGAACAGAGTGGGCCATGTCGCTCGTGGATAAGGTTCTGGGCGGCGGCAGCCCCACACTCGCCTCAACGGACAAACACTGTTTGTGCCTTGCGTAGCAACCGTATCAGCCACTATTCGCCGGCCACACAGAATGGCCATGAGGACTCAATCGATGGACGTCACCGCAAAAATCAGCCTGGGCGATCCGCTGGAACCCGCACGCAAGGCCACCGCCCAGATGCTGCAGGAACGTGAGCGCACGTTCTCGCTGCCGCAACCGTTCTACTCCGATGACCGGCTGTTCGATATCGACATGCAGGAAATCTTTCAGAAAGAGTGGTTGATCGCCGGCATGACCTGCGAAATCCCGACCAAGGGCAACTACCTGACCCTGCAGATCGGCAAGAACCCGATCATCGTGATTCGCGGTGCCGAGGGGGTGGTGCATGCCTTCCACAACGTCTGCCGCCACCGTGGCTCGCGCCTGTGCACCAGCGATAAAGGCAAGGTGGCCAAGCTGGTCTGCCACTACCACCAGTGGACCTATGAACTCGACGGTCGCCTGCTGTTTGCCGGCACCGAGATGGGTGACGACTTCGACATGAAGCAGTACGGCCTCAAGCCGGTGAACGTGAAGACCGCGGGCGGCTACATCTTCATCAGCCTGGCGGAAAATCCGCCGGCCATCGATGACTTCCTGTCGACACTGAACCACTACATGGAACCGTACGACATGGAGAACACCAAGGTGGCGATCCAGACCACCTTGTTCGAAAAAGCCAACTGGAAGCTGGTGCTGGAGAACAACCGCGAGTGCTACCACTGCAACGCCTCGCACCCTGAACTGCTGAAAACCCTGCTCGAATGGGACGACGTCACCGATCCCCGTGCCGACCAGGCGTTCAAGGACCACGTGGCCGCCTCTGCCGCCGCCTGGGAAGCCGAGAAGATTCCCTACGCCCACGCCAGCTTCGGCCTGCGTAACCGCATCGTGCGCATGCCGCTGCTCAAGGGCACCGTGTCGATGACCCTGGACGGCAAGCAAGGCTGCAAGAAGCTCATGGGCCGCATCCAGAACCCGGACCTGGGCTCGATGCGCATCCTGCACTTGCCGCACTCCTGGAACCACTGCATGGGCGATCACATCATTGTGTTCACCGTGTGGCCGATCAGCGCCCAGGAAACCATGGTCACCACCAAGTGGATTGTCCACAAGGACGCCGTCGAAGGCGTCGACTACGACGTCGACCGCATGCGCCAGGTGTGGGACGCGACCAACGACCAGGACCGTCGCCTGGCCGAAGAGAACCAGCGCGGCATCAACTCCACCGCGTACCAGCCAGGGCCGTACTCCAAGACCTATGAGTTTGGCGTGGTGAACTTTGTGGACTGGTACAGCGAGCGGTTGCTGAGCAATCTGGGGGCTGAGCCTGCGCCGTACCTCAAAGGGGTTCCGGTTCAAGGTTAACGCCACCGCCCCCTGTAGGAGCGAGCGCCCGCTTGCGGCTTGCTCGCGAAGAGCGTCAACGATAACGCGTGTATTCAGTATTAATGCGGCGTCTTTGAGTTCTTCGCGAGCAAGCTCGCTCCTACATGGAACTGTACGAAATATGATCTATTGCGCTCAGAGCTATACAGTGCGCGCCTCGCAGCCTTCAGCGAACAAGTTATCCACAACTCCACCCACAGCTAATGGGGACAACTGTGGAAATGCTGAAGGTTTTCTCCACAGAAACTGAAGAAAATCCGTGACTTATCCAAATGAGTGGTTTTAGCAGGTGATTGGTTGTTTTTTGACCTAAAGCCTGTAAGCCACGGTCTGTATGGCTTGTAGCGGACCGCGAACACCTTATCCACAGAAGCGCCAACAGAGTTTGGGGGAAACTCGCGCACCACCGTCATGCCTTGTGGAAAACCCGGTCCAGGCAGCAGGTTTCGCGGGTTTGAGTCGCTGTCGAAGGGTAAAAAACGGCATTTGGCTATTTATTGATCAAATCCTTGAAAGGCTTGATCTGTATGGCTCACAGCCGACAGCGAACATCTTATCCACAGAAGCGCCAACAGAGATTGGGGGCAAGTCGTGAGCAAGGATTCTCCTTACTCAGTGAAAAAAGCTCGAAAAAACAACCAGTAGCGCTGGTTGTTTTTCGTACAAAGGCTTGCAGGGCTTGCTGTGCAGGGGGTGTGGCGAGGGGCGAACATGTTATCCACAGAAGTGCCAACAGGGATTGTGGGTAGTTACCTAGCAGACTCTGATCAGATGGAATTAGTGGTCATCTATGTGGGATTTAGCCCTTCAGTTCTTACCTGGCTACCGATCACCGTAACGTTCTGCAAAGGAACGTCTGCGACCGTATGCGCGACCTGGCCTAAGGGTTGTCCACGCATCAAGTTGTACCCAGTGACCTCCTTAACTGTTTCTATCGCTATACGCGAAAAGGATTGACCGGTTTGGCGAGCAGTATTCAGGGTTTTTTGTAACATATCGCGATTCAAGGCGAGCGCACCGCCACCCGTCAGAGTCTGACTGACACCATTGCCCACGACTGAAACGCCTTGCATTACGTTGGGTACCGCTTGGGCTATTGCAGCAGGAAATCCCAACGGGCGAACTGCAACAGCAGAAACTCCCCCGTAAAAGCCCGCGACGTTACCTACTCGTGCTCCCAGAGATTGGGGTAAGCGGTGTACAACTGCATGTGCCACCCGATTAACCGCTGCTCCTGCAAAGATTCCACCCAAGGCAGTCCCTATACTTTGTACAACAGTAGACACCCACCACGCTCCAGAGGGGTCGATCCGGCTCACGGGAGAGCCACCGCAGTACGTATAGGCATTGACGCCCCCCTTACCAAACGGGCTCAACCGATCCGGGCTATGAAACCGCATCAACACCGGGTTATAGACCCGATGGCCATTGCCCAGGTGATACCAACCAGTGGGCCGCTCATTCAGTTGCCCATTGAAGCCCAGGCCCGCGCTCGTCGGACGCAGGCTGCTGGGTGAGCCATAGGCGGTGTAAGCACGAAGGTTCGGACCGCTACGGTCCAGTTCGGCGAGGATCGATTGTTGCAGGTCGGTCGCCAGCAACAGGGTACGCGGCTGCAAGACCGTGGTTGCTGGCGGGTGGGCAGGACGTGGGGCATTACCGGCAGTGTGCATCAGGTGGCCTCGCATCGATCCAGACGCCCCACAGTGCTAGCGCGGGGGCTTAATCCATGCTCATCAACCTAACAAAAGCGTGTTCAATGCAACACTAGCAGTTCTGCTAGGGCGCCCTCAGAACTAGCGAACAACACCCTCTTCGATCAGCAACTTGAGGATCGCCTCGGCGCCTTCCTGGGCACTCACGCCCTTGAGCACCTGGCCACCGCCGCCACTGGCCTTGGCCGTGGCCGCTTTCATCCGGTCAGCACCGCTCTTGGCCTTGATCACTTTCAGACGTTTGGGCCGTGGCTTGGCCGGTTGCAGCGTGGCGACGGCGAGCAGTTCGTCGTCTTGCACTTCCACGTCTTCAGCCTGCAACACTCCACGTCGCGCCGGGCCGAACGCACTTTGCCGAGGCTTGGGCGCGGCGTTATCCACCGTCGCCAGAAACGGCAAGCGAACCTTCAAGCGCCGCCGCTGCCCACGGGGCAACGCTTGCAACACCAGGGCCGAACCGCCGTCGATGGACTCGACCTGCGCCAGCCCCACCACCAGCGGCCAGCCGAGGTTTTCGGCCAGCAGGAACGGCAACAGACCCGAGCCTTCACCGGTTTCCGCCTGGCTACCGGTCAGCACCACCTGGGCACCTGCACCGCGCAAATATTCGGTCAAGGCCGGCAACGCATCGGCGCCCGCCGGTTGTTCCAGGACATGCAACTGCTCCAGGCCCATGCCCAGATAGGCACGCAACGCCGGCTCGGCGACGTCACCGGCATGCAGCACTTGCAGGCTGTCCCCTGCCAGTTGCAGACCGAGTTCCACCGCTCGCGCATCCTGCTCCGCACGACGTGGTCGACCGGAAGTCGGGTGGGCGCCGATGGACACCAGGCTGATGATTTTCGTGCTCATAACCCTTTCCTTCCCTTAAGCCGCATCGCGCTTGGCACCGTTGCGGTAAACCTCTACCGCCGCGATCAAGGCGTTAAGAATCTCGGCGCTCTCGCCGATCACCGACAGGTCGGCCCGCTTGATCATGTCGCACCCGGGATCCAGGTTGATCGCCACCACCTTGTCGCAGGCACCGATGCCTTGCAGGTGCTGGATCGCCCCGGAGATCCCCACCGCCACGTAGACCCGTGCAGTGACCCAGGTGCCGGACGCCCCGACTTGCCGGTCGCGGGCCATGAAGCCGTCGTCCACCGCCACCCGCGAGGCGCCTTCGGTGGCACCCAGCGCAGCGGCGGTCTGGTGGAACAACGCCCAATCCTTGACCCCGTTACCGCCCGAGAAGATGAACTCGGCTTCGGCCATCGGAATCGCTGCCGGGTCCACTGCCACCGCCCCCAGATCCTCAATCCGCGAGAGACTGCGTGCCACGGTTGTGGATAACTCCACCGGCAAGGCTTCGTGACGGGTTTCGCTGACCGGTTCTGCACATTCGACGGCGGCCAGGATCAAGCGTGCGAGCGGACGAGCAAGGTCTTGCAACCCGGCACCGGCGCGGCCGATGCACGCCTGATCCTTGACCTGCCAGACCCGCGTGGCCGGGCGTTCGCCCAGGGCGGCGGCGAAGCGCCGACCCAGTTCCCCGCCACCGGTGCGACTGTCCGGCAGCAACCAGTGACGCGGGCTGAACTGGTTATCCACAGCCCGCAGGCCCTGGACCCGTTGTTCCGGTGCATAACCGCTGAACTGCTCGCCTTCGAGCACCAGCAAGCGGTCGACGCCCGCCGTGGCGAAGGCGTTCTCTTTGTGTTCGCCAAAGACCACCGCCAGGACCGCACCGTCCTTGCCGGCCAATTGATGAGCCAGGCCGAGCACGTCGCGGTCATGGCTGCTCAAGCGGCCGCCGACCATGTCCGGCACCACGCTGATGTAGAACGCCGGTGCAGGCACCTGATGCAACGGCAATTGCACTTCAACGGCGACCGAACGCTTGCTCGCGCCACCCTGCTGCGCGCCGCTGCGGTCGATGCGCTTGATCCCGTTGGGGCCGATGAAGCCAATGCCATGGGGATTCTTGCGGATGACGCCGTTAGGCCCCATCCAGCTATGTAGCGCCGGCTGCATGGCCGCGTGCAGCGGGTGCAGGCGATTGCGGGCGATCCATTCGGCACGGGGATCGCGGCGGATAATGTCGCTCATCAGTGCACCTCCGCAGGTTCACGTAGGGCCGGCGTGGCCGGCTTGCTCGGTGCCTGGTCGTCAAGCAACGCATCGGCCACCAGTTCGGCGATGTCCTTGATCAGCGGTCGCGGCTCGACCACCCCTTCAAGCATCGCAGTGCACTGCGGGCAGCCCACGGCCACCAGTTCGGCGCCCGTCTCGCGGATGTCTTCCATGCGCATGTCGGGGATACGCTGCTTGCCCGGAATGTCAGTGATCGGCGCGCCGCCACCACCGCCGCAGCAGCGCGAGCGGAAACCGGAGCGTTGCATCTCTTTGACTTCGATGCCGAGCGCACGCAGGACCTGGCGCGGCGCCTCGTATTCGCCGTTATAGCGGCCGAGGTAGCACGGATCGTGATAGGTCACGCTGTCGCCCTTGTGCTGGCCGAGATTCAGCGCACCGGCCTCGATGATTTCCGCCATGTAGGTACTGTGGTGCTGTACCAGGTAATTGCCATCGAACGCGCCGTATTCATTTTTCAGCACGTGGAAGCTGTGGGGGTCACAGGTGACGATGCGGTTGAAGCTGTACTTGGCCAGGGTCTGGATATTGCGTTTGGCCAACAGTTGGAAGGTCGCTTCATCGCCCAGGCGCCGGGCCACGTCACCGCTGTCGCGCTCTTCAAGGCCGAGCACGGCGAAGTCGATTTTTGCCGCTTTCAGCACTTTGACGAACGCGCGCAGGGTGCGCTGGTTGCGCATGTCGAAAGCCCCGTCGCCGACCCAGAACAGCACGTCGGTGGATTTCTTCTCGCTGAGCAGGCTCAGGTTCAGGTCAGCCGCCCAGTTCATCCGCCCTCCCGGGGCAAAGCCGCCCGGGTTGTCGGTGGCGATCAGGTTTTCCAGGACCTCGGCGCCCTTGTTGGGCGTCGCGCCTTTTTCCAGGGTCAGGTGCCGGCGCATGTCGACGATGGCATCGACATGCTCGATCATCATCGGACATTCTTCGACGCAGGCCCGGCAGGTGGTGCAAGACCACAGGGTCTCGGCATCAACCAGGCCGTTGACGATGGGCTGATGCGGATTGCCAGCGTGCTCGCCGATGGCTTTGCCCGGATAGGGGCTACCCGCGAACTTCGCATCGGTCCCACCGGCCAGGCCGACCACCATGTCCTGAATCAGCTTTTTCGGGTTCAGCGGTTGACCGGCGGCAAACGCCGGGCACGCGGCTTCGCACTTGCCACACTGCACGCAGGCATCAAACCCCAGCAGTTGGTTCCAGGTGAAATCCTTGGGTTTTTCCACCCCTAGAGGCGCTTGTGGATCGCTCAGGTCGAGCGGCTTGAGGCCGGTCGAACGACCTCCGCCAAAACGTTCGGCGCGTCGGTGCCAGGCCAGGTGCAGGGCACCGGCAAAGGCGTGTTTCATCGGCCCGCCCCAGGTCATGCCGAAGAACAACTCAGACACGCCCCACAGCACACCCACCCCCAGGATCGCCGCCAGCAGCCAGCCACCGAAATGCTCAGGGAGGATGCCCGCCACCGGCAGGGTCACCAGGAAGAACGACGCCGAGAACGCCAGCAGGCTTTTCGGCAAACGCATCCACGGGCCTTTGGACAGCCGGGCCGGCGGGTTGCGCCGACGCAGGTAAACGAAGATCGCACCGCCGAACATCACTGCCGTCATCAACAGCAGCGCGTACCCCAGGAAACGGTTATGCAGGCCAAAGCCGTGGACCAGGATCGCCAGCACCGCCGACGCTACCGCGCCACCGGCCGTGGCGACGTGGGTATTGGCGATGTATTTGTCCCGCGCCACCACGTGGTGCAGGTCGACCATGTAGCGTTTGGGCATGGCCAGCAGGCCGCCGATCAGGTCGACTTTCGACGCTCGGCCCCGGCGCCACATGGCCACCCGCCGCAAGGCGCCCAGGACAGCCAGGCCCAGGGCAGCAAACAGCAGGATGGGAAGAATTGTGTTCAACATGGGTGTTGCTCCCAAAGACCTCAGGGTCTTGCAGGCCAAACGACATGGATGCCTTGCCCGATTTCTTGTAGGAGCGAGCTTGCTCGCGAAAAACCTGAGAACGTCGCGCTAAGTCAGACTCCCCGCGTCATCGTTCACGTCCATCGCGAGCAAGCTCGCTCCTACAAGGGTGATCAACAAGCTCTTAGAAATCCTTGCACAGCCGCAGGGCGTCATAGATCGCGGCATGCGTGTTGCGCTGGGCCACGCAGTCGCCAATGCGGAACAGCAGGTAGCCGTCACCCGGTTGGCTCAACGACGGTTGTGGCTTGATCGCGAACAGGGCTTCAACATCCATCTGCCCCTTGTTGCGCGAACCTTCCTTCAGCGCGTAATAGATTTCTTCATCCGGCCGCACGCCGTTTTCCACCACCACCTGGTCGACCACCCGCTCTTCCTTGGCGCCGGTGTATTCGTTCTCCAGCACGGCAATCAGCTTGTCGCCTTCGCGGTAGACCTTTTCCAGCATCATGTCGCCGGTCATGATCACTTCCTTGGGGTACATGCTGCGGTAGTAGGTCGGGAACGACGTACCGCCGATGGCCACGCCGGGCTTGATGTCGTCGGTGACGATCTCGACCTGGCACCCCTTGTCGGCCAGGAAGTCGGCCACCGACATCCCGGTGAACTCACAGATGGTGTCGTAGACCAGCACGTTCTTGCCGGGCGCCACCTTGCCGTCGAGTACGTCCCAGCTGCTGACCACCAGGCCTTCGGCCGCGCCCCAGTGTTCGTTCTGCTCCAGGAACGGATGCCCGCCAACCGCCAGCACCACCACGTCCGGACGCAGGTCGAGAATGGTCGCTGCATCGGCAGCCACGCCCAGGCGCAGGTCGACTTTCAGCCGTGCCAGTTCCAGCTGGAACCAGCGGGTGATGCCGGCGATCTGGTCCCGTTGTGGGGCCTTGGAGGCCGTGGTGATCTGCCCACCGATGAATTCCTTCTTCTCGAACAGGGTCACGTCATGGCCACGTTCCGCCGCGACGCGCGCAGCTTCCATCCCGGCGGGGCCGGCACCGACCACGACCACCTTGCGTTTCGGCCCGGTGGACTTCTCGATGATGTGCGGCACGCCCATGTATTCACGGGAAGTCGCGGCGTTCTGGATGCACAGCACGTCCAGGCCCTGGTACTGCCGGTCGATGCAGTAGTTGGCACCGACGCATTGCTTGATCTGGTCGATCTGGCCCATCTTGATCTTGGCGATCAGGTGCGGGTCGGCGATATGGGCGCGGGTCATGCCGACCATGTCGACGTAGCCGCCTTCCAGAATCCGCGTAGCCTGGTTCGGGATGTTCTGCGCGTGCAGCACCGGAACCTTGACCACTTCCTTGATCCCGGCCGCCAGGTGCAGGAACGGCTCCGGTGGATAACTCATGTTGGGGATGACGTTGGCCAGGGTGTTGTGGGTATCGCACCCCGAGCCGACCACACCGATGAAATCGAGCATGCCGGTGTCGTCGTAGTACTTGGCGATCTGCTTCATGTCTTCGTGGGACAGACCGTCCGGATGGAACTCGTCGCCGCACAGGCGGATACCGACACAGAAGTCGTCACCGACCTCGGCACGCACCGCCTTGAGCACTTCCAGGCCAAACTTCATGCGGCCCTCGAAGGTGCCGCCCCACTCGTCAGTGCGCTTGTTGACCCGCGGACTCCAGAACTGGTCGATCATGTGCTGGTGCACGGCCGACAGCTCGACGCCGTCCAGGCCGCCGGCCTTGGCCCGCCGCGCAGCCTGGGCGTAGTTGCCGATGACCCGCCAGATTTCTTCCGGTTCGATGGTCTTGCAGGTGGCGCGGTGCACCGGTTCACGGATGCCCGATGGCGACATCAGGGTCGGCCAGTTGAAACCGTCCCAACGCGAGCGGCGGCCCATGTGGGTAATCTGGATCATGATCTTGGCGCCATGCTTGTGCATGGCGTCGGCCAGGTTCTGGAAGTGCGGAATGATGCGATCGGTGGAAAGGTTGACCGAGCTCCACCATTCCTGCGGGCTGTCGATGGCCACCACCGACGAACCGCCGCAAATCGCCAGGCCGATCCCGCCCTTGGCTTTCTCTTCGTAATACTTGACGTACCGATCGGTGGTCATGCCGCCGTCGGTGGCATACACCTCGGCGTGCGCGGTACTGAGCACGCGGTTGCGGATGGTCAGTTTGCCGATCTGGATCGGCTGGAACATTGCTTCGAAAGCCATGGCAGGATCCTCGACTTACAACGGCTTGACGGTGAACAAGCCGTCGTCGTGGCCTTCTTCGGAGCCACCGTAAACCTGCTCGGCGACGGTGCGGAGCTTGCTGCCGCGCGCCTGCAGGATCTGGTCCATGGCACCGGCAAACCAGCCGGTGAACATGTAGTCAACCTTGCGTCCAACCTTGCCGTACACATAGACAAACGCCGAATGTTCGAGCTTGACGCTGGCGGTGCCTTTATCGAGGTCGATGTCCTGGATCTTGAACAGGCCCCAGCCGCGCTGCGACAGGCGTTTCATGTAGTGCTCGAACACCGCGACACCTTCCAGGCCGTGGCATTCGGCTTCCTTCTCGCACCAGTGCCAGGCGGACTTGTAGCCGGCCTTGTAGAGGATTTCGGCGTAAGCGTCGGCACCCAGCACTTCCTCGATGCCCATGTGGTTGTTGACGAAGAAATGGCGCGGCACGTACAGCATCGGCAGGGCATCGGAAGTCCAGACACCGGTCTCGCTGTCGACTTCGATTGGCAATTGCGGGGCGATCTTGGCCATGGAAACTAAACTCCAGAAAATTCGTGGTCAGTGCTTAGCAAAGCTTTTGCTTTGCTCTTATAAACAAGCTGTGTGAATGACTTTGGAGCCGTAGCGAGCACGTCGAGAGCAAGGAAGGACCGGAGCGACAAGCGAGACAGTACGGGACGTACGGCGAGCTTGGCGCGAGGACCTGACGCAGCTATCGGCGAGCGGAGTAGGCTCCAGAGTTATTCACTCGCCCCAGACGTCTTTGAGAACGTTCACCCAGTTCTCGCCCATGATCTTGCGCACTACGCGCTCAGGATGGCCGCGCTTGAGCAGGGTTTCGGTCAGGTTCGGGAACTCGCCCACGGTGCGGATGCCCAGCGGGTTGATGATCTTGCCGAAGCTGGTCAGGCGGCGGGCGTAGCCCTTGTCGTGGGTCAGGTATTCGAAGAAATCCTGGCCATGGCCCTGGGTGAAGTCGGTACCGATGCCGATGGCGTCTTCGCCGACAATATTCATGGTGTATTCGATCGCTTCGGCGTAGTCGTCGATGGTCGAATCGATGCCCTTGGCCAGGAACGGCGCGAACATGGTCACGCCGACAAAACCGCCATGGTCGGCGATGAACTTGAGCTCTTCATCGGATTTGTTGCGCGGGTGCTCCTTGAGACCCGACGGCAGGCAGTGGGAGTAGCAGACCGGTTTTTTCGATTCGAGGATGACTTCTTCCGAGGTCTTGGAGCCGACGTGGGACAGGTCGCACATCACGCCGACGCGGTTCATCTCGGCGACGATTTCCCGGCCGAAACCCGACAGGCCGCCGTCACGCTCGTAGCAACCGGTGCCCACCAGATTCTGGGTGTTGTAGCACATCTGCACGATGCCAACGCCGAGCTGCTTGAACACCTCGACATAGCCGATCTGGTCTTCGAAGGCATGGGCATTCTGGAAGCCGAAGAGGATCCCGGTCTTGCCCAGCTCCTTGGCCTTGCGGATGTCGGCGGTGGTGCGCACCGGCATCACCAGGTCGCCGTTCTCGCGGATCAGTTTCTGGCTGGCGGCGATGTTGTTGATGGTCGCCTGGAACCCCTCCCACACCGACACGGTGCAGTTGGCGGCAGTCAGGCCACCCTTGCGCATGTCTTCAAACAGCTCACGGTTCCACTTGGCAATGATCAGCCCGTCGATAACGATGCTGTCGGCGTGCAGTTCGGCTGGGCTCATCAGGCTGTCCCCTTATTGGCGATTCATGCGCCGAATCGTCTGCCGGCGCTTTGGGTCAGCATATGCCTCGGTGCCTGGGCAGCCGGGTGCAAAAACGACAGGGGGTTTGCCGAAAGCGTCAATCCACGACAAAGGGCTACATCACCACCGGTTTGCCCGTCTGTTATTTACCCCGCGCTTGGGCCAGAATCCGCCGCATCACTGGATGCTTCACGGAATTAGGACGACAGCTCAATGAAATCGATCTTCTTCGCATTGGCACTGATCGCGACCGGGGTACAGGCGGCCGAAGACGCTGACAACAACCCTTGCGATGCGGTCGAAAACGACATCCAGACCCTGGAATGCTCGGCGTACAACAAGACCACCGCCGAACAACTGCTCAAGGACAACTACCAGGGCTTGCTGGAGCGGTTCAGGGCCGAATACGCGAACAACAAGAGCCAACTGGCGGACATCACCGGCAAACTGCAGGTCGCCGAGCAACTGTGGGCCAAGTCGCGGGACGCCGATTGCGCGATCGCGCCATTCCCTGCGGCCGTGGGCAGCAAGGCCTACATCATCGACCAGAACGACTGCCTGGCGAACAAGAGTGACGAACGCTCGGAGTTCCTCGAGTCACTGGCGCAGTGACTAAGCCACACCCCTCAACGACTGACTGAAAAAGGCGACCTCCATGAAACTCTGCGGCATCGAAATCAAGGGCAGCGAAGCGATCATTGCCCTCGCCTCCCTCGACGGCCAGGCGCTCAGCCATGTCGCCCTGGCCACCAAAAAAATTGCCCTGGACGATGACGACGACGCCGCCAACGTCAAACTGTTCGCCGCGCAAGTCGCTTCGTTCGTGCGCGAGAACTCGATCGACCGCATCGCGATCAAGAAGCGCAGCAAGAAAGGCGAATTTGCCGGCGGCCCGACCACCTTCAAGATCGAAGGCATATTCCAGCTGCTCGACAGCTGCGAAGTGATTCTGCTGTCGCCGCAGACCATCAACGCGCAGTCCAAGAAACACGACTTCGCCCTGCCGGCCACCCTCAACAAGTATCAGCATGAGGCGTATAAAGCGGCGTGTTCGGCACTGATGAAGCAGTAACGATCATGCCTTGACGTTACGCCGATCTTCCCGCGGACACCGCTCGAACCGGGCCCGGTAGCTGCGGGTGAAATACGACGGCGATTCAAAGCCGCAAGCGATGCTCACTTCCAACACGCTCATGTCGGTCTGGCGCAGCAGTTGCCGGGCTTTTTCCAGGCGCAGGCCCAGGTAAAAGTTACTCGGGGTATCGTTGAGGTGCAGGCGGAACAGGCGCTCCAGTTGGCGCCGGGTGACCTTGATCGATTCCGCCAGCTCCAGGGTGCTCAGGGGCGGCTCGCTGTGCTGCTCCATCTCGCCAATCACCTGCACCAGCTTCTTGTTGCTGATGCCGTAGCGCGTGGCGATCTGCATGCGCTGGTGGTCCTTGCGCGGGCGGATGCGCCCGAGCACGAATTGCTCGCTGACCTGGACCGCCAGCTCTGGACCGTGGGCCTGGGCGATCAAGTCCAGCATCAAATCGATGGACGCGGTGCCACCGGCCGAAGTGATGCGGCGACGGTCGATTTCGAATAGCTCCTGGGTCACGCTCAGCTGTGGATAAGACTCCTTGAAGGCCTCGATGGCTTCCCAGTGCAGGGTCACCCGATGGCCGTCCAGCAGACCAGCTTGGGCGAGGACCACACTGCCGGTATCGATCCCGCCGAGGGTGACGCCCTCATGATCGAGGCGATGCAGCCAGTGCTCCAGTGCCGGGTCGACGAACTTCAGCGGTTCGAAGCCGGCAACCACCCATAACGTCGCCCCCCTCTTCAATGGCTCCAGCGCCGCGTCGGCGTTGAGCGACATACCGTTGCTGGCCAATACCGGCCCACCGTCGACGCTCAGCACGTGCCAGCGATACAGCTCACCGCGGAAGCGGTTGGCCACGCGCAGCGGTTCGATCGCCGAGATAAATCCAATCGCCGAGAAGCCCGGCATCAACAGAAAGTAGAAATCCTGGGACATGGAGCGCACTCGATTGGCGGGTAACGTGAGGGCGGGTAGCGTGTGGACGTTGATACGCCACTTGCCACAGGCATTCAAGAGAACAGGTCGCTGCAGTGCAAGAGCTGGTCGCCGTGGTGCGCTTGCAGGGGGCTTGAGCTGCGTAACTTGGCATCATCGGCGCACCAAGACGACCGGACCCACAATAACGAACTGCCGAGGAACCTGAGATGAAACGACTGATCAGCCGCTGTGTTCTTGCACTCAGCGCTAGTGCTTTGCTGAGTTCCGGCGCCATGGCCGCCGACCCCGCCGCCTGCCAGAACGTGCGCATGGGCGTGGTCAACTGGACCGACGTGATCGCGACCAGCGCCATGACCCAGGTCCTGCTCGACGGCCTCGGCTACAAGACCAAACAGACCAGCGCCTCGCAACAGATCATCTTCGCCGGCATCCGCGACCAGCGCCTGGATTTGTTCCTCGGCTACTGGAACCCGCTGATGACCCAGACCATCACCCCGTTCGTCGATGCCAAGCAAGTCACGGTCCTGGCTGAGCCCAGCCTCAAGGACGCCCGCGCCACCCTGGCTGTACCGACTTACCTGGCCGACAAGGGTCTGAAAAGTTTCGCCGACATCGCCAGGTTCGAAAAAGAGCTGGGTGGCAAGATTTATGGTATCGAGCCAGGCTCAGGAGCCAACACCCAGATCAAGGCAATGATCGCCAAGAACCAGTTCGGCCTGGGCAAATTCCAGCTGGTCGAATCCAGTGAAGCCGGCATGCTCGCGGCGGTGGATCGTGCCGTACGGCGCAAGGAAGCCGTGGTGTTCTTCGGCTGGGCGCCGCACCCGATGAACGTCAACGTGCAGATGACCTACCTGACTGGTAGCCAGGACGCCCTGGGGCCGAACGAAGGCTCGGCCACCGTCTGGACCGTGACCGCGCCCAATTACGCCAGCCAGTGCCCGAACATCAGCCGTTTGCTCAGCAACCTGACGTTCACCGCCGCCGATGAGAGCCGAATGATGCAACCACTGCTCGACCACAAGGACGCGTTCGAGTCAGCCAGACAGTGGCTCAAGGATCACCCGCAAGACCAGCAACGCTGGCTGGAAGGCGTGACCACTTTCGACGGCAAGCCGGCGGCCGAGAACCTGCAACTGACCCGCAAATAAACCCCGAATCGATCACCGTTTCGCAGCCGAGCGTGGCTGCGAACGGGCTCTCTATGCCCCCACACAATCGGCCTGAAGGAAATTGCCCCATGAACCACGACGTCATCATCACCTGCGCACTGACCGGTGCTGGCGACACGACCGCCAAGAGCCCCCACGTGCCGGTCACCCCGAAACAAATCGCCGCCGCCGCCGTGGAAGCCGCCAAGGCCGGAGCCACGGTAGTCCACTGCCATGTACGCAACCCGCAGACCGGCAAGTTCAGCCGTGACGTGGCGCTGTACCGCGAGGTGATGGAGCGCATTCGCGAAGCGGATGTCGACATCATCGTCAACCTCACCGCCGGCATGGGCGGCGACCTGGAAATCGGCGCCGGCGAGAACCCGATGGAGTTCGGCCCGAACACCGACCTGGTCGGCCCGCTGACCCGCCTGGCGCACGTCGAAGCACTGCTGCCGGAAATCTGCACCCTGGACTGCGGCACCCTCAACTTCGGCGACGGCGACACCATCTACGTCTCCACACCGGCGCAACTGCGGGCCGGGGCCAAACGTATCCAGGAACTGGGGGTCAAGGCCGAGCTGGAAATCTTCGACACCGGCCACCTGTGGTTCGCCAAACAGCTGATCAAGGAAGGCCTGCTCAACGATCCGCTGTTCCAGCTGTGCCTGGGCATCCCGTGGGGCGCGCCGGCTGACACCACCACCATGAAAGCCATGGTCGACAACCTGCCGGCCAATGCGGTGTGGGCCGGCTTTGGCATCGGTCGCATGCAGATGCCAATGGCCGCCCAGGCGGTGCTGCTGGGCGGCAACGTGCGGGTCGGGCTGGAAGACAACATCTGGCTGGACAAGGGCGTGCTGGCGACCAACGGCCAACTGGTCGAGCGCGCCGGCGAAATCCTCAGCCGCCTCGGCGCCCGCGTCCTGACCCCGGCCGAAGGGCGCAAGAAAATGGGCCTGGTCCAGCGCGGCTAAGCCCAACCTACTTCTAACACCTGTGGGAGCGGGCTTGCCCGCGAAGAGGCCGGTGCAACCAAAGCCTCTTCAGTGGTGATCCACCGCTTTCGCGGGCAAGCCCGCTCCCACAGGGATCGCCGGTATCTTTCAGGAAATCGCCATGAGTTTTATCACCGAAATCAAAACCTTCGCCGCCCTGGGCAGTGGTGTCATCGGCAGCGGCTGGGTATCCCGCGCCCTCGCCCATGGCCTGGATGTGGTGGCCTGGGACCCGGCACCCGGGGCCGAGGCGGCGCTACGCAAGCGGGTCGCCAACGCCTGGGGCGCCTTGGAAAAACAAGGCCTGGCACCCGGCGCCTCACAGGCTCGGCTGCGTTTTGTCGACACCATCGAGGCCTGCGTCAAGGACGCCGACTTCATCCAGGAAAGCGCCCCGGAACGCCTTGAACTGAAACTCGAACTGCACAGCAAGATCAGCGCCGCGGCCAAGCCCAACGCACTGATCGGTTCCAGCACCTCGGGCCTGTTGCCCAGCGAGTTCTACGAGGGCTCGACCCACCCGGAACGCTGCGTAGTCGGTCACCCGTTCAATCCGGTGTACCTGCTGCCGCTGGTGGAAGTGGTCGGCGGCAAGCACACCGCGCCCGAGGCGGTACAGGCGGCCATGCAGGTCTATGAGTCCCTGGGCATGCGCCCCTTGCACGTGCGCAAGGAGGTACCGGGATTCATCGCCGACCGCTTGCTCGAAGCCTTGTGGCGCGAGGCGTTGCACCTGGTCAACGATGGCGTGGCCACCACCGGCGAGATCGACGACGCGATCCGCTTTGGCGCAGGCCTGCGCTGGTCGTTCATGGGTACTTTCCTCACCTACACCCTGGCCGGTGGCGACGCCGGGATGCGCCACTTCATGGCGCAGTTCGGTCCGGCCCTGCAACTGCCGTGGACCTACCTGCCCGCCCCGCAGTTGACCGAAAAACTGATTGATGATGTGGTGGACGGCACCCGCGAACAGCTGGGCAACCACAGCATTGCGGCGCTGGAACGCTACCGTGATGACTGCCTGCTGGCCGTACTGGACGCGGTGAAAAATACCAAGGAACAGCACGGGATGAGCTTCAGCGAATAACACCCCCGCAGGCTCGCACGACCCTGTGGGAGCGAGCCTGCTCGCGATGACGCAAGCCCAGCCATCTTCAATGTTGGAACAAACACCATGCCCACCCTCACCACCTACCAAACCACCATCATCCCTGACTGGGTCGACTACAACGGCCATTTGCGCGATGCCTTTTACCTGCTGATCTTCAGCTACGCCACCGACGCGCTGATGGACCAGTTGGGCATGGACAGCGACAACCGCGAGGCCACCGGCAACTCGCTGTTCACCCTCGAATTGCACCTCAACTACCTGCACGAAGTGAAGCTCGGCAGCGACGTCGAAGTGCGCACGCAGATCATCGGCCATGACCGCAAGCGCCTGCACCTCTACCACAGCCTGCACCGGGTGGGAGAGGCCCAGGAACTGGCGGGCAACGAGCAGATGCTGCTCCATGTCGACCTGGCCGGCCCACGTTCGGCGCCGTTCAGCGAGCAGGTGGCGAACAAGCTGCTGGCCATGACCGCGCTGCAATCAGACCTGCCCACTCCCGCCTATATCGGCCGGGTGATCGCCCTGCCGCCAGAAAAATAATCAGAAGAAAAGGAGCGCCCATGAACACCGCCGCCCCCATTGCCGACTTTCGCCGTTACCCACTGATCAGCGCGCTGACCGCCGTGCAAACCTTGGCGGATCGCGTCTCAGTGCAGTGGGCCGATGGCCGCACCAGCCCCTTCCACCATCCCTGGCTGCGGGACAATTGCCCCTGCGCCGAATGCGTCTACAGTGTGACCCGCGAGCAGGTCCTGGAGATCGTCGACGTTGCGCAAGACCTGCTCCCCCGCACCACCCGGGTGGATAGCGATGGCTGCCTGCACATTGACTGGCAGGACGGCCATGTCAGCCGCTTCGACCCCGGCTGGTTGCGTGCCCATGCCTATGACGATGCTTCCCGTGCCGAGCGCCGCGCGGCAAAACCGCAAAGCCAGTTGTGGGACAGCCAGTTGCAGCTTCCGGTGTTCGAGTACCAGGCGCTGATGGAAGACGCCCAGGCCCTGCTGCAATGGCTACTCGCACTGCGCGATATCGGCCTGAGCCAGGTGCGTGGCGTGCCCACCGAACCGGGCTCACTGACATTGATCGCCAAGCGGATTTCATTCATTCGCGAGAGCAATTTTGGCGTGCTGTTCAACGTGCAATCACGTGCCGACGCCGACAGCAACGCCTACACCGCCTTCAACCTGCCGCTGCACAGCGACCTGCCGACACGGGAGTTGCAACCGGGGCTGCAATTTCTGCACTGCCTGGTCAATGAGGCGCAGGGTGGCGAGAGTATTTTTGTCGACGGTTTTGCCATCGCCCATGCTTTGCGCCTGGAAGACCCCGAGGCTTTTCGTACGCTGTGTGAAATCCCGGTGGAGTTTCGCAACAAGGACCGCCACAGCGACTACCGCTGCCAGGCGCCGATCATCGCCCTCGATGCATCCGGGCAAGTGTCGGAGATCCGCATGGCGAATTTCCTGCGCGGGCCGTTCGATGCTTCGGTCGAGCAGATGCCCGGCCTCTATCGGGCCTATCGGCGCTTTATTGCCATGACCCGCGAGCCCCGATTCCGCCTGATCCAGCGCCTGGAGCCCGGCGAACTCTGGTGCTTCGACAACCGCCGCACCCTGCACGCCCGCAACGCCTTCGACCCCACCAGCGGCGCCCGACATTTTCAGGGGTGTTATGTGGACCGCGATGAATTGTTGTCGCGGATTCTGGTGTTGCAGCGCTCGTGACAAGGCCAGCCCAAACACTGCATTCCCCCGGATTCACTGACAAAAAAAGCCCCGATCCAGCCGTGACTGGATCGGGGCCCAAGGTACTGTTGAGGAGCCGTTGCGCGAGGGTGACCAAACCTTCGTGTAGCGAGCTGGGATCAGTGTGCCCAGTCCCCGACAGGGTGAGTTAGCCGAAAACGACCTGTTCATAGGTATTGCGGCCATTACGACAATTCGCCCTTGCCCACACCCCAAGCCCCCACCAGAATCGAATCACGACACCGTTCCCTGAAGAAGGATTGCGTCATGATGCACGCCGATTTGATAGACCAGGAAGACCTGCTGGGCCAACTGAAGTCATTGGGGTTTCAAGTACCGAGCGGCTCCACCGCCGAGCAGGCGTGCGAGTGTGCGGTGCGCGGCTTGAACGATGAGCGGGCCAATACCCTGCGCACCATGATCAAGCAGATGTACACCAGCAGCGCAACGATCCTGCCGGCCGTGCGCCAGGCCATCGACAAGCAACTGTTGCCGGCATTGACGGCGTATCAGCAGAGCCACGCCACCCGATAGATCCAATCGCGAGCAGGCTCGCTCCCACAGGTTCTGTGTCAATGCATCAGACATAGATCCACTGTGGGAGCGAGCCTGCTCGCGAACAAGAGCGACTCGGTTTAGAGCCTCACACTGGCGAACGTCGACTCATTACGCGCCTGGCTCAACGCCGACATCGGCCCGGACAACGGCGCCAGCACCAGCGCCTGCGGGATCGGCATCATCGCCACTTGCTGGGAGTTGTTGGAGCCGACACGTTCGTCACGCGGTGGGATACCGAAGTACTCGCGGTAGCACTTGGAGAAGTGTGGCGTGGAGACAAAACCGCAGACCGAAGCCACCTCGATGATCGACATCGGCGTTTGCTTGAGCAACTGCCGGGCACGGATCAGGCGCAGCTTGAGGTAGTAGCGCGACGGTGAGCAGTGCAGGTATTTCTGGAACAGCCGCTCCAGTTGCCGACGCGACACGGCGACATACACCGCCAGTTCATCGAGGTCGATCGGCTCTTCCAGGTTGGCCTCCATCAGCGCGACGATTTCCTGCAGTTTCGGCTGGTTGGTGCCCAACATGTGCTTGAGTGGCACGCGCTGGTGATCCTGTTCGTTACGAATGCGCTCGTAGACAAACATTTCCGAAATTGCGGCCGAGAGTTCGCGGCCGTGATCGCGGCTGATCAGGTGCAGCATCATGTCCAGCGGCGCGGTGCCACCGGAGCTGGTGAAGCGGTTGCGGTCGAGGGTGAACAAGCGGGTGCTCATGGCCACGCGCGGGAAGGCTTCCTGCATCGCGGCCAGGCATTCCCAGTGCACGCTGCAATCAAAGCCGTCCAGCAACCCTGCGCACGCCAACGCCCAGCTGCCGGTGCAGACGGCGCCAAGACGGCGCGACTGGCGGGCCTGGCTTTGCAGCCATGACACGTGTTCGCGGGTCACCGTACGCTGGATGCCGATACCGCCACAGACGATGATGGTGTCCAGTGGCGGGGCTTTGTGCATGGATGCGTCGGGGGTGATCTGCAGGCCGTCACTGGCCCAGACCTGGCCTCCGTCGACGGTGAGGGTCGTCCAGCGATACAGCTCGCGACCGGACAACTGGTTGGCCATGCGCAGGGGTTCGACTGCGGAGGCCAGAGAAATCAGCGTGAAATTGTCCAGCAGCAAAAAGCCGA
>Ga0213827_1000643_pt1 | contig 24911 bp, 18 predicted proteins | sample MC6MC0898MG_FD_180669 | JGI IMG/M metagenome (GOLD analysis project Ga0213827, IMG submission 180669) | Enriched soil aggregate microbial communities from Iowa State University, Ames, United States - MC6-MC0898-MG | ecosystem: Environmental > Terrestrial > Soil > Unclassified | place: USA: Iowa...
CCAACATGCAGCCTTGGGCCAACAAGGTGGGCGCCACGCTGCATGCCTGGTTCCCGGGCCAGCAGGGTGGACAGGCGCTGGCCGAGATCCTGTACGGCAAGGTAAACCCGTCGGGCAAGCTGCCGGTGACCATCGACAAGCAGATCGAAGACAACCCCAGCTATGCTTCGTACCCGGACCCGGCCGCCTACCGCGGTGACAACCCGCTAACCGAGATCGACTACAGCGAGGGCTTGTACCTGGGCTACCGTGGCTACGACAAGCGTCACAGCAAACCGCTGTACCCGTTCGGCTTCGGCTTGTCGTACACCACGTTCGCCTATTCGGACCTGAAACTGTCGAGCAACGTGATGACGCCGGGCAACACCATCGATGCCAGGTTCACGCTGACCAACACCGGAGACAAGGCAGGCTTCGAAGTCGCCCAGCTGTACATCCAGCCGATCGACCCGCAGACAGACCGTCCGAAGAAGGAGCTCAAGGGCTTTACCAAGGTCTATCTGCAGCCCGGTGAAAGCAAGACCGTGAGCCTGCCGATCGACTCGCGCTCGCTGGCGTACTTCGTGCAGAGCAGCGACAGCTGGGATGTCGATGCCGGCAAGTTCAAGGTCTGGGTGGGCCCGGACTCCGAGCACCTGACACTGCAGCGCACGTTGCTGACCCTGATCCCGCAGCACCTGACCACCCGCGACAGCAACCCGCTGCCGGCACCGCTGCGTGCCGCCGTGCAGGTCAGCGCCTCGCAAGCCTACTGATGCAGCCGTGCCGGCTCAGGGACGAGCCGGCCGTTCAGGCGCGGATGGCGTTAGCCAGGCGTTGCAGGTAGGCGTCGAACGTGGCGCTGACATCGACCTGTTCCGGAGCACGCAGCCACTGGATCTGCAAGCCGTCCATGACGGCGAAGATCTCCGTGGCCAGTGCCTTCAGGTCGACGTCGGCACGCACCTGGCCATGCGCCACAAGCGTGGTCAGGTGCGCGTGGGCATGGGCATGCGTGAGCTCGAACTTTTCCCTGTACCAGGGCCAGGCCGGGTGCTGTTCCGACAGGCTCTCGACACTGATTTTCATCGCCGCCTGGCATTCCGGCAGGCTCTGCACGCTGAAGCGCATGCTCATGCGCACGAAAGCCAGGAAACTGTCCAGCGTCGGCGCCAGCTCCAGCTCGGCGAACTGCTCGGTGACCCGTTGATCACGGCGGTCGATCAGTGCGCGCAGCAGCGAGACCTTGTTGGGAAAGTGGTGCAGCAGGCCGACCGTGGTGATGCCGGCCAGCTCGGCGACATCACGCATGGAGGCCGCGCCATAGCCATCCTTGGCGAACACCAGCGTTGCCGCATCCAGCAGCGCAGCGCGGCGCATTTCGCCCTTGGGCGCGCGGCGGCGCTTGGTTGCCGGCGCGTCAGCTGTTTCGGTGTGGTCCTGTTCTGACATAAATCCACTGGGAACTGTGTTGAAGAATGCGGGGGGCTGATTATGGCAAACATCTAGTGTTCATGCGCCCAATACCTGCCACGGCGGTTGATGGTCACGGCAGTGGCGATCGAAATCAGGGCTACCAGCGCGTTGCCGCACCACAGGCCGAGCATGACACCGCTGGCACCGTAGGCTTGCGCACCCACCCAGATGAAAGGCACCGTGCCCAAAGTGGCGCGCAGCCAGCCATAGGCCGGCACCCACCAGACCCGCCCGCGGCTGATGAACAGCGAAATCGCGATGAAATCCAGCCCGATCAACAGCCACGGCCCTGGGCCGAAGCGACAAAGCTGCTCGACCAGATGCTGCCCGGGACCGGACAGCCCGAACTGCGGCCCCAACCACCCAGACATCAGTAGCAGCACAGCCCAGACCGCCAGCCCATGGCCTAGCACCAGCTTGCAGGCGCTGCGCAGCGTCGCCTGCACACGCAGGCCATCGCCGGCGCCCAGGTTCTGCGCGAGGATCGGTACCAGCGCGCCGGGCAGGGCGAAATACAGGCAATAGGCGATCTGCAGGACGCGGTCCATCAGCGCCATGCCGGCCATGACCGAAACGCCGAACGTGGCCAGTTGCGCCATGGTGTAGGTAAGCGCTAGCGGCATGGCCAGGCTGCCAAGGGTGAAGGGCAGGGCGACGCGGTTGATTCTGCCGCCGTACAGGCGCAGCAGGCGCCAGCGGACCCTGGCGGTCAGCCCCACATGCCGGTGCAGTTGCTGTAGGCCAAGCAGGGCGCCTATTACCGCGGCAATCAGGCAAGACAGGCCGGCACCCCACAGCTTGAGGCCGAGCACGAAGATCAGCAGCGGGTCGACGACTGCCAGGCACATGGCTGCCGCCAGTACCACGGCCAGTGCCCGCACGCTATGCCCGCAGGCACGTAGCCCCTGGGCAGCGGCCTGGGTGATGGTCATCAGTGGTGAGGCCAGCAGGGTCATGGCTATGAACTGGCGGGCAACGGCGGACGTTGGGGCATTGGCCCCGAGCAAACCGGCAAAGAAGCCCAGGTACAGCCACTGGATGAAAGCCACCAGGGCCGAGGCCAGTGTCGCCAGTATCAGCATGTGTGTCACCAGCGCCGGTAACGAGGCACACGCACCTTGGCCGACGCGACGTGAAATCATGGTGCCTGCGGCGACGATGATGCCGGCTACCAGGCTGGAGTTGAAGAACGCCAGGGTCTTGGCAATGCCGACCGCGGCCACCAGCGCCTCGTCCCGCAGCATTGCGATGTAGGTGAGTGTCAGGATGTCCGTGAGAAATATGGCGAGCAGGGCGAGGGCGCTGGTCGATGACATCACCAGCACATGGTGGCCAATGGCGCCGCGGGTAAAGGGGGTGGTCGGGATTTTCATGTGGAGTCGCCAGCGGGCGGACCAGCTCGATTCTGAAGGGGGCTCACAAGCTGTCGGGGTCCCCGAAAAACATTAGGACATCGCTTCATGGAACAACAGGGTCCAGCCATGTCGCAGCATCAGATCGCGACCTCACCGTTGATATCTTCTGCCAGATCGACAGGGTGGTCGAGGTCAACGTGGCGATTTCGTGAATGGCAGGCATGATCGGTCTCCCGGATGTGCTGAATGGATGGTAATAATCCTTAAGTGGTCAATTTTGGTTTTGTGCTGATGAGTCCAGGCGGGGGCGGACCTCCGGTAGCGCCGTAGGATGAGTAACACCACCTCCCGGGCCACGACCCTCGTCGCGGCTCTGAGTTCCATGCGGCAGAACATGTTAGCAATCGCTTTCGGTGGTATGGCGTTAGCGGTTCATTTATGAAGTGTCTTTTGCTGACCAGCAATTGTTTCTACGCCCGCCTCGGAGACGTTCGTTTCTTTGAGTGGAACCTCACCCACCGAAAGCGCACGCTCGATGAGTAACTCGCTGCCCTTGTCTTTCAATAACGCTTGCAGCCGTTGGAATTCGCTGCACCAGATGGTTTCAATGTCGCGATCCCGCGCCTTGTCGCGATCACTGCTGAGGGCTATGGCGCGGACCTGCAGACGGCCATTATCGGCTTTGCCACCCACTTCCACTCCGTAGCCGGGGGTAGCGGCCTTGCGCAGCACGACCTTGCCGGTTTCTGCCCAGGCAGTCGCCATGCCTTCGCGCACTTCGTAGCCGAGGCTGGCCAAGCCGCCGAGCACGGCTTCGCGGCGGGCGAGGGCGGCCTGGCCCTGTAAGTGGGAAGCGATAAGCGTTTTACACTGCTCGATCAAACCGGTGGTCACCGAGAGGTCGGTGTCGGTTGTACAAGCGCTAACTTGATCGAGCAAGGTCGCGTGTTCGATGCCGGCGTAGGTGTTGGCTTCGCTGGCCAGATCCTGCAGTTGTTCGAGACATTCGCGTCGGCGTCGGAAGTTTCGCGTGGACGCGGCGAGGTCGAGCACCAGGCTGTCGAGCAGCAAGTTGCGCCGCTTGGCATCGGTTTCCGTTTCAGCTCTTTCCAGTACCAGGAGGAACGGCGCGGCACGTTCAGCGTCTTGCAACAGTTGCAGCTCCATGATGTGTCGGTCAATGCGTAGCAGCCGCACGTCACGCGTTGCATCCGGTTCCCGGGCCGCAATCCATTCGCGCAGGGAAACCTCGGGTTCGTCAACCTTGAGTTGCTGCGCCAGGGCGCGTTGAGTATCGCTCAGGGTTGGCTCCTCGTCTGCGTTGCTCAAATGGGCGAAACCCTCGGCCAGCAGACGTTCGGCATCTTCGCGACTGGCACCGCTGGCCATTTGTAAAAGAGACTCCAGCAAGGCCTGATCGGCGCTATTGGGGTTGGCTTGCAAAGCGCCAAGCAGGGTTTCTGCGTTTTCCCGAACGCGTCGGTCGCGTTGGCGTCGCTCGGCGGCACGAATGATCGCGCGTTCTTCGCGCTCCTCCAAGTCACGGCGCAGGTGCTCGATCTCTACGGGTACGGCCTTCTGCAGCTCCGCCAACCGGTCTTCTGCCAGCAGAGCGCGAAGGCGAGCGTGTCGCTCCCGTGAGGCGGAGCGCTCCTGTTCACTGAGCTCACCAAGCCTCGTGGCCTGCGTTTGCCAGCGCTCCACGGCGCGCTCCAGGCGTTGCAGGTGGCCTTCACAAATGGCGATGATTTCTTCGCGGGTGACAATGCGAACGACCTTGGGACCACTCATTGGCAGATTTCCGTATCAACTGACGTAGGGCTGGGTTGCAGCGGCTGCTCGACTTGCATGGCGTGTTCGATTGCTTCACGCAGCCGTAAGCGTTCGCTGTCGCCGCTGTGATACCAGGCTTGCGATGACACACGATGGATATGCGGGATGGCACGGTGCAGCACGGACGGTCGCCAAATTTCCCGGGCGCGGGCACGTTCCAGCAGATTGTGGCAAGGCGCATCGCACTCGATGCCGATTGCGTACAGGCCCGTGCCTGGATTCTCGATGGCGAAGTCGAGACCGAAAGCGTCGCCCTCACTCGCGGGAGCGGCCTGCCATCCCAGGGAATGAATGAATTCACCGACCAGCCTGACAAAGCCATCGCGTTGCTGACCTTGGTCACGTTGCTGACTGCTGCGGTCGGTCTGCAGGCGTTCCAGCAACTTGCTGCTGTTGCTGAACTCGCCCGAGGAGAGCGCGCGAGCATATTCCAGATAGCCTTGCAGATAGTCCCGCGGGCTGTTAGGGGCACGGTGTGTGTTGAGCATGTCGGAGATATCGGCGATTGGCATCGACGTGATCATCACCACCTTGCGCCGGGCGCGGGTCACCGCCACGTTCAGGCGTCGTTCGCCCCCCGTCTGCCCCAGTACGCCGAAGCTACGGCGGAATGTGCCCTGGCTGTTTCGACCGAAGGTGGAGGAGAAGACGATGATGTCGCGTTCATCCCCCTGCACGTTCTCCACGTTCTTGACGAACACCGCCATATCCTCGCCATCTTCGCTGCGCTCGCGCTCCTGGGCGTAGGCGGCGCGGAACAGTTCATCCTGCTCTGCACGCTGCTCCAAGTGCTCCTCGATGAGGTCGGCCTGTTTGCGGTTGAAGGTGACGACACCCACCGAGGGGCGCTGGTCATAGGGGGTCTGCCACAATTGGCTCAAGTACTCGACGACCCGTTCGGCTTCCTGGGTATTACTCTGGTTCTGATACAGCCCGCCAACCTGGATCAGCTCCAACGGCTTGATGCGCTGGATGCTCGCGTGCGGGTGACGGACCGGAACGTTCAGGCGATTGCCATAGAACGAGGCGTTGGAAAAGCCGATCAGTTCACGGTAAGCGGAACGGTAGTGGATCTGCAATGTGGTGCTGGGCAGGACGTTGCGGGCAAGTTGGAGCAGGTCGGGGCAGTCCTTGATCTCACGACGGTTCCAGGTGTCTTCGAACGCTTCGCGCTGCTCCTCATTGGCGTCTTCATCAGGTTCGTCGCCGTCGAACACTTCGGCTTCGTCGCTTTCGATGCGACTGGAAAAGAATGCCGTCGGCGGCATTTGCTTCTCATCGCCGCTTACAACGGTGACCTGGCCGCGGAACAGGGTCGGCAGGGCGAACTCAACCGGCATCTGTGAGGCTTCGTCGTAGATGACAGTATCGAACAGGCCTGCCTTGAGCGGCAGCACACGGCTGGCGACGTCCGGGTTCATCAACCACACAGGGCGTAGGCTCATCAGGCCTAAGTGACTGCCCAGTTCGATGAATTCGCGCAGGCGCCGTGAGCGTTTGCCAGTCAGGCGAGTAACATCCTCCCATTGTTTGCGATTACCCAGATGATCAAGGTTGATGGCTTTGGCCAGCAGCTCGCGATTGAGCAACCGCATCTGCGTATCGGCTTGCGCGAGGCTGGCGACTTTGGCGCGAGCTTCGTCCTGGCTGAACAGCAGTTCGGGATTGGCCTGCTCGAAGCGGTGTTTCCAACCCAGTCGAGCTTCGCGGTTAAGCAGGCGCCGCACCGCGGCTTCAAGCTGCTCGGGCGCAATGTTGTCCAACTCTCCCTGGCGTTGGCGCAGCAATGCGAGCAGTTCGAGGTCGGCTGCTGTCAACTGAGCGGCGCGCCCGCGGAAGGCCTGGTAGGCGGCCAGGAAAGGCAGAGCTTCATGCAGCCGATCAAGAGACAGTTGATTGCTCAGGTTGTGCACAATGGCGTGCTGCAGTTGTTGCGCCAGTTCGTCGCCCAGCCAGTCGCCGAGTACCTTGAGTTGTTCGAGGCTGGATTGGCGAGCGCCATGACGCATCAGCGAAGCATCGAGATCGCTGAGCAGCGCCTCGAGATGTTGTTTGTCGCCAGCGAGGGCGGCCTCGTCGGCCTGCCGGGCGCGAGGCGATTGCGCCAACGCCATGGCAAGTGCCTGGATTTCCAGCAGGTGGCGGATATCGCTCTTCACCAAGCTGATCAATTCCAGGCAAGCTTGCTGACTCACAGCTTCCAGTTCCAACGCCTGGTGCAGGGTACTCAGCTCGCTGCGCAAGGGTCGCCACTGGCTTTCAAGGCGGATGGCTAGCTGTAGGGTGGGTAGTGCTTCAATAACACGGCTTTCCCCCTGGCCCTGGAGGAAGTTGCGCAGCCGCTTGCGCCGCAGCAGATGCACCGGGTTGAGGTTCGCCAACCAGGACCGGGCTGCCATGACCTTGGTACAGTCTTGATCCAGATGCCTGAGGGCCTTGTTTTCGAGCAGGCAGAGGGCCGGTGATAAGGCGGGGGCGTAGTGTTCCTGATCCAGTTGGCCGAGTTGCTCATCCAGTTGCTGCAGTTCGTCGAGAATCGACTCGCCCCTTGGGGGTTGGCCCGCTTCACGGCTGCGGAACAGCGGGAGCCATCGGGCAAGGCGCAGACGTTGCTCTTGCTTCAGGTCGAGCAGGGTTGCGACATGGGCCGCTATCCAGTTCCGGAATGGCGCCGGGTCGTCGATTTCAAAGCTGGCAGGGTGTGCTTGCAGCGTGGCCTGACGGCTGTGTTCGGCTTGGGTGAAACGCTGTAGATTCTCGGTGAAAGCCTGCAAAGTCGCGCGGTCGGCGGCGAACGACTGCAACTGGGCCAATGGACTGCCTTCGTAGCGTGCGGGCAACCATAGGCGAATCAGAGGGGCGCAGCTTTCCTCCAAGTGGGTCAGGCTAGCGAGGTCCAGGGATGCAAGGCGTTGGCGCAGGGCTGGAAACTCGAGCGGGGCTGGGCCGGATTCCAATTCAATCAACTCGCCGAGCAGCTTGCGATAACTGAGGCCGGTATCTTCATCCAGGCGATGCAGGCTTTGGTGGAAGCGGTCGAGCTCACCCTCCAGGGCCTCGATGCGGGCCGCGACCTGTTCACGCTGGCGCTGCCAGCCCTGCGCCTGGTTGCCGTTCGTGAACAGGCTTTCCAATTGTTCGCGGATACCGCGTATGACGGGCTCGCGGTCTCGGTTCACGTCATTGACCATGACGATGCGTTGGCCGAGGCCTTCGGCAACCAGGCGTTTGTACACTACCTCCAGCGCCGCATGCTTCTGACAGACGATGAGCAAGCTGCGCTGGCGGCCGATGGCGTCGGCGACCATGTTGACGATGGTCTGGCTCTTGCCGGTTCCGGGCGGCCCCTCGACCAGCAGCCCCGGGCTTTGTCGGGCCTGGATCACGGCCGCTTCCTGGGAGGGGTCGCTGGCCACGGTGAAGTAACGTTGCAGCTCGCCTGGCGGTGCTTCATGCGCGGTTTCGTCGTCGGTCTTGAGGCGCAACGCCGTTTCAAGGCCGGTACCGGCGGACGACAGGGTTTTCAGTTGGCGTAGGTCTTCACCAATGGCTTGCCCCATGAAGGTCACGTGAAACAACACTGCCGCGCAATCCAGCTGGTCCTGGTAGGGCGCGATTTCCACGGTACTGGCGGGTAGGTTGTCAAGGACGCGTGAGCGAATGGAGGCGAGCATGCCGAAGGCGTCCATCACATCCGTCGCGCGAATTGACGAGCGTCCCAGCAGTTCATCGGCGGTCTTGCGCCAGCGTTTGCAGGTTTCCGCGCCGAGCACGCTTTCCAGCGCGGGGTTGAGCCGCACTTCCTCGCGCTCACTGTCGAACGCCAAGGCGGCGTGACCACGGGAGCCCAGCTCCAGCAGTAGTTTCACTGGCCACAGCAGGAGCGGGATGACCCGCGTACGCGTGGTGCCGCGAGGGTCGCGATTGAGCAGGAAGGGGAAGCCCAGGTACAGGCCGTCGATGCCGGTGTCGCGTTTGTACAGCGCGCTTTGCCGGTACAGCGCATGCAGGCGCGATTCCAGTTGGCCGTTGAGCTGAAAACGCTCTGGGTCAAGGTTCACTGCCCGAGCATTACGTTGCAGCAGGTGATCGAGCAACGCCGCGGCCGGACTGCGCTCGCTGTTCAGTTCATTGATGTCGATCCGTGCGGTGGTCTTGCCAATGCTCATACGTACCAGTGGCCCGCGCATCACTGCGGTCACCACCTTCTTCTCGAAGAAGTCGAGAATCTGTGAGATGTACTGCTGTTTCTGTGGTTCCAGCCAATGACTGGACGGAATGGCCAGCAACACCAGCGCCTGGGCCAACGGCATACGTCGCTCCAGACGGAACTGCTCGGCCCACTCGTCCACTACCGACACGCCACAACGGGCAAAGCCCTGGATGCGCTCATCGACAGTGCGGTACAGCTCAAGTCGCGAATGCAACAGCAGTTGGGACGCCGCTTCGGATTCGAACCAACCGACATCGGCAGCCCTGGCCAGCTCGGCGGCAGCCTCTACAATCGAGGCCGCCGAACGGAACTGACTGATCGCTGCGCTGAGCAGCACGATCAGATCTTCTTCGGCGATCACCCGGCGCTCCGACAGTGAGGTCAGTCCCGGATGGTCGGTGTCTGGAAACAGGCGTTGGCGCTCTTGCCATTGCGTGGACAGCTTGGCTCGTGAGGTCGATAGCAAGCATATCCGCAGTTGCTCTTCGACCAACTCGATGTGTTGGTGCAGGGCACGCTGGCGTACGTTTTCGGCGCGGGACTTGAGACGCGACAGCCAATTGTCGGTCTGCAATTGTTCAAGCAGGTCCGGGACCGACCCGCTGATCAGGCGATAGCCTTCCAGTGGGTGCTCCAGTAGCCATCCTGGTGTGACGATGTCGCCACGATAAATCAACGGGATTTCCGGATTGAGGATTCTCAGTGCCAGCATTAGCCGGAAGTCGTCCTCAATCCCTTCGTGCTGAACCACCTGGCGCAAGCCAGCGACCAGGGAAGGGGCGAGCCCGACCTGCTCGGCCCACGTCACGATCACACCGCGCAGCAAATGGTCCAGGGCCTGTTGCCAGTTATCCGCCTGTGCCGCCGCCAGGGCGAATACGCCGGGCTTGTGGAAGCGGCGCTCGCCCAGCATCAGGGTGGCGCCTTCACCTTCGTCCGTTTGCTGGACGGAAGATGCTGGAGCCTCGAGCGTACTACCGTTGAGCCAGGCTTCGACCTGCGGCCATTGCCAGCGCTGATGACGGTCGCGTGCCAGCAGACCTCGCAGCAGAAGGTTCAGGCGTGGCTCGAGGTCGTCGGGGATCGGTACTCCGTTGGCCAGCACGTGAATAAGAAATGCATTGGCGTTGATGCCGTCGAAGCAGGCGCCCTGAGTCAGTTGCTCGAGCAGGATCATGCCCAGGCTCCACCAGTCCGAGGCAGCCGCAACCCCGCCTGCGATGGCTTCGGGCGCCATGTAGCGGCTGGTTTCCAGTGGCGACACGATGTCCAGGTCGAATTCGGATAGGCGTGCCGAGCCGAAGCCGCTGATGACCAGGTCCAGCGGTTCGCGGGAACGTACCAGCAGGCTGGCTGGGCGCAGGTCACGATGGCGCAGGCCAGCCTCGTTGAAAGCATGCAGCGCCAGGCCCAGTTCGTTGACCACATGGTGCACGCTGTCGCTGTCACGGATCACGCTGCCAAGGTCTTCCAGGGTCCCGCCGGTGAGTGCTTCAATGACCTCGTAGGCACGGTTATCCCAGCGGCCGGTGGCAATGATTTCGGGTACGTGCTCGCGTGGCAGTCGGCGGATCACCTCATAGATCGCTGGGTCCGGTTCGGCGCCGGGTCGATACAGGGTCAGGACCGCCTGTTGCGCGGCTTCCTCGTGCTCGGCGAGGTATCGTTCTCGCACACCGTCGGTGCTGCTGATCTGGCGGATCAGGCGCCAACCATCGATCAGGGTTTGGGGGATACCCTCTGGTTCGCTGGCGTCTGGCCGCGCGTCGTAGGACGTTGCTTGCGCAGGTGAGCTGCCACATTCAAGGCACATCAGGTCGCCATCGACCATCGGGTGCCCATTTTCGCAGAGCAGGTCAAGCGCATTCGCCTGAGGCGTACTGACCGGCGGGAGGGTTTCCTCAGTGGCGACTGCTTGCGGCCGCCATCCGGCGGAATGAATGGGTTCGCCAGCGAGGTCCCAGCCGCAGGGGCGTTCCTGAATGAGCCCTTCGCAGAACATTTCCTCGAGGGCGCGTTCGGTTTTGCAGTTGGGGCAGAAACGTATCATGGGGTGTACTCCACTCAGCGGCGTCGCGACGCGTGTGCGCTGATCTGTAAATGATGGCCTTGTTCATGCAGCAGATCGCGTAAGCGCAATAGGTCGTCCCGTCGTGGTATGCCGGCCATCCAGACGCTGCCACTTTCGTCAAACATCAGGTCGAGCGCCTTGTCGGTGGGTTCGAGCAGGCGTTCGTAATCACCCAGGCGCGCCCGGCCCAGTGGTGTGAGCAGGCTCAGGCGTTGATTGTCACTGCCGCGCAAAGCCATGGTCTGACTCAGTGCCTCGATATAGGGGTCGCTGATCAAGGCATCTATCAAGCCGTTGGTCTGGAGCAACGACTCATCGAGTTGCTCCAGGGCGTAGCCACTGTAAACCAGGATGTCGAGCTTGCTGAGCCGACGCAGGCCTTCGAGCAGTGATCGCAGGGCGTCGAACTGGTCGAACGGTTCCCCTCCGGAAATGGTGATTCCTTCGGCCTCCTGCAGCCAGGGGGTTATGTGTTCAAGCAGTTGTTCCAGCGACAAGCGTCGGTGCCCGGGGCCCCAAGTATCAGCAGAGATGCAGCCTGGACAGCGGATGCTACAGCCCTGGAACCAGATACCGATACGCCGCCCTGGGCCGAGGGTAGTGACCGGAAAATGCATGCGCGACAGACTAAGGTCCATGTTCAGCGGCGTTCCATCTTCAGTCCGGTGATGTCCAGCTCGGTGATCGTGAAGTGCTCGCCCGGTTGCGCGTCCTGATCGAACAGTGCCCGCGACAGGGGATTGAGCAGGCGTGCCTCTAACTGGTTGCGGATGCCCCGGCCACCGTTGGACAGGTCCTGCAGACAGAGGTTGTGCAGTGTCTGGCGTGCCTGGGGGGCCAATTCGATAAACAGGTTCTGGCCCTGCAGGTCGTCGAACGTGGCGTTGACCATCTGTTCGAAGATCTGCACTGCAACGCCTTCGCGAATGAAGTCGAAGACGATGATGTTCTCGCCGATTCGATTGAGGATTTCCGGCCGGTTGAGCACCAGCTTGAAATATCGGTCGATTTCGCTGTGCACCTTCTCCTGGACTTGCTCGAAGGCTTCACCCGGCAGGACGTTGGCAACGCGTTCGCCATTGTCACCCTGGCGATAGATCCCCAGGTTGGAAGTAAACACGATCAGGGCCTCCGAAAAGTACACCCGATCACCGCGGCCTGAAGTCAGCACGCCGTCGTCGAGGATCTGCAGGAACTTGTCGAGAATCCTTGGGTGAGCTTTTTCGATTTCATCGAATAACACCACGCTGAACGGCTTCTCGCGGATAGCATTGGTCAGTTCACCGCCGACGTCATAGCCGACGTAGCCGGGCGGTGCGCCGATAAGGCGTTGATCGGCATGTTCGGCGCTGAATTCCGACATGTCGAAGCGGATATATGCACTTTCGTCGCCGAACAGCAGGCTGGTAATCGTTTTGGCGAGTTCGGTCTTGCCCACGCCGGTCGGCCCCGCAAGAAAGGCTACGCCGCGTGGACGGTTGCCCTTGCGACTGGCGCCGACGCCTGTCATCGCACGCTTGACGATGTCGAGCATGTGCGTCACCGCATGCTCCTGGCCTTTGACTCGCTGGTGGACAAGCGCATCCGCATGCCGGATACGCTGACGGTCTATCTTCAGCCACGGGTCCTCGGTGACACCGATCTTATAGCGGCGCACCGCGTCGGCAATCTGCTCCATGGCTACACCCTCGACCCGCGCCAGTTGCGCAATGGCGCTGAGATCGAGCAGTAGCAACCCCTCGGTGTTCTGGACCAAGGCTTCCACAGCCTGATGCATGACCATTTCGCTGGCGCCCTGGCTGCCACTGAGCCCCCTGAGCAAGGCCGGTGCCAATGCACGGCGGGACAATTGATCGGGTTTGGACACGGGAATATGGCGCAGGCGCGGGTTGTCGACCAGCAACCAGTCGGGCAAATCACCTTCTTTTTCCACCAGCCATAGCAGGGTATTGAAGAACGGTTTACGCAACTGTGTGGCCGGACGGCTGCGAGCCTGATGGGATTGCACCAGGGCCTGGGTGAAGAGCTGATGTTCCGCCGCGCTGAGGGAGTCGTTGCGAACCACCAGGCGTGAGGCGAAATCGATGATCAGCGCGATAGGTTCGCCAGCACGGCCCACCAGCCGTGGCAAGGTGGCGCCCAGCAAATCGATACCTGCGGGGGCTGCGCCATTTACCGGCGTCAGGCCAAGTTCCTGAAGCAACGTCTGGCCAGCTTCCGGGGCGGAACCGGGTTTGTCGATTGCCCGGAAACCGGATACGGGATCCCAGGCGATGACCTGGGTGTAGCCGGCATCGAGCAGGGCATTACAGAGGGTTTGGTTGAAGCTCTGCGCAGTCACCGTGCCAGGCGCCACTTCACTCGCCTGCAAGTCGCGAATGTTGCCTGATAGGACGAATTGGCTCTTCAGCGGCAAGAAGCGGAGAAGATCTCTTAGCCAACGCGGGCTTTCAAATATGGCAATCCCTGACATGTTTCGGCTCGTAACGTTGGGTCGGTATGGGCAGGGTATTGCTCAATGCGCCCATTTGCCAGTGCGCTGCTACGAAAAGTGGTGTTGAGAGAACGCTTCTATGCCGGAGCGCTTTGCTCCGTGGTCAACGGTGTATCAACGGTTCTTCGGCAAACGCCTGGTCGGGGGTATCGATCAGGAAGCGCACATTCCGAAACTTGAAGTCCGGCACTTAGTTCAACAGTGAGCCAATGAAGGATTCGATGGCGCCCTTGCCTTGAACGCGGCTAGTGACGCCCAGCGACTCTAGGTAGGGAAGTTCCAGCGCACCATCGTCAGCAAAGAGCGAGGCGGCGGTGGCAGGAGATTGAATGAATTCCAAACAGATGGAGTAGCTCGACGGCGTTTTTCATCACCGCTCGATCCGGCCGCGTGAACAGTGTTTTCGACGTTATACCCGGCACCTGTCAAAACTCGCAGTGTGAAGCTTCCCAGCTAGGAAAGTCAGTACCGCTTGGGGAGTATACCCAGGCCATGTGCAGCCAGCAGTCTAGACCTCTGGCTCAACGGACCTGGATATAACCAAGAGGGATTTGCGTGTGAAGGATAAAGTCGAGGGCATCATTTTTGCTGCGGTAGATGGGCTGAGCCATGTACTGGCGCAACCGGTCGACTGTACTGCAGGGTCTGAAACTGCGCTGTTCGGCGCAGAAGGGCAATTGGACTCCATGTCGTTGGTGTCACTGATCGTTTCGGTGGAGGAAGCGGTCGAAGAGGCGTTTGGAGTGGCGATCGTGCTTGCCAGCGAGAAAGCGATGTCAGCCCGGCGCAGCCCGTTTGCCAGCGTGGCATCACTGACTGAACATGTCGTGACCCTGATTGGAGAGCACGCTCATGCATGAAGCTCCAGTGACCTTGATCACGGGTACACGCAAAGGCATCGGCAAGTTTTTGGTCGAGTATTATGTCGCCCGGGGCCATCAAGTAGTTGGCTGCAGTCGAAGTGACATCGACTGGGAACTGCCTGGCTACCGGCACTTCGTCGCTGACGTCACTGACGAGGCGACGGCCAAAACGATCTTTTCGCACCTGCGTCGGGACTATGGACGGCTAGATAACCTGATCAACAATGCCGGTATCGCCAGTATGAACCACACGATGTTGACACCGCTGTCAACCGTGGAACAGATTCTCGATACCAACGTGGTCGGCAGCTTTCTATTCGCGCGTGAAGCGGCCAAGCTGATGTCTACCCGCAAATATGGTCGCATCGTCAATTTCACCACGGTGGCCACGCCACTAAAGCTGGAGGGTGAAGCGATCTATGCCGCGTCAAAGGCTGCCGTGAAGTCACTGACCGAAGTGATGGCTCGGGAGTTGGCTGCTTTTGGTATCACCGTCAATGCTGTTGGCCCGACACCGATCGAGACTGATTTGATTCGATCAGTTCCGCAGGACAAGATGCAGCGTCTGCTGGCGCGCCAAGCCATTGCCCGTTTCGGAGAAATGGCTGATGTGGCCAATGTGGTCGACTTCTTCATCAGCGAGCACAGTGGGTTCGTCACGGGGCAGAACATTTACCTGGGTGGTGTATGAACGCACTCCAGACGCTGTTGAAGCGGTTTGCCGAGCATCCACATGCGCCAGCGGTAATCTATCATAACCGTCCAACCTGCTATGACCAGTTGCTTGAGAGCGTGCACCACGCCAAGTCAGTGTTGCTTGAGCGGGTTGAACCGGGGAGTACGGTATCCCTGGTGACAGATTTTTGTCCCGATGCCATCGCCGTGCTCATTGCGCTTTGGCTCAACCGTTGTACCGTCGCCCTGATCACGCCTCGTCCCAGCGCGCAGCTGCAGCTTCTGCATGACATCTGCCAGGCGCAGTGGGTCGCTAACTTCGATGAGCGGGGGCAGTTGTGCGTGACGCCACAAACCCGCAGCATCGAGCCAGCCTTGATCAGGCAACTGCGCGATCAAGATACCCCTGGTGTGATCATTTTTACCTCGGGCTCCTCAGGCACGCCCAAGGCCAGCGTACACAAGGCACTGGCGTTGCTTGAGCGGCATCAGCAGCGCAAGCGGCGGCTCACCAGTATTGCGTTCTTGCTGTTCGATCACATCGGTGGGCTTAATGCGCTTTTCTATACGTTGTTCAACGGTGGCTGCTTGGTTATCCCGGCCTCTCGCCAGCCTGCGCCGGTGGCAAAGGCCATCGAGCAGCATCGGGTACAGGCACTGACCACATCGCCAACCTTCCTCAACCTGTTGCTGCTCAGTGGTGCTTTCGAAGATCACGATCTCGGTTCGCTGGAAGTCATCAATTACAGTGCCGAGCCAATGCCTGAGCAGGTCTTGCACCGATTGCACAAGCTTCTGCCGCATGCGCGCCTGTCGCAAAGCTATGGGTTGACCGAGACCGGTGTGATACCGGCGCGCTCCGAATCATCCCGTTCAGGTTGGATGAAACTGGGCGATGAGGCATGCCAAGTACGGGTCGTGGACGGGCTGCTGGAAATTCGCAACAACAGCACGATGCTGGGCTATCTGAATGCTCCAAGTCCCTTTACCGAAGATGGCTTCTACCGCACTGGCGACGCGGTGGTGCAGCGGGGCGACTGGATGAAAGTGCTGGGCCGTGCCACAGAGATGATCAACGTGGGCGGTGAGAAGGTGTTCCCCAGTGAAATTGAGAACGTGCTCAAGGGCTTGCCCAGGATCTTGGATGTGATTGTCAGCCATGAGCGGCATGCCATTGCAGGCAGCCTGATCACGGCGACCTTTTCGCTTCCGGAAGATGAGTCTCTTGCCGACTTCAAGGCCCGGCTCTACGCATTTTGCAAAGATCGACTCCCGGCTTTCCAATTACCCCGCAAAGTGATCCTTACCCAGGACAGCTTGCATACCGCGCGTTTCAAGAAGAATCGCAACCCACTCAAGGATATGAGATGAACGAACGAGCTTTCGCCAATGAGCTGGCCAAGCTGCTGGAGGTCACTGTCGATCAACTTCACGTCGACGCAGCGCTTGGACACTTCAATAACTGGGACTCACTGACGCAAATTTCCGTGTTGGCACTCGTGCGTGACCAGTATCAGCGCACGCTGAGCAATGATGTCTTCGACAAAATTGCCACGTACGGTGAGTTGCTGGCCTCCATCAATGAGGCTGGCAGTGAGGGTAAGCGAAAATGAAGGTGGGATTGGCGGGGGTGCGCATCGCAGCGTTGACCGCGGCTCTACCGGAGCAACGATTGGCGTTGACGGAGCTGGCGGGTGAGTTTGGCGCCCAGGAAGTCAAACGCATCATCCATAGTACGGGTATCGAAACAGTCAGGATTGCAGGCAGCCTGACTACCGGCGCGCTTTGCGAGGCGGCAGCACGGCACTTGCTGGCGTGCAGCGGCAAGGCTGCTGCTGATATCGATGCCGTCGTGGTCGTGACGCAAACACCGGATGACCTGATGCCAGGCGTGGCTGTGCAGTTGCAGCAGCGCTTGGGGCTGAGTGAGCACTGTGTGGCGTTCGATATCAACTATGGCTGTTCGGGCTACATCTATGGTCTCTATCAGGCAGCCATGCTGATTCGTGCAGGGGGGTGTCGACAGGTCTTGCTCTGTACCGGTGATGTCACCAGTACATTACTTGACCCGGCGGATCGGCAAGTAAGGATGGTGTTCGGTGATGCGGCAAGTGCGACCTTACTGGAGGCGGGTGAGGGCGGGATCGACCTGCTGATACGTTCCCAAGGGGGCAGGGAGCATCTCTATACGCCTTGGCGCTCTCCACCGCCAGAAGGGGGCAGTCGACAAGCGGGTTACCTGCACATGAACGGCACGGCAATCATGAACTTTGCATTGAACGGTGTCCCGCCGGCAATCGAGGAGCTCTTGCTTCACTGCGGCCTGACGTTGGAAGACGTGCCCCTACTGGCGCTGCATCAGGCCAACGGCTTCATGCTCAATTATCTGCGCAAGTTGCTGGGCGTCGAACGCGCCAAAGTGCCGATCAATATGCGCGAGGTAGGCAACACCGGCCCGTCGTCGATCCCGCTGTTGCTCGCATCCTTACCAGCGGCCGACTGGCCGCAGCGCGAGCACGTAGTGTTATGTGGCTTTGGCGTCGGCTTGTCGCTGGGCGCCGCTCGGGTCGACCTCAGCAGTACACACTTCTACGAACCGGTCGGGGTGCCTCAGGTCGCTGCCTGAATCGCATCTGACAGCGGTATTTCACAGACCTTATGCCCCCGGAGAGGGGGCTGGGAATCAGAGTAATGAATGGATTTCAACGGCGCGCAGACATCGATGGGCTGCGCGCGCTGGCAATTCTCTCGGTCATGGCATTTCACTTCAACGCGGCCTGGTTGCCGGGCGGTTTTGCTGGAGTGGATGTGTTCTTCGTCATATCTGCCTATCTGATCACCCGCATCATCACATCGGCGATCAACGACGGCACCTTCACATTCACAGCTTTCTATGCCCGCCGCGTCAAGCGGATTTTTCCGGCGGCTTTTCTGGTATTTCTGGTCAGCGTACTGGCTGCCAGCCAACTGAACAGCATGTTGCTGCCGGCGGCGAAGTTCGTGCTCTTGTCGCTGTTCAACCATTTCACCAGTGACTATTTCACCCAGGATACTCAGCAGAATTTCTTCTTGCACTATTGGTCGCTGTCGATTGAGGAGCAGTTCTACTTCATTTGGCCAGCTTTGCTGGTGGCTGGCAGCTGGGTGGCCGGCCGCTGGCTGGCGCCGGCTCAGCGCAAGCGCGCGTTGATGGTCGGATGCATGATGATCGGCGTACTGTGTTTTGCCCTGGGTGAATACTGGGTGCGTGACGCTGGGCAGCAAGCGGGCGTGTATTTTTTCTCGATCCCACGCTTCGGTGAAATGGCGTTGGGTGCATTCATCGCCTTGGCGCCGACATCTAAGGTCCAGGCGCGTTCACGCCTTGAGGTTTTGTCCTTGCTCGGCGGGCTGTTGCTGGGTTGCAGTTTCCTGTGGCTGACAGAGCAGCCATACCCCGGCTTGCACGCACTGGCTCCGTGCGTAGGTACGCTGCTGCTGATCCGATATGGGCGAACCACCGACGGCGAGCTTTCGACGATTGCCCGGGTCTTGGCCTGGCGCCCGCTGGTGGGCATCGGTCTGATCTCATACTCATTGTACCTGTGGCATTGGCCTGTGCTGGCAATCGCACGCTTCATTGAGGGCGACAACGACTTGTCGATGGGCTTGATGACCTGTTTGCTGGTGCTGATCGTGGCGCTTTCAGTATTGACCTACCTGGGTGTAGAGCGCCCTTTGATTCGTTCCAGGCTAGGGTTCAAGGCCGCTTTCGCGGGTTTTACCGGGCTTTCCATGGGGTCTTTTGCACTGATCGTGGCTATGACCGGCCTGGAGGCATTGAGCTTGCCCCCGATAATGGGTGAGCGGTATGCCAACCTGACGGTCAATGGCCAGAACATCCATATGACCGAAGGCTGGGTCGCGCCCTGCTGGGAAGTGGATGACCTGGATCCCAGCAAGGCCGCCGTGGATGAGCGCTGCCACATCGGCGCGCATTCCTCCGAGCAGGTCTTGATGGTAGGTGACTCCCACGGTGCGGCATTGGGCGGTTTCATCGACACCCTCGCGAAAGCGGAAGGCTTTTCCGTTACGGCATATGAAGTGGGTGGCTGCCAAGTGGCCGAGTGGGGTATGGCCAAGCGCGTACCGGCAATCGTGTTGACGGCTGAACGCCGCGCCAAATGTGCAGCGATGCTTGATTTCATCGAGCAGAATCATGCCCGCTACAACGCCATTTTCGTGGTTAACGCTTTCAACCTATTTGCCGGTGCATACGATGTACTTAAAAAGGTCGATGGCGTACCGGTGGACTTGAATGAGGAGCGTCTGCATAGGTTTGCGGCGAAGACACCGTTGTACTTCTTCCACGATGCGCCAGTGCTCGACCGCTCCATGCAACATTCGCCTCTGCTCAGTCGTCTCGGTCTGCGCTTGGGCGCTGCTCCTGTGGAGCATGGCGCGCAAGGCAACCCCCAGGTAAAGGCGATGGTGGCTCGGATAGCGAACGCTCACTGGGTCGACTTGGCTGCGGCTTACCAAGTGCTTCAGGACAGCAGTTTCCTGCATGACGGCCTGCCTGCCTATGCCGACACCAATCACCTGAGTGGTCGTGGTGCGCTGGCGCTGGCTGGGGTCTTTCAGGCTCAGGGCGGGTGTCTGCTGTGTACCTCGGGTAAGGCTGGCAAGGATGGGATGGCGTTGTCAGGGGCGTCGCGCTGAACCTACGGCAGGGCGTGTCGTGGGCGACCAGATTTCCCGCCCATGGCTTAACGGGCAAAGGAGCTTCATATGAAAACTGAACAAGGTAAGCATCACGTGGTAGTGGTCGGCGCCGGGCCAGTCGGGTTACTGACCGCCTACTTATTACGACGTATGCAGGTCGATGTGACGCTGTTAGAACGGCGTCTCTCGCGCTCGACACAGTCCAAGGCGTCCTCGATGAACGCTTACTCGCTGGCAATCATGGACATGGTCGGGTTGGCAGACGCCTTCATCGAACAGGGAATGCCGATTCACGACCTTTTGGTTTACTGGAACAATCGGCGCACGATGCATGTGAACTATCGCCACTTGCCACCGGTTCATGACTACATTCTCGGCATCTCCCAGCCCGAGATCGAAGCTGTGCTTGAGCATGCCTATCGAGACCTGGGGGGGAGCCTGCAACGAGGCAGCAGTGTGACCGCATTGACGCCCACCGAGCAGGGGGTCGAGGTGGAGCTGGACGATGGCCGTATTCTTAGCTCTGATTACGTCGTGGGGTGCGATGGTAGTCGAAGCACCGTCAGAACATTAATGGGCATCGAATTCGAAGGTAGCGATTTCGGTGTTGAGTTCTTCATGTTCGATGCGCAGGTCAGTTGGGCAGGGGAGGTTGGCAAGGTCCACTACTACGTCCGTGAGGACAGTTTTTTCCTGATCATCCCCCAGGCCGGCGGTACCCATCGGGTCATCATCAAGGCCAGCAACGGCAAGGTTGCCCAGGTGCAGGGCGATCCTCTGGCGTTCTACCAGGAACTCACCGACCGCTACGGTCGTTGTGGGGTCAAGCTGGAGCGCATCATCTGGGAGTCCAATTCTCGCTTCTACAACCGGCTGGCGCGTCGCTACTCGCAAGGCCGGGTGTTCCTGTGCGGAGACGCCTGCCACCTGTTCAGTCCGGTAGGAGGCTTGGGCATGAACACGGGGTTTCAGGATGCTTTCAACCTCGCCTGGAAACTGGCAGGTGTACTGAACGGTAACTTGTACCCGTCGGTGTTGGAGAGCTATGCGCGTGAGCGCCAGCCGGTGGCGGCTCAGATGATTGCGACCACCGACGCCAACACCCGTTTGATCCTGCGCCAGGATTGCGATCCGGCTGGCGCATTGCGCCGGTGGCTGCCGACAATGGACAACCGTCATCACATCGCTGTTGGCTTCCCAATGACATTTTCGGGCCTGGGTCAACGGTACGGGGAGCAGGCCCTTGTCGCCGGCGGCGGGCGGTGGGTGGGCCGCTTGTTGCCCTCTGCCCAGATGCACACCGACGTGGGTGTGCAGAGCAGCCATGCACTGATGCGAGCAGGGCGATTCGTGTTGCTGGTTCGCGGGGCGTGCCCTACCCGGTTGAGTCAGCAACTGCAGGCCAGTGGGCAGGTTGATGTCGTGTCTTTCATAGAGGTGTCGGCTGGACGTAACCAAGCCACGGCGCTGCGTAAAGGGGAAGCCTTGTTGGTCAGGCCTGATGGTGTGGTTGCACTCCAAGCGATGGTTGACGACCCGAACGTGTTCTTGGCGTACCTGAGCAACGTCTTGCCTGCATTGGCGCTTTACAGGCGAGCGGAGGAGTCCCTGCAGGTCTGACGCATGATCAGATGCATGGAATGAGGGGAAATCTTGACTGACATCGAACGCTTTAGAGCATTGACTGTAACAGCAACTCTGGACGAATGGTTCGACACCTTGCGAGAGCTCGCAGGCAACATGGGGTACGGTCAGATTCTGCTGGGCCTGAAGTCCAGGTCACAGGTGGATCACCGAGGCGCTTTCATCAGAAGCAATTATCCCCAGGCCTGGCGGCAGCGCTATGACGAGGAGCAGTTCGCCCTGGTGGACCCGGTGGTATCACATTGCCTGCGCTCGCCATTGCCGTTTTCATGGAGCGGTTACAGCTGCCATTCCGCGTCGGCCCAAACATTCTTCGAAGAAGCTGCCGCCTATGGCCTGCAGCACGGCGTAGCTTTGCCCCTGCACGGAGGGATGGGGCACAGTGGCATGCTCAGCCTGGTGTGGCAGGGTGGTTGCGCCAAGGCGTACCAGCGACATCTGGATAACACACTGGGCCGCGCTACCCTGCTACGTGATTTTGCCTTGGAAGGCGCAGTCTCTCTGCTGTCGCACAGTCAATGGTCGCATGACCCTCTAACCAAGCGGGAGCTTGAGGTGCTGCTTTGGAGCGCGGCAGGCAAGACCACGTGGGAAATATCCATGATCCTCTCCTGCTCGTCCTCGACCATCGAGTTCCACTTCAAGAACATCCGTCGCAAGTTCAACGTCAGCTCTCGCCAGCTAGCTGTCGTCAAGGCCCTGCAGACCAAATTGATCAACCCATAAGCACAAAAACATGATTGTCTCACCCCTCATATCTGAGAGGTGACACAGTCGTGTTTGTAACTATATATTTCGACGCGATATTTGATGCAATGGAATGTGGCAATGCTCATCTCGATAAAGCAACGCAGTGAAATGGACAGCGCGCATCTGAAGGCAATGCATGCCTTGCGCGCGAGGGTTTTCAAGGACCGAAAGCAATGGGATGTGAACATTATCGATGACATGGAAATTGATGGTTACGATGCGTTGAACCCGTACTACATGGTGGTCCGCGATCCGACCGATCCGCAGGTGCCGATCGGTTGCTGGCGCCTGATGCCGACCACAGGCCCTAACATGCTTGCCCACAGTTTTCCGCAATTGCTGCATGGTCAACCTGCACCGTGTTGCACTGGCGTTTGGGAACTTAGCCGGTTCGCCATCGATAGCCCGGCGCGATCAGCAGGCCGCTTTTCCCAAGGTACGACCCATGCTATCCGAGCAGTCGTGGCTTTTGGCCTCGCACGCAACCTCAGCCGCTACGTGACCGTGACGACCACGGGTGTCGAGCGTTTGCTGCGGCGCCTTGGCGTCGACCTGTCGCGTTTGGGGCCAGCTCAGCAGATCGGTGTCGAAAAGGCTGTGGCCCTGAAAATTGAGCTCAATGACATCACCCGCCAGGCGCTCATGGCTCGGTAGCCTCGGCACCCCGTATTCATTTGGGAGTATTTTGGCATGCTATCCGGACGCATGTTCATGGAAGACATCATCAAAATGGCGGGCGATGCAGAGGTGTTCTCGGTCTGTCAGCGTTGGGTGACACAGCTGGGATTCGATTTTTTTGCGTGCGGCACCCGCAACCCCTTGCCCATTTTCAATCCGTCCATCGGTATTTTCAGCAATTATCCGATTGAGTGGCAGATGGCCTATCAGAACAATGACTATGTGGGCATCGACCCCGTGGTACGCCGCTGCACCGATGCTGTTTCACCGCAGATCTGGAATTGCAACGAGTTCGCTGAGCGTCCGTTCGCCGAGCAGGCTCAGGCGCATGGCATCCGGTATGGGGTGTCGCTGTGTATCAGGGACGGTCGGGGTTACCAAAGCCTGGTCACGTTTGCACGGCAGGAGGAGCCGTGCAGGGCCATGGAGCTGCTGGAGCTGCAAGGTATGCTGGCGATGTTCGGCCAGTTGACCCACGCCCAGTTGGTGCGCCAGAGCCAATGCCCGGATGTGGCGTCATTGACATCCCGGGAGCTTGAAGTGTTGAAATGGAGCGCGGAAGGCAAGACCTCTGCCGAAATCGCCCAGATCATGGATATCAAGGTGAGGACGGTTAATTTTCATGTCGACAACTGCGTTTTGAAGTTGTCCGCGTCCAACAAACTGCATGCTGTGGTTAAGGCTGCGAGGGTTGGCATTCTGTGAAAGTTCGCAGGTTGTCTGTTATGCCACGCTTGATAACCTGAGTCGACCTAAGGGTGGCAGGCCTGCACAGGGGCTGGCCTGGCTCAGGGATATCAGCAAAAGGACCGATGCAATGGAACAGGCGTCAATTCAGCCAAGATGGCTGCATAAGGATAACGGCGAAGATGTCTTGATCCGCCACTACAGGCCGGCATGGCCGTTGTACCAGCCGGAAACCACCGCTGATGAGGCGCACCTGCCGTATCGGCAGGAGGCGGATGGCCGCAGGCGCTTCTCCCTCCCAACGACTTCGCTGGATGAGTACCTGGCCAATGGCCGCCTGCCGCAGCCCGTTGCTCGTGACGATGCCTGGCAAGCCCGGCGGGCCGTTCCTTATCAACTGGCCGCGCCGTTGCTGCAGGCCTCGGAGATGCCAGCAACCCGCCCAAGGCACCCCTCCAGCAGTTACGAGCTTATCAATTACGCCGATCACTATTACTTCTATCGAAAATCCCACGAGCATGTACCCGGTGTCATGCTGATAGAGGCGCAGCGCCAGGCGGTTTATCACCACCTTTATCACACGACCGCGCACGTACGTGGGGAAGTTACCGTCAGCTGGAATCAAGTCAATGCGCGCTTTTTCTCTCATGCCGAGCTGATGTATCCCATCGAGCTGGTGGTCGACGACCTGCAGGCAGAGCCGTCACCAAAGCCGCGCAAGATCCACTACCGAGTGGCGTTCTATCAGCGTGGCTATCTGCTGGGCACCATTGATACAGTGGCGAGCGTGATCGAGTTAGGGCGTTTCGAACGCTTGCGCAACGTATTTGGCTTAAGTAATGATCGCTTCCGCCCGCTTGCGGGAGTGCGTCATGAATGTTGGCTGTCACTGGACGAGGGCAGCCAAGAGACAACGCAACTGGCGTTCCTCGAACGCGGCCACTGCGTCACCGCGCTGGCTCAAGCCGACCCCAAACGGGTGACAGGCATCAGCATTGCCAATGCCGAGGGTTTGCGCTTCGAGGCCCATGTTCGTTCGTTCGTTGCACTGAACGGCCAGGTCCGCTGGTATTTTGAAGCGTTGTCCGAGGATCAGGAAACGGCCATGGGCAAGCTGATCAAGCGTGGGTATGTGGCTGCCTGAACGGGTCATATTTCTTGCTGTTGAACATCCAAAAAGGGAATTACAGATGCTCATAATCGAAACGCGTTATATCGTTGATCCTGCACTGGCCGAACCCCACAAGCAGTCACATGTCGAGTGGGTCCGCAAGTATATCGCTGAGGGGTTATTTATCCTGGCCGGCCCCAAGCTGGAAGCTGGCGGTGGCGTCATCGTTGCCCATGCCATGAATGACGAGCGCTTGCAGGCCATCTTGAAGGAGGACGCCTATGTCCGCGAAGGCATCGTCGAATGCAAGGTGAGCGCATTCAACCCTCTGTTCAAAGGCGCTCCGTTCCAGGCTTGATACGTTTGCAGTCGTGGAGC